>Ga0302314_10014544_pt1 | contig 13456 bp, 11 predicted proteins | sample III_Palsa_N2_3_FD_200533 | JGI IMG/M metagenome (GOLD analysis project Ga0302314, IMG submission 200533) | Peat permafrost microbial communities from Stordalen Mire near Abisko, Sweden - III_Palsa_N2_3 | ecosystem: Environmental > Terrestrial > Soil > Palsa > Peat permafrost | place: Sweden...
GGGGGGGGGGGGGGGCGGGGGGGGGGGGGGGTGGTGGCCGGCGGGGGGGGGGGGCGTTGCCCCCCGCGCCCCCCCCCCCCGGCCGCAGTAGCCGGGCCCTCGCCAGGTGGGACCGTGTCCGCCAAAACCGTGCACCCCCTCGTACCGTGTCCGCCAAAATCGTGCACCCCCGCCGAACTGGCACTATTCCGGTAGCTCATGAATGCGGCACTCTCGGAATGGGGGCAGCTCGCGGGCGGGCTGGCTCACTATCCTGGTGCGTCCGGCCGCGTCGTAGAGAGGTGCCCACCCGCGATGACCGACGGTCTGACGGATGCAGAGCAGGAGCTGATCACGCATCTCCGCCAGGCGTCCCGGCGCAAGCCGCCTTCCGGCTTCCGGTACGCAAACGTGCTCGGGCTCCTGCTGGACGTCGGCCGGCTCTTTACTCCTCAGCCCTGGCCCGGCGGCCCTCCCCCGGGACGACCGGGGAACTGCTATATCGACTCAGTCCTGTGGGCTGCCGAGTCCGCAGACGGTCTTGCCTATGTCGAGGGCGTCGTTTGGTGGCGCTTCTATCCGACGGAACATGCCTGGTGCGCCGGAAGCTCTGGGGTCGTGCTCGATCCCACGTGGTCCGACCCGGGCGCCGCATACCTGGGCCTGCCGGTGCATCCCGCCGCTGCTGTGGACATGATGCGGCGCCTCGGCGGAAAGCACGCGCTGCTGACCTACGGGCCCGTCACGCTGGATTGGCCCCAACACGGGGTGCCGGACGAGATCCTGATCGACATAGGCCGCCCGGTTCCGCGAACCGCGCCGCAGTACTCCTGACGGCGGTTCGACCTGCTGCCGGGCAGTCCCGGTGCTGCGCCCGAATTTGACCTCTTGCCATTCGGCGGGTTTCGCCCAGGACAGGCGGACCATGTGGTCGAAGTCAGCACGGCGGACGGCGAGGCGGTCGGCCGCCTGGTCGGGGCCGAGCGGGGCCTCGGCGGCGACCAGCTCGGCGAGGCCCGGGCGGGCGCAGACCTCGGCGAGCTGCTGGCGGTGGAGGAGTACGTCCTCGCGGTGGCTGGACAGGTCGGTGAGCATGCCGAGCTCGACCAGGCGGCGAACGGTGAAGACCCTCACCGCGGCGGGCTGCCCGGGCTGGTTCGGGGTGCCCAGGGCCTCGGCGATCTGCTGTGCTGCCTGCCATCTGGAGATCGGGCCGCCGGGGAGTGATGACGCGATCGCGTCCCCGTCCATCGCATCGACCGCTGCCCGGGTCCAGGTGCGCGGGCCGGCGTCCGGGGGCGGGACGATGCCGGCGTGCACGGCCCAGCGGTAGGCCGTGATCGGCACCCGGAGCCGGTTCGCGGCCTGTCGCTCGTCGTACTCGGTCAGTCGCGCCATTTCAAGATCCTCTCTGGTGGGTTTCCGCCCTGGGCGGGCGATGTGGGGTCATGCGGGTTGGGTGCTGCGGACAGCCGCGGGGGATCAGTGCCTGATGCCGCCGGTCCTCGCGATGAGAAGCGCCGAGTAGTCGAGCAGGTAGGCCCGCATGCGCGCGGCGTCGAACTGCACGGCGTAGCCGGTCATGAGGGCTGCGAACCAGGCTTGCGAGATCAGCAGTTCGTGCATGTCGGTGCCGGCGTGCTGGGGGCGCACCCATCGGTTGAGGTCGCGGGTCACGAGGGTCTCGCGGTGGTCGAGGTCGGCGGCGCGGTCGTCCTCGGACTGGTCGGCGGCGGGCCAGGGCTCGCCGGAGAAAGCCATGGCTACCTGGATGGTGAGGCCGTCGGGCCCGTGGTGGATTCCCTGGCGCCGGTCGGCCTGGCGTACCGCGTGGTGCTGGGTGCTGAGCCACTGCTCAACAGTGGCTCGGTCTCCGAAGTGCGCAGCCATGGCAGCGATGCCGGTGCGCCCCAGGGCGTAGACGATGGGCAGGCACTCGGTCTTGGGGTCGGCAACGCTGGTGAAGTCGCGCAGCAGGGCCAGGGCGACGGCGGCCTCTTCGCCCGGTGCGGCCAGGGTTGCGGCGAGGGTCTGTCGTTGGAGGATGCCGTCGGCCAGGGCGTTGATGATGCCGAGCGCAAGGAGCTGCCCTCCGTTGTAATCGGGGTTCATGCCGGCCTTCCTTGGGTGGGGTAGCAGCAGCGGGTGACGCGGTCGGGCAAGGACTGCCCCGTCAGGCGTGGGGGACGGCTGCGGAGTTGTCGCGGGGGTCGCCGAGTCCCTCACTGACATTGGCCTCGGCCTGCCGCTGCCGCGGGGCATGGGGCTGCTCGGCAACCCAGCCGCTCGACGTGCGGCACTGGTCGCCGTCTCCGGCGTGGCAGCTCTTGCAGTCGATGTGCAGGACCTCGACCGCCACGGCCGCGGTCCATTCCCGCCGGCGCCGTGCCTGGGCTTCCTTGGACTCCCAGCTCCATCGGATCGTGTCGGGGACGCCCGCCATTCCCTCGGGGTAGGTGGTGAGCTCCTCGTCGCGGTCGTACTGCGCGGCGCGGGCCGCTTCCTGGGCGAGTAGCGACAACTGGCGCTGTGTGGGGATGACCGCGGGGCCGCCGAAGTCCTCGCGGTCCGTGTCGAGGGCGGCGGCGCCCCACGGGTCGCCGCTGGAGAAGGTGCGTCGGAGCGGGACGTCGCCGGCAACGATCCGGGCCAGGAACCCGGTTCGCTCGCCGAGGTCGCGAATCCGCTCGGCCTCGTTGCGTAGGGCGGTGATGGTGTCGGACAGCTCGACGGGGGTCTCGGGGGTCTCGGCGGCACGCGCGAGCTGCCGCAAGCGCAGCTCGATCGCGGACAGGTGCACGGCGAGTTCGTCGATGGTGATGGACTCGCCCGCCCGCAGGTGGGCGTGTTCGGTCTCGGCGGGGGTTTCGTAGGTGGTCATGGTCAGCTCCGGGTGTGTCGGCTGATGGTGAGGGGGAGCAGCACGGGCCGGGCCCCTGCGGCTGGCAGGGGGCCGGCGGGGGTGGCTACGGCATGTCGAATCGGACGCGGGCGATGACGCCGTACGCCTCGGTGCCGGCGGTGACCGCGTGTCCTTCCGGGTCGTCCGGGTCCATGTCGGGGCGGTACAGCAGGAGGCAGCGCTGGGCGTAGTCGAGATCCGCGAGCCACGACGCGGGCAGCGGGTGCGGTTCCGGTGCGCGCCACAGCTCGGTGTCCTCGTCGCCGCCCTCGTCGTCCCAGTCGGTACGGGCGATGCGGGCGATCGAGCTCGTGCGGACGTCGACCTCGACGCACCAGCGCGGATCGAGGGCGGGCAGCCGGGGGAGCTTGAACGAGGGGATGCCGAGCGAGGACAGGTGCGCGGCGCCGGCGTCTCCGGCCTCGGGGACGAGCGTCAGGCTCGGCCACCGCTGGCCGGCGGAGGTGTCGAGCGATCCGGGCATGAGGGCGTACACCGGATCGTCGTCCGTCTCCCGCATAGGCACGTCGATGAACCGGATGTCGGGCTCCGGCATGTCCTCGCCGGCGGTGAGCCCGACCATCATCGACAGGTCCAACGCGTCTTCGAGGAGGTCGGCGAGCTGCTCCTCGGTGAGCTCCTGGGCGGCCTTCGCGAACGGCTCCGGGCCCCGGGCGAGCGGCTGCGCGCCCAGGCCGGCGGCCTCCCGGATGAGCGGGTACAGGGTCCTGGTGGTGGAGCTGCTGACCGAGGCCCAACCCAGGGTTGGCAGCGGTGCCAGGACCGAAACCGCGAACGCGGCGAGCGGCGCGGGGAGCTGCTCGACGACCCGGCGCGCTAGGGATCGCTGGCAGGGCTGGCACTGGGCGATGCAGGCGCCCAGGAGTCGGCCGAGCTGCTCGGCGGCCTGCGGCTGCTGCTGCGCCGCGTCGAGCCACAGCAGGGCCCGGGTGTACAGGTGGGGCGGTTCCGCGACGGCGGGGGAGTCGATTCCGAGCAGCGCGAGCAGTTTCTCGGGGGCGGGGTGCTGGTGGGTGGTGCGGGCGTTCGCGGAGGTGTACGCGGCTCCGGTGCGCTGCTTGATCTTGTGGGCCGCCTTCTTGCGGCCTCGGCCTGACTTCGGCATGACGACTGCGCCTCTCAGCGCGGCATAGCGGTCCCACGACCCGGCCGCGCGAGGGTGCGTTCGAGCGCGAATACGGGCGGATGTCTACACGGTGGAGCAACTCGCGCGGTGCGGCAGTCGCCCGGGTGGGCCGCTACACCTTTGCCTCTGCCGCCGGTTCGTGGGCCCGGCAGGGACTTCGGCCAGCGCTCCGGCCTCTGGGAAGCACGGTAGCGCAACGCGCGGCCCGGACGGGGTCCAGAACACGCAAATGCCCCTCCCGGGTGAACGGGAGGGGCTCGGGGGCCAGGCTCCTGCGGCCGGCCCCCCGCTGTTTCCTACGGGGTGTCGGTGGCGTCCGCGGCCGTCCACCCGCGGCGCCCGACCCGCAGCAGGAAGGGTGCGAGTGCGGTTGTGAGCTTCCGCCAGAGCGGGGCCGGAGCAGCGGCCGGGTTGAGTTCGGCGATCGCGGCGACGGCTTCCCGCGCGGAGTCGTAGAAGCCGGCGATGTTGCCGCGCCCTGCCGCTGAGGTCCGGGCGGCGAAAGCGCCGCGGTTGAGGTGAGCCGCGCTCTCGTCGAGGACGACGCCGACGATCGCGGGGGTCGTGCCTGCGCGCCAGACGATGACCTGACGGGGGTCCACATCGCAGGGCACGGCGACGACCTCGCCCGGGCGGGCGGTGAGCACCTGGGCGGGGATCTCGTCCTCGGCGGCCTCGGTCAGGATCTCAGTGGTCATCGGTGCACTCCTCGTCGTGGTGTTCGTGGCTACCCCCTCAAGATACCGGAAGTTATGTAACTTCCGCAAGCGATGGGCGGACTGTGCCACAGTCCGCCCACCCGTCGGCCGCCGGGGCGGCGCGCTCGCCCTACCCGTGGTCGGCGTCGCGCAGCTCGCGGCCGAGGTCGAAGAACCAGCTCTCGGCCTGCCCCGTGTTGGTCACCTCGTCGTCGACCATGCGGCCGAGCAGCTCGGCGAACTCCCGCCCGGCCAGCGCGTTGACGTGAGCACAGACGGACACCGAGGCCCGGGCGCCGGCGATGTGCTTGGACCAGCCGGCCACCGCCCGGAATCCGGCGCGCAGTGCCTCGTACTCGGGCTGCTCCGGGCTGGCGGCATGAAACAGGTCGCAGACAACATCGGTCATCAACTCCTGCTGCGCGGCGTTGTCGAGGACGTCGCCCGGGAGTGCGGCGAGCAGCAGCTCGACGAGCTCGGCGCCGCGGGTCGGCGGCTGCTGCCCGGCGGCGGGGGAGTGGTCGGCGGCTGCGCGGAGCTCGGCGTCGAGCTGGTCGAAGAAGTCGGCGGCCTGGTAGTAGTCGAGGAGTTGGGCGTCGACCATGCGGCCGAGGAGCGCGGCGAACTCCTCGCCCGACAGGTTCTCGACGTGGGAGCGGACGGGCTCGGTCGCCTCGCCGTGCGGCGCGGGGATGTGCCGGTGCCAGAAGCCGGCGACGGCGACGCCGGCCCGCAGCGCCTTGCGCTGCTCCTCGTCGGCGGTGGCGCGCATCGTGGACCGCAGGGCCTCGGCGATGGCCAGGTGTCCGGCCGAGCCGGCGGGCAGGTCCTCGATCTGGTGCACCAGGGGGAGCAGCAGGGCGACCAGTTCGGCGCCGAGGCCCGGGCGGTAGATGGTGGGCCCGCCCTCGGCGGGCTCGGCGGCGGGGGTGGCGCGGGTGGACAGGACCCGGCAGGCGGCGGCGATGCCGTCGAGGACGTCCTCGACGGCGGGGCGCCGGGCGGCGCCGGGCGCCGGCGCGGGGATCGGTGCGACGGCCTCGGCTGCGACGGGGGCGGACTCGCGGACCCGCTCGACGGGGGCGTTCGTCACCAGGGCGTGAGGGTGGCCGTTGAAGTCGTACACGCTGACGGTGAAGCCGAAGGGGCCGGCCGCGAGCTCGGCCTCGATCCGGTCGGCGTGCTCGGCGACGAGCCCGTGAGCGCGGCGGCTGCGTACGAGCGCGAACGTTGAGAGGCGCTCGCCGCGGCGGTAGTTGCCGGTGATGCGGAAGTCCTCACCCTGGGCCAGGCCGATCCGCCGCAGGGCGCGGGCGAGGGCAACCGTGGGGGTCTTCGGCGCCGGCTCGGCCGCGAGGACGGCGGCGGCCTCGGTGGCGGCGTCGGCCGCGGCGGGCTTCTCGACCGGGCGGGCCTCCCAGTCCGACTGTGCCCAGGACTTCGCGCCGGGGAAGCTGGTGCCGTGCGAGAACGTCAGGTCGAGGACCACCTCGCCGGCGTCGGCGAGGGCGCGCACGGTCGGCAGCGAGATGCCGTTGCAGGCGAACCACTTGCCGGCCGCGCGGATCTTGTCGAGGGCCTCGCGCATGGTGGGGGTGAGCGGGGCGGTGCGGCGCCGGCTCGGCTTGTAGGTGGTGGTCTTGCTCTCAACGGTGGTCCGGATGGCCATGGTCGGCGACGCCCCTTCGGTGCTGGTTGGTGACAGGTCCACCCTATCGGAAGTTATATAACTTCCGCAACCGCTGTTCCTCTGGGTCTGTCGCGACCCCCTGTCGCGTCGGGCCCTGTCGTATCCTGTGACCTGCACGGACACCCCCCGACCCCCATGTGGGAACCGGACGCGACTACACGACAGCGACACGTCCGGGGATGAGATCGCGGGCTCTGGCCGTCGGCCGCCTGCTGGGCAGAGGCGTGCCAGCGACCCGGCAACAGGCGTCCTCCGGCGCCCGATCGGGGCGCTGCTCCACCCTCGCGCGCGGGCGCGGCCGAGGGCCTCGGCGGTGGTGGTCGGCGCGGCGCCCAGGGCACGCACCGCCGCCCCGACCCGGCCGCGGGGCGGAAGGGGGCCGGGGCGGGATCGGCGTCACGCCGCTTGCTGCTGGGCGCGGCGCTTCGCGCGGCCCTCCCTGTAGCCGAGGCAGTGGCGGCAGGTCGGCCCGGCGGCCGTCGTGGCGGTGTAGCGGGTGAGGCGGCTGTTCTGGTCCATGGTCCGGCACAGCGGGTACACCGCGAGGGAGTCGGGCGCGGCGGTGTGGATCTCGCCGCCGCCGAGCGCGATGCAGTGGCCGAACTCCGACTCGTCGAGGACGCGCAGCGACGCTACGTGCTCGGTCCAGTCCTCCTGTAGAGCCTGCTTGAAGGCGCGGGCGTGGGCGCGGCCGGTGCCGCAGATTTCGGCGGCCCGGGCCAGGACCCGGGCCCGGCGCCGGACGGGCAGGATACGGAAGCTGGCGGCCCGCAGGAAGTGCGCCGGCTCCATGAGCCCGAGCGGCCCGGCCGGCAGGTTGGCGGCGGCGATGGCGTCGGCGGCGTCGTCGAGGGTGGCGAAGAACTCGTTCCGGGGGAGCGCGCCGGACCACGCGGCGAACGGCGGGCGGGCGAGCCGGGCCGCGCTCTCGTCCCAGATCACGCCGACGTGCTCCCAACCCACCCACACGTCGTACTGCGGGCCCGCGTGCACGGTGTCCCGGGTCACCACGACGTCACCCGGCCGGGCCGCGAGCACCTCGGCGGGGAGCGGCTCCTCGCCATCCTCCTCCGCCAGGTCCTCGACGGCCTGCTCGGCGGCAGGAGCAGCGGAGCGGGCGAGCAGGTCGCGGGCGCTGGTCTGGTTGTGGTCGAAGGCGTCGAGGTCGGCGGCCGTCAGCGCCCGCACGGCGGCGTACGCGGCGGCCAGGTCCTCGGCGCTGGTGTCCTCGTCCCCGCGGTACTGCGTGACGTCCTCGATCTGCTGCCACTGCTCGACGTCGGAGAACCGGGTGCCGGTCTCGCGCTCGGTGTCGTCGCAGTTCTCCTGAATGCCCATCACCATGTGGAAGGCGGCCGAGGAGGTGTCGGCCAGGACGGACATGCGCAGCCAGGCGAGGCGGTCGACCTCGGCCGCGGCGGCGGCCCGGCGGTCGGCGACGGTCTGCGGGTCGGGCTCGCGCAGCTCGTACCAGAGGTTGGAGTGCACGCGGACGGTATAGACGTTGGTGTCGTCGTTGGCGACCAGGCGGGCCGAGCGGGTGCGGCCGAGGGCCTCCCACGCTGCGGCGGGCTCGCACCGGACCCGCTCGCCGCGGCTGCTGTCGTAACGCACGGCCTCGGTGTGGGTCGCCCGGATGGCGGCGATCTTGCGGGTTGCGGTGCGGGCGATGGTGCGGATCATCTCGACGTGCTCCTCGGTGCTCGTGGTCGGCGGGGCAGCACTGACATTAGCGGAAGTTATATAACTTCCGCAAGCATGGCATGCGCCCCGCTCCCTTCCCCCGCCAGGGCGGCCTGGGCCCGGCCGCCCTGGTCTCAACTGCTGGGGCGCAGCCCGGTAACCGTGATCGTCGGTGTCCACCCCTCGCGCTGCTCGACGGTCAGCTCGTAGCCGCCGGTGAGCACCGTGGCTGCGGCGGCGATCATCTCGGCGTCGCGGGCGCGGCGGGCCCGCCAGGCGTCGCCGCCGTCCCGGTCGTGGCCGGCGCTCCATCCGATCACCCACTCGCCGGGCTCGCCGCGGCCGGCGTCGAGTCCGCTCCCGGCGGCCGGCGCGTCGTCGCGCTGGGATGCCAGCGGCGGCGGAGCGCGGCGCGGATTCCGGAGGTGGACGGCAGGGCCGGCGCCGGGGGAGCGGCCGGGGCCGGCAGGTCGAGGCCCTGACGCTCGGCCTCGGCGCGGGCGAGGACGCGCAGCACGCCGGCGCCCGGGCCGGCGGTGACGACCAGGCCGCGGCCGGCGAGGACGTCGACCAGGCGCTCGGCGTCGTGGCGGCCGGGGTAGAGCCAGACGCACCGGGCCTTGCTGTCTCCGGTGGCGCTGAACCCGCGGGGGGTGCGGTCGGTGCGGGCCTCGAATCCGGCGGCGCCGAGCAGCGCGGAGACCGACGGGCCGGTGATGCCGTACGACGTCGCGCGGCGGCGCTCGGCCTTGCGCCGGTGGGTGACGCAGGACGGGGCGGTGCAGTCCTCGCCCTTGCGGCGGGCGTGCAGGTCGAGGTGTCCGCGCGGCCCGGGGTTGGCCAGCTTCGCGGAGCGCGGGCACGTCTCGATCGCGGCGGGGTCGTACCACCAGGGTTCGCGCTGCGCCCGGGCGGCGTCGAGCGGGGCGGCGTCGAGGGCGGCGCGGACCTGGTCGAGCAGTTCGTCGAGCTGCTGGCCGTAGGTGCCGCGGGCGGTCGTGATGCGCTGCTCGGCGGCGGGGGTGCCGAGGACGTACTCGCCGATGATGACCACCGGGGCGCCGTAGGGCCGGGGGGCAATGCCGGTCAGGGTCCGGCCCTTGTAGGAGGTGCGGCCCGCGCTCGGCCGGGGCGCCGTGCTCCGGGAGGGCGCAGCGCTGCGTGTCGCGGTGGCGGTCCGGGTTCCGGCTGCGGCGCAGGGTGTGGGAGTCATTCGGGCATCTCCGGTTCTGGTTCTGGTGGTTGGTGGAGCCGGGCCCGCCCACCGGTGGGCGGTCGGCGGGCAGCGCGGCAAGCTCGGCGGTGACGGCTGCCAGGCACGCGGCGGTGTCGGCCGCGAGGGTGTCCGGTCCGCTGGACCCCTCGTAGAAGAGGAGAGCGTCGAAGTTCGGTTTTTCCGCCCCGGGGTCGGCGATGTGTATTGCCTCTCTCCCGATGGGCGACGGCGCCGCCCGACGAGACACAAGCTATCGGAACTTATATAACTTCCGTAACATCGGCCCCGGGGGTCGCCACTCGACCCCCGGGGAACCGCTGCCTACCTGCGCCCAGGACCCGCCCAGAGGATCACGCGGGTTCCGGTGGTCGCGACCACCGCGACGGCCGACCGCTGCTCACCTTCCCCTTCCCCGACCGGACCCTCGGGAGCGGGGGCGGGCTTGATCCGGGGGTATGCGGCGCGCTGCCTGCCGTTGCTGCGCATGGTGTCGGCCTCGGCAGGGGCGACGGCGCCCAAGCGCCGGGCGCGGCGCCACAGGTCGAGCGCGGCGGCGCCGGCCGCAGTGGTGATGATCTGGTGCCGGCCCGCGCCGCCGTCGCAGATCTGCACCAAGCCGCGCGCCCACAGGTCCACCACCCGCCGGCCCTGCACCGGGCGGGGCAGGTCAAACCCGTCGTTGTCAAAGTAGAAGCCGCGGGCGTCCTCGCACAGCCGGCCGAGGTGGGCCTCGCCCAGCACCTTGACCTGCTCGGCGGAGAAAGCGAGGGCGGCGGCCTGGTCGAACTCGTCCTCGGCCACCGTCAGCGCGGCGAAGCCGGCGGCGTGGTCGGCGGCGTGGAGCCTGGCTGCTCCCTCCGCCTCGGCTCGGGTCTCCCACTGGCCCGGCTGCCGTTCCCACCCGCCGCCGTGCCGCTCGCACTCAAACCCCCACTCCCAGGATTCGAGGTCGTAGTCGAGCACCCGCACCGACGCCGGCAAGTCGCCGAGCCCGTCGTGTGCCCGGCGCTCGACGAGCTGCCGCTCGCGCAGGTCCGTCGCGGCGTCCTGCTGCGTCGCGGCCGGGGCCGGCAGTGCGGGCCGCGCCGGCGTCGCTTCGACGGCCTGCTCGGCGCCGCCGGTCGTACCGGTGCCGGCGGGCAGTTCGGCGGCGGGCCGGGCGGCGATGAGCGCGGCGGCCTCCTTCTCGACCGCGTACCGGGCGACCTGCAACCAGGCCGTCTGTCGGCCGGCGCCGGTGCCGGCGTGCAGGGCCTCGGCGACCTCGCGGGCGGCCTGGTCGGCGGCCTTGAGGTACGCCAGGGAACGGACCGTCAGCCACACCGCGAGCAGCCGGGCGGCGCGGTCCACCAGGGCGGGCAGCGCCGGTACGGCCTCGACCAGGGCGCGGCCGTCGCGGGACAGGTCGCCGACCGTTCCGGTGCGCCGCTCGGCGTCCCGATTAGCCAGGTACTCGGCGACGTGGCGCCACACGCCGAGCGTCGCCGTCCGGGTGGTGGCGAACAGGGCCGCCGCTGCTTCCTCGACGGCGCCGGCCGCGGCCAGCACCTCGGTACCGCCGGCGACCCGCTCGCCGAGCAGGTGCGCCGCGAGGACGTCGCCGGCCCGGCCGAGCTGTGCCACCGCGGCCGGCGCGGTTGCCTCGAACGGCAGCCCGTCGGCGAAGACGCTGCCGACGAGCTCGCGCGGGTCGAGCAGCTCCTCGCGGACTACGCCGGACTTGCGGCCGGCCGCCACGATGGCCCGCGCCAGAGCATCCGCGGCCGGCGGGAGCGGCTCGTCGACGTAGAGCACCAGCTCGGCCCCGGGCGCCGGCGCGGGGGCCGGCTGCTCCTGGTCCTCGTCGAGCTCGTCCTCGACGACCGGCTCGACCCCGGCCGCCGGCGGCGCGGCGTAGAACCCGCCCTCGTCCGGCGTACTGGTCTCCCAGCCGGCGCGCCGCAGGACCTCGTCCCACGTCTCGCTGTTCGCGTCCCACGCTCGGGCCGCCCACGGCGCCGACCGCACATCGGGGCGCCGGATGCTGATCCCGCGGGTCTGACGGACCCTCACCCACACCCCGGCCCGCTGCGCCACCGACACCCGAAAGCCGGTGTTGCGGGTGGGCTCGGCGTCGAGGTCCGCCACCCCGGCCGCGGTCAGCAGCTCGCGGGCCGCCTCGACCGCGCCGAGCTGCGCCGCCTCCCGCTCGGGTCCGAACTGCGCCCGCTCGGCAGCGCGGCGCCGCTCGGAGTCGGCGGCGAACTCCTGCCGCTCGGTCCGGGCCTGCTCGCCCAGGGTCGCGGCCTGTTCGGCGGTGATGTACCAGGCGCCGGAGACCGGCACCAGCTCGGCCGGCTGCTTGGCGACCAGCTCGGCCGCCGGCTCCTCGATCTGCTCGACGGTCTGCTCGGCCGCGGCGATCGGAGCGGCCGGCGCGGTGGCGTCGAGGTCCGGCACGCCGGCGGCGAGCAGCAGCCAGCGGGCCGGCCGCATGGTGCTGGTCCCCTGCCAGCGCCCGGCCGGCGCCGCCGACTGCTCGACGACCGGCTCGGCCTCCGGCTGCGCAGGCTGCGGAATCTCGGCGGCGGCCCGGACAACGTCGGCTGTCGGCCGCTCCTCGACCACCGGCTCGACCGCGGCCGGGTCGGCGTCGCCGAGGCCGGCCTCGGCGACCCACGCCCGGAACTCGGCGAGCGCCTCGGGGCCCTCGGGCGCCGTGGTGCCGACCACCCGCACCGTGTAGCCGCGCCGGACCACCTCGAACCCGGCGATTTCGAGGGCCGTCCGGTACGAGTTGAGGTGCCGCTCCCACTCCCGAGCCGTGTCGGGGCTCGCGTTGCGTGGCGGGCGGAGCTGGGAACCGCGCAGGAACAGGACCATGGGGACGAAGTCGGCGGACCACGTGACCTCGAACCCGTCGCCGTGGTCGGATGCGCTGCGCAGGCCGGCGGCGGCCAGGGCCTCGCGGATGCGCTCGGCGCTCACCTTGTCGGCCGCCGCGGTCTCGGCGACCCGCGCGGCGAGGCGCTGCGCGAGTCGCTGGCAGTCCTGCGGGGTGATGAGCAGCGGGCGCCGCGGCGCCCGGGTGCCGCGGGCGTCGATGTTGAGGACGACCTCGACGACGCCCTCGGCGGAGCCGGTCCGGGTGTAGAGGGTCGCGCCGAGCTCGGTACCGGGAAGGGTGATCGAGCCGTCTGCCGCGGGGGTGATCTCGACCAGGTCGCCGGCTGTGATCGCTTCGGCGATCCGGGCCCGGGCCGTGCTCACCGCGACGTTGAGCAGATCGGCGGCGCGGCGGCCGGCCGCGGTCCGGGTGAGGAGGTACTCGCCGGTGGTCTGCCCGGTGTAGGCGGCGGCGACGGCGTAGGCGATGGCTTGCGTGCGGTCGGTCATGGTCACCTTCGGGTTCGTTCGCCGGGCGGTGCCGGCGGTGGGGCGGTACATCTTGAAGATAGCGGAAGTTATAGAATTTCCGCAACGGCGGGGCCGACGTCGGCCCCGCCACGGCAGCCGCTGCTAGCGCTTCGCCGGAACCGGTCCGGCCTCGCCGCCCTTGCCTCCGCATCGGTGCGTTGCCGCCGCTTGGGCCTGCTTGGCGACCTCTTCCGGCGTGCCGGTCAGAGTGACGCCAAAGTCGCACTTGCCGCATTGGAAGATGCCCCGCTCGGACGGGCCGAGCAGAGAGCGGAAGCGTTCGGAGATGCTCATGGGACTACCTCTCAGATCAGAAGTGGGTCGGGGGCGCCGGCGGCGATCACCCTTCCCGGCTCGCCCGCTGGGCCTCTCCCGGCGGGTCGACGGTTGATCAAATCGGGCACCGCAGGCTGTCGCGGCCCCCTGTCGGGCCGTAGCCGACCCGCGCCCTGTCGTGCCCTGTGACCTGCACGGACACCCCCGGCCCCCACCCCTGGGCCGGACGCGACAACCGCCCCGACAGCTGCGCCGCAGGTGGCCCCCCGTCGCCCGATTGGCGGGCACCTGTCAAGCTCTGCGGGTTTCCGCCAACGGGGCCGCGGGGCCGTGTCGCGTCATGTTGGGGGCATGTCAACATTGCTGCTTTTTCGCGATGGCCCGCTCCCGCGACACCCTCCCGGCCGGCGGCGCCGCAGGGCGCCGACCCGCCGGCCGGGGCGCGGGCCCTGGGCGCCGGCCCCCGGCC
>Ga0302314_10014545_pt1 | contig 13456 bp, 10 predicted proteins | sample III_Palsa_N2_3_FD_200533 | JGI IMG/M metagenome (GOLD analysis project Ga0302314, IMG submission 200533) | Peat permafrost microbial communities from Stordalen Mire near Abisko, Sweden - III_Palsa_N2_3 | ecosystem: Environmental > Terrestrial > Soil > Palsa > Peat permafrost | place: Sweden...
CGGATAAATCGCCCATTACGTGCCCGGTGGCTAGCGGAAGCCAAGGGCGACCCGGCGGAAATATCACCTCACTCAGCGCGGCCGCGCGGCTCCGAGGCCGGCCTGCGCGCACGACTCGCGCGGGCAACTGCCCGCAAGGTCGCCCCCGAGGGCTCAGGCTCCGCTAATCATCGCAGGTCAGCGAGCATGCCTGGCAGGCCCGTCGGCCTACGCGCCGTTCCAGTGTTTCCGCCCTGGCAGCAAACGGGGGAGTGGGCACGATAGAGTGCTCGTGTCGAATCAAGTGTTGGACGCATGGCCGGTTGCTGAGCCGTGCCTTTGTCGAATTCTATGAATGGAATTATTTTGGGACGGTCTTTCGCCATGCCGCAAGAAATGCCAATTTCGGGAAAGCGCGGCCGCTCGGCTAAAACGCGTACGAGGCTAGTGCGGCGGCGCGGCCTGGTTTTGGGTGCGCTGCTCACTGGGGCGGTAGCGGGAATTTCTGGTTTCATCGCCCCGGGTGCGGTCGCCGCGTCGACCTCACCGGTCCCGCTGGCAGGCGGGAAGTACGCCGGGTCGCTCGTCCTGAACGACGCGGGGTCCACGCTCAAGTCGTGGAACGAAACGTCGTCCTACTGCAAGAACAGCAGCCCCGACTACATCGGGGACGGCAAGGTGGCCACCTCCGGCACCAGCGTCACGCTGACGACCAAGGGCGAGGCCGGCAGCTGCGTGGGGCTTATCAGCCCGAAAACCTATTCATCCGTCGTTCTCGAGGCCGACGTCTACCTCCCGCCGCTTCCGAGCAATCCCAGTGTCATTGCCAACTGGACGGGATTCTGGCTGACCAACGTCGCCAAATGGCCAGAAGCGGGCGAATTTGACTCCCTAGAGGTCGAGCCGGTGAACGCAACGAACGCCGTGACCTGGCACAGCGGCACAACCTCATCGGAATTCACCGCGTCAACCAGCGGCTTCTTCGCTAACGAGCTGCCCATCGAGGCCGCCAACGTGAGACCCGGCTGGAACACCGTCGACGTCGTTTACACCAAGGGCTTCTTGACGGTGTACTACAACGGAAAGCAGTACACCAAGTACACCAACAGCCACGTCACCGGCAGCGCGCTCAACGTCTACTTCACCATGACCGACACGCCGGACACCCCCGCGGTCGTGTCCCAGATCGGCAACACGCCGGTGAACTCCGACCCCTTGCCCGCCACCATGGCGGTCAAGTACCTGCGGATCTGGTCGTACAAGAAGTAGCCCCGGGCGTACCCGCGCACTCGTTGTTCCTGCCCGCCCTTACCGGCTTTCACGGCGGGCCAGCAGGGCGACGTGCAGCGAGGCGCGGGACTCCGGATCGGCCAGGCTGACGCCGAGGACCCGTTCGATGAGCGCGAGCCGCTGGTAGAACGTGGGCCTGGCCAGGTGCGCGCGGGACGCGGCGAGCGCCTTGTTGCCGCCCGCGTCGAGGAAGGCCGCCAGGTCGCTGACCAGGGTGGTCCCGTGCTCGGCGTCGTAGGACAGCAGCGACCCCAGTTCCCGCTCGGCGAACGCGCGCAGCCGCGTGTCCTCCCGCAGCAGGTGCAGCAGGCCGCGCAGCCGCAGGTCGGGCAGCCGGTAGTAGGGGCGCGCGCCGCCCGCGGCGGAATTCCCGGCGGCCAGGTCGGCGACCTCGCGGGCCTCGCGGAACGCGTCCCGCACCTCGCGCAGCGACCCCGCGGGTTGGCTGACCCCGATTACCGGGATGCTCAGGCCGGCTCGCGGCGCCGGCCCGGCCGCGAGCCGGGCCGCGAGCGCGCGCAGCGGCTCGTCGTCATCGGCTCCGGGCGGCAGCGACAGCAGCGCGCCGACCCGGACGTCATCGAGTGCCCCTACCAGCGCGGGCAGGCCGGCTGACCGGCAGGCGCCCGCGATCGCCTCGGCCGCGCCGAGCACCGCGGCCTGCCCGGGATCCGGCTCGGCGCCCGGCAGTCTGACCACGACGGCGAGCAGATCCCGCCCGGTCACCTCCACGCCCATCGCCCGGGCCCGGGCCGCCTCCCCGGAGCCGGGGCCTTCGATAAGCGCGCTGATCAGCGTCCGGTGCGCCTGCCGTTCGAGCGACTCGGCCCGGGAGGTGAGCAGGTGGCCGAGCGCGAGGGTGGTGGCCGCCCGCGAGACGAGCAGCTCGTCGATGATCCGCGCGTGCACCGCCTCGGTAATCTCGATGAACGCCACCTCGCGGCGCAGCTCGACCAGCGGCAGCGACCGTTCCTCGGCCGCCGCCACCAGCGCGGGCGGCAGTGCGGCCGTGTACCGGCGGCCCAGCTCGATGGCCAGGCCGGCGACGCCGACATGGGCCAGCGTGGCGATGTACTCGGCTAGGCCGTCGGCCGATTCCGGCAGCGCGATGCCGGTGGACAGGACCAGCTCGCCGCCGCGCAGCAGCCGCCGGATGTCGGTCAGCTCGACCGCGTGGACCCAGCGGACGGGTACGTCGAGCCGGGCGGCGCCCGCCACCACGGACGGCCCGCCGCGGCGGACGACGTCGAGGTCGAGTACCTCGCGCAAGGTCAGCGGCATCGTTGTGCGACCATACAACATGTAAGGCCGGATCGCGATCAAAGCATTATCAACGCGGCAAAGGTCAGGCGACCGGCGTGCTGATCGGGAAGCGTCGGTCGTCTAACACGGGAACTTTTCCTGCCTCATTTGAACGTCACTTACGAAACGAACGGCAGCGTGTGAGCCGGCCGGCCCGGTGGCGTACCCGGGCCGGCCGCATTGCCTCAGCGGGCAGAGTGCCTTAGCGGGCAGAGAGTGTCCCGGCCGGCCGAGTGCAGGAGACGGATGGTTAGCCGGCCAGTCGGGTGCACTGGCCGGAGGCGATGCCGTTGACGGTATTGACGGCGTGGTTGTCCCCGGGGGCTGGGGTGTTGCCCGTGCAAGCAAGCAATCCGTTGATTGAGTTCCCGGAAACGGTGACGGCGGCCTTGCCGGTGTTGGACTGCACGTAAGCCAGGCCGGACAGGATAATCCCGTTGAGGGTAATGCCGCCGGTGTTACCGGACAGAGTGAGCGTCCCGGTGTCCTTCAGGCGGCTGACCGCGACCTGGCCGGCCGTGCCGGAAATCGTGACCAGGCCGGTGATCGTGTCACTCGCGCAGGCGGCGCGGCCGGGGAGTGTGCCGCCTAGGGTGACGGCGCCGGTGGTGCCGGTGACCGTGAGGATGCCGTTCTCCGCGCTGCCGCAGTAGGTGATGCTGGCCGCCTTGGCGGCGGTGACGGTGCCGTTGATCTCGGAGTTGGTCGCCGACAGGGACGCGCCCGGGCCGACCATGACCTGCGCGTCCTGGGTGGCGTTGACCAGGCAGGTCTTGCCGTGGGTGACGGTCAGCGGGGTCACGTGGGTGCCGGTGACGGTCGTGGTGCACGGGGCCGGGACCTGTCCCCGGCTGCTGGTCAGCGTCGCGTTCCGGCCGGAGACAGCCGCGTTGCGGCCGGCGACGGTGTGGCGGTTAGCGGTAAGGGCGGCGTGATTAAAGGGCAGCGTATTCTCGGCGGCCGACGCTGATGCGGCACCGATGATAGCGACGGATAGCGCGGTGGCGCACACCGCGGCCAGGGCCCCCGCCCGTCCCGCGGATGTCGACGGAAAAATCATCATCTTCCCCCTGAAAGCATTGGCGGCTGCGGCCGGGACGCGGCTGATAACCGGCATCCCTTTCTTTGCAGCGTGCCGAGGAAGATAATCCAATAGTGGCATGTGACTTGGATCACTATGCTGATTCGTGCCATCCTGGCTGCTTTTGGTCTACGGGAGCTTAATTTATGCGCTAATGCTCCAGTCGCAATTCGCGGCTTTTCCGTTGGAATTGGTGACGGCCGATATATGGGGCGGCTCCGTCCGAGCGGCTGTGCTTCCTTACAACATGTAGGTCAGCGGCCGAGAGTCACGCCGGGCCAAGCCGGGGATACCGCCGGCCTTGGCCCGGTGCGGATAGCCCGTGACCGCGGTCAGCCGGCCATGTCGTTGTTGTAACAGCAGTGCGCGTACCGGACGGCCACTCGGGGCCCCGGGCCCGGTTCAACGGGCGTCACGATGCGCGCGCACCGGCGCACCGCGCACCGAGCGGGGCGATCCCTCTCGCCGCAGCGCCACGGCGACCTTACAACATGTAAGAAAAATCGGCAGATTCATGGCAGCCTGTCACTAGGTTGCCAGGTCGGACGCGGGCAGACTGAGGAGTATGAGTGATCTCCTTGCCCGTCACCGCGCGGTCATCCCCAGCTGGGTCGGCATCAACTACAGCGAGCCGATCGAGATCGTCAGTGGCAAGGGCTGCCGGGTCACCGACAGCCAGGGCAACGGCTACCTCGACTTCTTCGGCGGCATCCTGACCAACATGCTCGGCTACGACATCGCCGAGGTGCGCGAGGCGGTGGAACGGCAGATCGCGACCGGCGTCTACCACACCTCCACGCTCTACCTGATCCGCAGCCACGTCGAGCTGGCCGAGAAGATCGCCCGGCTTTCCGGCATCCCCGACGCCAAGGTGTTCTTCACCAACTCCGGCTCCGAGGCCAACGAGGCCGCGCTCGCCGCCGCGCTCATCAGCCGCAAGGCCAACCAGGTGCTCGCGATGCGCAACTCCTACCACGGCCGCACCTTCGGCACCGTGGCCATCACGGGTAACGCGAGCTGGAAAGCCAGCAGCAACGACCCGTTCGGCACCCACTACCTGCACGGCACCGACCGGCAGCTGCCCGCCTACCGCAACCTGAGCGACGCCGAGTACATCGAGGCATGCGTCGAGGACCTGCGCGCGCTGCTGGTCGCCGCGGTTCACCCCCAGGATGTCGCCGCGCTCATCGTCGAGCCGATCCAGGGCGTCGGCGGGTTCACGATGGCGCCCGACGGCCTGCTGCGGGCGTACAAGGAGGTGCTCGACGAGCACGGCATCCTGTTCATCTCGGACGAGGTGCAGACCGGCTGGGGGCGTACCGGCGAGACCTTCTGGGGCATCCAGGCGCACGGCGTCAGCCCCGACTTCATGACGTTCGCCAAGGGCCTCGGCAACGGCTTCGCGATCGGCGGCGTCGTCGGCCGCGGCGACCTCCTCGACGGCATCAGGGGCAACGGCATCTCCACCTTCGGCGGCAACCCGATCGCCACCACCGCGGGCAACGCCACCCTGGACTACGTGCTCTCCCACGACCTGCAGAAGAACGCGGCCGTCTGCGGGGAGATCATCATCGCCGGGCTCAAGGACGCCGCGCACGGCCTCAAGTCCGTCGCCGCCGTCCGCGGCAAGGGCCTCATGTTCGCCGTCGACCTGGCCGACCCGGCTACCGGGCAGCCGAGCCCGCAGCTCGCCGCGAAGGCCCTGGAAGCCACGCGGGAACGCGGTCTGCTCGTCGGCAAGGGCGGCCTGTACGGCGCCACGCTGCGGATGGCGCCGCCGCTCACCCTCAGCGAGGCGGAGGCCCAGGAAGGCCTCGGCCTGCTCCTCGACGCCCTCCGTGCCGTTGATGGGCAGGGTGCGGTCGACGCGCAGGCAGCCGGCCCGAAGACGGCGTCATGAGCGAGCTTGCGAGCGAATCGGTAAGCACTGTGCGTCCGCGAATGCGGCCGACGAGCGTCAGCGAGGAGGGCACATGAGCGGCCGGCACGTCACGCACTGGATCGGCGGCAAGCCGTGGACTGGCACCGCGCAGCGCCAGGGAGACATTTACAACCCGGCGACGGGGCAGGTCTCCGGCGTCGTCGACTTCGCCGCGAGCGGTGACGTCGACGAAGCGGTAGCCGCCGCGAAACAGGCGGCCAGGTCCTGGGGCAGCGTCTCCCTGGCCCGGCGGACTACGGTGCTGTTCGCCTTCCGCGAGCTGGTGCGAAAGCACGCGAGCGAACTCGCCGCTCTCGTCACCCTCGAGCACGGCAAGGTCGCCTCCGACGCCGCCGGGGAGGTCGCCCGCGGCCTGGAAGTCGTCGAGTTCGCCTGCGGCATCCCGCATCTGCTCAAAGGCGGCTTCTCCGAAAACGTGTCGACCGGCGTTGATTCCTACAGCATCAGGCAGCCGCTCGGCGTCGTGGCCGGCATCACCCCGTTCAACTTCCCGGCCATGGTGCCGATGTGGATGTTCCCGCTGGCGATCGCCTGCGGGAACGCCTTCGTGCTCAAGCCGTCGGAAAAGGACCCGTCCGCCGCCGTCTTCCTCGCCCAGCTGCTGGCCGAGGCCGGCCTGCCGGACGGTGTCTTCAACGTCGTGCACGGCGACAAGGCCGCCGTCGACGCGATCCTGGCCCACCAGGACATCGCCGCCGTCTCCTTCGTCGGCTCCACGCCGATCGCCCGGTACGTGTACGAGACCGGGACCGCGCACGGCAAGCGGGTGCAGGCGCTCGGCGGGGCCAAGAACCACATGGTCGTGCTGCCCGACGCCGACCTTGACCTGGCCGCCGACGCGGCGGTCAACGCGGGCTTCGGCAGCGCGGGGGAGCGCTGCATGGCGGTCTCGGCGCTGGTCGCCGTCGACCCGGTCGGCGACGAACTCGTCGCGAAGATAGCCGAGCGCGTCGCGAACCTGACCGTCGGTCCCGGCACCGACGAGCGCTCGGAGATGGGCCCGCTCGTCACCCGGGCGCACCGGGACAAGGTGGCCTCGTACCTGGACTCCGGTGTCCGGCAGGGGGCCACCCTGCCCGTCGACGGCCGGGAGCACCCGGTCACCGGCGGCGCGGCGGGCGAGGCCAACTCCGGCGGCTTCTGGCTGGGCCCGTCCCTGCTCGACCACGTGACGCCAGGCAATACCGCCTACCAGGACGAGATCTTCGGGCCCGTGCTGTCGGTGCTCCGCGTCAAGTCCTACGCGGAGGCGGTGGACCTGGTCAACGGCAGCCCGTACGGCAACGGCGTGGCCATCTTCACCAGCGACGGGGGAGCGGCGCGGCGGTTCGTCAACGAGGCCGAGATCGGGATGGTGGGCGTCAACGTGCCGATCCCGGTGCCGATGGCGTACTACTCCTTCGGCGGGTGGAAGTCGTCGCTGTTCGGCGACACCCACGTGCACGGCACGGAGGGCGTCCACTTCTACACCCGCGGCAAGGTGGTCACCTCGCGCTGGCCGGACCCGTCCCACGGCGGGGTGAACCTCGGGTTCCCGGTGAACTCCTAGGGGCAGCAGAGCCCCCGGGCGCTACCGGGAACTCCCAGGCGCTACTGGCCTGCGCTGGCCGCAGCGGTCGCGGCGGGCGACCCGCTGGCGGTCGCGGTCGCGGCCGCGGCGGAGGTGACCTGCAGGGACGAGACCAGGGCGGCGACGTTGTCCTCGTTCAGGGTGCTCGGGATCGACGTGAAGAACACCGCGGGCTCGCTCGTCCCGGTGTCCACCACGACGACCGCGGCCTGCTCGTCGGTCCAGCTCGCCCCCTGGGCGGCCGCGTCGGTGTAGCTGACGTCGTAGGTGATTTCCCAGGCGTCGTGCCCGCTGACCGTGAGCCCCTGGTTCAGTTCCTCGCTGGTGTTGTGGGCGAGGTCGTTGTAGTAAGCCCCGGAGAAGGTGTTCCCGAGGTTCTCCGCGACGTCCTGCAGGTCCGCGGTGCCGGTGTAGCCGTACGACGCGGGCAGCGGCCCGGAGCACGCCTCCCCGTACCAGGTGGTCGACCCGTTGTTGATCTGCCCGGCTTCCGTGTACTCGCCGGCCGTCCAGGTGAAGGCGCCGTTGTTGAGCGAGGAGGGGCAGGATGCCCCGGCCCAGGGAGTGGATAGCAGCGAGTAGGACAGCCCGGACTGCCCGTCGGACAGCAGCGAGCCGGTCGCGGCCGGCGACGCGGTGGCCGTCGCGGTGGCAGTGGGAGACGCTGACGCGGACGGTGCGGCGGCCGGCGCCGCCGTGGTCGCCGCGGCGCTCGGCGTGGCCTGCGACTGGTCCGCCGTCGAGGCGGCGGGCGTGCGGCCCACCTGCAGGGCGATGACGGCGATCACGGCGACCGCGGCCACCGTGCCGACGGTAAGGCCGCCGATCAGCCGCCTGCGCCGCCGCCGCTGAGCCTCCAGGTAGCCGTACCGGTTACCCGGTCCGCCCGGTCCGCCAGCGACACCGGGAGCGGTCGGCCCGCCGGGAAAGCCCGGTCCGCCGGGCGCCTGCCAGGAGTCGCCGCCGAAGTACATCACCTGCGTGCCCGCGCCGTCGCCGCCGCCCGCCGCACCGGCCAGGGACGCGAGCGCGCCCGACGGGGGGAAGCCCGGCTGCGGATAGCCCGGCTGCACCGTGGTCGGCTGCAGGGCGGCCGGCTGGACCGTGGTCGGCTGCACCGTGGTTTGCTGCAGGGCGGTTTGCTGCAGGGCGGCGGGCTGCACCGTGGTGGCCGCCGGCTGATAGGCGGTCGGCGCAGCCGTGGCCGGCAGGGCGGGCTGCGGCTGGGTCGGCCGCCCGGTCGGCGGCTTGGTCCGGCGCAGCCAGTCGGCGGTCGGCTGCCCCGCGCTGCCCTGCCCCGTGCCAACTGGTCCCGTGCCAACTGGCCCCGTGCCAACTGGCCCCGTACCGACTGGCCCCGTACCGACTGGCAGAGCGCTGTGCTGCCCCGTAGCCAGCCCGGGACCGGCTTGCAGCGTGGCGGTCTGCCCGGTGCCGGCCCGCATGACTGCCTGCCCGGTGCTGGCCCGTACCGCGGTCGCCTGCGCCGTCGGCTGGATGGTCGTCGCCTGCAGCGCGGCCTGTTCGCCGCCGACGGCTCCCGCCCCGCCCGCGCTCACGTCCGGGTGGGTGTGCTGGGTCCACACCGACCCGTCCCACCAGCGCAGCAAACTGGGCGTCCCGTACGGGTCCGGGTACCAACCTGAGGGGGGCAAGTCCATGGGCCAAGGGTAGAAGAACGGAACCCCGCAGAACGTGCGAATCGGGCGTGTCGTTGGCTTGATGATCGATTAGTTCGCCGACGGGGCGCCGGCTGCGGCGGACGCGGAGCTGTCAGCGCCCACCGCGGCGTCCGTGACGACCGCGGCGCCTGCGGTAAAACGGGCCAGGTCCCCGCCCGACACGATCCGCGCGGGGAACGGGTCGCCGGCCGCCGCCCGCCCGAGCGCCGCCTCCGGCAGCGGCTGGTCGCTGGCGAGGATCACCAGATTGCCGCGCCGCCGGCCGCGCAGCACGCTCGCCTCCGCGATCATGCACGTCTCTTTGTAAACAGAACGGATGGTGGCAACCGCCGACCGCGCCACGTCGAGCGTGCCGTACGGGGGACGGGCGGCGCGCAGCGTTCCCTCCCCGGGAGCCGGCATCTGCCCGGCGGCGACGTTCACCGCGTACACGCCGCCCGGGCGCAGCGCGCGGGCGGTCACGGCGGCGAACTCCGCCGTGGTCAGGTGCGCGGGCGTCACCGCGCCGGCGAACACGTCGGCGATCACCAGGTCGTAGCTCGCCTCCCGGACCGACTCGGTGACGGCGCGGGCGTCGGCGGCGCGCACCCGGATGCGGTGCCCGGCGGGCAGCGGCAGGTGCCCGCGGACCAGGTCGGTCAGCGCGTCGTCGATCTCCGCGACGAGCTGCCGCGAGCCCGGCCTGGTGTGCGCGAGGTAGCGCGGCAGCGTCAGCGCGCCGCCGCCGAGGTGCAGCGCCCGCAGCGGCTCTGCGGCGGGGAAGGCCAGGTCGGCGGCATGCCCGATCCGGCGGACGTACTCGAACTCCAGGTAGCCGGGATCGGCGAGGTCGACTCCGCTCTGCGGGACACCGTCGATGAACAGCAGCCACGAATCCGTTTTGTCGAGGTCAGGGACGAGTTCCGCCGATCCGAGCCGCACCTGGCGGTGCACGGCGATCCGCGGGCCGCCCGCGCGCGGCGGCCGTCCGGTCCGCCGCCGCCCGGTGGTGCTGGTCACGGGCTCCATTATCTCCCGCTCCGCGGGCAGTGTTTCCCCGCCCCGGGCAGTATCCCCGGCCCCGGACGCGCGGGCAGATCTCCCGCTCCGCGGGCCGGCCGACAGCGAAAGCCCCGTGAACCGCTGCTTGCGTTCACGGGGCTTGGCTGCGTGCGGGTGCGCCTGGGTCAGGCTGACCCGCGGCGGGTGATCCGGTCGACCAGGACGGCCGCGAGCAGCACGAGCGCCGTCCACATCTCCTGGGCCGCGGCCGACAGGCCGAGCAGCTCCAGGCCGTTGTAGATGACGCCGACCACCAGGCCGCCGAGCACGGCGTTCAGCATCTTGCCGCGCCCGCCGAACAGGCTGGTGCCGCCGATGACCGCCGCCGCGATCGCGTCGAGCACGTTCGTGCCGCCGTCTACGCCGGTGGAGATGGACCCCAGGTAGGAGGCATAGATGATGCCGGTCAGGCCGGCCGTCAGACCGGTCAGGGTGAACGCGAGGGTGCGGATGCCCACGATGCTGATGCCGGCCCGGCGGGCCGCCTCGGCGTTGCCGCCGATCGCGTAGAGGTACCGGCCGAACCGGGTCCGGCCGATCAGCACCGTCCACAGGAACAGCAGACCGAGCACGAGGAGCACGCTCCACGGCATGCCCTCCAAGACGATCGCCCGGCCGCGGTTCTGGTTCGCGATGGCCGCGATGATGACGGCCGCGACGACGATCGCGCCGCCCTTCAGCAGCGTGACCGAGACCGGCGGGGCCACCAGGCCCGCGGTCCGGCGCCGGAGGTCGCCGTAGAACAGGAAGGCGGCGGCCGCCAGCGAGACGGCGATCATCACGATCCAGGTCGCGGTCGGGCTGAGCTGGCCGTTCTCGATGTCGTTGATGATCGAGTTGTGCAGGTTGATGACGCCGCCGACGCCGATGCTGCCGGTCGAGTCGATCAGGAAAAGCAGCACGCCGGCCAGGCCCAGCTGGCCCGCCAGGGTCACCACGAACGACGGCAATCGCAGCCTGGCGACGATGATTCCCTGCAGCGCGCCGTAGGCCGCGCAGGCGATGAGGGACACGATGACGGCAACCCACCACGGGTCGCCCTCCGCCAGCATCCACAGCGCGATGACGGCGCCGCAGCCCGCGGTGTAACCGGCGGCGAGGTCGATGTCGCCCAGCAGCAGCACGAAGACCTCGGCCATGCCCAGGGTGATGATGAACGCCGACTGCGCCATCAGGTTGACCAGGTTGCCCGCCGAGAGGAACAGCGAGTTCTTCACGTCGAAGAAGATGACGATGGCGACCAGGCCGGCGATGACGGGGAGCGCGCCGCTCTCGCCCGAGCGGACCCGTCGGCCGACGATCCGCAGGTAGTCGCCGAACGAGTTGGCCATCAGGTCGGCCGACGCGTCGGGCGTGGCCATCAGCTCGGCGGGCTCGGAGCTCGCAGGCTCCTGGTTCACGGACGTCATGACTCAGCCCTCCGTTGGCTGCGATGCGGCGGCATGACCGTCCGGGGCGGTGCCGGTGGTCATCCAGTGGACCGCAGAATTGGTGTCGTAGTTGGCGATCGGTCCCTCCGACACCATGTGGCCGAGGAAGAGGACCGCGAGCCGGTTGGCGACGCGGAACACGTCGGTCAGGTTGTGCGAGATCACCAGCACGGCGATGCCGCGGCTGGCGAGCTGCTCGATGATGTCAAGGACGAGGGCCGTCTGGGACACGCCGAGCGCGGCGGTCGGCTCGTCCATGATGACCAGCTTGGCGTCCAGCTGGACGGCCTTGGCCACGGCGACCGCCTGCCGCTGCCCGCCGGACAGCGAGCCGACCGGCTGGCGGATGTTGCGGACCGTGGTGACCCGCAGGTCGGCGAGGGTCTTCTTCGCCGTCTTCTCCATGGCGATCTCGTCCAGCAGCCCGGCCTTGAGCACCTCGTGCCCGAGCATCATGTTCTGCACGATATCGAGGTTGTCGCACAGCGCCAGGTCCTGGTAGACGGTGGCGATGCCGGCGTTGGTCGCGTCCTTGGGGGTGTGGAAGTTGACGGGCTTGCCCTGCCACAGGATGTCCCCGCCGTTGGGCTCCCAGATCCCGGAGATCGTCTTGATCAGTGTGGACTTGCCCGCACCGTTGTCGCCGACCAGGGCGGTGACCTGCCCGGCGGGGACTTCTAGGTTGACGTCGGTCAGCGCGCGCACCGGGCCGAAGTTCTTCCCGATGCCGCGCAGCTGGAGCAGCGGCTCAGTGTCGTTCACGGTCACATCCTGCCTCATACCCCCGTCCGGGGCGCGGGCCGATGTGGCCCGCGCCCCGGACAAGCGGTGTTTCTGCTTCCTCGGATTAGCTGGAGATCCCGGCTGCCGTGCAGTCGGCAGCGAAGGAGCCCTTGCAGAGCTGCGCGGCGGGCACGAACTTGTCCGCGATAACGGTCTTGTTCATGTTGGCCGCGGTGACCCACTCGGGGGTCAGCAGCACCGACGGGACCGAGGTCTTGGACACGGAGTCCTCGGTCGACCCGTTCACCAGGGAAGACGGCGGGGTCTGGCCGGCCCGCACGTACAGCGCGAGCGCGGCGGCGGCCTGCGCCTCGAGGTAGATCGGCTTGTAGACCGTGCCGCACTGGTAACCGGACAGGATGTTGTCCAGGCCGGTCAGCGTGGCGTCCTGCCCGGTGGTCGGGAAGGTCTTGGCCTTGACCCCCTGGCCCTGCAGGTAGTGGATGATCGGTGCGCCGTTCTCGTCGTTCGGGATCAGCGCCGCGTTGATCGACTTGTGGGCGGTGTAGGCCTGCTCGAACTCCGACAGGGCGACCGACGGGGTCCAGGTGCCGGCCGGGTTGGCGACGTCCTTCCACTTGCCCGAGGAGAAGTACGAGGCGAGCACGCCGTCGTAGCCCTGGGCGAACAGCGTCGCGTTGTTGTCGGTCGGCGCGCCCTTCATCACCACGACGTTCGGGGACTTGACGCCCCAGGCGGCGACGCAGGACACCAGGCCCTGGCCGATGAGCTGGCCGACCTTCACGTTGTTGAAGGACACGTAGTACGAGCGGGTGCCGCCGAGGGTGAGGCGGTCGTAGTCGATGACGCCGACGCCGTGCGACTTGGCGTAAGACTCGATGTGCGCGCCGACGCCCGAGTCGAGCGGGTCGACGACCAGCACGCTGGCGCCCTTGGTGATGTCCGACTCCGCGTCCGCCAGCTGGGTGGCGTCCTGGCCGAGGGCGTTCTGGATGGTGAACTGCGAGCTGGTCAGCCCGGCGTCGGTCAGAGCCGTCGTGAGGTACGGCGCGTCGAACTCGACGTACCGGGTGGAGGAGACGGTGTCGGGCAGGATCACCGCGACGCTGCCCTTGCCCGCGGACGCGACCGACTTCAGCGACGCCATCGCGGAGAAGGAGTTATTAAGGGCGCCCACCGAGATCGACGCGCTGCTGCTTGAGCTGGAGCTCGCGGACGCGGTGGCGGTGGCGGAACTTCCTGTTGACGCCGAGCTGCTGCTAGAGCTGCTGGAGCTGCTGCAGCCGGCGGCGACGAGCAGCGCGGCCGCCGCGGCGGCCGCGGTCAGTCCGGCTCGTGCTGATACGGAATACAACGGTGTACCTCGCTCATTCACTCAGACATGCCGTAAGCGGC
>Ga0302314_10014546_pt1 | contig 13456 bp, 8 predicted proteins | sample III_Palsa_N2_3_FD_200533 | JGI IMG/M metagenome (GOLD analysis project Ga0302314, IMG submission 200533) | Peat permafrost microbial communities from Stordalen Mire near Abisko, Sweden - III_Palsa_N2_3 | ecosystem: Environmental > Terrestrial > Soil > Palsa > Peat permafrost | place: Sweden...
GCTGTGCACGCCCTGGCCGAATCCGCTGAGTCCGCGCCGGGACAGCTCCTCGTAGATTACTGTCTCGTGACGAAAGTCACCGCCCACGCCGCCGTACTCCGCGCTCACGTCGGTGCACAGCAGACCCATGGCGCCGGCCTTGCGCCAGATCTCCTTGCCGACGTTCTGCTGCTTGCGCCACTGCATCTCGTTCGGAACCATTTCCGACTCGATGAAGCGGGCCGCGGCGTCGCGAAATATCGCTAGCTCCTCGTTCATCCAGGGCGACTCGTAATCACCCGCAAGCGCTGCGTTCATTGCGTATTTCCATGGTGGCTCGATTTGACCCAGTCTACCCGTAGCGGAGGGGCAAATTGCACCCCAAGGGAAGCACGGATTGTTAAGATGGTTCGACGCATGGCAGAGCGCTCGCACAACACGGGAACGGGGTCGCGCAAGGCATTGATCGGCTCCGCCGGCGCCGCGCTCGCCGTCCTGACATTCATCAATCTTTTCAACTATCTCGACCGCTACGTCGTATCGACGCTGGTCGAGAGCCTGCGCCGCTCCGAGCTGCATCTGACCGACACGCAGGCCGGATCGCTGATGTCGGGATTCTTGATCGTGTTCGCGCTGGTCGGTCCGATTTTTGGTGTCCTCGGAGACAGCCGCTCACGGCCGCGTCTCATCGCATTCGGCGTGGCGTGCTGGAGCATCGCCACCGCACTCTCCGGGCTCGCGTGGAGTTTCGCGTCGCTGTTCGTGGCGCGCGCGGCGGTCGGCGTCGGCGAGGCGGCCTACGTCACAATCGGGCCCAGCCTTTTGTCCGACTACTTTCCGCGCGGCGAGCGCGGCCGAGTCATGGCGATTTTCTTCTGCGCCATCCCCGTCGGCTCGGCGCTCGGCTACGTGGTCGGAGGATTCATGGACGTGCATTTCGGCTGGCGCATGGCGTTCTTCGTCGCGGGCGTACCCGGGCTGATCCTCGCGCTGCTGTGCCTGGGCCTTCGCGATCCGCCTCGCGGCAGTCAAGACGGCGCCGCCGCCGCGGAGCCCCGGGCCGCAAGCCGACCAGCTGCCAATTATCTCGCACTGCTGAAGAACCGGCCCTACGTGCTCACCATCGCGGGATACGCGGCGTATACCTTTGCTTTGGGCGGCCTCGCCTACTGGATGCCCGCCTTCCTCGAGCGTATCCGTCACGTTCCTGAGAAGAGCGCAACGTTCAGTTTCGGGATCATCGTGGTCATCACGGGATTCGTGGGCACATTCGCCGGCGGCTGGCTCGGCGATTTCTGCGCCCGCTACACGCAGCGCGCTTATCTGTGGATTTCTGCCGTCGCGACGCTCGCCGCCGTGCCGTTCGCATGGCTCGCGCTCACCGTGGCTGCGCCACGCACGTATCTGGTCTGCATGGTGATCGCGCAGCTCTTGATGTTCCTGTCGACCGGACCCATCAACGCCACGATCGTCAATCTCGTGCGGCCGACGCAGCGCTCCTCGGCGAACGCGCTCGGCGTCTTCAGCATTCACCTGCTGGGCGATGTCCCATCTCCGTTGTTGATCGGGCTGATCTCCACCCACTCCTCCCTCCAGCAAGGTGTGAAGCTCGTGCCCCTCGCCATTCTCGTGTCGGGTGTCATTTGGATATTCGGCGCGCTCGCGCAGCCCGCAGGCCTCGCGACGCCCAAACTGCAGAGCGCCCCGGCGTGAGCGAGCGCCGGATCGAGATCACCGTCGAGGATCCGGCGCTACCCGAGGTCGCACCGCTCCTGGAAGCGAGCGACGCCTACATGGCGTCCCTCTACCCGGCGGAGAGCAATCACATGCTCGATGTAGCCTCCCTCCGGCAGCCGCGGGTGGCATTTCTGGTCGCGCGTGTCGACGGCGAGGCGCTCGGCTGCGGCGCGGTGGTTGATTCCGGCGAGGGCTGGGCGGAGGTCAAGCGCATGTTCGTTTCTCCCGCCGCGCGCGGGCTGAAGCTCGGCCGTCGGCTTCTCGATGAGATCGAAACCATCGCGGCGCGCCGCGGCGTCCGCCTGCTGCGCCTCGAGATGGGCGGCCTGCAGCCCGAGGCGCTCGGCCTCTACCGCTCGGCGGGCTTCGTCGAAATCGGCCCGTTCGGCGCCTATGGGCCCGATCCGCTCAGCATTTTTATGGAGAAGAGCCTTTGAGCAGCAGCACGCCGCGGCGCTAGCCGGGGGCGCCCTAGCCGCGCGCGCGGCCAAGATCCGCGAACAAGCTATCCAGGTCCCCCCGCGTCTCGAGCTCCTCGACATCCACGGTCAGCTTGCGCTGCCAATTGGGATACTCGCGATCCGTTCCCGGCACGTTGACCGGATCCTCCATCCCGATCAGATCCTCGATTTGTACCGCGGCGAGGATGGCGCTCGAGCGCGCGAGGTAGACGTGAATCGCACGCGCGAGCTCGGCCGTGAAAGGCTCGTCGGGTGTCGCGGGCGATGCCGGGGCGAGCCCTTGCTGGTTGAGCGCCGCGAGCAGCGCCGCGCGATCCCGGGCTCGCGCCTCGCGCACGGTCTGCTCGAGCTCCGCTGTGGGATAGAGCCCCAACTCGTGCCTGAGCTCGATGTCCCGGCCCTCCCAAAAGCTGCGCAAGGTCGGCATGTCGTGGGTCGTGACGGTGGCGAGGGCGCGGCGCACGAATTCGTCGGGTCGGCGGTACCGGCCGCCGTCCTTCTCGAACAGCAGCACCTTGTAATGATACAGACCGAACTCGGTCATCGCCCGGCGCATCTCGTCGGGCACTACGCCCAGATCCTCGCCGACGATCACGCAGGCGCAGCGCGCGCTCTCGAGCACGAGATTGGCGAGCAGAAGGTTCAGCGGATAATGCACATAGGCTCCGTCCACCGGCGAGCGGCCGGCGGCCACCCACCAGAGCCGGAACAGTGACATCACGTGATCGAGCCGCAAGGCGCCGTAGTAGTGCATGTTGTTGCGAAGCAGGCGCACGAATCCTTCCAGATGCTGCGATTCCATGAGCACCGGATCCGGGGGAGGCAGCCCCCAGCCTTGACCTCGAAGTGCCAGCGGGTCGGGCGGCGCGCCGATCTCGGCGCCGAGACGGTAGCCCGCTTGATCCACCCAGGTCTCGGAGCCCGACGGATGGGCGCCCACCGCGTAGTCGCCGTACAGCCCGATGGGCATGCCGAGATCGCGCGCCAGCGCCTGTGCGGCGCCGAGCTGACCATGCGCCAGCCATTGCAGATACAGATAGAACTCGATCTCTCGAGCGTGATCGGCCGCGAAGCGCGCGGAGGCGCTCGAATGCGGATCGCGGAACTGCGGCGGCCAGCTGATCCAGCCCGAATGCGTGCCCTGAGTCGAGCACAGGTGTCGGTCGAGCGCGTCGAAGCGCGCGTGCAGCTGCAGCAGCTGTCCGCCCGCCGCGACGAAACTGCGGAACGCGGCGGCACGCTCGGTCCCGGGGATGAGATGACGCTGCTGAAACTCGGCGAACAGCAGCCGCAGGATCTCGAGCTTGATCTCCGCGACGCCCGCATAGTCCACGAGCCGACCCTCGCGCAACTGGCGCAAGCGGTCCTGGAAAGACGGCTCCTGCATGCGCGCCTGAGCAGCCGCGCAATGCTCGAGCTCCGGCACGTTCGTGACCGCGATATAGAGGATGTTGAGGAAATGGCGGCTCGAGGCGCTGTACGGGCTGGCCTGCTTCGGGTCCGCCGGTGCCAGGGCGTGCAGCGGATTCAGGCCGATGAAGCCCGCGCCGCGCGGCGCGAGCCAGCCGATCAAAGCCTTGAGGTCCTCAAAATCCCCGATGCCCCAGTTGCGTCGCGAGCGCACGGTGTAGAGCTGCACGGCGACGCCCCACAGCCGTCGTCCGCGGTGGATGGCCTCGGGCTCATAGCAGTAGTTCGGTGACAGGACCAGCGGACAGCGGCTGAGCGTGCCGGCGCCGACCTTGACCTCGATCTCATGTCGTCCCGGCGGGAGCTCCAGCGGCAGCTCCAGGCGCCGGCGGGTGATCCACGAGCCTTCGATCTCCCCGCGCCAGGTCTCCGGGCAATCTGCGGTGGACACGGCGCCGGTACGCCTGTCGCCGCTTTCCAGATTCACGGCCCAGAGCAGCGTTGCGCCAAAATCTCGGGCGGCGATGTTGAGATCGACGGACGCGCGCGAGCCGTGAGCGGCGGCCATCGCGGGCAAGAGCTCTCGTCCGCGCTCGGCGGTCAGTCGGCTCACCTCCGCCGCGAGCGCAGCGGGATTGTCCACTGCGCAACCCATGGCGCGCAGAATGTCGGTCTTGGTCTGCAGGGTGAAGTAGCGCAGCTCGCCGCGATAATCGTGGTAGAAATCGCCGATACCGCGAAGCCGCGCGAGTCGTTCGATCAGGTTCGCATCCAAGGCTCAACACTCCAGAAAAGCGGCGCTGCTGGGAGCCAGGGGAAACACCACGTCGTCCTCGAGCACCAGTATCTCGGTCGTCTTGCTCGCCGTGTCGAAGCGGCGTCTCCAGGGGCTGTCGGCGGGCGGCGCAGGCAAGGCGAATGTCTGCACCGAGTCCGAGGCGTTCAACAGGAGCAGGAGCCTAGCGGCCCAATTGCTGCGCTTGCCGTACCAGATCCCGAGCGTGCGCAAGTTGCCGTCGCGCCAGTCATCCTGCGTCATCTCCGCGCCGCGCGCGTGCAGCCAAGTCACATCTTTCACCTCGACCCGCGAGACGGCGCCCTTGAGGAACGTCTCGCGGCGGAACTCGACATGACTGCGCCGCAAGCTCGCAACCAACCGGACGAAATCGACCAGGTCCGCGTTTGCGACGAGCAGGCTCCAGTCGACCCACGATATCTCGTTGTCCTGGCAGTAGGCGTTGTTGTTGCCGCGCTGAGTGCGTGCGAATTCATCGCCCGCCTGCAGCATTGGCACTCCCTGCGAGAGGAACAGGGTCGCCAGGAAATTGCGCATCTGCCGCTTGCGCACATCGAGCAACTCGGCACTCGGTCCCTCGTGTCCGAAATTCCAACTCAAGTTGTGCCGGTGGCCGTCCGCTCCGCCCTCGCCGTTCGCCTCGTTGTGCGGCTGATCGTAGGAGACCAGATCGTTCAGGGTGAAGCCGTCGTGCGCCGTCACGAAATTGAGGCTCGCCGTGGGCTTGCGGCCGTTGTGCCGGAAAATGTCGCTCGATCCGGCGAGACGCTCCGCGAACTCGCCGATGTGTCCGCCGTCGCCTCGCCAGAAGGCCCGTACCGCATCTCGGTAGCGGTCGTTCCACTCGGACCAGCCGGCGGGGAATCGACCGAGTTGGTAACCGCCCGGCCCGATGTCCCAGGGCTCGGCGATCAGCTTCACGTAGGCGAGCGCGGGCTCGGCGCGCAGCGCGTTGAAAAACGGCGAGCTCTCGTTGAACCCGTTCGCGTCGCGGCCGAGGACCGTCGCCAGGTCGAAACGGAATCCGTCGACGTGCATCTCTTCCACCCAGTAACGCAGGCAGTCGATGATCAGGGCGCGCACGGCGGGGTGCTCGCAATTCACCGTATTGCCGGTGCCGCTCAGATTCTCATAGCCGCGCTTATCCGGCGTCAGCCGATAATACGCCGCATTATCGATGCCCTTGAAGCAAAGCACCGGGCCGGTCTCGCCGCCTTCGGCGGTGTGGTTGAAGACCACGTCCAGAATGACCTCGATCTGCGCGCGATGCAGCGCCTGCACCATGGCCTTGAACTCGCGCACCGCGTCCTGCGCGGCGTACTCGTTCGCGGGAGCGAACCAGGCGATCGGATTGTAGCCCCAGTAATTCACAAGACCGCGGGCGCGCAGGAAGTCCTCGGTCACGAACGCCTGACACGGGAGCAGCTCCACCGCCGTCACCCCCATGGACTTGAGGTGGGCAATGACCGGCTCCGTCGCGAGCCCCAAGTACTTGCCGCGATGCTCGGGCGGCACGAGGGGATGCAGCTGCGTATAGCCCTTGACGTGCAGCTCGTAGATCACCGTGTCGCGCCAGGGTGTCGCCGGCGGACGATCGTCCTGCCAGTCGAACGCCGAGTCCGACACCAGTGAGCGCAGCGGCGGCTCGGTGGACAGAGCTCGAGCGTACGGATCGAGCAGTGCGATCGCGGGGTCGAAGCGCCCGCCCCCGTCGGGATCGTTCGCTCCGTACACACGGAACGCGTAGCGAGAGCCGACGCTCGCGCGGCTCGGGGACAAAAGACCGTGCCAGACATCGCCGGTGCGGCCCGGCAGATCGTAGCGCGCAATCTCAGCCCCGCTGTCGGCGTCGAAAATGCAAAGCTCCACGCGGGTTGCGTCACCGGAAAAGAGCGCGAAATTGACCCCCTGCGGGGTCGGGGTCGCGCCGAGCGGGCGTGGGGACCCCACTTTGATAGGCTGCACCGCTCGAGGCGCTCCTACAGCACCGGCCGGACGTCCCAGATCCGGTCGGCGTACTCGCGCACGCTGCGGTCGCTGGAAAAATAGCCCATGTTGAGACAGTTCAGAGCCGCCTTGCGCGTCCATTCCTCGGGCCGCTCATAAAGCGCATCCACCCGCTCCTGCGCCGCGGCGTAGGAGGCAAAGTCGGCGAGCACGAGAAACGGCTCGCCATCCTCGAGGAGCCGGCTCACCACCGGTTTCGCATCGTCGGGCCGCGAGGGGGAGAAATGACCGGAGTCGATCAGCTCGAGCGCCTCGCGCAGCTCCGGGTTGCGCTCGAGCTCGGCTCGGGGACGATAGCCCGCAGCGCGCGCCGCGGCCGCCTGTTCCGCGGTCATACCGAAAATGAATATGTTCTCCTCGCCGACGTGATCACGAATCTCGATGTTGGCGCCGTCCAGCGTGCCGATGGTGAGTGCGCCGTTCAGCGCAAGCTTCATGTTGCCGGTGCCGGAGGCTTCCATTCCGGCGGTCGAGATCTGCTCGGAGAGATCCGCGGCCGGCATGATCTTCTGCGCGAGCGACACATCGTAATCCGGCAAAAACACCACGCGCAGGCGCTCACGCATCCCGGGCTCGGCGTTGATGGTGCGCGCCACGTTGTTGATGAGCTTCACGATGGCCTTCGCCATGAAGTATCCGGGCGCCGCCTTCCCGGCGAATAGCACCGATCGCGGTACGACGCCGCGGGGATCGCGGCGGATACGCTGATAGCGCGTCACCACGTAAAGCAGGTTCAGAAGCTGGCGCTTGTACTCATGGATACGCTTCACCTGCACGTCGAACATCGAGTCGACATCGAGCTCCACGCCCGTGCGCCGCATCACCTCGTCCGCGAGCCTCTGCTTGTTGGTCCGCTTGATGCCGCGAAAATGGCGCAAGAACTCCGGCTCATCGGCGGCGCCCGTCAGCCGGCCCAGCTCTTCGAGGTCATTTTCCCAGGCGAATCCCAGCCGTTGCGTGAGCAGCGCGGAAAGTCCGGGGTTCGATTGCTTCAGCCAGCGGCGTACCGCGATGCCGTTGGTGACGTTGACGAAGCGCTCGGGATACAAGTCGACGAAGCCGGCGAACACGCTCGTGCGCATGAGCTCGGTGTGCAGTTGCGCCACACCGTTCACGTGATGGCTGCCGATCACCGCGAGGTGCGCCATGCGCACGCGGCGCTCGCCTTCCTCGGTGATGATGGAAAGCCGCCGTTGTGCATCGAAATCGCCCGGTCGATGCCGCTCGAGCGCCGCGAGAAAATCGCGATTGATGAGGTAGATGATCTCGAGGTGCCGCGGCAGCAGCCGCTCGAGGAGCGCCACCGGCCAGGTCTCGAGCGCTTCCGGCAGCAGCGTGTGATTGGTGTAGGCGAATACGCCGGTGGTGATCGCCCAGCTCTCGTTCCAGTTGAGGCCGTGCTCGTCGATCAGCAACCGCATCAGCTCCGGAATGGCCAGCGCCGGGTGGGTATCGTTGAGCTGAATCGAGATCGCCTCGGGCATGGAAGCGAGCGTGCGCCCCTCGCGCAGGTGCGTCGCCAGGATGTCTTGCAGGCTGGCGCTCACGAAGAAATACTGCTGCTTGAGACGCAGCTCCTTGCCCTGCCGGGTCGAGTCGTCCGGATAGAGCACGCGTGAGAGGTTCTTCGCATCGACCTGCTCGCGCACGGCCGCGTCGTAGTCGCCGGCATTGAACGCATCGATGTGAAACGGCGTGACTCCGCGCCCGGACCACAGGCGCAGGTGATTGACGGTCGGACTGCGGTTCCCCGGGATCAGTTGATCGAAACCGATGGCGTAGATGTCCTGCGTGTCGACCCAGCGGTGTGCCTCAGCCTCGGCCCCCGAGGGCGGCGCGACGCTGCGTCCGCCAAAACGCACCCGGTAGTGCACGTTGCCGCGTCCAGTCTCCCAGACGTTCTCGAGCTTGAGCCAGCTCGAGGCGACTTCGCGCTGTGCGCCATCGGCCGCGATCACCTGCGTGAAGATTCCGTAATCGTAGCGGATGCCGTAGCCCACGGCGGGGTACTGCAGGGTGGCAAGTGAATCGAGAAAACAGGCTGCCAGTCGTCCGAGGCCGCCGTTGCCGAGTCCGGGATCGATCTCCTGGGCGAGAATGTCCTCGAGGTCATAGCCCATGCCCTTCAAGGTCGTGCGCGCCTCGTGCACGAGATCCCCGTCCAGGCTGTACAGGGCATTGAGCAGCGAGCGGCCCGGCAAGTACTCGACGGACAGATAGCAAACCCGCTTGACGTGGGCGTTGGCGACCCGTCGCTGGGTCGCCAGCCAGCGCACCATGAGCTCTTCGTGCACGGCGAGCGACAGGGCATCGAATATGTCGCGTTCCGTGGCCTGATCAGGCGTCTTGCCGAGCGCGCGCGTGAGCCGATCGAGCAGAGCCGCCTGCACCGAACCGGCTCGTAGAGCGGTCCCTCCTCGCGTGGAGAACTGAGTATCAAACGAATCCATGCCGGCGGTTATTATAGAGGCGTTCAGCGGCTGCGGGGCGATGCAACCACTTGAAGCGCGTTTTACTTGCTGCGGGATTCGCCGGGTTGCTCGGGGGCTGCGCGGCGCGGCCGCCGAATCCAATGCCGGCGCAGACGCCGCCCGTGTCGAGCGTCGCGCCGGCGCCCGTCCCGTCGGGCGCCGTCGATCAGGCCGCGCTGTTCGTCGCCGACGCAACCGCCATGCTCGGGCAGCCTTATCGCTACGGCGGAGCGCAGCCCGGGGGATTCGACTGCAGCGGCTTGGTCGAGTATGCCGCGAGCCGCGCCGGTATTGACTTGCCGCGGACGGCGCAAGAGCAGCAGCACGCGGGCGTGGCCGTGCGGCGCAGTGACGTGCGGGCGGGCGATCTCGTGTTCATGCATCTCAAAGGCAAGGATCTGCACGTCGGCGTCGCCCTCGACGCGCAGCGCTTCGTTCATGCGCCGGCCAGCGGCGGGTACGTGCGCATCGACTCGCTCGAGCGGACGCCTTATTCGACGGGATTCTCGGGCGCGCGGCGTGTCGCCGACGCGCGCACTCGGCCATGACGCTTTGGCTATACTCATCACCAATCAATCACGCGGAACTCCCATGAAACTCTACTACTCCCCCGGTGCCTGCTCGCTGTCCCCCCATATCGTGTTGCTCGAGGCCGGGTTGCCCTTCACGGCGGAGAAGGTCGATCTCAAGACGAAGAAAACCGCCGGCGGGGGCGATTACTACAAGATCAACTCGAAGGGCGCCGTGCCCGCCTTGCAGCTCGACGACGGCCGCGTGCTCACCGAGGGGCCGGCCATCGTGCAGTACATCGCCGATCTGAAGCCCGATTCGGGCCTCGCGCCCCGCTGGGGGACTTTTGAGCGTTATCAGCTCATGGAAATGCTGAACTACATCGGCAGCGAACTGCACGCGGGCTTTCATCCGCTGTTCACGCCAGGCACCTCGCCCGAGGGGAAAGCCGCCGCCGTCGAGAATCTCGGCAAGAAATTCGATTGGTTGTCGACGCGCATCACCGCCGGCAAGTACGTGCTGGGCAATGCGTTCACCGTCGCCGACGCTTATCTTTTCGTGGTGCTGCGCTGGACGGACTTCGTCAAAATCGACCGCAGCGAGTGGCCGGTGCTTGCCGGCTACTTCGAGCTCGTCGGACGCCGGCCCAAAGTGCAGGAGACGCTCAAGGCCGAAGGCCTGTTGATCAAATAACGCTCTCCACGGCTTCGCTCGTGACCGCCGCGAACTGCAGCGAGGCGAGACGCGCGTAGAGCGGACAATCACGCAACAGCTCGGCGTGCGTGCCCACGGCGATCTTGTGACCGTGATCCATGACGACGATGCGATCGGCCTTGAGCACCGTGGCCAGCCGATGCGCGATGATGAGGGTCGTGCGTCCCTGCATGAGCTGCTCGAGCGCTTGCTGCACGAGCAGCTCCGATTCCGCATCGAGCGCGCTCGTGGCCTCGTCGAGCAGAAGTATCGGTGGGTTCTTGAGAATCGCACGGGCGAGAGCGATGCGCTGGCGCTGGCCGCCCGACAGCCGCGTGCCGCGCTCGCCGAGGAACGTGTCGTAACCCTGCGGGAGCTTGCGCAGGAAGCCGTCCGCCGCGGCCGCGACGGCGGCGGCTTCGATCTCCGCATCGCTCGCATCGGGTCGCCCATAGCGAATGTTCTCGCGCGCACTCGCGGCGAAGAGCATGGTCTCCTGCGGCACGAGGCCGACTTGCGCGCGGATTTCCTTGAGCCGCAAATCCGCGAGACGCCGGTCGTCGATCGACACGCGTCCCGCTCCCGGATCGTAGAAACGCAGCAGCAGCTGAAACGTCGTGCTTTTGCCGGCCCCCGAGGGCCCCACGATGGCGACGGTCTCGCCGGGCTTGACCTCGAGGCTGAAATTGTCGAGCGCGGCCGCGTCGGGCCTGGACGGGTAGTGGAAGCTCACCTGGTCGAAGCGGATGGCGCCTCGAACCCGCGGCGGTAGTGCCTGTGGATGCGGAGGATCGGCGATTGCGGGCCGCGCATCGAGCAGCTGCGCGAGCCGTTCCATGGCGCCGGACGCTCGCTGCAGCTCGCCCCACATTTCCGACAGCGCGGCTCCGGAGCTGCCGACCAAGGCGGCGTACACCACGAATTGCGCGAGCTGGCCGCCGGTCATCGACTTCTCGAGTACTTGGTGCGCGCCAAGCCATAGCACGCCGATAATGGCCGCAAGCACGAAAAGGATGGCGACCCCCGTCAGCACGGCTCTTACCCGGGTGCGGCGGACCGCGGCCGCGAAGCTCTCCTCGACCGCGCTACGATAGCGTTCGCTCTGTAGTTCCTCCAGGGTGAAAGCCTGCACGGTTTGAATGGCGTTCAAAGTCTCGCCCGCAAGGCCGCTGGTCTCCGCGATACGGTCCTGCGAGACGCGTGACAGGCCGCGCACGCGACGGCCGATGACGATCAGCGGCGCGACGACGACGGGGATGAGCACCAGGATGATGCCTGTGAGCCGGGCGTTCGTGATGGCGAGCAACACCAGCGAAAGCACCAGACTCAAGCTCGAGCGTAGGATGATGGAGAGATTCACGCCCGAAATGGATTGCACGAGCGTCGTGTCGGTGGTGAGGCGCGACAGCACCTCGCCCACCCGCGTGGTCTCGAAGAACAGCGGGTCCATGTGCACCACGCGCCGGTAAACGGCGGCGCGCAGATCGGCGATCACGCGCTCGCCGACCCAGGTCACCAGATAAAAGCGCACCGCCGCGGCCCCCGCCCAGAACACCGCGGCGGCCAGACAGAGGATGAAAATGCGATTGGTCGCGGCCGCATTGTTGGCCGCCAGCACGTCGATGAACCGGCGCAGCGCCAGGGGCAGCGCCAGCATTGCGGCTGTCGCCACCAGCAGAGCACCGAGGGCGCCGTAAGCCCGCACCCGATACGGCCGCACAAACGGCAACAACGCGCGCAGCGGAGAAAGAGACTTGGCGCGCGGACGATCCAGGGGGGCGTTCATCCGCGCATGATCCCACAACCAGCGCGCACGCGGGCGGCGCGCGGGCACCCGCGGCGGCGGCGCGGTCTGAAGTTGACGGCGAGAGCGCGGGGCCGTTATCGTTCAAAGGCAGGGAAAAAGGCACGGCGGCGAGGCGGCGCCAACAATAGCGAGGGATGTCATCATACTGAAGCGTCGGCAGACTCGTGCGTTCGGCGCCATCGCATCGTCGGTTCAGGTACGAATCCTTCGCCTCGGCTCGCCGCGATTTTCCCCTTCCGGCCGCGCACTTTCGCCCTCACCTTCATTTACCGCAGCAAGTGAGCCATGCTAGGGTGCGAGGTGTCCATCGTAGGTGCGACGCAACAACCCAGGATGGACGCTGATCGATGCACCGGCTGAGTGCCGTGGAGGCCACCCAAGTGCCCCGACATGGATCGCTCTAGTTACATGATCATACAAATAGTCAAGGCTGGCGTTGCGCCGGTTTTGAGCCGATGCTACTGTCGGTCCAGCTCAAGTTATCTGACCATATAACAAATTTCGGGGATATCATGCCGAAGGCTCGCGCCAAGTCGTATGCCGGTTTTGCTCCACGCCAATTGTTGTTTTTTTGCAGCGTTCTGAGCGGCGCTGGCGCGCTCGCGACGGGTGCGATCGCGGCGGACGCCAATGCCCCCGTGTCCGCGCCGGAGAGCAACTCCAATGGTCTTCAGGAAATCGTGGTCACCGCCACCCGCCACGAGGAATCCCTGAGCAAGGTACCGATCAGCGTCACGGCGCTCACGCAGGACGCGATGGATGAGCGCGGCATCAAGGATTTCCAGGACATCGCGCGCTTCACGCCCGGCGTCAATATCGACAATTCCGGCACCAATGCCATCTCGATCCGCGGCATCTCCTCGTCCGCCGGCGCGGGCACCACCGGCATCTACATCGACGACACACCGATCCAGATGCGCTCGCTCGGTTTCAATCCCGACGACACGTTGCCGAAGACCTTCGACTTGGAGCGCGTCGAGGTGCTGCGCGGCCCGCAAGGCACGCTATTCGGCGCGGGCGCCGAAGGCGGCGCAGTGCGCTACATCATGACAAAGGCCAGCACGACCGAGTCCGACACCTACGTGCGCAGCGAAGTCTCGTATACGCAGAACGGGCAGCCGAGCGGCGAGTTCGGCATCGCCCACGGCGCGCCGATCATCGACGGCGTTTTCGGACTGCGCGCGAGCGTCTGGTACCGGTACGACGGCGGCTGGATCAATCGCGCGGACGACAGCACCGGCGACATCATCGACCGCAACGTCAACTTCTCCAATTCCGTGGCGGGCCGCATCACGGGAACGTGGACGCCCAACGCCAGCCTCACCGTGACGCCGGGCATCCTCTACCAGCAGCAGGACAAGAACGACGACTCGACTTACTGGCCGGCGTATTCCGATGTCGGCGCCGGGCATTTCAACACGGCCACGCCGGAGAAAGTCGGCGGCCCGGACACGTATTGGCTACCCTCGCTCAAGGTGCAATGGGACCTGGGCAGCTCGGCGATCATCTCCAACAGCTCCTACTTCAGCCGCCGACAGCTCACCGCCTACCAGGGCACGGTATACGACCTCGAATACTGGCAGAC
>Ga0302314_10014548_pt1 | contig 13454 bp, 16 predicted proteins | sample III_Palsa_N2_3_FD_200533 | JGI IMG/M metagenome (GOLD analysis project Ga0302314, IMG submission 200533) | Peat permafrost microbial communities from Stordalen Mire near Abisko, Sweden - III_Palsa_N2_3 | ecosystem: Environmental > Terrestrial > Soil > Palsa > Peat permafrost | place: Sweden...
GAATGCGCGACAGCACCTCACGCGGCGGCGACATGTCGACCTCGCCCGCGTCTCCAGCGCGTTCTGTTGCTGCGGAGCCTGAGGGCGTCTTCCCCCCTCCTCCGACGTTTCCCGCAGAGCCCCCTGCCCTGATCCCTGCCTGAACAGCGCGCACGGGCCTGCTCTGCTCCGCCGTACCCGTCTCCACACCGTCGCGTGGCCGCAGGCCGTCCTGCCCCCGCCGACCGCAGCAACAGACCCGAAATGAGGGCCCCATGGCCACCGTCCTTTCCGTCTCCGGAAGCCCCTCCGCCACCTCCCGAACCGCGCGGCTGCTGCGCCACCTGGACGCCAGGCTCGTCGCCCAGGGCCACACCGTCATCCCGCTGGACGTCCGGACGCTCCCGGCCGAGGCCCTGCTCGGAGCCGACTTCGGACACCCGGCCATCGTCCGCGCCACCGAGCTGTTCGCCCAGGCCGACGGCGTGGTCATCGGCACCCCCGTCTACAAGGCCGCCTACTCGGGACTGCTGAAGTCCCTGCTGGACCTGCTGCCGCAGTACGCGCTGTCCGGCAAGACCGTGCTGCCGCTGGCCACCGGCGGTTCCACCGCGCACGTGCTGGCCATCGACTACGCGCTGCGCCCGGTGCTGTCCTCGATGGGCCCCAAGCACATCGTCCAGGGCTGGTTCGTGCTCGATCGCCACATCACCGTCGACGCGGACGGCAAGGTCACCCTGGAGCCGGGCACCGGGGAGTCGCTGGCGCAGATCGTCGACCAGTTCTCGGACGCCCTCACCGGCCACTACAACCACGTTCTCGCAGCGGCAAGCTGACGTTTAGTCATCTGATGGGTCAGTAGTCGCCCCAATGCGACATATCTGGCACAGCGTCAACTGGCCTCAGGGGTACCGCTGCCAGCCGCCCGCGCGGCGCCGGACCCCGGTCGGCCATGCCCGCACGCCCTCCCGCAGCACCAGAAAGGCCGCACCATGCCCGTGGAGTTCCTTGGCATCGCCGCCACCAACGACGGTTCGGAGACCAACCCCCGCAGCGGGGGCGCGTTCGACAAGGAGTACACGCTTCGACTCGCCCGGGCCCACGAGGACCACGGCTGGGACCGGATCCTGTTCGCCTACGGCTCCGGATCGCCCGAGCCCGGCACCGCCGCCGCGTACATCGCGGCACACACCAGCCGGTTGCAGATCCTGCTCGCGCACCGGCCCAACGTCTCCTACCCGACCTTCGCGGCCAAGGAGTTCGCCACTCTCGACCAGATCAGCGACGGCCGGCTCACGGTCCACTTCATCACCGGCGGCAACGACCACGAGCAGCAGCGCGAGGGCGACTTCCTGACGAAGGACCAGCGGTACGCCCGGACCAGGGAGTACATCGAGATCGTGCAGCGGGCCTGGACCGCCCGCGAGCCCTTCGACCACCAGGGCGAGTACTACCGCTTCAACGACTTCGTCAGCGACGTCCTGCCGGTGCGGCAGCCGCGTCCGGACGTCTCCTTCGGCGGTTCCTCCCCGGCGGCCTACGCGGCCGGTGGCGCCGTCGCCGACATCTACGCGCTGTGGGGCGAACCGCTCGCGGAGACCGCCAAGCAGATCGAGGCGGTGCGGGCAGCCGCCAAGGCCGCCGGGCGGGCCACCGCGCCCCGGATCCAGGTGGCCTTCCGTCCGATCATCGCCCCCACCGAGGAACTGGCCTGGGAGAAGGCCCACCGCACCGTCGCCGCCATCAACGCCCGCCGGGAGAGCGGGGCCTGGGCCCGCCGCAACAACGGCGACGCCCCGCAGAACACCGGTTCGCAGCGGCTGGTGGCGATCGCCGGGCAGGGCGAGCGCTACGACCGTGCGCTGTGGACCCCGACCGCCGCCGCGACCGGGGGCGCGGGCAACTCCAACGCCCTGGTCGGCACGCCGGAGACGGTCGCCCAGGCGCTGCTCGACTACTACGACCTCGGCGTCGACATCCTCTCGGCCCGCGGCTACGACCTGCTCGACGACGCCATCGACTTCGGCCGGTACGTCATCCCGCTGGTCCGCGAAGAAGTCGCCAAGCGCGACGCGGAGCGTGCGGCCCAGTCCGGCTGAGCCGCAGGGCAGTTGAGCTACCGCGCGGTTGGGGGTACCGCGAAGTTGAGGCGCCGCGCGGTCGGGGCGCCGGAACGGCGTGAGCCGCAGCCCGTCGGCTGCGGCTCACGCCGTTCGCGCGGCCCGGTCAGACCGGAGCCGGCACCCCGAGCGCGGTCACGGTGCCGGTGACCGCGGCCACGGAGTCGGTGGCCACCGCCGTCAGCGCGGCCTGGAGCTGCGCCGGGTCCGCCGCGGTCACCGCCGAGACCAGCGCGGTGGCGTCGGTCTGCAGCTTGGTCAGCGCGGTCTGGAGCACGCTCGGCACGCCCGTCGGCACCGGGACCGGCACCGGCACCGGCAGTCCCTTGCCGAGGGCCGGTGTCCGGTTCGTGACGGGCTGTTTCGCGGGTTGCGTCGCGGGTTGCTTGGCCGGCTGCTTGGTGGGTTGTTTGGCGGGTTGTTTGGCGGGCGAGCCCACCGGCAGCGCGGGCGCGGCCGGGACCGCGTTGGTCAAGGTCTGCTCCGCCGCCGCGAGCGAGGTGAGCTTGGCCTGGAGGTCGGCGGCGGACGGGGCCGGACTGGTCGAGGTGACCGCCGCCGCGAGGGCGCCCACCTGCTGGGTGACGCCGCCGAGGGCGCCGAGCGCCTGCAGCGTCGAGGCCGGGCTGGGTGCGGGCACCGGGAGCGCGGGCCTGCTGCTGGTCACCGGGGCGGCCGGAGCGGCGGCCTGGGCGGTGCTGCTGAGAGTTCCCGCGGTCACGGACGCTGCCATGGCGAGGCTGGTGACCAGAACACGGGTGTGGTGCAACGACATGCTTCTACCTTCGTTCCAAACAGTGAATCGGGTGATATGTGGATCACCGTCACCCGGTGCGTCACGCACCGCAACAGCACGCATCCATCCGGTTGTCATGATTACGGTGGGTCACTGCGGACGTGAGAGGGTGAACTGGTTTTTGCGGTAAAGGTTGCAAAAATTCCAGTGAATCACAGAACCATTGCGCTCAAATATCGCCCACGCCAGGGCGGCGGCGCCGACCGCCGCCGCCTCCGCGCTCACCCCGGCGGCCGGCGCCCCGGGCGACGTGGCCGGCAAGATCACCGTCGGCTACCAGGGCTGGTTCGCCTGTATCGGCGGGCGCGCCCATCGACGGCTGGTGGCACTGGAGTCAGAACTGGTCGCAGCCGCCCTCGCCGAGCAACCACGCGATCAAGGCCTGGCCGGACATGACCGAGTTCAGCGGCGGCCACCAGACCGGGTACGCCGCCCTCAACAACGGCGGGCCGGCCACGCTGTTCTCCTCGGACGACCAGCAGACGGTGGACACGCACTTCCTGTGGATGCGGCAGAACGGCTGCGACACCGCCGCGTTGCAGCGCTTCGACCCCAACGGCAGCGAGGGCCTGACCCGGGACGCGATGGCGACCAAGGTGCGCAGTGCCGCCGAGAGCTACGACCGCACGTTCTCCATCATGTACGACGTCACCGGCTGGACGAACATGCAGACGGAGATCAAGGCCGACTGGACCGCCAAGATGTCCGCGCTGACCGTCTCCTCCGCCTACGCCGTCCAGAACGGCAGGCCGGTGGTCGGCATCTGGGGGTTCGGCTTCAACGACGCCAACCACCCCTGGAGCGCCGCCGACTGCCTCGACGTGGTCACCTGGTTCCAGAGCCATCGCCGGCTCCGACGCGGTGTACCAGCAGTTCAACGTCCCCGACCAGGCCGACTGCAACGCCAACGGGATCGACTGCCAGCCCTGCGTGCTGCCCGGCGACGTCTCCGCCCCGTCCAACTCCGGCCTGCTGGCGCTGGACGAGGACGGCACCGCCTGCTCCTCGGACTACTGCCTGCGGCTCACCGCCGACGGCGGCCGGATGCTCAAGGGGCAGCTGGCGCTGACCGCGACCCGGCCCACGGCCCCGGTGCTGTCCGGCGGCGACACCCAGCCGCCCAGCGTGCCCACCGGCCTGCGGGCCACCGCCGAGACCGCCGAGACCGCCGACAGCATCGCGCTGTCCTGGACGGCCTCCACCGACAATGTCGCCGTGGCCGGGTACAGCGTCCACCAGGTGACCGGCTCCGGCAGCACGCTGCTCGGCAGCGCCGCGGCGACCGCGTACGACGCGACCGGACTCGCCGCGTCCACTTCGTACACTTTCAGCGTGAGCGCCTATGACGCGGCCGGAAATACCTCGGCGGCATCCGCTGCGGTCACCAGTTCTACCACCGCCGCCGCGAATACAAACCTGGCGCTCAACCAGCCGACCTCGGCGAGTGGTTATACCCAGAACTATGTCCCGGCTAACGCGGTGGACGGTAACAGCAGTACCTACTGGGAGAGTACCGACAACGCGTTTCCGCAGTGGCTCCAAGTGGATCTCGGATCCGCGGTCGGCGTGTCCAGGATTGTGCTGGACCTGCCGCCGCTGACCGCCTGGGCCACCCGCACCCAGACGCTCTCGGTCCTCGGCAGCACCGACGGCTCGACCTTCGGCACCGTGGTCGGCTCGGCCGGGTACACCTTCGACCCGGCCACCGGCAACACCGTGACCATCACCTTCGCCAGTGCCCAGGCGCGCTACCTGCGGCTGTCCTTCACCGGCAACGACGGCTGGCCGGCCGGCCAGGTGTCGGAGTACCAGGTGTACGGCTCCTGACCAGGGGCGCGGCGGACGCGGTCAGAGGGGGCGCAGCGCGGGGTGGTCGGCGACGACCGTGCAGGAGCCCGGCGCGATCTCGGTGAAGCCCGCGTCGCGGACCGTGGGCAGGCCGGCGGCGGTCAGCGCGGACCACTGCTCCGGGGTCGCGGTGCGCACCGCGAGGGCGAAGCCGGACTCGTGCCAGGCCTCGCGGTCCGCGTCCACCAGCGCCCACCAGGCCAGTTGGGCCCCGTGCCCGGCCTGGGCCATGGACTTGCCGGTGGACATGGGGACCTCCGGGTTGAACCAGAGCACCGGCAGCAGCGGGTCCGGCCGGCCGGGCGGCTCCGGGTCGTCCAGCTCGGTGCCGGAGACCTGGAGCTTCACCAGCTCCTTCGGCCAGCCGTCCAGCGGCACCGGCGGGAACACCCGCACCTCGGCGGACGTGCCGGTGACCGTGATCCCCGGCAGCTCCGCCGCCCGCCGCCACTCGGAGCCCCGCGCCCGGCGGACCACCTTGCGGATCCGGGCGTCCTGCCAGGCGTGGACGCGCTCGGCCCACTCGCCGTCCGCCGCCGTCGTGCGCGGGTCGGACAGCAGGGCGAGCACCGCTCGGGCCGCCGTCTCCAGGGCGTCGGTGTGGGCGGGCGGGTCGGTCCGCTCGATCCGGACCACCAGCGGCAGCACCGACTGGGGCGCGCTGTCGCGGTCGTCCGGGCGGTCGTCCGGGGCGCCGTGCGGGACGTTGTCCGGGGCGGCGTCCGGGCGGTCGGTGATGGGGCTGCTGGCGCTGGTCACCGCACCAGTCTGGCAGGCCGCCGGGCCGGGGCCGGGCACCGGGCGGGTGCTACGCCGGGACGTCCCCGGCCGCGATCAGGCAGCGCTCCACGCCCGCTATCACGTCGGCCAGCTCCTCCGGCGGCAGCCGGGCGGCGCGCAGCGCGAGATACCGGACGTGCTCGCTGCGCAGCGCGGCGAGCAGGGCCAGCTCCTGGTCGGTCTCCTCGGCCGTGTCCGGATCGGTCAGATAGCGCGCCGGTACCCCGAAGAACTCGCAGATGGCAGCGGCGCGGGCCTCCGGCAGGTGGCGTCGCTGCCCGCTGCGCAACTCGCCCAGGTACTTGGCGGAGATCACGGTGCGGCCGGTGGCGCTGATCGCGTCGGCGACCTCCTGGGTGCTGTACGCGGGGCGGTGCGGGGGGTGTGCTACCGAGAAGAGATGGTTCAGGCGTGAGGCCAACTCGTCTTGCTGCCTTGGCTGCTGATGCATGGCTGCCCCCTGGGCTGTGCGGTGCTCTGGGTGGTGGCGGCCCAGTATGTACCGCGAGAAGCCGTCATTGGGACGACGGCAGGCCCGTGGCATATGCGCTTCCGGGAATGACCAGTTCACCGCAGTCGATCAGTCAAAAAATCGACAATTTCTTCACAACGGCATGGTCTGCTGCCGACTTGTCGCCTTGGCGACCCGGTTGATCACGGCCGCCATCCGGGGTGACCCGGCATGGTTCTGCAGGTCGCTGACGACCCGCCGCAGGGCGGCGGTGACCGCGCTCGACTGGATGCCGTCCGCGTTGAGCAGGGCGGCTTCGGCCTGCTCACAGGACTCCTCCACGTTGCCCTGCCGGGCGAGGGCGGCGGCCAGGTGCAGCCGGATCACCACCGAGTCGCGCACCCGGTCGGCCGGGATCGTGGCCAGCGCCTGCTCGGCGCGGCGCCGGGCGGTGGCCGCGTTCCCGAGCGCGAGCGCGCACTGCGCCGCGCTCTGGGCGACCAGTCCGTGGTCGTAGTGCTCCAGCCAGGCCGGGCAGGGTGTGCTGGACGGCTTGCCGACACCGCGCTCGGCCTTGGCGGTCGCGGCCCGGGCCGGAACCGGATTGTCCAACTGGGCGTGCACCCGGGCCTCCACCGCGTGCAGCCCGGCGCGGGCGCGCGGCCCCTGGTCGCCGGTGGCGGTGAGTGCGGCGCTGACGTACGTCAGCGCGATCTGCGGCGCGTCGGCGAGCAGCGCCTGTTCCGCCAGCAGCCCCACCACGTAGGCGCCCAGCAGCTGGTCGTCGGCCTGGTGCGCCATGCTCAGCGCGAGCACGGCGTAGCGGCTGGCCAGTCCGGGCAGGTCGGCGTCGAAGGTGTAGCGGGCGATGCCGTAGGTGCACAGCGCCGCCGCGCTGAACAGCTCGCGGCCGGTCGGCCCGGTGTAGTGCGCGCCCAGCAGTGGGACCACGCTGACCCGCAGGAACTCCACGGCGGGCAGCCGGGCGACCATCCCGCCGCTGCGGCGGTCGATCTGGTCGAACGCGCCCATGGTGCTGCGCACCCGGTCGATGTCCCCGGAGGTGACCGGGCGCCCGGGCAGGTGCCGGGCCGGCGCGTTCGGCGGCGGCACCACCAGCCAGCGCAGCACCGCCGGGGCGAGCACGGTCAGTGGTCCGGCCGGCTGGGCGCGGTCCAGGGCCTCGGACTGGCCGCACAGGGCGTGGGTCGCGGTGAGGATCTCGGCGGGGGAGGCGGCGAACTCCAGCATCCCCTGGGCGGAGGGGATCCGGCCCTGGGAGTCCATGCCGACGTCCGACAGCGACAGCCCCCGGCCGAGCCTGCGGGACAGCGCCTCGGCGATGAACTGCGGCGGGACCGCGCGGCTGGCGTGCCCCTCGCGCCAGCGGCGGACGTGGTTGTGGTCGCAGGCGAGCGTGTGTCCGTGGTGGGCGGCGATCGCCCGGACTTCGCGGGCAAAGGCCATGTTGGAGAGTTTGGCCTCGTCCAGTAGGCCGCTGAGCTGGATATTCGGGGTCGGCTCGTGATCGGGCCGGGGATCCGCGTTACGGCTCATGTACGGAAATGTAATGGTCCGGCATCGCACGTGTCGGGCGAATGGGCATTCTGGACGCCGGGAAATGCGCGTGTTCTGCGCGGGCTTGTGACAAGTACGCGTCCTTGTGAGCGCTGTTGGGCGGTGTCCAATGTCTGATTCCCTTCATTCGCACGACGCCTGGGGGTGCTGTAGAGGCGCGTGCTATCGGCAGTGCCGAAGGAGCCGGCCAGGCGAGGGGAGGGGAGTCATGCATCAGGTCAACCGGCTGCGAGCTGGGCTTGTCATGCTCTCCACAGACGGAGTGGTCGATTCCGGATCAATCGGACGGCCCCCGAGCCCGACGGCGTCCGGGCCCTCGCCCGAACGCGGCGCGGCGGCGGAAGCCGGTGCCCGGAAGGACTTCGGCGCAGGGGAACCCCGTTGACGCCGCTGGCCGACGCGGCAGCCGTGGTGCTGGCCGCAGGCACCCTCTCCAGCCTGGTCACCACGCCGCTCTGGCTCCGCTCCCGGCACCACGCGGCGGCGCTCGGCCGGGAGGTGGCGGCGAACGCGGCGGAGAACCTGGCGCGCGCGGCCGAGACCCGGTACCTGATCGAGGTGCGCATTCCGGCCATGCTCGCCCGCCTCGCCTTCCCGCACCTGCCGGTACCGGGCCTGCTGCACCCGCAGTTCACCGGCAGCCCGCTGGAGGCCGACCACCGCGCCTTACTCGACCAGATGGCCGGCGTCGCGGCGCAGGCGCAGCAGCGCCCGGCCGAACCGGCCACCGCCGCCGACTGGTTCGAGCCCAGGCACCGGGCCCCGGGCGCGGCCCGCAGCGCCCCGTACCTGGCCCAGCAGCAGCCCCAGCCGCAGTCGCAGCAGTCCCCGCCGCCGCAGTGGTCCCCACGGCCGCCGCGGCCCCGGCAGTCGCCGTCGCCGTCGCATCCGGAGCCCGAGCCGCAGCCGGAGTCCGCGCCGCCCGCCTCCGGCCTGCGCGGCAGCAGTGCCGTCTGGAGCGCCTTCCAGAGCGGCACCGAGTCCGGCCGCGCCGCCGTCGAGCACCACTTCGCAGACGGCCGGGCCAGGGACGCCCACTACTTCGAGAGCCACCACGAGGGGAGTCTGTGATGGCCTACGCGCCGAGCAGAGCCGATGTGCACGAGGACGCGTCATGGGTGCTGGATCCCCTCCTCGGGCTGACGGGTGTCGAACACGGCCTGGTGGTGACCTCCGACGGCATGGTCTGGGGCGCGTCCGCCGGCCTGCGCCGCGAGGCCGCCGAGGGCGCCTCGGCGATGATGTCGGCGCTCCAGGGCGCGGCCCGTGCGCTCTCCGCCGCGCTCAGCGGCGACCCGGCGGCGGAGGTCCGCCAGATCGTCGTCGAGACCGGCGACGGCTACGTGTTCGCCCTGCCCGCAGGCCACCACTCGGTGCTCGCCCTGTACACCACCAGGGAGGTCGACATGGGCAAGGTCACCTACGAGATGCAGTGCCAGGTCGCCGTCCTGGCCGGGAGGCTGCTGCGGCTCCAGGACCGGGGAGGCCTCGACTAGAGCGCCCCCGCGCGCCGGTCGCCCGCGCACCCACCCGAGACCGACCCGACCCGCCCGACCGACCCGACACGAACCGACCCGACACGAACCGACCGAGACCGACCCACCCGTGCAGGACCCGACCGAGACCGACCCGGCCGAGGCAGGAAGGGAGGAGCAGCCGATGGACAGTACCGGTACCGCGAGCTTCGGTTGGCGCACCCCCGACGCCGACGCCCGGGCGGCCGCGCCGGGCAGGCAGGTCGCCCCGCCGCACCGGATCGTGCTGCTGCTCCCCACCAGCACCGCCCGCACCCGGCTCAACCCGGAGCGGTACGTCTCGCGACTGGCGGCGATGAGCATCGCCCTGCCCACCGGCCTGTTCGACGGTCCGACCCAGTGCCGGGTGGCCACCCCGGACGGCCGCGACGCCGACAGCCTGCTGGCCGGGCTGAAGAGCGCCGCCGACGCCACCGCCCGCAGCCTGATCGTCTACACCACCGGACAGTTGGCGCTCGGTGGCGACGAGCAGCTCTATCTCACCGCGCCCGGGCTGCCGTTGCGGCTGGCGCACCTGCTCGGTGTGCGCTGGGAGTGGATCACCCACGCGATCGGCCGGGCGGCGGCTCCGACCAGGCTGCTCATGGTCGATGTCGAGGCGGAGCCCCGGGCCTGGGCGCTGCTCACCGACGCCGCCCCGGAGCAGGTCGGCACCGGGACCGACCGACTGCTTGCTGACGGTACGTCACTGTGGGGACAGATCAGGCCGATCGCCGGACGGCGCGGCCGGGGCGGGCCGGGCGAGCACTGCTGGGCGGAGACGGTCACCGCGCAACTGCGGGACGGCCTGCCGGGAGCACCCGCGGTCCTCACCCCGGAGGCACTGCACCACTCCACCCAGTACGAGCCGGAGGGGACGGTGCTCACGCTGGCCCGGTTCGCCCCGGGCACGGGATCGGTGCACCTGCGAAACCGCGCCGCAGTCCGCGGGGTGCTGCCGATGGACGCCCTCCCGGCCGCGCTGCGGGACGCACTGCGCCGCACCAGGGCCGAGGGGGAGTCCCCATGACGATCCGTCAGATCCGGTACGGGCTCATGCCGCTGGCCGCGTGCGCGCTGCTCGTCCTCACCGGCTGCGCGCAGTCCGGCCAGGTCTCACAGATCGGCGCGGCACCGTCGGCCGCGCCCGACTCGCCGACCGCGAGCCCGAGTCAGGATCCGACTCAGGCCGCGACCACGCAGATCCTCGCCGTCTACACCGGCATGCGCCAGGCGCAGGTCTCCGCCGAGGACAGCGGCACCACCCAGAACGTCTCGCTCAGTGACTACGCCGCCGGAAAGGCCCTGATCGCGATCACGTCCGATGTCGGTGAGGACGCCGCCAAGGACTGGCGGATGGCCGGTCTGCCGCAGCTGAACCCGAAGGTGACCGCCCTCGACCTGAGCAGCCGACCGCCCACCGCCACGGTCACCGACTGCATGAACGTCAGCGGCTGGCACATGGTCGACCAGGTCACCGGCAAGGACATCACCGCCCCTTCCGCCCAGAGCAGCTTCGTGTCCGTCTCCCAGGCGCAACTGGGGCAGGACGGCTGGCGGATCACCGAAACCGAAGTGAACAGGAGCAAGCCGTGCTGACTCGACAGCTCACCTCCGGTCGGGCCGGGGCAGCGACTGTGACGGCGGCGTGCGCGCTGCTGTTCGGGGTGCTGGCCGCGCCCAGCGCCGCCGCCTCGGGGGGTGGCGGCGGTGGCGGCGGCAACTGCGACCCGGGCACCGGGATCTGCACCATCGGCGCCTCGACTCCGCCTTCCTCCGGCGGGGGCGGCGGAGGCGGCGGCAGCACGGACCCTGGTGGCGGTCACTGTTCGTACCAGGGGACCACGGTGCCCTGCTCGGAGCCCGGCTACGGCTTCTGGGACGGCGTCGCCTGCTACGACCAGCTGGACAATCCGCAACCCCCGGCCACGGCGACGATCTGGTACGGCCACAACCCGGCCGACGGCGGCGCCATCTACTGGGAGTACTGCCCCTACACCGGTGGGGCGGCCGGAGCGGACTACTACCTCGCCTACCTGCCGACCCCGCCCCCCGGGCAGCCGGCTCGGGAGAGTCCCGGCCAGATCGCGGCGCAGATGCTCAAGCGGCTCAAGGTCTACTCGGTCAAGATCGACTCCGCGCCGAGCGCCAACGGCACCGGACTGGTCGGGCTGCCGGTGTGGCTGTGGACCACCAGCCGGATGGCCCTGCCCAACCTGGTCGCCTCGGTGGGCGGCATCACGGTGACCATGAAGGCCAGCATCGGATACATCAGCTGGAACATCGGCGGCGGCGACTTCAGCTGCGACAACGTGACCACCGCGTACCAGTCGAAGGACGGTCTGGAGAAGCCGGTCTGCGGCTCCGCCTCCGGTTTCGCCACCGCTGGTGAGCAGACCGTGACCGCGACCGCGCACTGGGGCGTCACCTGGTTCAGCAACATCGGGATCAACCAGCCGACACCGATCCTGATGCCCGAGACGTCGCAGATCACGCTCACCATCGACCAGGCGCAGGCCCTGAACGTAACGCCTCAGGAGACACCGTGACGACCACACTCCCACCGCTCCCCGGCGCGGCCACCGGACCTGTGCCCGCGCCACCGCGTGCCCCCCGGGCCCGGCGGCGCAGCCCCGCCGTACTGGCGCTCGCGGTCGCCCTGGTCGCGGCCGGCGGGCTGGGTGGCGCGGTCCTCTACAACGCGACCGGGCAGCGCAGCGCGGTGCTCGCGCTGGCCCAGAACGTACCGGCCGGGCAGGCGATCACGGCCGGTGACCTGGTCGTGGCCCACATCTCGCTGGACCCGGCGCTGCAACCGGTCGGCGCGGCCAGCCTGGAGAACGTGGTCGGCATGCGGGCCACCGCCGACCTGATGTGCGGTCAGTTCCTCACCTCCGCCGACGTCACCCGCTCCTCCCTGGTCCAGGCCGGCGACCAGGTGGTCGGCGTGCCCGCCAAGGACACCCAGCTCCCGGCCGTCGCGCTGCAGCCCGGCGACAAGATCATGATCGTCTCCACCGGTGCCGGCAACGGCAGTTCGGACAGCAGTGGCACCGTGCTCCCGGCGGTCGGCTCGCAGCTCCCGGCGACCGTCATCAGCGTCGGCGCACAGGACAGCAACGGTACGACCGTGGTGGACGTGGCCCTGCCGCAGACCCAGGCCTCGCAGTTGGCGGTGCTCGCCGCCTCGGGCGGGTTCACCGTGGTGTTCGCCCCCCAGGGAGGCGGCTGAGATGGCCCTGTTCGCAGTCGTCGGCGGCCACGGCGCGCCCGGGGCGACCGTCACCGCCCTGGCGATGCTGCACGCCTGGCCGTTGCAGGACGGTCAGCGGGTACTGCTGGCCGAGTGCGACCCGGACGGCGGGGTGATCCTCTCCGGCGCGCTGGAGGGCCGCCTGGACGCCAGCCGGGGCCTGGGTCAGCTCGGGGTCGCCGACCGGCAGGGCCAGCTCGCACAGACCCTGATGACCCAGCTGACCGACGTCTCGCCGGGCGGCACCGCCGACCGGCTGCTGCTGCCCGGGGTGAGCGACCCGGCGCAGTACTCGGGCCTCGCCTACGTCTGGGAACCGCTGGCGAACCTGCTGGTCGCCCTCGAAGGCCAGGGCGTGGACGTCCTGGTGGACCTGGGGCGCTCCGGCGCGACGGGGCCCACCGCGGTACTCGCCCGGCGGGCCGACGCGGTACTGGTGGTCGCCCGCTCCACACTGCGTTCGCTGACCACCGCCCACCCCCGGATCGCGGCCCTGCGCGCCGACCTGGACGCGCACGGAAGCGGCTCGGACACCCTCGGCCTGGTCCTGGTCGAGGAGGGGCCGTACAAGGCGTCCGACGTCAGCGCCCAACTGGGCGCGCCGGTGGTGGGGTTGCTGCCCTTCGCACCGGCCGTCGCCGGGGTGCTGTCCGACGGCGGCAACAGCCACGACCGCCGCTTCGTCCGCTCGCCGCTGCTGCGCGCCTCGCGCACGGTCATTGACGAGGTGCGTGCCCAGGTCTCCGGCCGCCGAGCAAAACTGACCCAGCATCAGCCGAGAGTCCCTTTGCTGGCGAACCATCAGGAAGCTGCTCCGGCCGCCGGTCCGCTGCCCCCGTCGGCGCCGCTGGGCCGGGGCCCCGGTCCGATGCCCGGCCCGATGAGCGGCCCCTATCCAGGTCCGGTACCGCCCTCCCCGGCGGCCCCGAGGCCGATGCCCACCGCCCCGATCCCCTCCGCCGGACCGACCGGCGAGCTGCGCCCGCAGGCGGTGGGCCATGCGCGCTAACCACCTGCCACTCGCCCCGATCACCCTGCCCCCGGTGCAGCCGAACCCGCAGCAGCCCAACCCGCCGCAGCAGCCCGAGCAGTCGGTACCGCAGCAGCCCGCCTCCGGGCAGCCGTACCCGCAGCC
>Ga0302314_10014551_pt1 | contig 13453 bp, 9 predicted proteins | sample III_Palsa_N2_3_FD_200533 | JGI IMG/M metagenome (GOLD analysis project Ga0302314, IMG submission 200533) | Peat permafrost microbial communities from Stordalen Mire near Abisko, Sweden - III_Palsa_N2_3 | ecosystem: Environmental > Terrestrial > Soil > Palsa > Peat permafrost | place: Sweden...
GGAAACGCTGCTCACGGCCGGGGGCGAGGCGCTTGCCAGCGTGCGCGATCACCTCCTCCTGGCCACGTCCGCGCAGCTGGTGGGACTGGCCGGGAAGCTGCTTGACCTCGCTGTCCGGCACGTGAGCGTCCGCGAGCAGTTCGGTCGGCCGCTGGGCACGCTGCAGGCGGTGCAGCACCGCCTCGCTGACGTCGCCGTCGGAATCGAGTTCGCGGAGCCCGTTGTCGCGCGGGCGGCCTGCTCGCTGGCGGCGGGCGTGCCGTCCGGCCCCCGGGACGTGGCGATGGCGAAGGTCTTCGCCTCGCAGGCCGCCGAGCGGGCGGCCTACTCCGGGCTGCAGGTGCACGGCGCAATCGGCTACACGCGAGAGCACGAGTTCCATCTCTACGCCCTCCGGGCCTGGGCACTCGCCCTGGCGCACGGGGACGCCCGCCGGCACCGCCAGCGGGTGGCGGACGACCTGCTTGGAGGCAGCCCGGCACCCAGGTTCCCAGCCGGCTGAGCCGAGCCGGCCATTGGCCCGGGGCGCGCCTGCGCGCGTTCCGCGGCTACCACCACCCCCCGGGCCGCGACAGGCCCGGGGGGCATCCAGCGTTGCGCCGGGAGGGTCCCCGATCCCGCCGGTGCACGGGTCTGACCTCGTAAAACTTCTGCAAATGTGACCTAGACGACGTGCAGCCATACGGCTACGCTCATTGAAATGTGCGCTGCCGCACACGCGCCAAGCACCGACGAGGTGGTACGAGTTGCTTCCGTTCATAATCGCTGGGCTGACCACTGGCTCCGTCTACGCGCTAGCGGGCGTGGGCCTCGTGCTCACCTATAAGACCTCGGGCGTATTCAACTTCGCCCACGGCGCCCTGGCCACGGTCTCGGCCTACCTGTTCTACACACTGCACGTCGAGCACGGCATGCCGTGGCCGATCGCCGCGGTGGTGTGCGTATGCGTCGCGGGGCCGGTGCTGGGCCTGGTGCTTGAGCAGATCACCCGCAGGCTGTCCAACGTCAGCCTCGCCATCAGGGTGGTCAGCACCGTCGGGGTCCTGCTCGCCATCCAGGCGATCGTTGTGATCATCTACGGGACCACGGAGACCCGGACGGTGCCGCAGTACTTCCCCGCCACGGAATTTCACATCGGCGGCGCGGTTGTCACCCTCGGCCAGATCATCATCTTCGCCGTTGGCGCGGCGGCGACGGTGGCCCTGTACGTGTTCTTCCGGGTAGCGCGCACCGGGGTGGCGATGCGGGCAGTCGTCGACGACTCGGCCCTGCTGGATATCTCCGGGACCAGCCCGACAGGCGTACGCCGCTGGGCCTGGATTATCGGCGTCACCTTCGCGTCCGCGTCCGGGCTCCTGCTCGTCCCGTTCATCAACCTGGACTCGATCACGCTGACCTTCCTGGTCGTGGCGGCATTCGGCGCCGCCGCGATCGGCGCGTTCCGGAGCCTGCCGCTCACCTACCTCGGTGGCCTGCTCGTCGGTATCGGGGCCGCACTGTGCTCGGAGTACTTCACCTCCGGACTGCTCAGCGGCCTGTCGGCTTCACTGCCATTCGTCGTGCTGTTCGTCGTACTGCTGGTCTCGCCGCGGCGATGGCTCGCCGAGCGGACCGCGGTCGTGCGGCGGGACCGCGCTGAGTGGACGGCGCCCTGGCAGGTTCAGGGCTCCTTCGGCCTAGTCCTGCTGGTCATCCTGTGCCTGGTGCCGAGCTTCGCCGGCATTCACCTGGCGGACTACTCGCAGTTCCTGGCGATGACCATCCTGTTCCTCTCGCTGGGCCTCCTGGTCCGCAGCTCCGGTCAGGTGTCGCTGTGCCACGTGACCTTCATGGCAATCGGCGTGTGCGCGTTCGCGCAGCTCGCGGTGAACCATCACTGGCCGTGGTTCCTGGCCCTGCTGGTCGCGGGCGCGATCGCGATGCCGGTCGGGGCGCTGCTCGCCATCCCCGCCATCCGGCTGTCCGGTCTCTACCTGGCCCTGGCGACGTTCGGGTTCGGCCTCCTCATGCAGTACATGTTCTACACCGAGAACTTCATGTTCGGCAGCACCGGCCTGGGCGTTGAAGTGCCCATGCCGAACTTCCCGGCGCTAGGCCTCGACGGGAGCGACAAGAGCTTCTACTACTTGTGCCTTGTCCTGACGATCCTGGTCACCGGCATCGTGATCATGATCAGCCGGAGCCGCCTCGGGCGGCTGTCCCGCGCACTGGCCGACAGCCCGCGAGGACTGGCCACGACCGGAACATCGGTCAACGTCACCCGCGTACTCATATTCTGCCTGTCCGCGTTCCTCGCCGCGATCGCCGGCGTGCTCGCCGCGGGCGCGATCGGACAGGCCAGCGGCGACTCTTACCCGCCCATCCAGTCGCTGGTCTACTTCGCGCTCGTCATCATCACCCTGGGTGGCGCCCCCTGGTACGCACTGACGGCGGCGGCCGGGCTGATGATCGTGCCGTCCTACCTGACCAGCGCCAACACCTCGAACTGGCTGCAAGTGATCTTCGGCCTCACCGCGATCGCCTACGCGATGACGCCGCCGCGCCTGCAGGGCATGCCGCCGAGCGTGGCTCACCGGATTGACCAGCTCGTCCGGCGCCGGCCCGCTGGGGCCAGGCGGCCCTCCGCCGCGCCGCGGCCCGCGGCCATCGCGCCTCAGACCACCGGAGGCAGCTTGCGGGCACGGGACATCCGCGTCCGGTTCGGCGGCCTGGTGGCGGTGGACGGCGCCAGCGTCGAGGCGCCGCCGGGGAGAATTACCGGCCTGATCGGGCCGAACGGAGCCGGGAAGACCACGATGTTCAATGCCTGCTCGGGATTGATTACCCCGTCACGCGGCCTGATCACCATCAACGACCACAGTATGTCACGCCTCGGACCCGCGGCCCGGGCCCGTCGCGGGCTCGGCCGGACGTTCCAGCAGATGGAGCTGTTCGACAGCTTGAGCGTGCGAGAGAACGTCGAACTCGGCGCGGAGGGCGGCAACGCCGGCCTCAATCCTGTCCGGCACTTGACGAGCACGCGGCGGACTCGGCACCTGGTCCAGAACCGGGCCAGCGATGCCATCGCGCGGTGCGACCTGACCGAGCTCGCCGACCGCACGGTCGGCTCCTTGTCCACCGGTCAGCGTCGGCTGGTCGAGCTGGCTCGGTGCCTAGCCGGGCCTTTCCGCATCCTGCTGCTCGACGAGCCGTCATCCGGGCTTGACCGGGCTGAGACGGTGCGGTTCGGCGAAATTCTCGAGGAGGCAGTGGCCGAGCGCGGCATCGGCATCCTCCTCGTCGAGCATGACATGGCGCTGGTTACCGATGTCTGCGACTACGTCTACGTTCTCGACTTCGGCAAGCCGATCTTCCAGGGCAGCCCGGCTGAAGTCATGTCCTCCCCGGTCGTCAAGGCCGCCTATCTCGGAGACGACGAGGTGGAGCGCGCGGCCACAGCCGCGGCCGGGCCTAACCAGGAGGTCAGCTTGTGACTAACTTCAGCGATGCTCTGCCCGATCCGGAAACGACGGGCAAGCCGTCGGCGCCCGTGGAACCGGTTCTGCGGGTCAGCAACATCACCGCCGGATACGGGCGGTCCACCGTCCTGCGCGATGTGAGTATCGATGTCCCGCCGGGGAGCATCGTCGCGCTCCTCGGCCCGAACGGGGCCGGCAAGACAACCCTGCTGCGAGCTGTGGCCGGGCTGCTGCGCCCGGTCGCGGGCGCGGTCTGGCTCGGCGGCGCTGAAGTGACTAAGTTGGCACCGCACCAGCGAGCGAGGGCTGGCCTGTGCCTCATTCCGGAAGGCCGCGGGATCTTCCGGAACCTTACCGTCCGGGAGAACCTGCGTATGCAGGTAGCACCCGGGGCCAACGGGACCGCGAAGGACGGCACGGAGCGCGTCCTCACGACGTTCCCCGTCCTGCGCGACCGGCTCGGACAAACCGCCGGAACGATGTCGGGCGGCCAGCAGCAACTGCTGGCGCTCGCCCGCTGCTACCTGACCAGTCCGCGGGTCGTCATGCTCGACGAAGTTTCGATGGGACTGGCGCCCAAGGTAGTGGACGAGATCTTCTCGGCCATCGTCACCCTAGCGTCCAGTGGTGTCGCGCTCGTGCTCGTAGAGCAGTACGTGAACCGGGCGCTCGAGCTCGCCAGCAGGGCCGTGCTGCTCGACCGCGGAACCGTCGCCTACGCGGGGCCGACCCGCGACCTCGACGAGGCCGCGGTGCTTCGCGGGTACCTGGGCGTGGACGTGGACGGTGTCCCGCCCGCGTCGCCCGCCGTCGGCGAGACGGCGGTCGATGCCGATCAGTCGTACGCATCCCCATGATCCCGTCGGCACGAATGCCGGCCATACCCGGAGGAATGACCATGAGACGAGGAATGACCATGAGACATAGAACCCTGAAAGGCAACAGACGAGTGATCGGCGCGCTGGCCGTCGCCGTCGCTCTCGCCTTCGTGACCGCCTGCGGGTCGTCGTCGGGCGGCGGGTCAGCCGCCTCAAACGACTCGATCCCGGTAGGAGTGATCGGCAGCTTCAGCGGACCGGCGGCCTCCTCCATCGCCGGCGCCAAACTGGCGATCCAAGCCTGGGCCGACTCGGTCAACGCTTCGGGAGGAATCAACGGGCGCCACGTGCAGCTCTACGTCGAAGACGACGGCGGCAACGTCGCCACCTCGGTGTCGGAGGCGAAGCAGCTTGTCGAGCAGGACCATGTCGTTGCGATCGTCGGGCAGGCAACCGGAGACCCGGACGCCTGGGCCAGCTACGTGCAGCGCAGCGGCATCCCCGTCGTCGGCGGCAACACGGCCTCGGGCATCTACTTCACCAACGACGACTTCTTCTCGGTCGGCGGCAACCTGTACGGCAACTTCTACGGAGTAGCCAAGATCGCGGGGCAGAACGGGCCCAAGCTGGGCAACCTGTACTGCGCCGAACTCCCCTCCTGCGCGGATACGGTCAGCTTGCTCAGCACGTTCGGAGAGTCCACCGGAACCAGCGTGTCCTACTCTTCCAAGGTGTCCGCGTCCGCGGCCGACTTCACCGCCCCCTGTCAGGGACTGAAGAACTCCGGTGTCCAGTCGTACACGCTCGGGCTGGCTGCTGCGACGCTGGAACAGGTCGCCGCTGCCTGCACGCAGCAGGGACTCAAGGCAAAGCTCATCCTGTCGAACGTAGCCGACTCGACCTTCCCCTCGGATCCCGCGCTCAACGGGGCAGAGATCGTGGACGCCATGTTCCCGTTCTTTGACACATCGAACGCGGCGACCAGGCAGTTCCAAGCCGTCATCAAGAAGTACGCGCCGTCCCTGGGGACGACGTCGTCGCCGCTGAACTCGGAAGTCACCCAGGCCTACGCCTCGGGGGTGATGTTCGAGGCAGCGGTCAAGGCGAGCGGCAGCGCGCAGGTCACTCCTGAATCGATCAAGAAGGGCCTTTACACCTTCCGTAACGAGACCTTCGGAGGCCTCACGGTCCCGCTGACCTTCACCCTGGGCAAGCCGGCGGTCAGCAACTGCTTCTTCACTTATCAGATCGAAAACGGCGCTTTCACCGAGCCGAACGGACCGCACCCCATCTGCGCGCCGAACGGCGATGTCGCGGCGGTGACGGGCAAGATTACCGGCTAGTCGGCCAGGGCCTTGAGCATCCGCTCCCGGATCAGGGCATCCAACTCGTCGTGGCCGACCGTGTCCAGCTGAAGGCCGCGGACCAGGTACGGCTCGAACAGGCGCCAGCCGTACAGCATCGCGAGCAGCGAGCCCGCCTTCACCTTGGCGGCGGTGTCCGCGTCCGGCGAGTTATCGGGGACGTCGGCTTTCGCCAGCTCGCGCAGGCGCTGGAGGAACGGGTCCTCGGCCGGCATGATGTCATCGACGAGGTACTGCAGGATCGCCCACGCCAGCAGGCGAGCGTGCGCCCCCGTACTGCGGGGGAGCACGCTGTCCATCGCATCGACGAGGTCCGTGCAGTCCTCGGTGTACATCAGGCTGCGGGCTACCACACGGTCCATGGCCGCGCGGATGACTGCCTCCTTGGTCCGGAAGTGCCGGTAGACCAGGCCGTAGTTGACCCCGGCCCGTGCCGCGATGCTGCGCAGTGAGACCTCGGCCGGCCCCTTGGCGCTCCACAGCGAGAGCGTCGCGTCAATGATGCTCTCGATGACTTCCTCTCGGCCGTAGGGCTTGGACTTAGCTTCGGCCGCGACGCCGGCCGGCGGCTTGCGCGAGCCGCTCCGCGTGGCGGCATCGGCGGCCCGCTTGGCCGGGCCTTTCCCTGTGGATGCCCCGGACTCCGGGCCCGCCGTACCTTTTCCCTGCGCCATGTCTGGTCCCCGACCTCTTCTGCGATTTTTAAGTTCCTCGGCGCTCGTGACGCCATTTCCCTGCCTACAGAGTACGAAGCCAAGCGGCTACGCGCAGACCGCCCCCGACAGTGCCATTGCCAGCGGTGTAGCCCGGTGGCTACAATCAACACGTGAACGGTGCCCATGCGCTTATTAAAACCCTGGTCAGCTCGGGTGTAGACGTGTGTTTTGCCAACCCTGGAACGTCTGAGATGCACTTCGTCGGGGCGCTCGACAACGTTCCCGGGATGCGGGTGATCCTGGGGCTGTTCGAGGGGGTGGCCACTGGGGCCGCCGACGGGTACGCGCGGATGGCCGGCAGGCCCGCGGCAACGCTCCTGCACCTTGGGCCAGGCATGGCCAATGGCATGGCCAACCTGCACAACGCGAGGCGGGCCAGCGTCCCGCTGGTCAACATCGTCGGCGACCACGCCACCTATCACTCGCAGTACGACGCACCGCTGAACTCCGACATCGAGACTGTCGCACGGACTTTTTCCGGCTGGACGCAGCGCCCGTCCCGGCCCGCCGACATCGGCCAGGCCGCGGCGGCCGCGGTAGCGGCCGCCATGAGCCCGCCGCGCTCTATCTCAACGCTGATCCTCCCGGCTGACGTGTCCTGGGGAGAGGACGCCCTCCCCGCGGAGCCGCAGGCCTACCCGGCGCGGCAGGATGTCCGGGCCGACCTGGTCGGATCAATCGCCAAGCTGCTCATGTCGGGCGAGCGGTGCCTGCTGCTGCTTGGCGGGAGTGCCGCCCGTGCCGGGGCGCTGCGCGATGCGGCGCGCATCGCCGCCGCGACCAGAACCGATGTCCTCTTGGAGACTTCCGTCGCGCGGCTGGAACGGGCCGGCGGCTTGCCTCCCATTGCCCGCCTTAATTACCGGGCCGGGACCGCAGTACGCCAACTGGCCGGCGTCCGGCACCTGATACTTGTCGACTCCAGGTCGCCGGTGGCGTTCTTCGCCTATCCCGGACGCAGCAGCGACCTCGTCCCCGAGGGCTGCGAGGTGCACGTGCTGAGTACCGGTACCGACGACGCGGCCGGGGCACTGGCTGACATAGCCGAGCGCGTCGGTGCCGGACCCGGCCAGTTGGTCCCCGTGTCGCGTCCTGCACGCCCTGCTGGCGCGCTGACCCCGTCGTCGGCGGCCGAGGCGATCGGAGCGCTCCTGCCGGAGGGGGCCATCGTGATTGACGAAGGGGTCACCTCGGGCGGGTACGTTGCCGCCGCCACGGCCGCCGGCCCGCGCCACGACTGGCTCAACGTAACCGGCGGCGCGATCGGCATTGGGCTCCCGCTCGCCATCGGCGCCGCCGTCGCCGCCCCTGACCGTAAGATCGTCGGGCTGCAGGCGGACGGTAGCTCTATGTACACCATCCAGGCCCTGTGGACGCAGGCGCGAGAACACCTCGACACCACCACGGTCATCTTCAACAATAGGCAATACAGCATCCTGCGCTCCGAACTGAAGCGCGTCGGCGCAACCGAGGGCCCCAAGGCTCTCGACCTGCTCGACCTGTCCCGCCCGGACATCGACTTCACCGCTCTCGCGCGGGGGCTGGGCGTCGAGGCCGAGCGGGCGACAACCGCCGAGGAGTTCACCGCGGCCCTGGACCGGGCGCTGGCGGACGACGGACCCCGGCTGGTGGAGGCGATCCTCTGAACGCCGTGACACTAGCCGGGACCAGCGTGGAGCGCGCCGATGGCTGACCTGGAGTATTCAGTCGCCGAGGGGATCGGGACCATCCGGCTCAACCGGCCAGAACGCAAGAACGCGTTCACGCTCGAGATGGCCGACCAGTGGGCCACCCTGCTCGCCGGTGCCCGCATCGATCCTGACGTGCGAGTCCTTATCCTCACCGGCACCGGCGACGCGTTTTGCTCCGGCGTTGACCTCGAACGCCGGAACGAGCACATGCCGGCGACGCCGCTGGCGCGCAAGCAGGTGCTCACCGACCGAGTCCACCGGATCGCGCTGGCCATGGAGGACCTCGACAAGCCGGTTATCGCCGCGATCAACGGGACCGCGGTCGGGGCGGGCCTGGACATGGCCCTGATGTGCGACATGCGCATCATGGCCCGCTCCGCGCGCGCATCGGAGGGATACATTCGCGTCGGGCTGGTGCCCGGGGACGGCGGCTGCTACTACCTGCCGCGGCTAGTCGGTGTGGCCAAGGCGCTGGAACTGCTGCTGACCGGCGACTTCATCGACGCGGAGGAGGCGGCCCGGATCGGCCTGGTCAACCACGTCGTCGACGAGTCCGAACTAGACGGCGCAGTGCAGGTTCTGGCGCGCAAGATCGCCGACGGCCCCCCGGTCGTGGTGCGCATGATCAAGCGCGCTACCTACCAGTCAATGCGTACCGACCTGCGCACCTCGCTGGACCTGATCTCGTCGCACACCGGCGTGGTCGGGCTCATGGGCGACTCGGCAGAGGCGATGGCGGCATTCCGGGAAAAGCGCCAGCCGCGTTACACGGGTACCTGAAGGGCCGTCGCGGCTCGCCTCACCCGCGTGTCGGTGCACCCCAGGAGAAAGGATCGAGACGATGTCGTTTCAGGGCTTCGAGTTGCCCGAGGAGTTGCACCTGCTCGCGGGAACGGTCGGCGAGTTCGTCCGCAAAGAAATCTGGCCGGTCGAGGCGCGTACCCCGGGGGAGGCGCGGCATATCGCCCCGGACGAGATCGAGAAGCTCCGCAAGAAGGCACGCGACGCGGGGTTCTGGTGCCTCGACGCACCCGAGCAGTTTGGCGGCGGCGGGCTGACCGTCTTCCAGAGCGTGGTCGTCGGAGAGCAGATGGCCAAGCACCGGTACAGCATCCCGCGGCCCGGCGCAGGGGCCTTCGGGCTCGAGCCGCCCGCAGCCCTGTACCGCGGTACCCCCGAGCAGATCGAGCGATACGTCCTGCCCGCCATCGAGAACGCATGGCCCTCGTTCACTGCGATCAGCGAACCGACCGGCGGATCGGATCCGGCCCGAGCCATCCGCTCCACCGCCGTCAGAGAGGGCGACACCTACCGCCTTAACGGCCACAAAATGTGGGCCAGTGGCGCGGACCAGGCACGTTACGGGGTGGTGTACGCACGCACGGACACCGCGAGCAAGCGTGCCGGGATCAGCGCGTTCATCGTGGACATGGACGTGCCCGGCATCGCGGTCGAGCCAGTGGCGGTGCTGCGCGATCACTGGACGACCGAGCTGACCCTGAACGACGTGGTCATCCCCGCCAGCAATCTCATTGGCCAAGAGGGCGAAGGCTTTGCCCTAGCCCAGGACTTCTTCGTCCGCGGCAGGCTGCGGTACGCCTCGCAGGCCATCGGGGTCGCGGAGGAGGCAATGCGGATCGCCGTCGACTGGGCCCGCACCAGGGAGACCTTCGGTGCGCTGCTCGCCACCCGGCAGGCTGTTCAGTTCGCGTTGGCTGATGCGCGCGTAGAAATTAATGCGGCCCGGTATCTCACCTGGGACGCGGCGTGGGACGCCGACCGCGGGATCAACGCGCGCACGAAGGCGTCGATCGCAAAGCTGCACGCCACCGAAGCCGCGTTCAAGATCGTCGACGCAATGATGCAGATTCTCGGCGGCATGGGTATGACCAGTGACATGCCACTGGAGCACTGGTTCCGCGGGCTTCGCGTGTCGCGTGTCGTGGAGGGCCCGAGCGAGATCCAGCGGTTCCTCATCGCGCGCGACATCTTGGGCAAGGCCGCCCTGTAGACACCATTGAAGCCATATGGCTACACTAGAGGAAATCCGGTAAGCGCCCTGGCGAGGGAGACAGCGTGGCTACTTCGGACAACGCCAGGCAGGCGAAGCGTGCCCTGATCGTGTGCTGCATCGAGGATTCAAGCGAATCATCGATGTCGGCGCTCATGTTTGCCGCCCGCATGACGCGCGGACGCAGCAGCCGGGGTGGTGCGGACCTCGTGGTCGTCTGTGTCAGCCGCCCACCGCTCTTCGTCCTACTCGACCCGGCCGTCGATTTCCGGTGGCCGGGTATAGCTGCAGACGTTGAGGCCATGATTGCCAAGGTGTCTGCGCTCTTCGGGCTCGCTATCCGGGTTGACGAGGTCGGGGGCTGGTCGCAGGCGGAAATTGTCAGTATTGCCCGAGCCCGGGGAAGTGACGCCGTCATCCTCCCGATGCTGGACGACGACGCCGGACCACTGAAGCGGTGGAATCGGCGGAGTCTGGTCTCTGGCCTGATCGATCGGACTCACGCTGTGGTCTTGGACGAGTACGAAAGTCTGTTCGCCGGCAATCCATGAAGGCGCGGTTGACCTGATAAGCGCCCCTCGCGGGCCGGAAGGGCCGCGGCCAGCTGCCCGGCGAGCACGCTCCGCGCGGTCCGCAGGGACGGCCCGTACCAGGTGAGGCTGCGCCCCTCGACGAGCGCCACCCGGCGGCCGGGGAACGCCTCGGGCCCGTCGGCCGGGCCGAAGACGTAGGGCTCGTCGGGCAGGACGACGATGTCGGGCCGCCTGGCCTCCAGGTCGTCCAGGGTGACGTGCGGGTAGCGGCCGGGGTCGCCGCCGTAGACGTTGTCCAGGCCGAGCCGGGCGGCCAGGTCCCCGGTGAAGGTGTCCGAGCCGACCACCATCCAGGGGTCGCGCCACACGGGGATGACCGCGCGCAGCCGGGGTCCCGCCGGGGGAGTGGCCCAGGCCCGCTCCGCCTCGCCCAGCCAGCCGGGTTCCGGCCAGCCGAGGGCCACGGTGAACATCCGGCGCAGCGAGGCGAACGCCTCGTCCAGGGTCCTGATGACGGTCACCCAGACCGGGATCCCGGCCGAACGGAGCCGCTCCACGTCCAGGCGGCGGTTCTCTTCCTGGTTCGCCAGCACGAGCTGCGGCCGCAGGGCGGCGACGGCGGCGAGGTCGGGGTTCTTGGTGCCGCGCACCCGGGTGACGTCGAGTCCCGGCGGCTGGGTGCACCAGTCGGTGGCGCCGACCAGGGCCTCCGGCCGGGTCGCGGCCACCGATTCGGTCAGCGACGGCACCAGGGACACCACCCGGCGTACCGGTCGGCTCACCGGGACCGGCTGGCCGAGATCATCGCGCGGCTCGTCGCGCGGGTCACCGGATCGCGGCGCCGGATCGGTCACGCCGGGCTGGTCATTCAGGGCTGGTCACCCGGCCTCGGACGGCAGGTACCAGCGCGGATAGGAAGTGGGGGAGCGGCATGCCGTCAACCGTAACCCGCTCGGCCCGCCAGCTGTCCGAACAGGGCAGTATTCATCGGCCGCGACGGGTTAGCGTAGGTCGTAGCGGTCGGCGTCGAGGACCTGCGCGAAGGCGGCGGCGAAATCGGTGGCGAACTTCAGCCCGGCGTCGTCGGCGGCGTACACCTCGGCGAGGGCGCGGAGCTCGGAGTTCGCGGCGAACACCAGGTCGTTCCTGGTCGCGGTCCACGTGCGGCCGTCGCTGGTCGTCCCCGCGAAGCGCTCCGCGCCGGCGTCGGCCGGGTGCCACTCGGTGCCCGGCTCGAGCAGGTTGACGAACCAGTCGTTGCTCAGCACGCCGGCGGTGTCGGTGAGGACCCCGTCCCGCGACCCGCCGTGGTTCGCGCCCAGCACCCGCAGGCCACCGATGAGCACAGTGAGCTGCGGGGCCGTCAGCCCGAGCAGGTTCGCGCGGTCGAGCAGCGCGTACTCCAGCGCCTGGCCGCTGTTCTTGCCGAGGTAGTTGCGGAAGCCGTCCACCCGCGGGCGCAGGTACTCGAAGGACTCCACGTCGGTCTGCTCTTGGGTGGCGTCCCCGCGGCCGGTGGTGACCGGCACGGGGACAGGGAAACCGGCGTCGGCGGCGGCCCGCTCCACCGCCGCGGCACCGCCCAGGACGATGGTGTCGGCGAGCGAGAGGCCGAACTCGTCCTTGACGGTGCGCAGCGTCGCGAGCACCGTGGCCAGCTCGGCCGGCTCGTTGAGGTCCCAGCTTTTCTGCGGCTCGAGCGCGATGCGGGCCCCGTTGGCGCCGCCGCGGTAGTCGGAGCAGCGGTACGTCGAGGCGGCGGCCCAGGCGGTCTTGACCAGTTGCGGCACCGTCAGGCCGGTCGCCAGAATTGCCCGCTTGATCGCGGCGACCTGATCGGCCGGGACCGGCCTGCCCGCGGGGACCGGGTCCTGCCAGAGGAAGTCTTCAGCGGGAACCTGCGACCCGCGGTAGCGCGACTTGGGGCCCAGGGCGCGGTGCGTCAGCTTGAACCACGCGCGGGCGAACGCGTGACTGAGCGCTTTGTGGTCGTCCTTGAACTTACGGCTGATCGCGTCGAATTCTGGGTCGAAGCGCAGGGCCAGGTCCGTGGTGAGCATCGCCGGGGATCGCCGGCCGCGGCCAAAGGCCTCTTGGACCAGGTCGCCGCCGCCGTTGTCCTTCGGCCGCCACTGCTTGCCGCCGGCCGGCGAGGTCGTCAGCTCCCACTCGTAGCTGTAGAGGATATGGAAGAACTCGTTGTCCCAACGGGTCGGGTGGTACGTCCAGGTGACCTCGAGGCCCGAGCTGAGCGCGTCCGGGCCCGTGCCGCTGCCGTAGCCGTTCGTCCAGCCCAGGCCCTGCCGCTCGATGGGCGCCGCCTCCGGGTCGGGGCCGAGCTTGTCGTCGGGGTGGGCGCCGTGGGTCTTGCCGAAGGTGTGGCCGCCGGCGATCAGCGCGACGGTCTCTTCCAGGGTCATGCCCATGCGGGTGAACGTTTCCTTGATGTCGACCGCGGCGGCGAGCGGGTCGGGGTCGCCGCCCGGACCCTCAGGGTTGACGTAGACGAGCCCCATCTGGGCCGCGGCCAGGGGCTCGGCGAGGTCACGCTCGACGGTGTGACGCCTGTCGCCGAGCCAGGTGGCCTCCGGGCCCCAGTACACGTCGTCGGGCTCCCAGACGTCGTGGCGGCCGCCGGCGAAGCCGGCCAGCGCGACGCCCATCGACTCCAGGGCGACGTGGCCGGCCAGGATAAGCAGGTCGGCCCAGGACAAGCACTGGCCGTACTTCTTCTTCACGGGCCACAGCAGGCGGCGGGCCTTGTCGAGGTTGACGTTGTCGGGCCACGAGTTGAGCGGGGCGAACCGCTGCTGACCGGTGCCCCCGCCGCCACGGCCGTCGGAGAGCCGGTAGGTGCCGGCC
>Ga0302314_10014552_pt1 | contig 13453 bp, 16 predicted proteins | sample III_Palsa_N2_3_FD_200533 | JGI IMG/M metagenome (GOLD analysis project Ga0302314, IMG submission 200533) | Peat permafrost microbial communities from Stordalen Mire near Abisko, Sweden - III_Palsa_N2_3 | ecosystem: Environmental > Terrestrial > Soil > Palsa > Peat permafrost | place: Sweden...
AGTTCAGCATACCCGCGTTGGGTATTCGATGGATCTTGCGATACGATCAGATTGAAATTTGCCATAGCCCTGTGATAGAAAAGGGGAAACAATGCCGGGATTTGAACCCGGATCTCCGACGCGGTACGATGGAGGTGCCAACCACCCATCGAACAGCCGCTCTCCGCGAGCGGTATAAGCATCGGCGCTCGATCCATTGAGCTACACCGTGTGATCGTTAATCTGCCTTGCCGCCCTTGACGATTGCCAAGGGCTTCTTGCGCGTGATGCTCTCTGCCTGTTCCTTCTGCCGGCGCTCGCGCTCCGCGATCTTTTCTTCCGCGAAGGGTGTGGCCGCCTTGATCAGGCCACTGAGGTCATACTCATTCGTATCATTGTCACCAACGCCCGTCTTGCGATAGATGCGGGTGATGTATCCCCAGCGCTCCATCTCCTCGATGTGCTTCTGGACCGTACGGGGATGGATACCCATCGCCTTGGCAATCGTCGCCTTGGACGGGTGCGCATTCTTGCCAGGGTTCCACCAGTAACCGGCCAGGTGCAGCAAGATGTTGATGTCGATGGGCGATAGACGGAGCGCTTGCTGACGCTCGAAAATGACGTTGGGAAAAGACGCCCAGCCGGCTTTTGCAAGCGTCCTGGTCCACTTTGCTGCTACCTTCTTGTCAGCGGACGTTTCAACTACGGGTTTGGTGTTGGTTGCCATTTGTCTCTTCCCTGCGTCAGATCCGATGGACCAAGTATCGGCGTGTCGAGCCATGCTGCGCTAGCCATTCAGCCGGCAGGAGGGGTGGCCCGGCAGCCTCCCCCCGTAGTATCTGTTGGATTTGCTCCACTGGATCTGCTCGGCTTTGCATCTTCTTTGGGCGGTGCCAGCGCCTTCCCCGCCCTAGGTGCTATTGCCTCCCCCCCGCGCACCTCACGGCTCCCCCTCTCGTCTCAGAACTCGTCCGAACAGGCCTGCACGTTCTCGGCACGCTCCTTGGCGTGTCTGGGCACGTTCATTTCCGCTTCCCCTTCGGGTACTGCTGCCGTGCGCCCACAATGCGCACGATTTCGATAATGCCCGCCTTCTCGCGAATCTTGTAGACCAGCAAGTGATTCGCCGTGATCACCATTTCACGTGTGCCCCGCACCCGGCCCGGTTTGTACAGCGTCGGGCGCTCTGGTAGCGCATCGGTTTTCGCGGCAATTAGGTCGTCCAGCTCGAGCGCCGCGCTGGGGTTGTCTTCGGCAATGTATTCCAACAGGCTGATGCGGTCCTCGAGCGCGCGTGCGCGCCACTCAACGATCAAGATTTAGCCCCGGCTCGGGCGATCTTCCTGCGCAGCGCGGCCTTGCGTGCGGCCATGTCCTTCTGTACCTGCGCGTGCGAGACGTTCGGGCGCGGATCGTCCAGCGACTCCTGCACCTGGGCGCGGAACAGCCGGTCATAGGCGGCGGCCTCGTGCGCCTCCTTCAACGCGACCGAGCGGTCGGGCCGCGTGGTCCGCTCGACCGAATTCGGGTCAAACCCGGCCGCATCCACCTCGAAACGATTGATACCCATGTCGCGCAGAAAGCTCACGAGCGTTTCGAGCTTGCGGAACACGCGCACGTCGCCGCGCTTGGCCGACAGAAAGCGCTCCGTGAGGCCGTAGCGGGCCGCGATCGTCCAGCCGCTGCCTTGGCCGACCACGTGCGCGCACCGCACCGCGCCCGCCTCCACGAGCTGGGAAAGTGTTTTCTGGTCGATGGTTTCGGTGGCCATATCAGTTGCTCGCTATCGGTTCGGGCCGCATGATTCGCTCAGGTGGGGTCAGTTGATTCTGGCAAGGGTATCGGGTAACTGGTTATTATTGTAGGGCATCCCACTTTATTGTAAAGTGGGAGCGGTCGTATTGAAGGCCGATGCGGCAAATGGTCATAAAAACCCTTCTCGCACGGCCCGCTCCCCTCTTCCCTGGGATGCCTGTATGGAAATCACGAAACTCGATGTGGCTGTCCATCAGCTCAACGTGGCGATCCGCCTGTTTCTGGACGGTGACTATCTGGCGTCGCTCACCCTCGCAGGCGCGGCCGAAGAAATCCTCGGCAAGCTCTGCGAGCGCGCCGGCCATCCGGTCGCCGTGGCGTCCATCGTTGACTACCATTTCAAGGACACCGACCCGGCGCTCTCCGACAAGGAGCGCCGCAAGATCCTCCTTGACGTACTGAACAGCGCCCGCAACGAGGCCAAGCGCGCCAACAACTCGGATGAAACCACCTTCAACGTCGAGCAGATTTACCCGCTGCAGATGCTTATGCGGGCCATTCCGATGTGCGCCTCGCTCAAGGTGAAGCCGTCCGGCGAAATACGCGCGATGGTCAAGTGGGTACATAGCCACCCCGAAGCATTCGAATAGGACATGCCGCTTTTTCGTGCGGATCGACACCCAAAACACGCGCCCCATTCGTACCGTGTCCGCTCGGGCCGGGTGGCCTGACCGTCCAGTTACCCACTAACATCGGATTCCGGTGGGTAACGCGGCCTCGCGGGGATGGACGCCAACAGAAAGGAGCACCCATTGAGTCCCGAACTCGACGCAGAACTGCGCACCCGCTACCCGCTACCCGCTGATCTTCAGCGTTGAGCCGCTGGCCGCCCCCGACGACCCCGACATGCCGGCGTCGCCGTCGACACTGGCGACGTGGGGTTTTGAGTGCGGCGATGGCTGGTATGAGCTGATCGACGCCCTGTGCCTGAACCTGCAGCACGCCACGAAAGACGGCGCACCCCAGGTCGTGGCCACCCAGGTCAAGGAAAAATACGGCGCGCTGAGCTTCTGTACCCAGGGCGTCAACGATGAACAGGACGGCATGATCGCACTGGCCGAAACGATGAGCGCGCGGCTGTGCGATGTGTGCGGCAATCGCGGCAGGCTGATCCGAGCCGGCTGGGTCCGATGCCGTTGCCCGGAACACGAAACCATCTGAACGTCAGAGGCCCAGCTATGACCGTCTCCTATCTTCCGGTACGCACGCCCATGATTGTCTTCCTCGATGCCGAGGGTGTGCTGCGCGAGCCTCGCGACCTGCAAAGCTTCGACGCCGTGCTGCGGGACTATCCTGCGGTGTCGGTGGTCATCACCAGCGGCCAGCGCGCGGCACACGCGCTCGATGCACTGCGCGCGCCCTTCTCCCGTGATGTGGGCCGCGCAATCCTCGGCGTGACGCCCACGATTACGATTGAAGGGCCTGCGGACCGTCCAGGTAGCCGCTATCGTGAGATTCTGCTGTATCTCGATGAGCGGCCGTCCCGCCGCTGGGTCACGCTCGACGCCGACGAAACGTTGTTTCCCGAGGCCTGCGAAAACCTGATCCTGTGTGAAAACGGCGTCGATATGTTCGCCTCGATGGAACTGCAATCGAGACTGAACGCGGCCCTGCTTGCCAGCGTGCCCGTGATTGGGCACGATGGCCGACCGGACTATGTGCGCCTCACCGACATTCCGCAACCGTGGCGGGACACGTTTCGCGCCGCACTGCGCGGCTCGTGCTGCCCTGCCGTCGACGGCGAGGGCGAATGCGCCTCGGCGACGGACTGGAAAGACTGGATCAAGGGGGATTTTCCAAGGAAAAATTGGGCATGACCCGCGAATGTGAAGCGCGACCATTTCACCCCAGGCAGTGCGCATTGAATACCGAACCGGATGAGGCTCACCATGTCTGCTGATACCGTCACGCTTGACCGCTTCGACTATGACCGGCTCACCAGTTTCACCGGTCTGACCTACGTGCTCCTGGACCGGCTTGAGGCCGTCCTGCCGCTGCTCGATGAGAACTGCGAGCAACGGGCCAGCGTCGAGCGCGCCATCGCGATAGCCCGCAAGGCGCTGCGCGGCGATGCTGCAACGCCACTGAAGCGGCTACGCGACACCGTTCTCCGTTACGACAATCCGACCGGTCCTGTCTGGCCGCTTGACGACAAAGAGTGATAGAGGGCCGCCATGCGCTTCTTTGTCGACTGCGAGTTCACGTCGTTCGACGCCTGCCAGCTCATCAGCGTGGCGATCGTCGGGAAGGACAAGCGCGAGTTCTACGGCGAGTGCTCGGATTTCGAGCGCCCGCTGTGCAGTGATTTCGTGCGCAACGTTGTACTGCCCAAGCTCGGCAGGTATCCGGGCCGGTCGATGCCGTTTCCCCAGCTTCGAAGTGAACTCATGGCATGGCTGCATCAAGTCCCGACGAAACCAGCGCCAGTCCTGTGCTTCGATTTCCAGGGCGATCTGCAGCTCGTTGAGCACCTGATCGGCGGCCCGCTACCGAGCGGCTGGAAAACCGAAAACGTCCATAGCCAACTCCATGCAGACCGACGCATGGCGTACTTCGCACAGCACGGGGGCGAGCATCACGCCCTGCATGATGCCCGGGCGAATGCCTGTGCGTATCCGGGGTAACGCCATGCGTCTGCACGTTGACACCGAATTTACGGATTTCATCGATTGCGATCTGATCAGCATCGCGCTCGTGGCCGATGATGGCCGCGAGTTCTACGGCGAGAGGTCCGACTACAACGATGCGGCCTGCAGCGCTTTCGTGCGCGAAGCCGTCTTGCCCCAGCTTGGCCAGCATCCGGGCCGCGTGTTCACGCGCGAGGAACTGCGCACGGCCCTGCTCGCCTGGCTCGACCAGTTCGCGGGCGAGCCCGAGCGCTTTTTCTGCATGGACTACGCGGGCGATTGGGATCTGCTCATCGATCTGCTGGATGAGGTGCCCCCAGGCTGGCAAGGCTTGTTAATCGGCCCGCTGATCGATTACGACAGGCTGGAAACGTACTTTCGCGAACACAAGGGACGGCATCACGCCCTGGGCGATGCCCGCGCGCAGCGGCACGCTCTCGCGCTGGCATAGTGAAGGAAGACGGAATTCGCTGGACTGGGCGTCATTAAAAATCAAAGACTTCCCAACGAATTCGGCCACGCGCCAGATGACGCGGACCCGAATTCGTTGCAATGACTGAATTTGCTACGCAAATTTGTTGGACCAGCTGGAGGGCGGTGTCCATTCCATCTGGGCCATGAGTAGTCATTCGACATGGACGCCAAGATTGGTGACAATCTCGGATGCGTCCTCTGGACCATTTCGAATGCCGCACCGGGATTGCAATGACTAAGCATAGCCAATTCATCACGTTAGGTCGGTCAGTCATCGCGTATCCGATAGCCATGGCTGCGGGTGCAATGACGTTTCTTCCAGTTCTTATTGCTGGAAGCCGGCAAGCATCGGGTGTCGTCGCAAAGCACGGATTTGTGTTGAGCATCCCGCGCTTTGTCGGGGCTGAACTGAGCGTTGCCCTGTTGGGCCTCGCGATTTTCGCGTTGCCGGTCTTGCCCTTCTACATAGCCGGAATGATCGTTGCCAAGAAAGTCGGAACGAGGCATTGGCTTTATTTCGCGACTATGGGCGTGGTGCTGTCTCTTGGCCTCTGGGCTGGCATGACCTTTTTGCCCCCCCGCGTTGACAACGAACATTTCGCATTCGGCGTGTTGATGCGGCTCGTTATTCCCGTTGGGGTGGTGAGCGGTCTTGCTTGCTGGTTGTTCCTCTACCTCACGTGGCCGCGTGAAGCCTCATAAACGTCGTCCGATACCTCTCTTGAATGACCGCTGTCGGCAAAGGCGGGTGTCCGCTGAGGGTCGAGCTGAGCCTCTCAGGGCCACTTTGCCGATTTTCCTGGCTAGGTCGAGGACTCGTCTCGAATATTAGACATTCGCAAGTTAGTCACCATCCGACTTGGATATTCGGGCAGCACGCAATGTTGTCGGCGTCGCAGGCATGGCACGTCTGTGCAATTGCCTGTTTTCTACAGACCCAAGCGGTCTGGACGCACGATGGATGGACCAATGAATGCGAGCTTGCGCAACGACGAGTTCGGTCCGTGTGGCTGCATTCTGAAGTGTGGCCGACGCCAGTGCCCACGGACTTCGTGACGTGCGTCATCCGTCAACGACGAATTCATCGAATCCCTGTCGAGGATTGCAGGACCTACAACATGCCGGTCGTACAGTAGCTCGATCTGTGCCAGACGCTCAGCACGTTTGCGTTTGCCGAGGCCGCTAAATTCGCGCGGAGCGTGCGTGTACGCCCTGTCGTGAACGACGTGCGCTTCGCGAGCCGTCAGATAAAGCAGCATCTTGATCGCGTAATCGAGTGCATTCCGCCAGTGCTGCCGGATTTCTCCGTCACCCGGTTGGGGTTGGCTGAACGCGTCATCGAGCAACTGGCGAATCGTTCTGCCGGGATCATCCAGAGACAGGTCCAGCGCGTCAACCACCAGCGACCGTCTGGCATCAGGGCGCCGTGAGCAGGTCACGAAGCTGATGACCCGCGATGTACCATGGAGGTTGATTTGGTGCCCAGGAACAGCGCAATCGCCTCGCTCTCACCCCGTTGCGCCCACCGCGACGGCTCGGGAATGATGCACAGGGTTTCGACCGGTAGTTCAAGCGCGCCGATTGGCACTTCGTCTGCGATATAAGCCTGGTCCAGCAGTCGATGCAGGGCGGGGGTCGGCTCGTACAGCGCGCCGTCCCGCTCTTCGAACGCCTGCCATACGACGCTCTGCGACGCATGCACAGCCAGGTCCTCCGATGGCACGCCCTCAACCCCATGCGGCAGCAGTCCGTGCGTGATTTCCGCGTAGTCCCGAACGAGCGTTGTCGGTGGAGCGGTTTTCAACACTGCGGCGAGGCGGGATGGTGCGAGTCCCTGGGCCTCCTTGCGAAAGGCCCGCCACGCGGCGAGCGCGCCAGTCGCACGATATCGCACGGAGGCGGGTAGACGGGCATACAGGGCGTCATTGCTCTGTATACTTTTTTCCAGTGCGGTGACGAGCAGGCCGCGCAGTTGCGTCTCCTGCTGGCGCTTCTTATCCTCCGGCTCGGGCGACCGTTCGATGAATGGATGCTGCCTGCGTCGCTTCGGGTACGCGACCGCAAACCCGGGATCGTGTTCGACGTCGATCTGCATGGCGCCATCGCGCACGCGATGCCGGTCGTCCCAGCCAAATTCGAGGCGGATCTCGGAACCCAGCGCCATTGTCACTCCGGCCGGCGACGTCCGCATGGTCAGCCAGTCGACGAGTCCCGGGCGGATCTTTCTCCAGATGTCGTCGATGAGCTGATCCGCGTCGTCGCCATCGCGGGAGCGAAGGCCCCCCGTGCTGACGAGCAGCGTGACGCCGGGGACCACTCCAGAGCAGCGGACGGGCTTTCCTGCGAGCGCCATCGAGCCGAGAATCGCAATTGAGACCACGCCCGCCGTGCTAAGGCTGGAGCCGTCGCGAACAGTGACGTGCTCGCCCTCACGAAACTCTATGCTGTCGTCGGCAACAATTCTGGCGGGCTCGTCACGCGTCTTGTGGGTGAACTGCGCCACGTCGGTCAGGAAAGTATCCTGCATGAGGCCCTCTATACACACGTGCTGCGGTTTCAATCGGTCGCGCTTGTCCGCGCTAATACCGGGTTGGGCGCGGCGTTGCCGGGTTCGGTCTCTACCCGATCGAAACTGTTGTGCCGCGACTCACGAGCGTACACCCACACGCGGCGTGGTGGCCTTGCAGGGCGACCGGCTGGCCGTCGAGCATGCAAGATTCGTCGCCCTCGCTGATCGCCTGCTGGCCGTGCTCCTTGCAATCCACCATGTCATTCTTGCGAGCGACCGGCTTGCCTTCCACTGTATCGACGTTCGAGCCGGTGATCACGGTGCCGCCATGCGGCGCCAGCGTGTCACCCACCACAATGACCTGCTTGACCATCTGGTTGCTCCTCACAAGAAAACTGACCATGCGACTGAAACCGGGAGCCGGCTTGTACACCGCACCTAGAATTTCCTAGCTCCAGCAGAAAGATCCTCAGCGCCTAACTGAGAAACGAGCCTAGCGCGGTGGCGTAAAGTGCGATCCACAGGCACCCATACACCGGCACAACGACCAGCAGCATGCCTGCGAGCCCTTCAACACGCCCCCTGCTTCAACAGAACTGCGCCTGGCAGGCAACGAACAGTACGAACTGAATGACCGCCAACGCGAAGAAATATTTGTTTGCGGAATCATGCAGAGCGCCTAACCTCGTCCCTTCTTTCGTCCCACCGTAGAAGGGCAGGCACAAGAACGAAATAGAGAAAACGGAAGCTGCCAGCCCGATCGCAGCCCCTTCCTGAAACCAAGTTGTCCATAGGCGATCTTGTTCATACATCGACGTCCGCTGTAGCCACTGGAAGCGAAACTACAAGGCAATCTCTCGCCGTCCGGGCACACCGGTGTCTGCATTCGGGCTACCGAGATACGTCCAGCGCACCGCCTCTGGAGCGATATCGATGAATCGTTCGCTGGCCCGAGGAAATACGCTGCCTTCTTCTACGAAGGCCTGCTGGTCCCAGCGGTTATAAAGCGATGCGAGCGGGTGATCCGGAGCAACCCGTGCTTCCCAGATACCAGTCTTCGCACAGATCTCATGGGCGCCGCGCTGGGGCGGCCTGGTCAGCTCCGGCACCTCTCGTACCAATCCAGTCTCGACCATGTGCCTCAGGAAATCTTCACGCTGTGGCGGCAACGCGGAGGCCTCGCCGAGGTAGTGCCATTGCACCTGATCGGCGTTGAGCCACGCAAACGGGGATGCGTCGAAGCGCTCTCCAGCCAGATAGCGCTCTGGCCTGTTACCCCGCGCAGGAAGCAACTTGTCTTTGGGAGTCGATGCAGGACCGTAGAGTGCCAACCAGTACCCGCCACGCGGTACAAACTGGTCGCCAGTTACCGAAAACGCACTTTGCTCGAGAGATAGAACGACATGTCTTGAAGGGATGAATTCACGGCCCTCCAAGGCTGCTCCCTGCTGATCTCTGGACGGCGGCGTCACCGCTTTCGCCGCGTCAGTCAGCGTTTTCATGTTGCCATCCCATTTAGGAAGTGGAGCAGGAGGTAACGGCAGCACCTTGTCCAGATTCGGAAGTTTCACTCGCCCATCGTAAAGCTTCAGGAAATCACCTATCTTGCCGTAACGTTCGGCACGTGCCTTGTCGATTGCCTTTACCACACTAGTGCCGTCCGTCAGATAAGCACCATCAAACTCCACGGACAATTTGTTTGCACACTTCTCACATCCGAGCTTGACACCTTCCTGAAAGACTCGAAGTGCTTTTTCTTTGGCGTCCAGAGTATTAGGGCGCTTGTAAATGTAGCCTAGCTTGAATGCGGCTGGCCCATAGCCTTGCGCCACCGCGCACTCCAACATCTGGGTCGCTACCGGGAGATTGCCCCAGAACTCCCCTTCGGGATCATCGTACGTTCCGGCGAGCTTTTCCCCGAGGAACGTCATGGCCGATGGACTGCCCATGTCAGCCGCACGTTGGAAGAACGCATAGGCGCTCGTAGCGTCACCTCCTTTGACCAATCCATTCTGGTGATAAATCCCCATGCGGTCGTAGGCATCCGGGATACCCAGCTTCATCGCTCTCTCAACCCACGTGACCGCGGCCTCTGGATCATGCTCCGGCACGCCGGCGCGGTTGCTCAAAATCAGCGACGCAAGATTCAGCATGGCCCTCCAGTTATCCCGTTCGGCCGCCTGGAGATACAGTTGATACACCTTCGCGTAGTCGACGTTCCCGACCGGAACATTGGGATCATCTAGCGAGAGTGCCTGTTGAAACCACTGCTCGGACTGCCGATCGAGGGGAGGGACTCGTTGTGCCTGGTATACGCAGGCGAAGTCCTTGCGGTGTGGGTCGAAAAGCGGCAGTTTTTCGTAGCGTGGCAGGTCGGACATGGCAATGGTTATCTTGTTACCGATAGAGGTCAGGCCGTTTGCATGGGCCGAGCTTCCCAGTAACAGCACGGCAACGGCGGATATACGCAACGCATTGAGTAGTACTTTCATGCAAGGTCCGGTCAGACGGCGGTATCGCTGGAAGATGGCACAGAGATCTCGCCGAGCAGTGTCGTAGTGGAGCGGTAATCTTCGAAAGGAAGCAGGAAACCTTTCATTGGAGCACCGTTCTGCCTTTGGTCGTCGTTACTTGCCATCAGGTCATTCCATCGCCTGAACGCGGCCGGCAATTCCTTTGGATCTCCACTTCCCGGAATGTCCGTTGACATGAGAGTGAACACACGCTGGCGCAGGTCGGCGGCGTAGAGCTGCCCAGTCGCAGCGACATTGATCTCACTATCGATCGACATGCTGCGTTCATTCAGGTTAGCACTGCCCACGGTAATGAACGCGTCGTCGATGATCATCAGCTTGGAGTGGATGTAGATCTCACGATAGGCCATCTTGCCGTCCGAATCGGGTCCGCTCGTGCGCAACCGCGCAACGCTGACTTCGAGCCCGAGCGTCCGGTCGAGGTCCTGCGCGCTAGGACGATCGATCACCTGGCCGCCGTTGCCCCCCGGGTGAGAGTCTGGATAAGGCTGGCTGAGTTTGCCCTGATCCGCGAGATGTGCCTGGTCGGGCATGGCAGAGCCCTCCCCGAGTTCGGTCAGCGTATCGTACGTCCGTGGCACCATCTCCTTGCGTTCCGGATGCGGAATCACGATGAACAGGTGAAGTTTCGGGATTTCGGTGACTGGCTTACCAGACTTTTTGGTCCAGTCTGCACAGAACTGCTGACGTGTCTGCTTCAGATGCCGGGCCCACTCCGGGTAAAAGAAGTACTGATTCTCGATGTATATGTAGTTGCGGGCGCAAGCTGATGCCTGCAAATACACCTCCTTGATAGACTTTTCCTGCTCGTGGGCCTGTGTACGCACAATCTGAACAAGGTGCGCCGGATTTCCCGCGGCAGTTTGAATCTTCGCTGGCGGTTTCGGCGGGGTCGGATATGCAAGGCCGCCGCCAAGTGCTACAGACCATCCGTTCTCGAAGTTGTAATGCAATTGCGCGAGTGCAGGACCAACCACCCGACATGCGTAGTCCTGATAGGGACGGCCATGCAGATAGTGCTCGTGACCCAATCCCTCTTTCGGCTGCGGCTTCGACAGCTTTTGCTTCATGTCATCATAAAGGCGGCTTGGCAAACTCGCATTGCTTGGTGGTTGCTGCGTATCAGTCTCGCGATCCAGTTCAGCATTGATCTGATCGGGCGACAAGGTTTCACGCATGGGGTCGTCAACCGCATGAGCCGTCCGGTCCCAATAGTCCGTCACGGAATTAAGCCCCATGACATAACCGACCGCTGCGCTGCCATCGTCCCAGTCGTAGTCGATAAGAATTGGCTTCTGGTGATGGGTCGCGTACGCTTCCATCCCGCTGCGCTCATCGACGGCACTGAAGGTGCTTGTGACGGGCTTGTCTTCTTCCGCAGGTGCAACCGACAGCAACTGCGTTGCGTCGGCTTCCGATACCTCACGTAATACGACGCGAAGTCGGGGATTTTTTCCGGCATCACTTTTTCCGCCCGGCAGATTTTCGGCCCACCAGTCCACACACCACTGATGGCGCGCGGGGTTGTTGTACGGATCCTTCTGCGTGAAGTGCTCGACAACCGGACTACCCACGCTACTCCAGCCTTTGTCGACGTCCGAGTAGCCGGGCATATTGTTCTGCAAGGCCGAGCCTCTGGGAGTGGACCAGATCAGCAACCGCACGGTGACCGGGTTCTCCTTGCGTGTCGTAATTTCCTTGAGTAGTTCGCCGTAACGGATGCCGCGCGGCCAGGCATCGCCCGAACGCTCAATCTCCATGCCGGGATCGAAGCCCCAGCAGATGATATCCGCGGTCGCCTTCGCTGCTCTTAGGTCCTTCGCGATCGACTTGAATCCATCCTCACCGCAGATCATGAAGTTCAGGGTATTACCCCGCGAAATCGGAATTTTGTCTCTTTTTTCAATAAGCCACTGAAGCGAACCGTTTGCCATGCGGGTCTGCTCATCGATCGCCACCTTCGCCGGCGTGTGAGTCTTGAGGGGGAAATCTGCCACGGTTACATCCTCTTTCAATAGCGGTCGGCGTGCTCAGACTTGGCGCTCGCCCCGGTTGGTGATCTGGTCAACGTGATCGGGATCTGTTTCGAGCGCGTCCTTTACGTTCAGGTCGTACTCCGAGCCGTTGCTCAGTTGGGCCGTGTAGGCTGGTGTACCGGGCTGATGATCCTTCACGACAATCCGGCCGAACTCATCCGTCACACCCTCATCAATCTTCGCGCCGCCCTTGTATAGATCGTACGGCTCGCTGGCAAGTTGATTCCCCTCACCCGGTAATGCGCCTAACGCGAAATGTAGCTGCTCTTTCTCAGGCGGCAACGCAGGGATGCTTGGCGTGCTGACATTGTCTGGCCCTGTGAACGCACGACTTGCCGAATGCACCACGAAGCCACCCGAGGTCCCGCTCTGAATTTGTCCGGAGGTCCAGCGGGTATAGCTCCCTCCGCCATTGATTTCCACTTCCTGCTGCGCGCTGATGGTGACCTTGGTCGCAGTTACCGTAACGTTGAGCTTCGCGAGAAGATTGATGTTGTCCTTCAGCGCCTTTAGATCGATATCGCCGCTGGCGGCAACCAGACGCATGCCCGCCTGATAGACGAACAGGCGTAGCGCGTTGCGTGCACTGGCGAAGAAACCACCACCTGTGCTAACCGACACATGCTCGCCTGTCGTGATCGCCGTACTCTTGTCGCTGCTGAGGTGAATCTGCGCAGCCGTGCTGATCGCCACGCCGGCAGGGCTTGCCAGTACCAGTTGCGGTTGCGAAAGCTGCTTGAGCGTGCCGCCGCCCTTGATCGCCGCCGCCTGTGCCTTCAGGGATGTCGCGACACTCTTCTGTTCGCCATCCTGCGCGCCTGCGGTTTGCGCACTCTGCGCGATACTGCTGGCCGTATCCTGCGCACCGGCCAGTTGCAGGTTAACCTCATCCACGCTGAATGCGTCACCTGTTGCGCCCGCACGGGGATGCGTGGTCAGCAGCAGACCCTGCGCACCGCGTACCGCAGCATGCCCATCGGTGCGCAACTCAACACCTTCGCCACGCTTGTCACCGCGGCCGGCAGGTTCCGTCACGCGGGTGAGGTAACCCATGTGCAGACCACTCTCCAGATGATCGCTGCGTATCTGGGTCTGCACCTGGCCTTGTGTATCGTCTTTCAGCCAGACGTTGTTCTGCTCGCCGCCGATTTCCTTGCTGACGAAACCCGACAGCGCCAGCTGGCCGGGCAGCGTCCACTGCGGGGTGTTGGTGCCGTTTCCCACGCGTCCGGTGATGAGCGGGCGGTCTGGGTCGCCGTCAAGAAACGACACGATTACCTCGTCGCCGGCCCTCGGTAGCTGGACGCTGCCAAACCCGCCGCTCGACCATGCCTGTGCGATACGCACCCAGCAGGAACTGCTTTGGTCCCGCTGGCCGATCCTATCCCAGTGAAACTGGATCTTCACGCGACCCAGCGCGTCCGTGTGGACTTCTGCTCCCTGCGGACCGACGACAACTGCGGTCTGCATCTGCATGAC
>Ga0302314_10014553_pt1 | contig 13452 bp, 7 predicted proteins | sample III_Palsa_N2_3_FD_200533 | JGI IMG/M metagenome (GOLD analysis project Ga0302314, IMG submission 200533) | Peat permafrost microbial communities from Stordalen Mire near Abisko, Sweden - III_Palsa_N2_3 | ecosystem: Environmental > Terrestrial > Soil > Palsa > Peat permafrost | place: Sweden...
TCGCCGCCGAGGAACTGCCCTGGCGGCAGCAACTGGCGCTGTTCCGCAACGCCGAGATCATCGTCGGCACGTTCGGGTCCGGCCTGCACACGGCGCTGGCCGCGCCCGCCGGCACGCGCGTCGGCTCGGTCGGCATGCTCAACACCACGCAGTCGGAGATCGCGGCGCTGCGCGGCCACCTGATGGCCTACCTGACCGAAGGCTTCAAGCTGGAGGGCCAGTTCGCCGTGCCGGAGATGGCGTTCGTGCGGTTCATCGAGGCGCTGTGCGTCGGCACGGTCGCGGACGTGCCGCAGGCGGCACCGGGTGCGGTTGCACCTGCCGGCGCCACAGGTGCAACCGCACCCGCCGCGGCGGTTGCACCTGCGGGCGACCCGGAGCGGCTGCCCGGTGCTGCTGCCATCCAGCGGCCGGGGTTCGGCCGGCTGCCGCTGGCCCGCTACGTCGTCACCCCCGCCGCCGCCCCGCGCGCGCCGCGGCCGCTGCTGCCCGGCACCGAGGCGTTCGCCGTGCCCTCGCAACGGGCGCTGCACCGCGAGGTCCGGTCGCTGCCGGCGCGGGAGGCCGCCTGCTATTTCGCCCGCGACGTGCTGGTCGGCGCGGGTGGGGTGGTCTGGGTGGGCGGCGCGCCGGTCACCGCGCCGGAACTGCTGCCCAACGCCGTGGCGCCGACGGCGGAGGCCGAAGCCGCCGCCGCGGCGCTGCCGCTGCGCAACATCGACGAACCCTGCACCGTGTTCCCCGGCCCCGTCGTGGACAGCTACGCCGGCTTCATGACCGACCTGCTGCCGCGCCTGCTGCTGGCCCGCCGCGCCTTCGAGGACAGCGGCGAGCGCGTGCGCCTGCTGCTGGAGAGCACCGCCCCGCGCTGGCTGCTGCACATGCTGTACGCCGAACTCGGCTTCGTTGAGGCCGAGGTGCAGCAGTTCGACCCGGCGGCCGAGCGCGTGCGCGTGCGGCAGGCGATGCTGCCGAGCCTGCTGTATCGCGACGGCGTGTTCCATCCGGCCGTGCACGGCCTGCTGGACGAACTGGCGGGGCGGCTGGAACTGCCGGACGTGCCGGTGATGCCGCGGCTGTTCCTGCATCGTCCGATCCCGCCCGGCACCGACCCGGCCGCGCCGCGCGGCGACTGCCGCAACGAGGCGGCGCTGATCGCGCTGGCGGCGACGCGGCACGGCTTCGAGCCGGTGGCGCTGGACACGCTGCCGTGGCGCGCGCGGATCGCCCGCCTGCGCATGGCGCGGGTGGTGCTGGCCGCGCAAGGGTTCGCCCCGCAGACGCTGTTGTTCGCCGGCCAGGGCGCGCGGGTGGCGCATATCGGCGCGCGTGGCACCCAGCAGGCCGAGGTTGCCGCGGTGCGCGGGCAGGACCTTGCCTATTTCTCGGAGGGCGTGCCGCCGCGCGGCCCGTTCACCGTGCCGGAGGATCGCTTCGCCGCCTTCCTCGACGCGCTCTGCGACCCGAAGGCGGAGGCGGTGCGGGCGGCCTGAGACAGGCGGCCGGACACCCTGCCGCCTCGGCCGGGTGCGGCCAGCACGATCGGCGTTGCGGCGCCGCCGTTGAACCCGGCGTCCGGAAGCCGGCGCAGGGCGAAATCGCAACGCCGCCGCCTGATGTTGCATCCGGTGCGCGCCGCCGCACCCCGCTGATTCCCCCCACCATACCGATCGCTTGCAAACCTGTTTCGATTGTACTTCCAGTTAGATTTCGATCTCACAAAGGGGTCTAGGTAATTTCCGACCCCCGCCTGACGGAGACGATCGTTACAATTGCCGCAAACCTGTTTCGGGTCGGTTCCCAGTTAGGTTTCGGTCCCGCCGCGGAATTTGGGTAGTTCCCGAACCTTCCCAAACAAAGATGATCGTGGCAAGCGCCGCAAACCTGTTTCGAGTCGGCTTGCAGTTAGATTCCGGTCCCACCAAGGGATCTAGGTAAATTCCGAAGCTGCCCAAACAGAGATGAGCGTGACAATCGTGTGCGCCAGTGCCGCTTGTTGCACTGGTGACGACAGTGTGCTCCGCGTTCATAACGAGGACCAAAAATAAGCTAATGCCACCCAGCGCGCATCCAGACGCGTCACTGGTAAGGTTATGGATTGGCGAACAATAGAACATGCTGCCGCACTTCAAATGCGGCCGCCGATGATCCACCACATAAAACGCACAGAGAGGCTGCGATGATTCACAATCTTTTCCGAACACGTGCTTACCTTGTGTATACAACTGCCATACTATGCAGTTTCAGCGTGGCATCCGCCGCCAATGCGACTGTCATTCTGTCTTTCGGGCAAAGCATTGATGGAGACACCGTTTCTGCCACGACCAATGCCGGGGATACACAGACGACAATCACGGGCACTGATGTTCCCGTCACCATTACACAATACCTCGCGGGAGGGGCGCCGATTGACGCATTTTTGGACTTTATGTTGATCAGCGACGGCTCTGCAAATATCGTATCCGGACAAATACTTCAATCATATGGCGGGTCGTTTTCGTTTACGTCATTGAGCGGAGATAGCGGGATCAATTACCTGTCGAGCGTATTCACCGACTTCGTTTTTGGAATAAACGGCGGGTCCTCGCTGACCTTGAACTCCTCCGAGCCGCCGGGTCAGGTTGCGTTCACATCCAGTATCCTGGACACGAGCGAACTGGACACTCCGCGCGCGTTGAGCCTGGCATTCGCCGACGTAACGCCGCCGGGCGTGATCGTTGGCCAGACCTTGGCCGGATTTACCTCCAGCGTCTCAGGCACGGTGTCGGCAACCATCCCCGTACCCGAACCGGCCAGCACGGTGCTGCTGGGCGTTGGCCTGGCCACGCTCGGGCTGATCGGACGACGTCGGGGCAGCAAAGCTCAGTTGGATCGTCCGCAGGTCTGATCAAATACCTGGCCGCGCGGGCTTTTTCTCCCGCGCTCCGCCGACGCAGCGGGCTGCGCGATGCCAGCCCGCTGCGCACGCGCCGCCACCCGCCCGGCGCGCTGCCCCGACCTTGACGACCCCCCGTGCCGGCGCGCCACTGTTGCGGCCAAACGGGAGGACATCGCCATGCCGGGAAAACTGCGCGTCGGCTTCGTCGGGCTGGGCCGGGTGTTCGACCTGAACGTGCGCGGCTACCTCGACCATCCGGAGGCGGAGATCGCCGCGTTCTGCGAGGCCGATCCGGCGTTGCTGGCGCGGCGCGCGGCAGCGCATCCGGGCGCCCGCGCGACCGCCGACTATGCCGAATTCCTGAGCTGGGATCTCGATCTGGTCGAAATCCTGACACCGCACCCGCTGCACGAGGCGATGACGGCGGCGGCGCTCGCGTCCGGCGCGCATGTGAGTGTGCAGAAGCCGATGGCGATGACGCTGGACGAATGCGACCGCATGATCGCGGCCGCCGACGCCAGCGGCCGGCGCCTGAAACTGTTCGAGAATTTTGTCTTTTATCCGCCGCTGGTGCGCGCGCGGGACTTGCTGCGCGAGGGGGCGATCGGCAGGCCGCTGCATTTCCGCATGAAGGTGGTGATGGCGGATCGTGCGCAGGCCTGGGACGTTCCCGCAGCGGCGAGCGCATGGCGGCACGCGCTCGCGGCCGAGGGGCGCGGCGGCCCGATGGTGTTCGACCACGGCCATCACATGATGGCAGTGGCACTCTGGCTGTTTGGCGACGTGCGCGACGGGTTCGCGTGCATCGAGCGCACCGTGACCGCTTCCGGCGTCTACGACGCGCCGGCGACGCTGACATGGCGCCACGCCGACCCGCCGGTGCACGGCATGTGGGACGTGTCGCTGGCGCTGAAGATGCAGTTGCGCACGGACTACTACGCCGATGCCGAACGCTTCGAGATCCAGGGCGAGGAAGGCATCCTGGCCGTCACCCGCTGCTCCGACCGCATGATCGACGAGCCGGTGCTGACGCTGTACCGCGGCGGCGAGGTGCGCAGTTTCCACAACATCGACAGCGACTGGGCCAACAGTTTTCCGCGGTCCACGCGGCACTTTCTCGACGTGCTGGCCGGCCGCGAACCGCAGGAACTGCTGACCGCGCGCGAGGGGCGGCGGGTGATCGCACTGTACGATTTGTTCCAGCGCAGCAGTGCGGAGGGGCGGGCGGTGGCGGGGTAGGGCTACCCGCCCGGCTTCGGCACCGCCAGCGCCTGTTCCAGCATCGTCCAGGGCAGCGCCCACACCAGGCGATTCGCCTTGCCGACCGGGGGGCCCCAGCGTTGCCTTGCGTGGATGACGAAGCCGCGTTCGGCCCGGCCCTCCAGGCCGAGATAGGACAGGCCGGCGGCCTCGGCGACCAACTGGCCGTCGTAGCGGCGGGTGCCTTCGGGGAAGAACTCCAGCACGCGGGTCTGCGGGTGCGCCCAGAGGGCCACGCCGAACGCCGGGCCGTGCGCGCCGGTGATCACGTCCGCGCCATAGGCCAGCCGCACCTGCCTCGGCCAGGGCAGCGCCGTGACGTCGCCCATCACCACCTCGTAGCCGGCGGCGATGAACATGGCGAACAGCCGCTCCCGCACCGGCTCGGCCAGCGTGCGCGGGGGGGCCGCGTGCAGATACAGCACGCGCGGCCGGCGGCCCGGGTTGCGCACCGGGTCGCGAGAGGGCTCGGCGGTGGCCGGCAGGCCGAAGGCGGCGTGCACGCGGGCGCGCGCCTCCGCCGCCCATTGTGCGACCTGCGGCATCATGCCGCCGATCAGCGTGCCGGTGGCGGCGTTGCGCAGCGCCCCGTCCACCACCAGCGCGTTCGCCTCGCGCCGCATGTCGTCGTGGTCGCCGACCACCCGGATGCCGGGGAACAGCACCGCCAGCATCTCCGCCTGCATCGCGGCGGCGGCGGCCTCGAGCGGCGGCAGCGCCCAGGCCTGGCGCCCGACATAGGCGCGCGCCGGGCGCAGGTGGCCGAGGTACTGGCGCTGCACCACGAATGCGGCCAGCGCCAGTTCGGCAAAGCCGGGGCCGCGGCCGAGCCCCTCCGGGTTGCGGAACGCCAGCGCAAGGTCCTGCGGCGCCGCGCCCGTGACCGGGCGTGCGCCCGCCGTCGCCGGCGCGGCCCCCACGCTGCCGTCCCCGGCGACCGTCAGCGCCGCGCCGGTCAGCAGCCGGGCCGGCAGCCAGTCCGGCACCGCGGCCGGTTCCGCCGGTGCCGCGGCGAGCGAGGGCGATGGCTGGATGGCGCCGGCCAGTTCGGCGCCGGCCGGGCCGAGCAGGTCGAGCGCTGCGACGCCGTTGTCCGTGCTCGTCGGGTGCGCCGCGAGCCAGTCCCGCGCCTCCGCCAGCTCCGGCGCCCGGGCCAGCGCCGCCTGCCAGTTGGTGCGGGCGGCGGCGCGGTCGCCGGCGGCGACGGCAATGCGGCCGTACAGCAGCTCGATCACCGGGTCGTCCGGCGCCAGGTGCGGGCGCAGCCGACGCGCGCGATCGGCGGCCGCCTCCGCCTCGCCGAGCAGCAGCGCGCAGTGCAGCGATTCGAGCAGATAGAGCGGCCGGCCCTGGGCGTCGCACACCTCCGGCCGCTCGCGGAACGCCTGGTCGAGCAGTGCCGCGGCCTGCTCGATCTGGGCGGAGCCGAGCAGGGCGCCGATCTGCGCCAGCACGCGCCGCTCCTCCTCGGTGGCCTGCCGCTTGCTGCCGGCGGGCGCGGCGGGCATGGCGTCGGGCACCAGGGTCAGCATCGGCCCCGGGTCGATCACCGGCGGGGCGGCGCTGAGGATCTCGTCCCAGGCCGGCAGGCCGGGGCCGGCCGGCGACCGCGGCACCGGGCGCAGCGCGAACAGCGGCGGCGACGGTGCGGGGGCGGCAGCGTCCGCGCGGCGGCGGAACAGCCGGTGCCAGAATCGGGCGCGGGAGTCGGTTCGCGTCATGGCGCGGCGTTATGCCATGCCGCGCGCGTACCGGGACAGGCCCAAGCGATGCCGAAGGCGCACAGCCGGATGCGCATCTCAGACCAGCTTCGGGTCCAGCCAGCGCGCCCAGGCCATGTTGGGGTTGGCAGCCCCCGGCGCCATCGCCGTCAGCAACACCACCCGCACCGTGCCGACCAGCGGCGCGCCGAGGTCGATGAGCAGCCGCCCATTCTCGCGCGACGCCATCGTCACCTCGCCGCGCCCGGCGATGCTGCCGTCCTCGCGCTGCACGGCGGCGCTGAACACGATCGGGGCGGCGGGGCGGCCGGCATGCAGCACGCCGGAGACGAAGCGGCGCTGCCCGGTGGCGCGCACCACGAACAGCGCGCGTGCGATCTTGCCGCCCGGCGGGTTCGGGTGGAGCTGGCAGTTGCTGCCGTCGAAGACGAAGAAGCCGAAGCTCGCGGAGGGCACGTCGCCGAGCGTGAACGGGGTCAGCCCCGGCTCGGTGCGCAGCAGCGGCAGCTCCGGCGGCGTCGGCGGCAGCGCCTGGCGCGGGATGCGCCGGACATACAGTTCCATGTCGCCGAGCTTGCGGTGCTCGAACACCAAAGGCTCCAGGGCGGCTTCGACCCATTCGGTCGCCCGCGGCGCCACCTTCTCGTGCAGCCGCACCAGGGCGACATCGAGGTTGTTGAGCCAGGGCGCCATCGGGTCGGCGAAGATCTCGCGCTCGGCGCCGCTGGCATCGCACAGCACCATGTCCGCCCCCGCCCAGCCGACGCGGCTCAGGATGTCCTTGACCGAGACCGCCTGCAGCGAACGCTCGGCGTCCGTCGCCTCGTCCTGCAGCCGGACGGCCCAGTCGGCCTGGTAGCGCAGCCCGGCGGCGAGGCGGGTGGCGTGGTGCCACACCGCGACGTTGGCGCAGCGGATGCGCCGCCAGGCCCCGGTGTTCAGCGCCAGCAGGCGGAAATTGTCCGCCAGCGGCTCCACCGCCAGGATCTGCGCGCGCGGAAAGCGGCGCGCCAGATCGACAGTCGAATAGCCGGTATAGGCGCCGATCACCAGGATGCGCAGCGGCGTCGCCCGGATCTGCATGGCCAGCGCGTTGTCGCGGAAGATGTTGGCCAGCACCGCGACGTCCGGCGTGCCGCAGCGGAAGTACAGCGGCGCGCCGACCTCCGGCAGCAGCGCGGTCTGCAGGCCGGTATGGGTGATGGCGATGCGGCTGAGCAGTTCGAAATAGGCGGTGCGCAGCGCTGCGTCCTGCGGCGCGGCCAGCATCGCCGCCTCCAGTTCCAGCTTGCGCACCAGCTCCGGCGGCGCGGCAGGCCGCGACCCTGGCGGCGGTGGCGTCGGCGTCCCATAGTCGGATGCAGCCAGGCGCACGGGGCTCGGTGGCAGGAGCGGCTCGGAAGCAGGCATGGGTCTGGGCGGTCCTCGGGTCGGTCCTGCAATGGTCGCACGACGGTGGCGGTCGGTGGCGGGCCGCACCATCGGGCATTTGGGCGGCAAAGGCGAGGCATAGGATCCGCCCGGCGGTTGCGGCGGCGCGGCAGATGGAGAGCGGAATGGCCAGCGATCACACACATGACCATACCCACGAACCCTCCCGGGTTCATGAACACGGCGACGACCATGGGCACGACCATGGGCACGACCATGGGCCCGACCGGTGGCGGGAGAACGGCGTGCGCGTCATCAAGGCCGACCAGTTGGACGGCAACACCGCGCAGACGCCGGGCATGGACCGGCAGGCCGCGATCAACGCGGCACGGGTGGGTGCGCAGAAATTGTGGGCCGGGACGGTCAGCATCCACGCCAACGCCAAAACCGGCGCGCACCATCACGGCGCGCTGGAAAGCGTGATCTACGTCGTGCGCGGCCGTGCCCGCATGCGCTGGGGCGAGCGGCTGGAATACGTTGCGGAGGCCGAGGCCGGCGACTTCATCTTCGTGCCGCCCTACGTGCCGCACCAGGAGATCAACGCCAGCCCCGACCAGACGCTGGAATGCGTGCTGGTGCGCAGCGACAACGAGGCCGTGGTGGTGAACCTGGAGATCGAACCGGTGGAGCGCCCCGAGGCGGTCTACTGGGTGGACCCGATCCACAAACACCCCTGAGCCGAACCGGCCCGGTCCGGCCCCCGCCGGGTGCGTGGGGCCGGCCGCGGCCGCCGCACCCTCTCCGAAAACCGTCGTTCCGACCGGCCGGGCGCATGGCGCTCGGGCTTGGCAGGCGTCTATGACCTTTCGATACAAAGGGTTGACGCCACATTGACGATTTTTTTGCGCAAACAGGTTGAAGGTCCTAGCGGAATGGATGCGACTCGATTACATTTCGAATGCAAGGCGCGTTTCTAAGTTGGGAACAGGCCCCGTTCGTAACGCGTAAGGAGTAGACATGGCCGCGAGCCCGCAATCGCGACTTCCGCAGATTCTTCGTGACACGGTGGTCAGCCTGGTCCGCAAGGAAGGCCCCGACCTGACCGCCCGGCAGCTGGCCGTGCTGTTGATCAGCTACCTGGAGGATGGGCCGCACACGGTCCGCGGCCTCGCCGCGCGGCTAGAGGTTGCCAAGCCCGCAATCACCCGGGCGCTGGACCGGCTGGAGCAGTTCGATCTGGCGCACCGCCGGCAGGACCCGCGCGACCGCCGCAGCATCGTCGTTGCCCGCACCCCGGAAGGTCAGGCCTTCCTGGAGAGCCTGCGTGGGATGCTCGACGAGGCCGCCAGGCAATCGACGCTGGTGCGGGCGCAGCCCATCCGTACCGCCGAGGACCGCATGGCGGGTTGAGCCGGCCCGCGCCGCCCGGCATCCATCAGGCCGGGCTGGCGCGACCGGGCCTGGCGCGACCGGCCGATCCTGCGGGCGCCGCCGTCAGGCGGGCGCGCCGGCCCCTGGTGCGGGCTCGGCCCACAGCACCGTCACCCAGCGCAGCGACAGGGCGATCAGCCGGTCGTCGGCGTTGGTCCCCAGTTCGCGCGGCCGCGCCGCGTTCGGCAGGCGCAGTGTGAGGGCGATCCTGCCGCCGATCTCGGTCGGCGGCAGGTCGAACGCCAGCAGTGCCGGCAAGCGCAGGGCCACGGTCCCGATCTCGATGGCGTTGACCAGCACGGTCACCGTCTGCGCCGGCAGCTTCTCGCCATCCACGAATGGCGCCGCCGCGAGCCAAACCCGGTAGACGCCCGGGTCGCCCAGCGCCGGCAGGGCCAGATGGCATTGGTGCGCGTTGCTCCAGACATACCCGTGCTCCGGCCGCGACCAGCCCGGCCCGAGCTGCGCCGCACCAGGATTGCCGCGCCCGAACTCCAGCCGCGCGACCGGCCGCATCGGCCGCCCGTCGGCGGTTTCGTCGGTGCTTGCGGCGCGCAGTGAATTGACGGCGACCGAGCCCTCCACGGCGATGATCAGCCCCGAGCGACGCGGTGACGCACCGGCCGCGGCCGCGGCCGCCACGGCGGGCGGCGGCGACGGCGGCGCTGTCGCGGCTGCCGGTGCCGGCTTCGGCGCTGCGGCGCCGGCGGCATCGGCCTGCAGGTAGTCGAACGCCGCCATGTAGTCCCTGAACGCCGTACCGCAGGCGTCGATCTGCTCCGCCGTCAGCTCCTGCCGCCAGCGGCCGATCGAGGCGATCGTGTCGCGGCTGGTGCGCTGCGCCGCCAGCGCGGCGTTGTCCGGCGCCGGCAGGTCGGAGGCGATCTCGATCCCGAGGAACCCCGACATGGCCGCCCGGCTGCCGACCGGGTCGAGCAGCAGGTCTTCGTAGCGCACGGTCAGCACGTCCGGCTCGCGCCGGCGATGGATCTCCAGCAACTGCGGCGCAGCGGCCCTCAGCGCCTGCAACGCCTCGGCCGGCGCCAGCTTCCAGACCGACATCGCCGTGGCGAGCAGGTCGCGCGGGTCGCGCACCACCAGCAGCTCCCGCACGCGCGGGAAGAACAGCCGCGCCGCCTGCCGCGCGGCATCCTGCAGATCGCCCTCTTCGCAGAAATACGGCGCCGCCGCCTTGCCCTGGCTGACCCGCAGGATCGCGTAGTACTCCAGGATCAGGCTGCGGAACAATTGCGCGTACTGTGCCGGCACGTGGCTTTCGTAATACGTCTGCATCAGCCGGCCCGGCTGCGCGAGGTCGAAGAAGCCTGGCGCGTTGTACGGGTTGCTGCCGGCGGAATGCAGCCGCGCGGCCGAGAGCATCGTGTCCGGATCGGCCGAGCGGGCACGGCCGGCCGAGGCGGCGAGCGTGCGGAAGACCGCGGCGTAGTAGGCGATCTGCTTGATCTCGTACGGGTAGCGGTCGGCCAGCACGATGTCCTTGCTGCGCGCGAACTCGGCCATCAGCAGCGTGGTGCCGGTGCGCCCGGTCGAGGTGATCACGATCGGCGTCGGCGTCGCACTGCCGTCGCGGCTCGGCGCCGGCAGTGTTTGTACGCCGTTGACCAGTGGCTTGCGCGTGGCCGGATCGACCACTTCGATCCGCCAGTCATGGAACGGCGACAGCGGCGGCTCGAAATCGACGCGGAAGCCGGAGGTGTCGGTGGCGATGCCCTTGGTGTTGGTGGCGAGGCCGGGACGCGGTTGGTCGGCCTGGCCGGACCCGCGTTCGCGGCCGTTGACGATCACCGAGACGGTGACCGGGCTGCCCTTGTCGTCGGGGTTGCCCGCCCAGCCACTGACCCCGGCGCGCGAGATCGCATCGACATGTCCGACGAAAGCCATGAGAAACGCGTTCCTCCATCCCTGTACGCCCGGCTGCGGCGGGTCTGCCAGTGCATCGCGCCGGACGCAAGCGGCGAAGGCAACGCCACCGTAGCAATCGCGGCCGCCTCGCGCCGGCGCTTCAGACGCGGGCGCGCGCCGGCTCCGGGCCGCCGGCCGGGGCCGCCCAGGTGGGCTGCACCGCCTCGATGTCGAGGTCGAGCAGCAGCGCGCCGCGCGCCACGACCTCCGCCGGCAACGCCAGGACGGCGTCGCCCGAGGTCCAGCGCCAGACCCGCCCCGCCGCCGCCTCGGTGTCGTACAGGCCGCGGCCGGGAGGGATCTCGTGCAACGGCACCGACAGCCATTGCCATGGCGTGAACACCGCGACCCCGGCGATGGCGACGCCCAGACGGCGCCGGTCGGCCGCCGCCGGATCGAGGTCGGCCGGGCAGGCGGCGTGGGAGACGACCCGGACGGTGGCGACCGAGGCCGGCAGCCGGAAGCGGTGGTGCCGGCCGTCGATGGTTTCCGGCCAGACCGGCTGGCCATCGGCCAGCAGGTGCAACCCACTGCCCCGCATCAGCCGGAAGCCGAGCGCCTGCGCCCGGTCGCGCAACCGGTCGCGCACCGCGGCGAGCACCGGCCCCTCCAGCAGCAGCGGCGCGCAGGCGTCCGCGGCCCAGGTGCGGACATCCGACAGATCGGGGAACAGTGGCCGCACGCCCGCTTCGGCGGCGAACCAGCTGCGATTGCCGGTGTCGAGAAAACTTTCCGCCGGCAGCCCCTCGGCCAGCAGCACGCCATGGCGGTCGAGTTCCACATGCAGGTAGGTCACCTGCCCGTGCGGCGGCGCGCGCAGGATGGTGGCGCCGTTCACCAGCGCCTGCGCCGGCACCAGCACGCCGCCGAGGAACAGCGCATGGTCGGGCGAGACCAGCAGGTCGCGATGCGGCACGCCGGGCGCCACCGCGTCGGCCCGGATGCGGATCGGCGCCGCGCGCGCCGCGTCCGGGTGCCGGTCCAGATCGACGGCCATGCGCCCGAGCCAGCGGACCGGCCGCGCCACCCAGGCGCCATCCTCCAGCGCCAGCACCGCGTCGCCCGGCCGCAGCGCCTCCACCGCCACCTCGCCGCCCGGCGTGGCAAGGTGCGTGCCGGCGGCGTAGCAGACGGTGGAGATCGTCACGTTCAGGTCGGTGCCACCCTGCTCGTCGCTGCCGATCGACCATGTCTCGTCGAGCAGCGCGCCGTTCTCGAACGGCGCCACCACGCTGAACGGTGCCAGTGTGCCGAGGCTGCCGATGCCCTGGCTGGTGTTGAACACGGCTTCCGCGGAGGCCAGCGCCACGTCGCGCAGGTCGAAGGTGGCGCTGCCGGTGCCGTCCGCCAGCGGCACCAGCACGGTGCCGGAGAAATCCCGCGCATGCGCCAGCGTCAGCGTCTCGCCGTTGGTCAGCAGCGCCACGTTGCTGGCGAACGCGGTCGCCGTGTCGATGGTCAGGCCGGGCGTCACCAGCGTGCCGGCGCCGAAGATCGAGGCGGCGTTGAGCACGGCGCTGCCGACCGAGGCGGCCTCGCCGATCGTGGCCGTCCCCTCCAGGTCGAGCGTCGGCGCTGTCAGGCTGCCGATGGTCGCGGTGGCGCCGGCGGCGATCACGGCGGCGCCGGTCTCGGCCGCGCCGATCCCCACGACCAGCGCCGAGGCACCATCGACGTCGACCGCGCCCGGCGTGCTCAGCGTGCCCAGCGCCGCGGTGCCGCCGGAGACCACCTGCAGCGTGCCCGCAGCACCGCTGCCGCTGCCCACGACGAGGCTGGCGGCGGTGTCCAGGCTCAGCGCGCCGCTGTCGGCCAGGGTCGCGATGGTGGCGCTGCTGGCGCCGCTCAGCGCCAGGGTGTCGTTGGCGTCCAGCGACATCGTCGCATCGACGATCAGCGTGCCGCCCGCGGTCAGCGAGCCCGGCGCCAGCACGAAGCTGCCGATGCCGGCACCGACCGCGAGGTTGCCGCCGACGTCGAGCACGGCGCCGTCGGTCAGGGTGGCGCTGCCGTTGCCGCTGATGGTCGCATCGCCGGCGGCGCCGACCTCGCCGGTATCCAGCGTCAGGTTGGCGACGATCAGCGTGGTCACGGTCACGCTGCCGCCGGTCTGCACCGCGAGCCCGGTCACGCTCAGGCTGCCGGCGACCCCGATGCTGCCGTCGGCGGTGACGGAAAGCAGGCTGACCGAGGCGTCGCCGCTGTCGGCAACCGCGGCGCCGCCGATGCTGGCGGTGCCGAGGAACAGGCCGTCCGCGGTCAGCGACGCGCCGCTGGTGACATCGAGCGTCACCGCGCTCAGCGCCGCACCATCGACCAGCGACGCCGCGCCGAGCAGCGCGACGCTGCCGAGCGCCAGCCCGTCGAGGGCGTCGATCGCGCCGCCGGTCATCACCAGCGTGCCGCCCGGCTCCTCGGTGCCGTTGGCGAAGGTGCCGGGCGTCGTGATCTCCGCCGCCGTCACCGCGCCGGCCGCGACGGTCAGCATGGCGGACGCCGCCAGCACCACCGCGCCGGCCACGTCGAGGCTGCCGCCGGAGCCCAGTGAGACCGCGCCGGCGCCGACGATCAGCCCGTCGGCGAGCGTCAGCGTCGAGCCGACCGCGAGCGTCGCCGCCGCAGCCAGCATCGTCAGCCCGCCGGCCGCCGTCACCGCGTCGATGGTGACGGTGAACGGCGTTGCGGTCTGTGCGGTGATCAGCGCCGCCTCCGCAGCCCCCGGCACGCCGCCGCTCCAGGCCGCGCCGGCCCAGTCGGTCGAGGTGCCGGCGCTGTAGACCGCCTCCGCGGTCGCAGCGAGCGACAGCGTGGTGCCGCCGCCGCCCTCGCCGCCGGTGACGAAATCCGCCGCGGTGAAATCGTCGCCGG
>Ga0302314_10014555_pt1 | contig 13451 bp, 7 predicted proteins | sample III_Palsa_N2_3_FD_200533 | JGI IMG/M metagenome (GOLD analysis project Ga0302314, IMG submission 200533) | Peat permafrost microbial communities from Stordalen Mire near Abisko, Sweden - III_Palsa_N2_3 | ecosystem: Environmental > Terrestrial > Soil > Palsa > Peat permafrost | place: Sweden...
GTCAAAACGCGTCCGATCAAGGCGCAAAGCGCAGACGTAGCTCGGGCTACGGCGAGCATTTGCAACGCAGTGCGGGCGTGTTTTGACGGGACGAGCGGGCGTGGCGGGTTCGTTCACAGGTTCTCAGCGCTCGCGGCGGCAGCTGCCCTCGATCTGCGCATCGCGCGCCGCGATCGCGACGCGGTTGTCGGCGCCGTCCAGCGCGGCGCGGCAATCGTCGAAGCGCACGCCGCGCGCGTCGCGCACGAAGAAGGCCCAGCCCGGCAGCGCGTAGTCGACGACCTCGGCCTTCGCGCCGGGCGTGGCGAAGACGAACTTGGCGTCGGGATAGCCGCCGGCGTAGAACGGGAAGCGGTCGATGTCGGCGGGGCTGCTGCCGAACGCGTGCGGGCCGGCGGCGTCGCCGGCGCCGCGCCAGGTGATCGCGACGTCCTTGAACGTGATGCCTTGCAGGTCGTGGCGGCCGGCCGCGTCGGCGGGCGCGCCGGTGAGCAACGCGCCCCAGGGATAGCGCAGGTGGTCGCCGCGGATCGTCTCGAACCGGATGTCGTGGATCGCGCCGACGGCCGCCTTGCCGCGCGCGCCCAGCAGCATGAAGACGGGCGTGCCGACGTCGGCCACGGTGATGCGCCGGAAGGTCACGTCCGACACCTCGCCGCCGTCGACCGATTCGACCGCCATCGCCGCGGCCTGCGCGTTCTCGATCGCGATGTCCTCGAACAGCAGGTGGCGCATCGGGCCGACGGTGGCCGTGCCCAGCTTGAGTCCGTTGGCGACGCCGGCGCCGCGCACATGGTCGCGGCGCACGACGACGTCGCGCAGGCCCGTGGCGCTGCCGCTCTTGAGGCAGATGCCGTCGTCGCCGGCGTCGATCGTGTCGTCCTCGATCAGCACGTCGTGGCCGTCGACCACGTCGATGCCGTCATGCGTCGGGCCGTGCGGCGAGTCCACCGTGATGCCGCGGATGACGAGGTGCTCGACCTCGAGGTTGACCACGGCCCAGGTCGCGGCGTCGCGCACCGTGATGCCCTCGATCGCGACGTTGGACGACAGCGCCGTGAAGATCGCCATCGGCCGCGTGCCTTCCGGCTGCGCCATGCCGCGCCACTTGTCGATGTCGGCGTTGCCGTCGATCGTGCCGCGGCCCTCGATGCGCACGTCCGTGGCGCCGACCGCGTAGACCAGCGCGTGCCTGCAGTTGGCGAGCTCGGTGTTGACGACGGGCGGCCGGAGCAGCGGATAGTCGGCGTCGTCGCGACTGCCCCGCAACGTGGCGCCCGCCTCGATGCGCAGCGTGACGCGGCTGTGCAGCACGAGCGTGCCCGAGACAAAGGTGCCGCCGGCCAGCACCACCGTGCCGCCCGCCCCGTCGGAACAGGCCTCGATCGCGCGCTGCAGGGCGAGCGTGTCCTTCGCCTGGCCATCGCCGATCGCGCCGAAGGCGCGGGCGTCGCAGGTGCGCGCCGCGGGCGTCGCCGCACCGGACGACGGCGTCGATTCGCCGTGCGTCGCGCAACCCGCGAGCGCGACGGCAGCCAGCCCGGCGAGCGTCGCGAGCGCCGGCTGGCAAGTGGCTTGGGGCGTTCGAACCGTCATTCCTGCATCAGCACGTCGAGCCGCTCCTGCAGCCGATCGGAAATGCAGGCCGCGTCGCCGCCGCAGGCGTCGCGCGTGGCGAGCCAGTCGCGCTGCGCCTGCTCGAAGGCCGCCTTGTCGTCGTCATGCCGTTTCAGGCCACGCCGGTAGGCCGCAGCGAGGCTGCGGTCGTAGCCGGCCAGCGCGCGCGAACCGCAGATCGCCTTCTCGGTCGGCGTGCGCGCGGCGCTGCAGGCGAACGAGGCGACCGGTACCGTGCCGGGGGCCACCCTGGCCAGCACCAGCAGCAGGTCGCCGTCGTAGGCGACGGCCATCCGGTCGGCGCCGAGCGACGCGAACCAGGCGCGGTTCCAGCGCGCCGCGCCGGCGCAGTTGGCGTCGAGGGCCACGACCTGGCGGTCCTCGAGCTTGAGTCCGAAGTCGGCCAGCGCCGGCAGCCGCGGCAGGTCGCCGCCGGGCGGCCGCGCGAAGGTCTTGCCGACGATCGCCGACAGCTTCGCGGGCGGTCGCGCCACCCAGTCGACGGCCTGGCATGGCGACTTGCCGAAGTCGAACGACAGCTCGCCGTGGGCGCCGATCGCGAGCGCGCGACCGACCAGGCGCGGATCGCCGGGCTCGTAGCGCCAGTGCGGCTGGTCGTTCTCGTCGACGCCCACCTGCACGACTTCCCAGTCGCCCTGGAGCGCGGCGGGCGGCGCGCCCGCCGCATGGGCCTGCGGCGCGACGACCGCGGCGGCAAGCCAGGCCGCGAGGCCCGCGAAAGCGAAGCGCGTCGACATCAGCTCAGGTCCCGGCATTCGTACAGCAGATCCTCGAACTTCTCGGCGATCGCGGCGATCTCGGCGGCGTGGTCGCGGCCGTTGACCATGTGGCGCGCGCCGACGTAGTCGCGCCGCGCGCCCGCGAAGTAGTCCGAGAGCTTGTGTCCGTTGGCGAATCCCTGGCCGGTGCGCATGCCGTGGGACATCAGCGCGTAGGCGGTCTCGGGCTCCATCACCTTGTCCGGGTCCTTCAGCAGGTCCAGGCCCATCTTCAGGGCGGCGCCGGCCTTCGCGTAGTTGGACCACCAGGTGAGCTGGACGTAGCCGCGGCCGTAGTAGGCCAGCTCGCTGCCGCCCGCGTCGGTGTAGGCCTTGGTGGCCTTGGCCGTGGGGTCGGAGCCCATCGTCATGCCGCGCTTGGCGGGCGTGTTCGTGCCGTTGGGCTTGACCGTGAACTGGTCGCCGTCCTGCTCGGTCACGAGGGCATCGCCGTTGGCCTGCATCTGCACCTTCACGGGCAGGTAGTAGTTGCGTCCCGCGCCGTGGCCCATCTCGTCGGTGGGCTTCATGTTGATCCAGTGGCTGACCTGGCGCGTGACCAGCTTGCCCTTCTTGTTCTTCACCGTCGTGTCGCGCTTCTCGATGTGGCTGGTCTCCCAGTAGGCGGTGGCCAGCATGTAGGCCATCCAGCGCAGGTCGACCATGTCGTCGTCGTCCTCGAGAAAGCCCAGCAGCGTCAGCAGGTTGGGGATGGACAGCGCGTCGTAGTGCGCCGTGCGGCTGAACTTGTCCGTGAACCCGGTCTCGACCTGGCTGTGGACGAAGCAGCCGTTCCAGAGATAGCTGCGCTGGCCGGTGCGCGTCGGCGCGGTGGCCACGGGCAGGCCGCAGGGCGACAGCGCCGGCAGGAAACCGCCCGTCATGAACGGCAGCGTCGAATCGCCGAGGTCGCACAGGCCCAACGTGCCGGGGGTATCGCCCAGCAGGCTGAAGCAGTTCGGATCGCCCTGGTCGTTCACGCCCAGCGTGCCGGGACTGCGCGCCGGCGCGCGGAACGGGCTGCGGGGATCGCAAAACGCCAGCAAGGGGCCTGGCAGACACGAGTTGGCCATGGTCGGCTCCGCGTTCGCAGCATGAGTGTAGGCATCGACTCTACCCGACTGCGCGGCACCGCGACCACCCACGAAAAAGGGCCCGCGTTGCCGGCGAGCCCGCGTGCGCGTCGCGCGTCGCGGCGGTCACTGCGTGCGGAACTGCTCCACCGTCCGGGCCAGCTTGCCCGCCTGGTCGCGCATCGATTCCGCGGCCGCCGCCGACTGCTCGACGAGCGCCGCGTTCTGCTGCGTCATCTGGTCGACGTTGTTGACGGCCTCGTTGACCAGCTGGATGCCGCCGGCCTGCTCGCTGGTGGCGGTGGTGATCTCGCCGAGCACCTCGCTGACGCGGCGCACCGCGCTGACGATCTCCTCCATCGTGGAGCCCGCGTCCTGCACCAGGCGCGCGCCGCTCTCGACCTTGCCGACCGACGCGCCGATCAGCGTCTTGATCTCCTTGGCGGCCTCGGCCGAACGCTGCGCGAGCGAGCGCACCTCGCCGGCGACGACCGCGAAGCCACGGCCCTGCTCGCCGGCGCGCGCGGCCTCCACCGCGGCGTTCAGCGCGAGGATGTTGGTCTGGAACGCGATGCCGTCGATCACGCCGATGATGTCGGAGATCTTCTTCGACGACGCGTTGATCTCGTCCATCGTCGACACCACCTGCGACACCACGCGTCCGCCGCGCGTGGCGATCTCGGAGGCCGAATTGGCCAGGCCGTGCGCCTGGTTGGCGGCGTCGGCGCTGTGGCGGAGGGTGCTGGTGAGCTCGTCCATCGAGCTGGCGGCCTGCTGCAGGCTGCCGGCGGTCTGCTCGGTGCGCGAGCTCAGGTCCTGGTTGCCGCTGGCCACCTCGGTGCTGGCGACCTGGATCTGCTCGGTGGAACTGCGGATCTCGCGCACGATGCGCGTCAGCGAGTCCTGCATCTTGCCCAGCGACGACACGAGCTGCGCCGCCTCGTCGCTGCCCACCACGCGGCAGTTGCCGGTGAGGTCGCCCGAGGCGATGCGGTCGGCGGCCTTCTGCGCGGCCTGCACCGGGCCGACGATGCTGCGCGTCAGCGCGAAGCCGATGGCGATCGAGAACAGCGCGCTGACGATGCCGCACACCACATTGACGACGCTGGTGGCCGTCACGGCCGCCGCGATCGCCGCGCCGGCCGCCTCGCTGCGCTTGGCCTCGTAGGCGACGACCGCGTCGGTGGCGGCCAGGTATTCGTCGGCGAGCGCGTTGAACGCGGTGATCGACTGGCCCTTGGCGATGGCCGAGGCGATGGAGCCGCTGGTGTCGCTGCCGGCCTTGTACATCACGTCCCGCGCGGCCAGATAGCGCGTGCGCACCTCGCCCTGCTTGTCCAGCAGCGCACGCCCCTGCGGGGTGGTCTCGATCTCCAGGAAGCGCTTCTGGACGGTGCCCGTGTCGGCGACCGTCGCCTTGATCTTGTCCTGCAGCGGCTGGGCCAGCGTCGCGTCGGTCATCTGCGCCACCATCGTGGAGCGCGCCGCGTTGACGGCGATGTTCAGGCGCCAGCGGTAGGCCAGCGCGGTGCGCTCGGCCTGCTCCGTCGTCAGCTCGTGCGACAGCGACTGGATCTCCATCAGGCGGATCTGGCCGAAGACCGCCGACGCGACGGTGAGCGCGACCACGACCGCGAACGCCAGACTCAAGCGGCGCCCGATGCGCCAATGGCTGAGAAAACTCATAAATCGTCTCCGGTGACAAATGCTTGCGCGGCCTCTGGGGGCCCGTGCACCATTTTTAGGCAGGCGGCCGGCCGGCGAACGGTCGAGAAGCTGCCCCGAAGCGGTGCATTCCTCATCATCGGCAAGCCCGGGCGGAGCTTGAGGTCGGCACCGACCCGGGGCAGGCATCGGTGATACCCTTCACGAATCAGGCGTCCCGCGCGCGCGTCATTGTTCTCGCGCCCGGGCGCACCAGCCCGTCCTCCGCCATGCTGATCCCCTTTTTCTACACGCTGCGCGAAGCCAAGCTGCCCGTCTCGGTCAAGGAATTCCTCACGCTGCTGGAGGCCCTGAAGGCCGGCGTGATCGGTCCGTCGATCGACGACTTCTACTTCCTCGCCCGCACGACGCTCGTGAAGGACGAGGCGCACTTCGACCGCTTCGACAAGGCCTTCGGCGCGTTCTTCAACGGCGTCGCGAAGCTGACCGAATCGAAGGAAATCCCCGAGGACTGGCTGCGCCAGCTGATCGAGCGCGAGCTCACGCCCGAGCAGAAGGCCGCCATCGCGGCCATGGGCTGGGACGAGCTCATGAAGACGCTGCAGCAGCGCCTCGAGGAACAAAAGGGCCGCCACGAAGGCGGCAACAAGTGGATCGGCACCGGCGGCACGTCGCCGTTCGGCCACGGCGGCTACAACCCGCAGGGGGTGCGCATCGGCGGCGCCGGCAAGAACCGCAGCGCGGTCAAGGTGTGGGAGCAGCGCGCCTATCGCGACTACGACGACTCGCTGGAGCTCGGCACGCGCAACATCAAGGTGGCGCTGCGCCGGCTGCGCCGCTTCGCGCGCGAAGGCGCCGCCGAGGAGCTCGCGCTGGACGACACGATCCACGCGACGGCCGCCGCCGCGGGCATGCTCGACATCAGGATGCAGCCCGAGCGCCACAACAAGGTCAAGGTGCTGCTGCTGATGGACGTCGGCGGCACGATGGACGACCACATCCACCGCGTGGAGGAGCTGTTCTCCGCGGCCAAGGGCGAGTTCAAGCACCTCGAGTTCTACTATTTCCACAACTGCGTCTACGACTTCGTGTGGAAGAACAACCGCCGCCGCTTCTCGGAAAAGCACGCCACCTGGGACGTGATCCGCAAGTACAACAAGGACTACCGGCTGATCTTCATCGGCGACGCCACGATGAGTCCGTACGAGATCCTGCAGCCCGGCGGCAGCGTCGAATACAACAACGCCGAGGCCGGCGCCGAATGGATCCAGCGCCTCACGCACGCGTTTCCCAAACACTGCTGGATCAACCCCGAGCCGCAAGGCGTCTGGCAGTACCGGCAAAGCATCTCGCTGATCGAGCAGCTCGTCAGCCACCGCATGTTCCCGCTCACCCTGCAAGGGCTGGAGGGTGCGATGCGTCTCCTGACGAAATGACGGCTGCGGGCGATTCGCGCGTCTTCGTCCAGCGAAAGTCGGCCTCCCGGCCACGCGCATTGCGCGGGCTCGCGCTGGCGCTGGCGTGCGTCTCGGGCGCGCACGCGGCCACGCGCGAGCTGAGCGTCGAGGCGCCCTCGCCGCTCAAGGCGCTGCTCGAGAAATACCTCGACATCGAACGCGCCGCCCGGCTGCCCGAGGACGACAGTCCCGACGACACCGAATGGGCGCGCCTGGTCGCCGCGGCGCCCGCGCAGGGCCGCGCGCTGGCGCAGACCGAGGGCTACTTCCGCGCCGAGGTCACGGTCGAGGCCGATCCCAAGGACGCGCACCGCCTGCGCATCAAGCTGGTGCCCGGCGAGCCCGCCACCGTCGGCCGCTTCACGCTGGAATTCGACGGCGACCTCGCGCGCCAGGCCGAGAGCGGTGACGCGAAGGCGCTCGATCTGGAGAGCAAGCTGCGCGGCGAATGGGAGCTGCAGCAGGGCCAGGTGTTTCGCAACGGCAACTGGGACAGCGCGAAGGCCCAGACGCTGGCGGCGCTGCGCAACGAGGGCTACGCCGCGGCGCAATGGACCGCCACCGCCTCGCAGGTCGATCCCGCCACCAACAAGGCACGGCTGTTCCTCGTCGCCGACACCGGCCCGCGCTTCCTCGCCGGCGACTTCGTCGTCGAAGGCCTGGAGCGCCAGCCCGAACGCAACGTGCGCCTGCTGGCCGGCTTCGGCCCCGGCACGCCGCTGACCCAGCAGCGGCTGCTGGACTACCAGGATCGCCTGCAGAAGACCGGCCTGTTCGACCAGGTCGCCGTCATCTACGACCCCGACCCCGCGCAAGCCGCGCACGCCACCGTCACCGTGCACCTGCACGAGCAGTCGCTGCAGCAGGCGACGGTGGCGCTCGGCTACAACTCGCTCACCGGGCCGCGTGTCACGCTGGAGCACGTCGACCGGAAAATCGCCGACCTGCCCGCCACCCTCACCAACAAGCTGCAATGGGGCAAGGACGTGCAGGAGTGGGACTCGTCGCTGGCCACGCATCCGGCCGAGGGCTTTCACAGCTGGATCACGGGGGCCAGCATCAGCCGCATCCTGTCCACCGGCGACGAGGTCAAGGCCGGCTACATCCGCTTCGGCCGCGCTCAGGCGAGCAATCCGCTCGATCGCATGACCTACGTGCAGTTCGAGCGTTCGATCCAGTGCACGCCCAAACCCGGGATCGTCGGGCCGTTCGAGGTCGACCGGCCCGACGAAGGCCTCGCGTGCACCGACGCGCGTGCCCTTTCGCTGAACCAGGCCAACGTCTGGCGCAACGTCGACAGCGTCATCCTGCCGACACAGGGCTGGACGCTGTCGGGCCAGGTCGGCGTGGGCTACGCGGGCGGCCCGGATTCGTCGTACGGTCCGTACACGCGCCTGTACGGCCGCCTCACCGAGTATTGGCCGCTGCCGCAGTCGTTCTACCTGCAGGGGCGCATCGAGCTGGGCCAGATCGTGGTCCACCCCGGCGTGGCGATGCCCGATGCCGAGCAATGGCGCGCCGGCGGCGAGGATTCGGTGCGCGGCTACACGTGGCGCTCGCTGGCGCCCAGCTACAACGGCATCATCGTGGGCGGCAACTCGCTGGTGACCAGCAGCGTCGAACTGGCGCACCCGTTCACCGAGAAGCTGCCGTCCGTGTGGTGGGCCACGTTCTACGACGCCGGCAGCGCGGCGTCGAGCTTCAGCGACCTCAAGGTGGAACGCGGCTACGGCGTGGGGGTGCGCTGGCGCAGCCCGGTCGGCCCGTTGAAGATCGACGTGTCGCGTGGGCAGTCGGAGCACCATCTGCGCCTCGACCTGAGCGTCGGCGTGGCGTTCTGAGGCAGCGATGACCGAGCCGTCTCAGCCTCCCCTCCCCACGTCTGCAACGCCGACGCGCCGGCCCGCCTGGCAACGCGCCGGCCGCATCGCGTCGATGGCCATGGCGGCCGCGGCCGTCACGGCCATCGCCTGCGTGGCGGCCGGCGGCGCGCTGTGGCGCAGCGAGGGCGGCACCCGCTGGCTGCTCCAGCACGTGCCGGGCCTGACCGTCGTCGACGTGCAGGGCTCGTTCGGCGGCGGCGACCTGCGCATCGGCTCGCTGCGCGCGACGGAGTCCGGCGTGCAGGTGGACGTCACGAACCTGCGCGTGACCGGGCTGGACCTGCACTGGCATCCGCACCCGGGCACCTGGGTCGGCGCGTCGTTCACCGCGTGGATGGCCGACGCCGTGCGCATCACGCCGCTGCCGTCGAAGACGCCGGCCACGGGCCCGGCGACCGCGCCGACCTCGCTGCGCAGCCCGGTCGCGCTCGACGTCGCGAGCCTGCGCGTCGGCTCGCTGGCGATCGGCGGCAGCGCGCCGCTGCGCGACGTGCAGGCCGCGCTGTCCATCGGCGCGGAAGGCGGCCGGCTGCACCGCGTCGACCACCTGCGCTTCGGCTGGGAACGCGTGCAGGCCGAGGTCAGCGTGATCGCGCAGACCGACGCGCCGCTGCGGCTGGACGTGACGCTCGCCGCGCACGACGCGCCGCTGCCGGCGGCGCCCGCCGCGTCGGCCGCGCCGCTGCCGCACTGGGCCGCGAGCGCCACGCTGCGCGGGCCGCTGGCCGGCTTCGACGTGGCCGCGCAGTTGCAGGGCGAGGCGCGCGCGGGTCGCGCGGCGCCGCACGCGGACGCGAGCGCGCACGTGACGCCGTTCGCAGCGCTGCCGGTCAGCGCGGTGCTGCTCGATACCGACGAGCTCGACCTGCGCGCGCTGTCCGACAGCGCGCCCGTCACGCGGCTGCAGGGCAGCCTGCGCATCGCGACGACCCAGCCCGCGAAGCTCGATGCCGACCTGAGGAATCTCGCACCGGCCGCGTGGTCGGCCGGCGGCCTGCCGTTCTCGTCGCTGACGACGCATCTGGAGGCGCCGTGGAACGGCCGGTTCATCGCGATCCCGTCGCTGCGCCTCGTGCTGGCCGACGACAAGGGCGCTGGCGGCGAGCTGCGCGCGCAGGGCCGCTGGGAAGGCGGCAAGGCGCAGGTGCAGTTCGACCTGGTCCAGGTGCAGCCGGCGCGGCTCGACGCCCACCTCGGCGCGTGGCGCATCGACGGCCCGCTGCGCGCGGAGCTCGACCACCTGCCGGCGCCGGCGTCGCTGTGGGGCGGCGGCGCGGCGTCCGCGCCGGCGAGCGCCGCATCGGGCGCGGCGGCGGCGTCGTTCGATGGCTGGAACGCGCACGTCACCGGACGCCTCGCCGGCACCGCGCCGACGCCGTCCGCGAAGAACGCCGTCGTGCCGCCGCCGATGTCGCTGCAGCTCGACGCGCTGCTGCGCGCCGACGCGCTGCAGTTGAAGCAGTTCGACCTGAAGGCCGGCGCGGCGAGCGTGTCCGCGACCGGCGCGGTCAGCCGCGGCAAGGCCGGCGCGTGGCAAGGCGACGCGCGCGCGCAATGGACGCAGCTCGATCCGGGCGCGTGGTGGCGGCTGGCCGGATCGGGGCCGCTGCACGACGGCGTGAACCTGCTCAACGGATCGCTGGCGCTGCATCTCGCGAACGCGCCGGCGCAGTGGCAAGGCCTCGCCGGCGTGCACGCCAAGGCCGACCTCGTGCTGGCCGACAGCCTGCTGGCCGGCCTCGCGCTCGACGGGCAGGCCAGCATCGACGCGCTCGGTGCGCCGTGGGCCGTGTCGGCGGAGGTCCACAGCGGCGGCAACCAGGCGCATGTCGACGGGGCGATCAGTCCCGGCCATGCCGGCTCCGACGCGCTGGCGGTGATCGACCAGTTGCACCTGAGCGTCGACGCGCCGCAGTTGCAGCTGCTGGCGCCGCCCGGCGGCAGGCCGCACGCCGCGTCGCCGGGCGTCGCCGCGGCCTCGGGCGTCGCCGCGTTGGCGGAGACGAAGACGATCCCCGGCGAGCTGATCGCCAAGGCCGCCACCAAGGTCGCCAGCGGCGGCAAGACCGACGACGCGAAGGCGCTGGTGCCGGCGGTCGCGGCGTCGGCGGCCTCGGCCGCGCAGGCGACCGAGCCGGTGGGCGGCCACGGCCCGTGGGTCACGCGCGGCGCGGCCAGGCTGGAGCTGCAGATCACCGGCGGCCGCCTCGCGATCGCCGACGACGCGCATCCCCACCCCGGCACCGCGGCGCCGCTGCGCATCGTCACGCAGGGCGAGCTGAGCGACTGGGTCGGGCCGCAGTTCAAGCTAGCGAAGCTGCAGTGGAGCGCGCACGCCAGCAGCGATCCGCAGGCGCCGCTGGACGCATCCATCACGCTGGTCGACGGCCAGGTCGGCGTCGCCCGCATCGCGCACGTCCAGGCGACGCTGGGCGGCACGCTGGCCCGGCACCAGTTGCAGCTCGACGCCGAGGCGCCCGTCAGTCCGCCGGCCTGGCTCGCGCACCTGGCCAACATCGGCAACGCCAACGCCACGCGGCTGGATGCCCAATTGGAGGGACGCTGGCAGCCCGAGGCGGCCGACGCGCCGGCGTGGCAGGGGCACCTCGCGCAGTTCGACCTACGCGCGGCCAACGATCCGAAGGCCTCGACGCCGGCGGCATCCGCATCGGCCGCCTCCGCCGCGGCCATGCCCACCGTCGTCAATCCGAACTGGGTGCATGTGAAGCCGTTCGACCTGAGCCTGTCGCGCGACGCCGCCGGCGACTGGCAGACGCTGCGCGTGGGCGCCGGCGGCGCGGAGTTCGCCGGCCTCGCGCTGGACTGGCAGCCGTCGTTCTGGAGCGCGCCGGCCGCCGCCGGGGCCGGCGCGCACTGGGCCGTCGACGCGGCGCTCGCGCCGTTCTCGGTGGCGCAGCTGCTGGCGCGCGCGCAGCCCGACCTCGGCTGGCACGGCGACCTGCAGATGGCCGCGCAGCTGCACGCGGCCTTCGACGGCCAGTGGCACGTCGCCGGCCAGCTGGCGCGCACCAGCGGCGACCTGAGCGTGTCCGACCTCGTGCAGGACCCGACGTCGACCAAGAGCGCGCTGGGCCTCACGCACGCCACCGCCAGCGTCAAGGCCGAGGGCCTGAACTGGGTGGCCGACGCCGACATCGCCGGCACGCGCCTGGGCGAGCTCACCGGCCACTGGACGGCCGAGGCGCCCTCGCCCGCGTCGCTGCCGACCCCGGGCTCGCCGCTGCACGGCAACATCAAGGCGCACGTCGAGGACCTCAACGTGTGGGGCGCGTGGCTGCCGCCGGGCTGGCGCCTGGGCGGCGAGCTGCGCACCGACCTCGCGCTGTCGGGCCGCTGGGGCGACCCCAAGCTCACCGGCGAGCTCACCGCGAGCAAGCTGGCGATCCGCAACGCGCTCGAAGGCGTCTACGGCCACGACGGCGAGGCCGCGATCCGGCTGACCGGCGACCAGGCGCAGATCGAGCGCTTCCACCTGGTCGGCGGCAACGGCGCGCTCGACCTCACCGGCAGCGCCAGCCTGGGCGCCGCGCCGCTGGCCAGGCTGCAGCTGCAGGCCAAGCAGTTCCAGCTGCTGGGCCGCATCGACCGCAAGATCGTCGCAAGCGGCAACCTCGGGCTGCAGCTGAGCGACGACGCCGTCAGGGTCGACGGCAAGCTGGGCATCGACGAGGGCCTGTTCGACCTCAGCAAGGGCGACGCGCCGTCGCTGGACAGCGACGTCGAGGTGCTGGACGCGAGCGCCGCGACCGACACCGGCGACAACGCCGCCGCGGCCGTGCCCAAGACCAGCCGCAGCACGCAGATCAACCTGGCCGTCGACCTCGGCGACCACCTGCAGCTGCGCGGCCGCGGCATCGACACCACGCTCAAGGGCGCGCTGCAGATCACCTCGCCGGGCGGCCTGCTGGCGGTACGCGGCAACGTGCGCACCGCGGGCGGCCAGTACATCGCCTACGGGCAGAAGCTGGACGTCTCGCGCGGCGAGATCACCTTCACCGGGCCGGTGAGCGACCCGCGGCTGGACATCCTCGCCGTGCGCCCGAATCTCGACATCGTCGTCGGCGTGGCCATCACCGGCACCGCACTCGCGCCGCACGTCCGGCTGATGAGCGATCCGGAAATGAGCGACAGCGACAAGCTCTCGTGGCTGATGCTGGGCCGCGCACCCGAGACCGTGGGCGGCGCCGACACCGCGCTGTTGCAGCAGGCCGCGATGGCGCTGCTGGCCGGCGAGGGCGAGGCGCCCAGCGACCAGGTGCTCAAGCGCCTGGGCCTGACCGATTTCTCGGTCGGCCAGAAGACCGACGCCGACAACACCAAGCAGACCGTCGTCAGCCTCGGCCGCCAGATCTCCCGGCGCGTCTATGTCGGCTACGAGCGCAGCGTGTCGCAGACGACCGGCAACTGGCAGCTGATCTACCGCATCGCGCAGCGCCTGACGCTGCGCGCGCAGGCGGGCGTCGACACGGCCACCAGCACGACGACCACCACCACGAACAACCAGTCGTGGTCGCTCGACGCGATCTACACCTGGAAATGGAATTGAGCCGGCGCGCCCGGGCGTTCGTGCAGCAAGTCACACTCGCGGCGCCCGTCGAGCCCGTTCCTGCGCGACGATTGAACCGTTGACGCGTGCTGCGGCATGCACGGTGGACGAAGCCTCCAGGCAGCCATGAACCCCGCACCTCTCCCCCAGCCAACGACCCGCGCCGCCCCGGCGCCGGGCGGCCTGCACGACGACGCCGAGGATCGGCGCCTCGTCGCGTGCGTCTGCGCGCACGAGCTGGCCGCCTTCGAGGCGCTGTACCGGCGCTACCACCCGCGGCTGTGCCGCTTCCTGCACCGCATGCTGCGGCCCGAGCATCTCGTCGAGGAGGTGCTCAACGACACGCTGTACGTCGTCTGGAACCAGGCCGGGCGCTTCAACGGCACCAGCAAGGTATCGACCTGGATCTT
>Ga0302314_10014557_pt1 | contig 13449 bp, 11 predicted proteins | sample III_Palsa_N2_3_FD_200533 | JGI IMG/M metagenome (GOLD analysis project Ga0302314, IMG submission 200533) | Peat permafrost microbial communities from Stordalen Mire near Abisko, Sweden - III_Palsa_N2_3 | ecosystem: Environmental > Terrestrial > Soil > Palsa > Peat permafrost | place: Sweden...
AACCTGACCGGAACCGGCTCCGGCGGCGCGAACCAGACCTACAACGCGACCCAGTCCACCACCGGCGCCCTCACCCAGGCCGGCGAGTACGCCTATTTCGGCAACGCCCAGACGCCGCAGACGGCCGCGACCGCCAGCGACAACAACATCAGCCTCTCGGGCCAGAGCGGGGCGCTGAACGTGGTCGATAACCAGACCAACACCACCTACACCCAGGCCGAGACGATCCTGTCGAGCTATGAGTTCGGCGCCGCCCAGGCCAGCGCCTACGGCGTCGGCAACTCGGTGCTGGCGGCCAACGCCGGTCCCTCCATGAGCCTGGACAACACCCAGACCAACTCAGGCGGCGTGGTGGCGAACGCCAGCTTCATCGGCAACAACGGCTACGACGCCACCAGCTCGGCCACCGCCATGGGCAACGCCGCGACGGGCTTCGCCTGCTCCGACTGCGGCGGGGTGATTTCGGTGAACAACAACCAGCTGAACACCGGCGGCGTCAGCGCCACCTCCTCGATCAGCATCGGCGCGTCCAACCGCTCGGTGACCGGAACCGCCAGCGCCGTCGGCAACAACGCCACCTTCTATGTGAGCAAACCGAGCAACTAGCGGGTTGGGAGCAGGCGGACTCAGTTCTTCCAAATAATCACCGCTCATCCCGGCGAATGCCAGGACCCAGATGACCGAGCGCTGAAGCTGGCTGGCCATGCTTGAATGAGCTTCCTCAACCACCGCGCCATATGATCTGGGCCCCGGCATTCGCCGGGATGAGCGGAGTTTGGTTCGCCCTAAACAGGGCCCGCCTACGTCGAAAGATAAGCCCTCATCGCGTCGATGAACGGCTTGTCCGTCAGGGGATCGAATGGTCGGGCGGCGGCCCAATCGTAGGCCTGGAACGCGCTACCGCGCCGTTTCTCTTCAGGCTCATCCCAGAACCGGGGGATGATGTGGGTGTGCAACGACGGCTCAAGGTTGGCCAAGGTCATGTAGTTGATCCGATAGGCGCCCGTAATGTGCAGGAGCGCATCGCCGACGCGAAGGACATCCAATGAATATTGGATGCGATCCGCTTCGCTCAAGGCGTTCGGGCTGTCGACAACCGGATCGGCCAGCAACAGGCAATAGCCGGGCAGAGGCTGGACATCGCCGACCACCAGCCACCCGGACAGCATCCTGGCGATGACGTAAGGGTTTTGGCCGAGACGCGCGGCCTCGACCCGCTGTTCAATGAGATTGCTCATCCCGCGAAACTAGCGCGGCTACGCCACGAAGCGATAGCGCCAGGTCTGATGTCCACCGTGTAACGCCGCGTCGTCATTATGACGAAGGCCGTCCGCAATTCCGCCTTGCCCTGGTCTTAGGCGGCGGCGATGGTCGCGCCTTCGTCGCGCGCGCCGGTTGAGGAGTCTGCATGTTTCGTCCGTTCCGTCTGGCCGTCCTGGCTGGTTTGAGCCTCGGTCTGGTCAGTTGCGCTGGTTCGGGCGGCCGGGGGTTGGCGCTTCCACACATGCAGCTCCCCGCGCGGGCGTCGGCGTCCAGGACGGGGACGCTCGGGCCGGTCCCGGCGGGGCCTTCGGAGAAGGTCTGGCCGCAGAGCTATACCGCCGACCTTCCCCCCGACCCGGCCATGCGATTCGGGACCCTGCCCAACGGCCTGCGCTACGTGGTGATGCATAACGCCACCCCCCCGGGGCAATCCTCCCTGCGGCTGCGCATCGGCGCGGGCTCGCTGGAGGAGACCGACGCCCAGCAGGGCCTGGCCCACTTCCTGGAGCACATGGCCTTCGACGGCTCGACCCATGTGCCCAACGGCGAGATGATCAAGATCCTGGAGCGGCACGGCCTGGCGTTCGGCGCCGACACCAACGCGCAGACCTCCTGGGCGGAGACCGAATACAAGCTCGACCTGCCCAAGTCCGACGACGACACGGTCGATTCCAGCCTGATGCTGCTGCGCGAGGTCGCCAGCGAGCTGACCATCGCGCCGTCGGCCATCGACAAGGAGCGCGGCGTAGTGCTGTCCGAGGAGCGCCTACGCGACACCCCCGGCTATCGGGTGCTGAAGCAGAACCTGCAGTTTCTGCTGCAGGGCCAGCTCGCGGCCAGGCGATTCCCCATCGGCAAGGTTGACGTGATCCAGGGCGCGAACCACGCGCTGATCGACGACTTCTATCGCAAATACTATCGCCCGGACGATGCGGTGGTGATCGCGGTAGGCGATTTCGATCCCGACGCGATGGAGGCCAAGATCAAGGCCAAGTTCGGCGATTGGGCGCCCAAGGGTCCGGCCGGCCCCGATCCTGATCTCGGCGCGCCCCTGCGCCGGGGCGTCACGACCAACCTGATCGTCGAGCCCGGCGCGGCCGAGAGCGCCGACTTGAGCTGGATCGCCCTGCCCGACCGCTCGCCCGACTCCAAGGCGCGCCGCCGTCGCAATGTCATCGACCAGATCGCCTTCGCGGTGCTTAACCGCCGGCTGGACCGCCTGGTGCGGGCGGACGATCCGCCGTTCATGAGCGCGGCGTCCTACCGCTCCGACATGTTCCATTCCGCCCAGGTCTCCACCATCCAGGCCTCGGCCCGTCCGGGCGAGTGGAAGACCGCCCTGGCCGCGATCGACCAGGAGGCGCGCCGGCTGATCCAGTACGGAGCCTCGGCCGACGAGATCGCCAACGAGGTCGACGCCTTGCGCGCCCAGCGCAAGGACGCCGCCGAAACCGAGGCCGCCCGCAACACGCCGGGCATCGCCGAGGACATCTCGGGCACGCTTTCCACGCCCGAGGTTGAGACCAGCCCCTCGGAGGACCTCGCCCTGTTCGACGAGGATATCAAAGGCCTGACGCCGGTCGAAGTGAATGCCGCAATCAAGGAAGCCTTCGCCGGATCGGGGCCGCTGGTCACGGTGACGACGGCCGCTCCCATCGAAGGAGGCGACGATGCGGTGAGGACCGCCTTCGTCGAGATCGCCAGCCAGCCGGTGACCGCGCCCAAAGCGGGCGCGGTGCTCTCCTGGCCCTATGACGGCTTCGGCGCGCCGGGCGTGGTGGCCGAGCGGAAGGACCTTGCGGACCTGGACACCGTCTTCGTGCGCTTCGCCAACGGCGTGCGGCTGACGGTGAAGCCGACCAAATTCTCCGCCGGCCAGATCCTGGTGCAGGCGCGGGTAGGCGGGGGCGAGCTCGACCTGCCCTCCGACCGGGTCACCACCGCATGGGCCGCCGGCGCCACGATGACGGAAGCCGGCCTGGGCAAGATCAGCGCCGAGGACACCGAGCAGGTGCTGCGCTCGAAGATCGTCGGCCGCGAATTCACCGTGACCGACGACGCCTTCGTCTTCAGCGGCGCGACGCGGGCGGAAGACCTGGAGACCCAGCTGCAGCTGTTGGCCGCCTCCACGTCCGATCCGGGCTGGCGGCCGGAAGCCTTTGCCCGCATGCGCGGCGCGGCGCCCACCATCCTGGCCCAGATGGACGCCACGCCCGAGGGGGTGATGAACCGCCACGTCGGCCAACTGCTGCACTCGGGCGATACGCGCTGGGCGATCCCCGACGCGGCCCAGGTCGCCACCCAGTCGGCGGCCCAGTTCAAGGCCGAGTTCGCGCCGCCGCTGGCAAACGGACCGATCGAGATCGTCATCGTCGGCGACACCACGGTGGAAAAGGCCATCGACGCGGTCGCCGACACCTTCGGCGCCCTGCCGCCCCGGCCCGCGCCGAGCCCGCCCGCCACCGTCGCGACGGTCGCCTTCCCCGCCCCCACGGCCACGCCGATCGTGCTCACGCACAAGGGCCGCGGCGATCAGGCGATCGGCATGGTGGCCTGGCCGACGGAGGACTTCCTATCCGACACCCAGCGCGCCCGGACCATCACCCTGCTGGGCGCGGTGCTGCAGCTGCGGCTGACCGAACAGTTGCGCAAGGCCGAGAGCGTGACCTATTCGCCGTCGGCGGGGTCGAGCGCGTCGAACGTCTTCCCGCACTACGGCTACCTATCGGCGCGGGTGGAGTTGCCGCCGGCCAAGCTCGCCGGATTCTTTGCCGACGTGGCGCAGATCACCGCCGACCTGAGGGCCAAGCCGGTGTCGGACGACGAACTGCAGCGGGCCAAACTCCCCGCGTTCGATGATCTCGACAAGCGCCGGCACACCAACGCCTATTGGCTGAACGCCCTTGCCGGCGCGCAGGCAGACCCCCGCGAAGTCGCGGCCATCCGCACCTCTGAGCCGCAGGTGCAGCGGGTGACGGCGGAGGATATTCAGAAGGCCGCCCAGACCTATCTGAAGGACGACCGCGCCTGGAAGCTGGAGGTCGTACCCGCCGGCGCGCACTGACGCCAACGGTCCTTGATGCAGAGCCATTTGGCTGGGAGAAGCCTCGTGCGTGGCTCGAGACGCGCGAAGATGCGCTCCTCACCATGACGAAGAGGAATGGGCTCCACAAAACCTAGTCATGGTGAGGAGCGGCCCGCTTGGGACGGATTATGAAGCGGGTCGGAACAGCCGCTGCGGCAGCTTCGCGCAGGGCATTCTGTCAAGCTGGTGGTCAGACTCTGAAACGTGAGTCCGGCTCGCTTAGGCTATGCGCGTCTGGTCCGCCTCCGCCGAGGTCATCACTGCGTCCATCGTCTCAAGCAGGGTTGCGAAATTGATCGGCTTGGCGACGACGGCGTCCATCCCAGCCGCCAGATACTCGGCCCGGTGATGGGCCATCGCGTTGGCCGTGAGGGCGATCACCGGGGTTCTTGCGGTCCCCTGCTGGCGCTCCGCCTGGCGAATTCTCTTCAGCGCGGTCAGGCCGTCCATGACCGGCATCTGGATGTCCATCAGAACGAGGTCCCAGGCGCTCGCGTCAAAGGCGTCAACAGCTTCCTGACCGTTTGACACCATGTGGGGCGCAATCCCGACTTCTCCGAGCAAGGTCTTCAACACGATCTGGTTCGTGGGGTTGTCCTCCGCGGCGAGAATGCGCAGGCCGGCGTCGGACGCGGCAAGATCGACCTTGTGCGCCGTCGCGGTCTCCGGTCCCGCGCCGTCGGCTCGCGCCAGCGGAAGGCTCACCGTGAACGTCGTGCCGACGCCCTCGACGCTTTGCACCTGAATTGCGCCGCCCATCAAAGCGACCAGATCACGGCAGATCGTGAGCCCGAGACCCGACCCGCCGTGGCGTCGTGTGGTCGACGCATCCGCCTGTACGAAACGCTCAAAGACATCGCCAAGCTTGTCGGGCGCGATGCCGACGCCGGTATCCTCGACCTTGAAGGTCAAACCCTTGTCGGAGTGGGAGAGATCAACAGTGACCGAGCCGCGATCGGTGAATTTCACCGCGTTCGAGATCAGATTGTGCAGCACTTGGCGCACCCGCGTCGGGTCGCCCCGCCAGTAGCCGTCGGCGCTGGGAGATACCTCCAGATTCAGCGCCACGTCCTTGTCACCGGCAAGCGCGGTGAAGATCGCCCGGGCCCCGACCGCGAGTCCTTGGACGTCCACGACGCCGTCCTCGAGCACGGTCTTGCCGGCTTCGATCTTAGACAGGTCGAGCAGATCGTTGAGCAATGACAGCAGCGCCGCGCCCGACCCCTCGATCACCGACAACCGCTCCCGCTGCGGCGGCGACAAGGCGTCGCGCGCCATCGCCTGGGCCATGCCGAGTACGCCGTTGAGCGGCGTGCGTAACTCGTGACTCATCGTGGCCAGGAAGGTGGACATGGCGTCGGCGGCCTGCAGCGCGGCGCGCTCCCGCTCCTGCATGTCGCGCCAGTCCGTCACCTCCTGGGCCGCGCCCCGAAGCGCGATGCAACGCCCGTTCTCGATCACGGGTTCACCGAAGAGACGCCACCATCTCGGCGGGTCGCCAGGCGCGAGGGTGCGGCCTTCGAAGCTCATGCGTTCGCCGCCGCTTTCCACGTTATCGAGCGCCTGCTGGAACTGAGGGCGGTCCTCGTCGACCCAAATAGAAAGCGTATCGGATAGCGGCATCGCGGCGCCGGGCGCCACCTGCAGGAGATCGCAGAGTTCGTCGGAGAAGGTCGCTTCCCGGGCCACGAAATCGATTTCCCAGCCACCGACGTGGGCGACGCGGAACGCCGATCTGAGCGCCGCGGCCGTCCGGGCAAGTTCCAGCGCGTGACGCTCGGCCTCTACCCGCAGATTGTGCGCGACGGTGATGTCTCGCGAGGTCGCCATGATCGCCGACAATGCGCCGACGCCATCGTGAACCGGGGCAATGAAGACATCCCACCACCTCTCAACACCGCGCGCTGTTGGACACATGCCTTCAAAGCGATGGGTGTCGCCGCGCAGGGCAGCCACGATGCCAATCCCGATCTGGGTCGCCGCGGGCTCAGGCCAGAGCGATTGGCAGAGCCTGCCAGAATACGGTGTGAAGTCCTCGATCTCGAACGCGGTCAGGCCGCCGCGATTCATGAACAGCAGCCGTCCCTCAAGGTCCAGCACCCTCACCGAGTCCAGGCTGCTTTCGATGGCGCTACGAAAGAAGCCGCCGCTGAGACGTTCGATCTCGAGCAGTTTCCGCTGTTCTTCCGCCTCCTTCTGCGTCGCACGAAGGGCGACGGTGTTCTGGCGGAAGACCGTGAAAACGCGGGACAGGTCGCCGATCTCGTCGCGCCGGTCGGTTGACGGCGTCGCCCCAGCCACGTCGCCGGCCGCGAGCTGGGCCATCGCGTTGGTGATCAAGATCAGCGGCGCGCTGATCTCCCGCCTGGCGATCAATATCGCCAGCGCCCCCACGCTCGCTGCACCGATCGTGGACGCCAGGACCATGAACCAAAGCACCTGTCGAGCCTGCCTGTCCGCCGCCGACGCTGATGAGGCCATGTCCAGCGTCTGCTTGCCGACCATTTTGTCGAAGGCGGCATCGGCCTTGTCAAACGCTTGGACCCCGGTCGTCAGCAAAAGGGATTGCGCGCGGGCCCGGTCACCCGAACGGAGCAGGCTCATGTCGTTCGCAGCCATCTCCGCGTACCGCTTGCTCCGAAGCCGGATCTCACCGTAGAGCGCCGCCTCGTTCGGGGTCATGACCGCGTGAAAGTGGTCCATATCCGAATTGAGACCGCTTTCCTCGTCGAGCAGGCGATCGCGGAGAACATCGTTGGCGCCGAAATCGGTATCGTTGATCTGAAACACAAGCTGATGCACGCGGGTCATGTGCTCCTGGGCCGACGCGGCCCATCGAAGGCTGGCTGCATCGCCGTCCACCATCGCCTGCTCGCCTCGTGCAAGCTCCGAAATATTGTGAGCGGCAAAGCCCGCGATCGTGACAGACAGCAGGAGCAGGAGACCAAGCAGAAAGTATATCTTCCCGGAAATCCGTGTGTTTCTAAGGAATTCCATCGGATTCTCTGCCTTGGCCGCGACCACAAACGCCACGCGGTTAAATTAGTCCAAGACAGCTTGCGGACGATTAAGCGCTACCGTGACAAAACGCCCCATAGTAGGGTTACCGAGCCGGCCATTGGCGGAGCGCGGGGCGGAGCCATGAGGGACCTGCCAATCTCGCCGCGCCAACGACTCCAACACTCTGCCAATCAGGGCTCAAGGCGGCCGTAAACTCGACTGCAACGCTGATGGGGGCCTGTTGGCGTCGGACTGCCTCCCACACTCCTACGACCTTCGGAACGTCCGCTATTGGGCAAGGCTGTGCCATTCGCCCATGCGAGGACGGGCGACCGTGGCCGGTCGCCAAGTGTCTGCGAAGAGCCCCTAAAACGTCACCCCGCCGACGCCCCCGTCGAGGCTGATGGAGCCGCCTGACACGACGGTGGACGTCTCGGTCTGCTGCTCGCGGAAGGTGGAGTATTTCTCCACCGTGATCATGGTCAGGATCTTCACGCCGGCGCCGAACCGGCGCAGCAGCGAGCGTTCGTTGCAATCGCGCGCCGGCTTCTGCAGCCGGCATTCAACCTTGCCGCCGGGCGAATGGTACAGCGCATCGCCCTTGGCGCAGGCCAGGGTCTGGGCGTGGCTGAAGTCGACCTGGCCGTTGTAGACCGCGATGGTCGCCTGCATGTGGGTGCCGGCGATGCAGCGATAGAGTTCGTTGTCGTAGGCGTCGTCGATCTCGCGGTCGGGAGTCACCTGCGATGCCGGGTGGGGCACGTCCTTGTCGTCGATGCAGACCGCCTCGATCACCACCTTCTTGGTGATGGTGCGGCTGGCTTCGTAGCTCTCGCGATTGAGCTGTCCGCCGCCGCCGACCACCGTGAGGTTCTGGATCTGACCCTGATTGCCCTGGCTGTAATAGCCGCCGCCGCCACCCCCGCCGCCGCTGTTCAGGACAACGGTGGATTGGCCCGTACTACTGCCGCTGGCCGATCCCTGGGCGCTGGCCTCCGCGGAGACATTGGCGTTCACCACGATGGTCGCGCCGACGTTAACCTCCACGCCGGGAATGTTCACGGTATGGCCGGGCGGCTGGCAGCACGGCGTCGACGGCGGGGTCGGCGGCGTGGGGGGCGCGCAGCAGGTCGGCGGGGTTGAGCAGCCGCAGCCGGTCGCCGCGGCGGCCTCTCCCGCGATCGCCAACGCCAGGAAGAAGGCGGCGCTGGCGCCCAGCACGGTCAGAAACATCTTCATCGGCGCCTGCATCGGCGGATCTCCATTTAGGACCCGCGCTGGGAGGAGGCTTTTGACCCCTTCCCTGTCCCGACTTGGGACATTCGCCGACTGGCCCAATTTTCTCTGCAAGCCCCATGCGGTCGGAATTGACCGTGAAAGGCGGCTTCGATGTTCCATTCAAATACGGAACAGTTGATAGACTATTGGCGAGGGGTTAAGGGCGCGGCGGCCGTCGCCATGCGCTCTTCAATCAATCCCACTGAATTTGCTCACCTTTTGCCACAAGTCTTCATGCTCGGGCGCAAGAGCTCGGGCCAATATCATTTTCGTCTGGCTGGCGGATTTGTCGCGGATTTGCACGGTCGGGACCTCCGAGACGAGGATTTGATGCGTCTGTGGTCGCCCGAGGACCGCACGCAGCTGCAGCTGGCGCTTGAGCTGGCGCGCCGCAAACCCGACCCCGTCGTGGTCACGGCCGAGGCCCCCACCGAACTCGGCGCGGTAGTGGAGCTCGAGATCCTGTTCATGCCGCTGGCCGCGCCTTCAGGCGAGGTCGACCGCGTGATGGGCTTTTATCAACCGACCTCGCCGGTCGCGATGCTGATGGGCCAGGCGATCAGCGTCCTGTCGCTGAAGTCGATTCGCACCATCGGCGTCCAGGGCGCGATGCCGCCGCACCTGCGCCTGGCCGCCGTGGACGGCCGCCGGATCGCCTGATCAACACGCTTTCAGGTGACGCTCGCCGCTGCCGCCGCTATCCTGGCGGGAACGGGAGTATTGGCGATGAAGCGTAACCTGATCCTATTTACCGCCGCCCTGGCGCTGAGCGCCTGTTCCACCACGACGGTCCCGATCGCGCCGCCGCTGCCGCCCCCGGCGCCGTCCGCGGGCTCAATCGAGGGCAGCGCCGCCTATGTCACCGACGCCGGCCGCAATGTATCCTGCGCCGGCCTGTCCGTCGCGCTGATGGCCGACACCGCCAAGACCCAAGGCCGCATGCTGGCGCTCTATGGCTCGGCCTTCCACGCCATCCAGCCGGTAGAGGTGGTGAAGGCCAGATCCGCGGGACTTGAGCCGGGCGCGGCGCCGCTCAATTCGGCGGCCTGCGACGCCAGGGGCGATTTCGCCTTCAACGACCTCCAGCCCGGGCTCTACTACCTCATCGCCCATGTTCGCCGCCTGCCGCCCGGGGCGGTTCCGGACGATTTCGTGATCCTGCAGCGCGTTTCGATCCGCCCCGGCGAGGTTCGCCAGGTGCATCTCGCGCCCTAGGCGCGTTCGCGGCGACTCACGCCGCCGCCCACGGCCAGCCGCCATGATCGAGATCACCCCCACCCTGGCCATCGGCGAGGACGAAATCGTCGAGCGCTTCGTCAAGGCCTCCGGGCCTGGCGGGCAGCACGTCAACAAGACCAGCAGCGCGGTGGAGCTGCGCTTCGACGTGCGCGGATCGCCGAGCCTGCCCGAGGACGTCAAGACGCGCCTTGAGGGACTGGCCGGCAGCCGGCTGACGCTGGAGGGGGTGCTGGTGCTGTTCTCGCAAGGCAGCCGCTCCCAGGAGATGAACCGCCAGGAGGTGCGCGAGCGGCTGGTGGAGTTGATCGAGCGCGCGACCCACAGGCCCAAACCGCGCCGGCCGACCCGGCCCACCAAGGCCTCGAAGCTGCGGCGGCTGGACTCCAAGACGCGGCGGGGCGGCGTCAAGGCGCTGCGCGGACGGCCCGCGGGCGAGGATTGACGCCCGCCGCGCGCCAAGCGTAGCAACGGCGCGCGACGCTATTTGTTTTCGCCGCCATCCAGCCGCCAGGAGCCTTCAGCGATGTCCAGAGCCCCCGCCCTTCTGATGCTGTTCGCCGGCGCGGCCTTGCTCGCGGCCTGTAGCCAGAAGACCCCCTCGGCGTCGGACCAGGCGGCCACGCCCAACGAGCCGGCCTCGGCGCCCGCCATCGCCACGCCGGAGCAGGCCAAGGCCCTGGTCGCCACCCTGCCCGCGCCCTACAACGCCGGAGACCCGGAAGCGGGCAAGGCCAAGTTCGCCCCCTGCGCCGCCTGCCACACCCTCACGCAGGGCGGACCGAACATGACCGGGCCCAACCTCTATGGGATCTTCGGCCGCAAGCGCGCTTCGCAGCCCGGCTTCGACTATTCCGACCCGTTCAAGGCCGTCACCGGGACCTGGGACGCGGCGGCGATCGATACGTGGATCACCAACCCGCAGGCCGCCATTCCCGGCACGCGGATGTCCTTCCCCGGCCTGAAGGATCCGAAGGACCGCGCGGACGTGATCGCCTATCTGAAGGTGGCGACCAGCCCGGTTCCGTAGGGAATCGTTGAGAAATAGGTCCGTCATCGCCGGCCATGCGCCGGCGACCCATGGGCCGACCGGGCGCAACCTCAGCCGTTTTTCGCGCGGAGGAATGGGTGGCCGGGACAAGCCCGGCCATGACGGCGACTTGTTGGGAGCGAGGTTGCCCTCGAACCACCCCTTCTACGCGTCGTAGCCTGGCATTTCACGGTCCAGCCGGCGCAAGGCTCCCGGCCAGATCAGGGCGCCGCGCATGGTCTCTCCCTCGGTGCGGCGCGGGGTGTTGGGGCGGCCGGAGACCTGGCTGCGCACCTCGGCCTGGGCGGCTTCCGGCGCGATCAGGATGTGCTCCCGGCCGCCGGCCAGAGCGTGGACCTGCATGCTGCAGGCCCGCTCGAGGAAGTGCATGGCGTTCCAGCAATCGGCGGCGCTGGGACCCACCGCCAGGGTGCCGTGGTTACGCAACAGGATTAGGTCCTTATCGCCCATGTCGGCGACGATCCGCTCCCGCTCCTCAAGGTTCAGGGCAATGCCCTCATAGTCGTGATAGGCCAGCCGGGGCAGCACGATCAGCGCGTGCTGGCTGATCGGCAGAAGTCCATGAGCCTGCGCCGACACCGCCACGCCGTGGTCGGTGTGCAGGTGCATCACGTACTGAGCGTCCTCCCGCGCGGCGTGGATGGCCGAGTGGATGGTGAATCCCGCCGGATTGATGAAATAGGGCGTCTCCTGGATGATGTTCCCGTCCAGATCGATCTTCACCAGCGACGAGGCGGTCATCTCCTCGAAGAACATACCGTAGGGATTGATCAGGAAGTGATGTTCCGGTCCGGGGATCCGCGCCGAGATGTGGGTGTCGACCATGTCGTCCCAGCCGTGCAGGGCGACCAGCCGGTAGAGCGCCGCGAGATTCACGCGGGCCTTCCATTCCGCCTCGCCGACCTTGCCCTTGAGCGAGGACACCCCCGCCATCGATCCGTCCGCCATGGCGGTCTCCTTCCGATATCGTTGCGGCGAATCCTCCCCCCGGCGCGGCGCCCCGTCAAGGGCGCTGAGACGGGCTCAAAAGGCGCCTGACGCGCCCGAAGCGGGCAGATTTCGATTTTGGTCCGCCATCGCCACGGTCGCGATAGCGCGCCGAGGCGGCTTGCGCCAACGCTCGCGCGGCCCGGCTATTCGGAGAGACCCAGTTCATGCGCCTTGTTTCGCGCGCGAGCGTTTTGCTTGCCGCCTTTGTCTTATCAAGCGGTCCGGTACGGGCCGCCGGGGATTTCGCCGACCGTGCGCCCACTACCCAGGCGTGGGCCGCCCTGGCGACGCTGCCGGACTGGAGCGGCGTGTGGACCCCGGATATGGACGATCAGTTCCATCAGGCCCGCACCAACGCGCCGCCCTGGACGCCCAAGGTCGCCGCCGAGATGGCGGCCATGGCCGCGGACGAGAAGGCCGGCAAGCCGCACGGCATTTTCCAGAACTGCCTGCCGGAAGGCATGCCGAGCTGGATGCTGGTCAGCCATAACGCCCTGGAGTTCCTGTTCACGCCCGGTCGGGTGACCCTGCTCGGCGAATCCGACGGCAGTCGCCTGCGCCGCATCTACACCGACGGCCGCGCCCATTCCGCCGATCCCGATCCCAGCTTCCATGGCGAAGCCATCGGCCACTGGGAGGGCGACGTCCTGGTGGTCGACACCATCGGCGTCATGCCCGAGACCTATATCGCCACCAGCGAGGCCGTCGGGGTTCCCAACGACGGCGACCTGCATGTGGTGGAGCGCATCCACCTGGCCGGGCCCGACACCCTGCACGACGACCTGGAGATCACCGACCCGCACGTGCTTGCCGCGCCATGGCGCACGACCCGCATCTATTACAGGCATCGCGGCCGCAAGAACGAGATTGTCGAGGGCGAGTGTTTGCAAGGCAGCTTCAACGAAGGGCATGACGCCCAGGGCCACGCGGTGTTCGCGCCAGTCGCCCAGGACCAGGGCAATGTCGTCCCTGGCTTAAAGTAAGATCGAGGCCCTCCAATGATCCGCAAATCCCTGGCGCTCGCCGGTTCACTAATGATGGCGCTGGGCCTGGCCGCCCCGGCGGCGTTCGCCCATCACTCGTTCGCGATGTTCGACCAGACCCAGACCACCGCCTTCAGAGGCACGGTCAAGACCTTTCAGTGGAGCAATCCACACGCGGTGATCTGGGTCGTCAACGACGCCAAGCCGCTGGCGACGCCGGACGTCTGGACTATCGAACTGACCAGCCCCGGCAACCTCACCCGCATGGGCTGGACCCGGCACGCCCTGAGCGCCGGCGACAAGGTCAATGTGGAGATCAACCCCCTGCGCGACGGCCAGCACGGCGGCGCCCTGAAGCGAATCACCGTCCTGGCGACCGGCGCGGTGCTGACCTCCAGCCTGATTATCCCCGGCAAGCCGTAGGGCGACGTCGACTACCACGTCATCCTCTGATGTCCCTTTTCAAGTTTGAGGGTCGAGTTTTTCTGGGCGCTGGATCGGAGCGCTTGATTTAGTTGAGGCGGCGCAGGGTTCTGGGAGCGGGCGCTGTTGGCGACGGTTGA
>Ga0302314_10014559_pt1 | contig 13449 bp, 6 predicted proteins | sample III_Palsa_N2_3_FD_200533 | JGI IMG/M metagenome (GOLD analysis project Ga0302314, IMG submission 200533) | Peat permafrost microbial communities from Stordalen Mire near Abisko, Sweden - III_Palsa_N2_3 | ecosystem: Environmental > Terrestrial > Soil > Palsa > Peat permafrost | place: Sweden...
AGAAACGCGCGCCACGGACTACGCGAAATAGAAGTTAGAGAGTAGAATTACAGAGTGCGCATTTTGATGCTCGGTGATATCGTAGGCAAAGTCGGCCGTGAAGCAGCAATAACCATGCTTCCGACCCTGAATGAAATGTACAATCCCGACTTTACCATAGTCAACGGAGAGAACGTCGCCGCGGGAATCGGAATTACCCCCGAGATTGCGCAGCAGATCCTCAAAAGCGGGGTCGATGTCATTACTCTGGGCAACCACACCTGGAGCAAGCGCGATGTCGCCGACTACCTCGACAGAGAATCGCGCATTCTGCGCCCGGTCAACTATCCCGAAGGTACTCCTGGACGAGGTTACGGGGTATTCTGTGCAAGCAACGGGGTGAAAGTCGGTGTCGCAAACGTACTGGGACGCGTCTTTATGGAGCCCCTCGACGATCCCTTTCGGGCTGCCGACCGTATTATTAAGGAATTTGACGCCCAAAAGGCTGCCGTACGCTTCTTTGACTTCCATGGTGAGGCCACATCAGAGAAAACAGCCTTTGGCAACTATGTCGATGGGAGAGCCAGCGTCGTAGTTGGAACACACACGCACGTCCAAACGGCCGATGAGAGAATACTTCCTGGGGGGACAGCCTACATTACAGATGTCGGCATGGTCGGACCACAAGACTCGATCATCGGAATGGAAGTGTCTATCAGCTTGCAGAGATTTATCACCCAGCGCCCCGTGCGCTCCGATGTTGCCTCCGGCGCGGTAACACTCTGCGGAATCGTGACTGATATTGACCCGGAAACTGGCCGGGCTGAACATATTGAGCGCGTACAGATTCGAGACATCTACTAACTAGCAAGGGCATGCTCCTGGGCCAACCAGGAAGCTGAGAGGATTCTGGGCATGATCGTTCAATCTACTGTCTACAAAGAAGCTTTCAACGCGGGAAGCTCTGTCTATCCTGGCGGCGTATCGCTTGGAGCACGTGCGCTCTCGCCAGTCGGCGTCCGCGTGGCGCTATGCGCCATGCTTCTTATTCTAGTCGTGTGGCACCCCCTAATTGCTAAAGCCGCTCCGGTTACAGCAAACGCCGCTTTGCCTTCCAGTCAAACCCTGATCTATAACGGAGACAGCAGCAGCAAGGCAGCAATCTCAGTTGGCCCGTGGGGTGGGGGAACCGCAAGCATCGAAACCTCTTCCGACACTCAAAACGGAGCCGCCCTCAAGATTAACAGCAAGGATTTTTACCAGGGCGGCGTTGTCACTCTCAAAAACCCCGTCACTCTGCCACAATCCGACAGCAAGCACAACTGGTATCTGTTCGTTAACCTCAAAGTCGTCCAGACAGCCCCCGATGGCAGCGAAGCCAGCAGTCTCCAGCCTGTTCCGATGTTGCATATGGCCGACTACACCGTGGGCGGTCCTCAGATTACTCTCGCACAATACGGTGTCCCCAATCAGGGTGCTGTGCCTACACATCATCGTCGTCACCCTGCCACAACACCGCAGGCGCCAGGACAGTATCCCGGCTATAACGCAAACCCCAATGCCACGTATTCTCCCGACGTGCCCATTGTCATTCCTACAGTAAGACTGCAGCTCACCCTGGCCGATGGATCGTCCACCGACATCGAACGGGATTTACCCGCCGGTTACACGCAGGCCCCCGATGAATGGATGCGTATTGGCGTACCACTTGCCGCGCTCAAGTTTCCCAATGGGGTAACGGGCCCGCTGCAAAAGATCACTATTGGCGGAATACCGGCAGGCGAGATCTGGATATCCCAAATTGGTCTCGTGCAGGACAACGCACCAATTACAGCGTCTGCCGGTCCGGACCAGGACGTATCGAAGGGAGACGACGTCAGTCTCTCCGCTACTGCCGATGGCGGCCTCGCCGGCCTGCACTACTCCTGGACCTTCAGAGCACACGATGGAGCCGCGGAAGAAGCGAGCGGACCAAGTGTCACCACCAGCTACAATTCCGGCGGCACCGACTACAAAGTAACCCTAGTGGTCAGCGATGTTGATGGGATTAAACAGCCCGTAACTGTCACCACAACGGTAAAAGTCGAGGAATGAACACTTTGGAAAACCAGGTGAGCGAGACGGTTCCCGAACCGCCCCGACGCCCTCGCTCGCCTGGCGTTGCATTCCTCGTGTCGCTGCGCCCCCGCCAGTGGACAAAAAACCTCCTTCTCTTTGCCGGACTGCTCTTTACCCTGGACCAGGGCCAGGGAACGAGCCAGGTCATTAAGGCGTTGGCCGCCTTCGTCGTATTCTCCCTGCTCTCCAGCAGTATCTATCTGATCAACGACGTAGTCGACCGCGACCGCGACCGAACCCACCCCAAGAAGTGCCGTCGTCCGATCGCATCAGGAGAGCTTGGCGTGCCGACTGCCGTGGCAGCCTCCATAATTCTAGGCCTGTTTAGCCTCACGGCAGCCTTCCTGCTTGGCTTTCAATTCGGCCTGGTAGCGCTCACCTATGCTTCTCTGACCGTGGCCTACTCGTTCTATCTTAAGAATGTTGTTATTCTCGACGTCCTTGTTCTCGCATCCGGGTTCGTTCTGCGGGCCATCGCCGGGGCCGTGGTCATCAATGTCTTCATTTCCGGATGGCTCATTCTCTGTACCATGATGCTGGCCCTCTTCCTAGCGCTCTCAAAGCGCAAGGCCGAGCTTCTCGCCTCAATCGAAAGCGGATCGATGAGCTCGCGCCGAATATTGACTGAATATACAGGCCCAATGCTCGATCAGATGATCGTCATAGTAACCTCGGCCTGCCTCATGTCGTATGCGCTCTACACCTTCCAATCTCCCGCCGCGAAAACTCACCACTATCTTATGGCCACCATCCCCTTCGTTCTCTATGGGATCTTCCGCTACCTCTACCTGGCGCACCGGCACGATCTGGGTGAATCTCCCGATTCCGTCCTTCTGGAAGATCGCCCAATGCTCATAAACCTCCTGCTTTTCGGCGCCGCTACCGCGCTTATCGTTTCTCACACGCTCCAGAGAATGCTCTCCACAATCTCGCACTAGCCGGCTTTTTCAGTCGTCGTCACGGTTGTGAAAATAAATTCATAACTACCAGCCAAACATGCAATTTATTGCTGACCAAGCTGTCATAATGAATACCGTCGTCCGTCTCGTTAATATAACGATTTTGGACGGCGTAGGTATGGCAAAGTAGTATCCGCCCCGTCTATAGTCAGGTGTAGTACTTGTGTTCCACGCTTACTGAGAATCGGTTCTACCGGAGATCTACCTAATGTTATCCTTCCTGCTGCAAGCCATCGCCGCCGCACAGCCAACACTGTCTTCAAAGAAGAACCGTTTGCCTTCCTCGCACTATTCCGTACTCAATTTCATTCTGGTTTGTGCATCGGTCGCTCTACTAACTACTTGCGGTTCTCCTGCCTTTGCTGCTGCCAGTTTGACCGCCCTTTCGCTAAGTCCAACTTCCGTTGCAGGCGGCACAAGCTCAACGGGAACGGTAACATTGTCTGCCGCTGCACCTACCGGTGGCACCGTAGTCAGTCTGTCCAGCAACGATGTCGCTAAAGGCGTAACCGTTCCATCGTCAGTAACCGTCGCAGTCGGAAAAACATCCGGAACGTTTACCACGGCAACCACACCCGTCACCGCTAATATCTCAGCCACAATAAGCGCAACACTGGGAAGCACCACAAAGACGACCACTATCGCCGTAACCGCCCCAGTCCTAAGCGGAGTCACTCTCAGCCCAACCTCGGTAATCGGCGGTACAAGCTCAACAGGAACTGTTACGCTCTCAAGCCCGGCGCCGACAGGCGGCACCGCAGTCAGTCTTTCCAGCAACAGTACTTCTAAAGGAGTAACCGTTCCTGCATCCGTAACCGTGGCCTCCGGTAGTACAACCGCAACCTTTACTACTTCCACTACCGGTGTCACAGCCAATGTTTCCGCCACTATAAGCGCTGTCCTGGGCTCCACCACTAAAACCGCTGCGCTCACTGTAACCGCTCCAACACTGCTCAGCGCTGCCCTAAATCCAACATCCGTTACCGGTGGCGCAAGCTCATCGGGCACCGTTACCCTGTCCGGTCCGGCGCCTGCGGGTGGAACCGTAGTCACCCTCTCCAGCAACGATGTCGCTAAAGGCGTAACCGTTCCAGCATCCGTAACCGTAGCCTCTGGGAGCACATCCGCAACATTTACCACGGCAACCACGGCCGTCACCGCAAATATCACGGCGACCATCAGTGCAACCCTGGGGGCTACCACAAAGACAGCCACACTTACGGTAGCTGTTCCAACCCTGCTCAGTGTAACCCTGAACCCAACGTCGGTTGTCGGCGGCTCCAGTTCAGCCGGAACCGTATCCCTGACAGGCCCCGCGCCCACCGGCGGAATTGCCGTATCCCTTTCCAGTAATAGCACGACAAGCGGAATAACCGTTCCTGCATCCGTAACCGTTGCCCCGGGTCAAACCACCGCCGCTTTCAGTGTTTCTACCACTGCCGTTGCCTCCAACGTAACAGCAACCATAACCGGCACACAGGGCTCCACCACCAAGACCGTCACTCTGGCTGTTACCGCCCCAACCTTTATCAGTCTCCAGGTTAACCCGTCGATTGTGCTCGGCGGAGCAGCATCGACCGGAGCGGTCAATATCTCGAGCGCCGCGCCCACAGGCGGTCTAACCTTTGCTCTTTCCAGCAATAGCACGGCAAGCGGCGTAACTGTTCCGTCTTCGGTAACAATCGCTGCCGGTCAGACCTCGGCAAGCTTCACGGTTTCCACGACCACTGTTGGTGTAACCGTGAACGCCATCATTAGCGGAACTCTTGGTTTAGCCACGAAAACGGCAACTCTTACCGTGTCTGCGCCAAACTTCGTCAGTGTCCAGCTAATTCCATCAACGGTCGTTGGGGGCGCTTCTTCGGCAGGTGCGGTCAACATTACGAGTGCCGCGCCTGCTGGCGGTATGACAATTGCTCTTTCCAGCAATAGCACTGCAAGCGGCGTGACGGTTCCATCGTCTGCAACCATTGCCGCAGGTCAGACCTCTGGAAGCTTCACCGTTTCGACCACGGCCGTCGCTGCCACGGTGAACGCCATCATTAGCGGCACACTCGGCTCAACAACCCAGACAGCGCCGCTCACCGTAACTGCTCCAACGCTCATCAGTGTGCAGCTTAACCCGTCCTCCGTAGTTGGTGGGACATCGTCTAACGGAACGGTTAACCTGTCAAGCGCCGCGCCAGCAGCAGGCCTGGTCGTTGTTCTTTCCAGCAACAGCACCGGCGTCACCGTTCCATCCTCGGTCACCGTTGCTGCGGGCCAGACCTCCGCAGCATTCACGGTTTCCACTACAGCCGTTGCCGCCAACTTGACGGCCATTATTACCGGCACTCTTGGATCGAACACACAAACGGCAACCCTGGCCGTAACCGCCCCAACCTTGGTCGGCATATCGTTCTCGCCAACATCGGTTGTCGGCGGCACCTCATCAACCGGTACAGTTACGATCTCCAGCGCGGCTCCTACTGGTGGCCTTGTAGTGTCCCTGTCCAGTAATAACGCGGCCGTTACCGTTCCATCCTCTGTAACAGTTGCCGCCGGTCAAACCTCTGCTGGGTTTAGCGCTTCGACCACTCCAGTTGCCTCCAACATATCCGCAACGATTACCGGAACGCTTGGTTCCACTTCGACAACAGCGACCCTGGCCGTTACCGCTCCTACTTTAGTCGGAATATTGTTGAACCCAACCGCGGTATACGGTGGCGCTTCCTCAGCCGGAATTGTTACGATTTCCAGTGCCGCACCAACCGGCGGACTGACAATCGTTCTCTCCAGCAACAGCACGGCAAGTGGCGTTACGGTTCCTGCCACGGCTACTATCGCGGTAGGTCAGACCTCCGGAAGCTTCAGCGTTTCAACAACCATAGTGGCTGCAACCGTAAACGCAACCATAAGCGCAACCCTTGGATCGACAACAAACACAGCGCAGTTGACGGTTACGGCCCCAGCAGTAGTTAGTGTCTCGCTCAATCCAACGTCGGTTATTGGCGGTTACCCGTCCTCCGGCACATTGACGCTATCTGCCCCCGCCCCAAGTGGCGGACTAGTCGTTACGCTTTCAAGCGACAGCACCGCCAATGGCGTCAACGTGTACGGCCCGATCGGCAACGACCAACCATATACGATAGCCGCCGGTCAAACAACAGGTACGTTTGATGTTACCACGCTTCCCGTTGCGTCCAACCTGACCGCGAATATAAGCGCTACGGTGGGATCGTCAACGCAAAGCGCGCCGCTAACCGTGCTCGCTCCTACATTGATTAGCCTGCAGATCACCCCTACGTCCGTTAACAGCGGAAACAACGCTATCGGCATTCTGACCTTCTCCGGCCCCCCGACATCGGCAGGAATAACCGTTGCCCTGAGCAGCAATAGCGTCTCAAGCGGCGTCACCGTCCCCTCGACCGTGACCCTCCAGTCTGGGCAAACGATTGTTTTCTTTAACATTTTGACAACAGGGCTTTCGTCCAGCATCACGGCAACCATAAGTGCGACACAGGGCTCAACCACACTGACCGGGCAACTCGTGGTCATTCCATCCACGATTCTCAATTTGCAGTTGAGCCCGACGTCCGTTCTTGGCGGCACTTCCTCACAAGGTGGGGTGGCAATAACTGGGCTCGCGCCGCCGGCCGGATTTGTCGTAGCCCTGTCCAGCGACAGCACGGCATACGGTGTAACGGTTCCTTCCACCGTTACCATTCCAAGCGGCCAGAATGTGGCATACTTCAACATCGCGACGACGGTCCTGGCCGCGAACCACACGGCGACTATCGGCGCATCGCTAAATGGGTCTTCTAAGACCGCAAGCCTATCGGTTATCGGCCCGACGCTGGTGAGTCTTTCCCTCAACCCAACGACGATTGTCGCGGGCAACGTATCCGCCGGCACTGTAACAATTTCCGGACCGGCTCCATCCGGCGGCATAAGCGTGTCGTTGACCGGCTACCCCGCAAACAGCAGCGTGAGCGTTCCAGCAAGCGTCTTCATAGCGGCCGGGCAAACGACAGGGATCTTTACGATCTCAACACAACCAGTCGCCTCCACAGTCAGTGAGCCGATATATGCATATCTCTACGGCGCCTTCGTAAGTGCTACGTTGACAGTGCAGCCCGGTCCGCCAACGCTGCAGAACGTGGTTCTGGCCAGCACGACCGTAAGTGGCGGCAATAGCACAACCGTAACCGTGAACCTTAGCGGGCCAGCGCCTTCGGGCGGTGTGTACATCGCCCTGACCGCGTCCGATCCGTCCGTATCGGTAATAAACGAAGTCTTCATCCCAGCCGGCCAAACAAGCGTATCGGCGACCGTCTCCACGTCCGTAGTTTCTCAGGCTCTATACGTAACCATCACCGGGGCAGTCTACGGAACAACGCAATCCACTTACCTGACGGTGAATCCGTACATGGTGACGTCGGTAAGCCTTAACCCTTCGACTGTTACAGGCACCTATCCAACCAGCGTCACCGTAACAATCAGCGACATACCATCGAATATAGACGTAACGGTGCCCCTGGTCACCGGGTCCACCGCCGTCGAGCTTCCATCTTCGGTCATCATCCCATCCGGCGTGAACACAATTACGTTCCCGGTCAACACGACCAGGGTCACCACAACAACGACAGCCTTGATTGCGGTTAATCTAAATGGCACGACCGCGTCCGCGACACTCACGATAGTTCCGCCCTCAGGAACCGTTGCTCCGATAGCCTCGGTGTCGCTGAGTGCTCCGACTATTCCAAATGAAGGCCTGCTCACAGGAACCGTCACATTGGCGGGGGCCGCAAGCATTGGCGGCGCCGTAGTTTCCCTTACAAGTTCCGTACCATCCGCACTCGCCGTGCCGGCAACGGTACTCGTTCCCGCAGGCACGAACACCGTTAGCTTTACTGCCGCCGCAGCATCTCCGGCGCAGCCAATTAACGTCACCGTGAGTGCGCAGTTCCAGGGCGTCACAGTAACTACAGGCGTGTGGGTAGACGGTGCGGCGGCAGGATCGACTGGCAGCAGCGGATTGGCTACAGGCGGCCTGGAGCTGACACCTGCTGGTGTAGCACAGGGCTTTAGCTTAAGCAACGTAGCAAACTTCTACGGACCAAATACGACGTATCTTACACCGACGGCCAGCGCGGTTACGAGCAAAGGAAACATATTGGTTGAAGGAGGCTTCAATCCGATCTTCTACTCCCTTCCTCTGGACGCCGATGGCCAACCTGCTTTGTCTTCAGAAGTCGGCTCTCCAGGTTATGAGAGCGTCGCGACAGTAGACGGAACCAACATTTATGCCGTAACTCCTTCAGGACAGGTCTATTCGCTGAATCCGGACGGAAGCACCAAGTCTTCATATCCGACGTTTAACTTTGCTGGCCCGGATATTGCCGTCAACCCGGTCAACGGCCATATCATTTCCGATACAGGGTTCGATAATGACCCCATTGCCGGTACAAGTACGCACATTGCCAACGTTTCGATAGGTGGCGTAGCCGTATCCCCAGATGGGACAACAGCCTACTTTGCGGATTTCTACACGGGTACCGGAGACATTGTCGGTTACAACATTGCAACCGGAAACCAAGTCTACGACTCTGGACCAACCATCGGTTCGCCAAACGGCATCGTTGTTGGGTCCGGCAGCCTTGCCGGCGAACTCTTCAGCGATGACTATGCGGGAACCGTAACGGAATACAATCTAGCGACCGGAACACAGACAATAATCGCCTCTGGAGGCGGACCGGGAAGTCTCGCCAAAGCCGATCAAACAAACGGGTCGCTCCTTCTTGGCGGTTTCAGTCCGATGCTTCTTAGAATAACGCCCCCTGCAGGCGGGTCCTTCGGCGTTCCTTACGGCAAAGTTATCGTAACCCGCGACGACACCGGTCAAGTCGCGGATCACGGCGGAATTGCGCAGAGCTACGATCCAATAACATTCTCCAACCCGACCTTGACTGGAGCATCCGACCGACCAGCCGCGTTCGACCTTACAGGCCTGACAGGCGTTATCGGCCAGGGTGCGGCAGAGCGCGCCGGGTCTCTGTCCTTCGAAACCGCGGGAGCCCTCGATCTGCAGTGGGGCCTTGCTTCCGTAGCGTCCGGCGGACCTGTATCTTACGGCGCGGGCCAGCCGGCTCTTGAACTGCTTCCAACCGATCCGACCCTGTATAATTCCTCCTGGTCCCTGCCCTCAAGCTATCTTGTGGATATCGAGTCTCAGCTTGGCGGAATATACAATGCGACCCTCACGGATCAGGTGAACAGCCTGATCGATGTCTTCCAGGTAACCGACACCCCGCAGGCTTCATGGCCGTTTGCCAAAAACCTCCTGAGCCTGACCGTCAACTCGCCGCTTTCCGGCATCAATGTGAGCCAGGGCCGAACGATAGACCTTGGGCCATCGGGAGCGGATCAGCCCTTTGCCGGTACCTGGGATATCATTAATGGTCCGAACGGTGGGCCAAATACGGTGGTTGGCTCTTCAGGCTACGCAAATGGATGGGATGTAGCGCTCGACGGCACTTCCTTCGGCGGCTTCATCGTCACCGTTCCAGCGTCCGCTGCAGCAGCGTCGCACTATGAGGTTCGCTATGCTGGCCTGGGATCCAGCGGCTTTACCGTAACTACGGCCGGGACAACCACATCGGCGCCTCAAATGCTGCCGATTTCGTTCAGCGCCAACCCAACCCATTTCCTATCGGCGCCCTATAGCACCCAATCCGCAACGATAACCCTGGATGCGCCCGCGCCTGCCACCGGAGCCACCATTGCTCTCAGCAACAATAATCCGCTGATTCTCGACATTCCAGCATTTGTAAACATAGCGCCAGGCGCAACGAGCGTCACGTTTCCAATCTCCGAAATCGAACAGTACTTCTCCAGCGATACCCTGGTTACCTTTACAGCCGAGTACAACGGGTTCCGAACCGGCACCCTTGACTTGACGAGAGAGTACGACGGCAACCCGTTGGATTACCAGAACCAATATCCGACGCCAACCGGTGGGCCATTCTCGGTAATTGTTGGTCCTAGTGGCGTGTCTAACGGCCCGTTCGTCTACAATTTCGAGTCGTCCTATCCATCAGGCCCACAATTCAACCTTGCCGCGGCAAGCGCCGCCGGTCAGGTTAGCCTCACATGGTCCGCCGTCCCGAGCTCTCCCAACTATAGTCCGGTACTCGGCTATAACTTGCTTCGCTCGTCCAGCCAATCCGGCCCATTCACCCCGATCTTCAGCGGTCTATCCACAACGGCATTTACCGACGTTAGTGTGACAGCGGGCAATACCTACTACTATGCCGTTGTCGCCGTAAATCTCGCCGGCCCAAGCGCCTACTCAAATATTGTATCTGGCATACCTACTGGAAATTAAATTCCCTGAACAAAAGACCCCAAACCACTCGCTCTGGTCAAATGGACAATGTTAGTCTATAATGTATGGAGGTAAAACTTTGTTTTATGCCGCCAGGCGAGATGGAGGGGGTTTTTATGCCGGATGAACGAGAAAATACAGTAAGGGAAACAAAGCCTTCGGCGCCGAAGCCCGTATCTGTTGAACTTCCCTCACGAGCCACTAATCCGGTCAGCATGACATCGGCTGCCATATCTCCGCCCAAGGCCAATACAAAAACGGCGAAGATCGACAACGACCTCGTCCGTGAAGTGGAACTCCTTGCCCGTAAGAAGCTGCAAGCCGAAGAAGACTCGCGTGCTGGTGTCAAGCGGCTAACCGAAGCCCAGCGGGCTGAAGCTGAGCGCCGGCGCCAGATACAGCTCATGGCAATCCTTGCTTTTGCCATCGTGGCCGCCGTTTTGCTGATCATCCTTACGAGCTTTGAAAAGTCCCGAACAGACCGCCAGGCCATGAAGGTCCCACAGATCCCCGTCCAGAACCGCGCTGCCTCAGGATTTGGTACTCAAACCGGAACGTTCGGCGCAAACGGACGTCCGGCGGCCGTGGGCTACTATCCCGCCGTGTCCCCCTATTCTCAAGGGACAGTTCGGCAGACATTCCCGGTTACCGGAGCGCCCCTGCAGCCCCAGCTTCAGCAGCGTGTGCCGGTAAATCAAGTGCCTCCGCAGGCCCCAACACCCGCTTATCCCGCACAGCCGCAGCCTGACTATCCCGCGCCGCCGGTCCAGCAGCAGGGATACCCGTATTCACCGTCAAATCAGCAGGCGCCGCCTCCGGCCCAAATGCCTTCTGCCGCTCAGCCTACCCAGGTTCAGCCGCAGGTTCCCGTTCAGCAGCCCGCAGCCGTTCCGCAGCCTGCTCCCGTGCAGCCTGCTCCCGATCAACAGGTAGCCCCGCAAGCGCCTCAAAATAACGGCGACCAGTCATCAGGCGACAACGGCCAGTCGGGCAACTAGTAAAGAGAAAATCAGGACTTCAAGTCCCTTTTAGGATAACGTATGTTGACATTTACTCACAAGAAAACCTGGGCGTTCACGCGCGCCCTCGGGTTCAGAATTACGCTTCCGGCTATCGCAGTGCTTTGCGCGCTTCTTGTCTCTACGGGACTTGTCCACGCGGAAAACAAAGATCTGCCAAATCTGCACGTCGTCGCCCCCGGCATCTGGCGGGGGGCCGCACCCACTCAGGCAGGCATTCTGCAGCTCAAGTCTATGGGAGTCGATACCATTGTCGACCTTCGTATCGCCCCAAAGACCGTCGCCAAAGAGCACGCCTATGTCACTTCGCAAGGAATGAACTGGATCAACCTGCCCATGGGCTCCGACCCGCCTACAAACCGTCAGGTAGCTACACTTATGAGCCTGCTGCGCACCGCCCCGCAGCACAAAATCTATGTCCACTGCCAGCACGGAGCCGATAGGACCGGTTGTATGATCGGTATCTACCGAGTCACTCAGGATGGCTGGACCTTTAAACAGACTTACGCCGAAATGCGCAAGTACGGGTTCAAGCCGTTTCTAATTCCGCTGAAGAACGCCGTGAGCAGCAGAGCCCACGCCTAGAACCCATAGGCCGACCCGTCTTTAGGAACAGCAGAGTGCGACCAAAGCGTAACGAATCTAATACCGGCATCCGCGAGCTCATGGCGCGCGTCACGTGGATGACCACGGTACTCGTCTATGCCGTGGTCAACCTGGTCATCACTGCCGTCATTGAAACCCGCGGCATGGACTCCATCCGGGCGACCATCTACATCAGCGTCGCCTCGGCCGTCCTGGCATTTATCATCGCACCCAATCTCACGCGTACCTTCGACCGCATGCAGCAGCGCATGACCCGCCAGAACAACGAGCTGCGCAGCCTGCACGCCATCGACAACGCCATCAGCTCAGAACTCAAGCTGGGCACCATCCTCGACGTAGCCGTGCGTCAGGCCTCCCTTGCCGTCGATGCCGAGCTTGCCTTCCTCTGGCTGACCACCGTGGATTCCCCGCGACGCTCGGAGGCATGGGCCTTCTACAACATCTCACCGACGCTGCAGACCATGGTCAAGACACTCGTCGCGGAAGGCTCCGCCCGGTTTGCCCGCCGAACCGAAGCTCCCCTCAGGTTCGACAACCTTACCGAAACCTGGGTGAGCGACCACGCCGCTTCGGCCCTTAAGCTGCGTAATACGATCACCGTCCCAATTAAGCGCCACGACCGCACGATCGGCATCCTGGTTGTAGCCAACCGAGCCGACGCCACCCCTTCAATGCCCGATGTCACCGACAACGACACAGACCTCCTCGTGGCCATTTCAACCACCGTCGGTGTCGCCCTGCACAACGCCCAGCTCTACGAAGAGACGGAGCGCCGGGGGGAAATGCTCCGCACCCTTGTTGCTCGCACGGGAGATGCCATCGCCGCGTCCTCCGATGCCCCAAGGCTCATGCAGATCCTTGCCGATGAAGCCTCCCGTATTCTAGGCTGCCGCCGGGTTCTCATCTACAGTACGGAACCCAACGGGCAGACCATGGTCCCGCTTGCCTTTCAGGAAGCGCAGGGAGGACTGAGCACTGTCGCCCCGGAAACTCTGGCCGGCCTCACCGGCGCGTTCTACCGCCAGTCTCTCGCCCTCACGGAAGTCGTCCCAGCGATCTCCATGGCGATGGACCGCAGCGAGCGTGACGGTACCAGGGGGTACATGCCGGACCTCTGCAAGGCCCTTGGCCTCACGGGAGACCAGTGGCGCTTCCTCGCCGGACCAGGCTTCGTCTACCTGCTTCGTTCCCGCGATCAACGGCCCATTGGACTTCTCTGCCTGATCGACCCAACAGACCGCGGCCTGGCCCCGGAAACCGGATCCTTCGCCATGGCCCTCGCCACGCAGGCCGGTGTTGCGCTGGAAAATGCTCAACTTTCACAGCAGGCAAGAGCTCTCCTCGCCCGTACCCAGGGACTGCAGCAGGCGACAAACCAGATAGCCGCCGAACTCGACTCCGA
>Ga0302314_10014560_pt1 | contig 13448 bp, 9 predicted proteins | sample III_Palsa_N2_3_FD_200533 | JGI IMG/M metagenome (GOLD analysis project Ga0302314, IMG submission 200533) | Peat permafrost microbial communities from Stordalen Mire near Abisko, Sweden - III_Palsa_N2_3 | ecosystem: Environmental > Terrestrial > Soil > Palsa > Peat permafrost | place: Sweden...
GCGCGCGATAGGTTGGTGCATCCACCGCACCATGTTCAACCGAAGACCGCTTTCCCTCGGCATGCAGCAACTGCGGCAGCGGCAAAGGGTCGACGAACGACGCTAGCTTCATCGCATCGAGAGTTTTGGCATTGTGTCCATGAGGGGCAGAAGGCATCGGCATTGCCATCCCGGAGTGTTGCTGCATCCCGAGCAGCCGCGTTCCAGACAATCCACTCAGCAGACCGCCGCCGAGCAGCACGCCACTCTGTCGCACCACGCGCCTGCGGGTCAGGTTTCTCAATCGTTCCTCACTACATTAGACGCGCCATAGGATGGCTAACGGTCGCTCACTTCCCCGTCTTCACCAACCCGGTCTCAGGATCGAGCACGACCTTGTGCAGGTTCTTCGGCGTGGCCGAACTGAAATCAAACATACCGTTCAGCGAACCCGACGATGCATCGAAGGAGCCAGCTCCCAGCCGTTTGCCCCCGAGAAACACATCCTCGACCAGGCGAAGGATCGAAGTCTGGTCTGTCTGTGTATGGTCCACATAGTTCGCCTTCGCCCAGGGCGAGATCACCAGCAACGGCAGCCGCGGACCAGGACCGCAGCGGCCTTGCGCGTGGGTCGTAGCCGAATTCACGCCAGGCAACGCCGAAGCCCCATTACCGCACTTACCGGGACCGCTAAGACCATCGGACTTTGAGGCCGATCCATTCACCGTCTTCGCCATCTCATGGTCATACCACCCATCCGAGTCGTCGTACGCAATGATGACAGCGGTATGTTCCCAATCCGGCTGCTGCTCGAGAAAGTTGATCACCCCAACAACAAACATCTGCTCATCGAGTGGCGTCGAATAACCTGAGTGGCCGTCCTGAACTGCGGGTGCCTTCAGATAACTCACCGAAGGAAAGTTTCCCGCCTTCACCGCATCGAAAAAGTCGTGAACATCGTATTGATGGTTCGCGGCGCCATCGGCATTGGTGGCGATGGTCTTCACGGACTTCGGCCGCACATGCTGCGGGTTCGCCGTCGATTTGTAGTACTGGAACGGCTCGTGGTGCGGCAGATAGTCGCGCTTGTCGGTCTTGAACGGTGTCTCGGAACTTCTGCGGCAACCTGTGGTTCCATTCGGGTTGACTTTGGTCAGATCGAAGCCCCCTTGAAAAAATCCCCACGAGACATTGGCCTGTGTCAGCAGGTCGCCAACATTAGGCCCCGTCATGTGGACGAGCGCATCGGAGGTGCTCGAACAAATATCGCCCGCAGGCTGTGGGTCGGCGATCATCGTGAAACCACCATTGCCGTCCGGCACAACACCGCCCTCGGCGTTCTGGTCGTTCACCGCGCCATTCGTCTGCCCAGACACCAGATTGATCGCACCCGGCGTCGATGGCCCGAACACAACATCGAACTGGCGATCGCTCATCGCATAGTGCTGTGCATAGTTCCAATAAGCCGTGACCGTATTGCCATCGTAGTAGCCCATCGTCAGCCCCGAGGTTGCCGAGATACCCGTATTCTCACCGGGAACCTTTGGACTGTCCGGCTTGCCAACTGACTTCGGAAACAGGTCCATCCTGCCATCGTCGAAGGCCAATTGTTCAGCATGATAGCCGTGGTCCTGGTCGGCGGTGGCGGCCTGTTTGCGGTCTAACCGGAAGGGATTCGCGCGTCCGGCGCCATTATCCTTATTCAGGAAGTTCGGGTTCTCGGTAAGCAGCTTGCCGGTCAGGCCATCAACTTCCGGCGTCCCTGGCAACGCCGTAAATGCAGGCTCCCCTGGCGGGTTCAAGGCATGCGGATAGGTCGCAAAATAATGGTCGAAGGAGATGTTCTCCTGATAGATCACGACGATGTGATGAATAGCATCCTTGGGCTCAATCGACTGGCCCGCAAGAGTGGATCCAATGAAGGAAAACGCCAGTAAAACCGCCGCAACGCTTGTGCTCGGTGCGCTCCCTCGCGCGGACTTCCTAATCCATGACATACCGCGGTTCCCTCTTACGATAGCGTTCAAACTCACTCCTTCAAGTCCACCCTATATATAGCACCGTTATTACAGACGCTTCTGCCACTCTTCAATGACCGCCCGCTCGGATGCCGCAACCGTAAGATGACCGACCTTGCGTCCTGCTCGCGCCGCTTTGCCGTAGTCGTGACGAAACATCATCGGAAACCGAGCCGTCTCCTCTTCTGGCGGCATCGCTCCGATGCAGTTCAGCATCACCGTCGGCACGCTCCTTGTGTCGCCCAGCTCCATTCCCGTGATGGCCCGCAGATGATTCTCAAACTGCGAGGTCCGCGCCCCTTCAATCGTCCAATGGCCGGAGTTATGCACCCGCGGCGCCATCTCATTGGCAAGCAGGACGCCATCGACTACGAAAAATTCAACAGCGAGCACACCTATATAGCCGAGCTTTTCCAGCAACATCCCCATGTATGTTTCTGCCTGTTTCTGTAGATCAAAATGTGAATCGTCATTCACATAAGGCGCGATAGACGTCCGCAGAATCCCGTCGCGATGAAAATTCCGGATCAATGGATAAAAGACTCTCTTCCCGGCCCGGTCATGCGCCGCAATCAAAGACACCTCCACATCAAACGGCACCATGCCCTCAAGGATGCACGGAACCGGCCCTACTTCGTCCCATGCCGCCTGCACATCTTCACGCCGGTACAGGCGGGCCTGCCCCTTACCGTCATAACCCATGCGCCGTGTCTTCAGGATTGCGGGCAGGCCAGTCTTCTCGATAGCATGCTTCAAATCCTCGACGCTGTCGACGGCCGCGTAAGGCGCAACACCGATGCCGCACTCCTCAAAGAACTGCTTCTCCAGCAACCGGTCCTGCGCGATTCCGACGGCACGCACATTGGGATACAGCTTTAGGCCGCGCAAAACCGCAGCATCGATATTCTCGCTCTCGATCGTGACCAGGTCGACTTGCGTGGCAAAGACGGCAACTGCCGCAGGGTCGTTCAGATTGACATCGACCACCGGCGCAACTTGTTCAGCACAGTCGCCTGCGCGGCCCGCGCAGAGTACATCCACGCCGAGTTCCCTGCCGGCCTGCGCCAGCATGAGCGCCAACTGTCCTGCACCCAGTATGCCAACGCGCGGATTTGAGGAAGCTTTCATGCGCGCGGGTTCGGATTCTTCAAGACTGCTTTTGTTTGCGCACTGCGAAATCTCTCCAGTTTAAGCGCAAGGCTTCGATCTTCCAAAGCGAGAATGGAAACTGCAAACAACCCGGCATTCCTGGCCCCCGCCACACCGATAGCGAACGTCGCAACAGGTATGCCCCCAGGCATCTGCGCGATAGAGAGCAACGAATCCAGCCCATCCAACGCCTTCGTCTTCACCGGCACGCCGAGCACAGGCAGGCTCGTCTTGGCCGCGACCATGCCGGGCAGATGCGCGGCACCGCCCGCGCCCGCGATAATGATGCGCATGCCGCGCGCTTTGGCGGTCTCGGCATACTTCATCATCTTGTCCGGGGTGCGGTGCGCGGAGACAACCTCAGCCTCATAGCCGATGCCGAATTCGTCGAGGATCCTCGCGGCTTCTTCCATGGTCGGCCAGTCGGACTTCGATCCCATAATGATTCCTACGTCGATCTTTTTTCCTTTCGCCATCATGCTCTCCAATCCCGCAGCACTTCGACAAATGCCTCTTGCTCCAATACCTGCACGCGTTGCTTCAGGGTATCGGCGGTATCTCCCGGCAACACAGCACAACGCTTCTGCAGCACGATCGGTCCGGCATCGACATCTTCGGTGACCTGGTGAATCGTACACCCGGTCTCAGCTACGCCCGCAGCCAGCACCGCCTCGTGAACACTCTTATCCATGAGCCCTCCGAAGGCCGGCAACAGCGACGGATGCACATTCAAGAGCCGCCCGCGCCACGCATTGACGAAAGCCGGCGAAACGATCCGCATATAGCCGATCATAAGCACCAACTGAACCCCGGCGTGCTGTAGCGTTTGATTCACGCATTCCTCATAAGCCTCGCGCGATAAGCCGCGGGGATCGAGGAAGACCGCATCGATGCCGTGGCTCGCAGCGCGTAGCAGAATCGGCGCCCCCTCGCGGTCGGAGAGCACCAGCGCAATGTCAACATGCAGCGAACCCGCTGCAATAGCATCGAGAACGCCTTGCAGCGAGGTGCCACGAGTTGAGCCGAGAACGCCGACCTTGAGCTTCATGCAGACCTCAATGCTTTCATATGTTCGACCCGCCGGTCGATGAGCGCCGCGGTGCCAATGTCGGCGCGATGAAAGAAGCGGCCGGGAATCTGCGCTGCAACGCATTCGCAAAGTTTCTCCGCCTCGGTGATGGTCGCCGCTGTGGCAACGACGGCAACGGTCCGTGACCCCGTTGCGATCAGGCTCCCGTCCTGAATATCCACGGCGCTCAGAAAGAGCCTGACGCCCTCCGGCAACAGCGATGGGAGTTGCACGGTGTCGCCCTTGAGGGATACATCGGGATAGCCTTCCGGCACAATGTACTTGCAGACGCTCGCTTGAGAGGCGAAAGTAACTGCGAGGTCCGCAAGCGTTCGATCAACAATAGCTCGGCATATCGCAACAAAGTCAGTCTCCAGCAGAGTCAGCAAGTTGAGGCACTCGGGGTCACCGAAGCGTGCGTTGTATTCGATGAGCCTGACTCCGTCGCAGGTCGCCATAAAACCACCGTACAAGATTCCTTGATAGGGATGGCCACACTCTTTTTCCAGCGCGGCCGCAACCAGGTTCGTTGTGTTGCGAGCGACTTGGAGATCGTCGGCGGTAAGGAACGGCAACGTATGATCGGTATCGGTATAAGAGCCCATCCCACCGGTATTCGGCCCCTCATCACCACTATAGGCGCGTTTGTGGTCCTGCACGAGCGGCATACCCGAGAGCGTATGGCCATCGCAAAAACACAGGAACGAAAACTCTTCGCCTTCCAGCTTCTCTTCGATTACGAAGGAACGGCCTTGCTCAACCAGTTCACGACAGAAGGCGAGCGAATCTTCTAGTGACCGCAGGTGGTCACCGCAAACCTTGACACCCTTACCACCGGCAAGACCATCGTCCTTGATGACATGTCGGTTCGGAAAACGTGCGAGTACGGACTCGACGCCATCCATCGATGTGAAGCGTTGGAAGAACGGATTCCCGGGAATGTTGTACTTCGCGAGCAACTCGCGCGTGAAGCTCTTGCTGGATTCAAGCCGTGCCAGGTCTTTGGTTGGACCGACGACAGGAACGCCTGCCGCCCACAGAGCGTCGGCGACACCCGCAGCCAGCGGCGCCTCCGGCCCAATCACGGCCAAGGTCGGCGTGTGCTCCGCGGCAAACGTCACAACTGCAAGCGGGTCCGTAATATTGCCAATTCCGTACGCAACACAGAGCTCCACGATACCCGGATTGCGAGCGCCGCTGAAGCACAGCAACTCCGGCTGCTGCGGGCTACGCGCCAACGCGACAGCGATCGCGTGCTCGCGCGCACCGGAACCGAGGATGAGGATGCGTTCCTTCATGCTTTCAAGCTCGCAAGAACGGTCGCTTCCAGAGGCCGCATGTCCGGCGCGAAGGTTGTGCCGGTGATCTTCTCGAAGAGTTGAATGTAACGGCCCGCCAACTCAGCGATTAGATCGTCGGGCGGAACAGGAAGAACTGCATCGTTATAGGGATCGCAGCGGTCGCGAAACCACAGCCGGAAGAACTCCTTGTCGATCATGTCGGGTTCCTGCGCGGCGGCCAGGCGCGAGGCATAGCTATCGGCCAGCCAGTAGCGGCTGGAATCAGGCGTATGAATCTCGTCGATAAGAAGGATCACGCCATCGGCATCGACGCCAAACTCATACTTGGTATCCACCAGGATCAATCCGCGATCCGCCGCCACCTGCTGCCCAAACGCAAACAATTCCAGCGCCTTCGCTGACGCAAACTCCCACTCGTCCGCGGTCAGCCAGCCCTCGGCAACGATCTCCGCTGCGGTGATGGGACGATCATGATCTTTTTCCTTCGTCGTCGGCGTCACAATGTTTGCACGCAGCTTCTCGTTCTTCTTCATGCCGTCAGGCAGCGGATGCCCACAATAGGACCGCGAACCCTTGGCATACTGCGTCCAGATCGAGGTACCGGTCGAACCGGTAAGATAGCCGCGCACCACGAACTCAATCGGAAGCACGCGGCACTTGCGCGCGATCAGAGCATGTGCATGCGGGCTCGCAAGCACATGGTTGGCGATGATGTGCTTCGTGCTCTCGAACCATGAGAGAGAAGTGCGGTTGAGCACCTGGCCCTTGAACGGAACAGCGCCCAACATGCGGTCGAAGCCGCTCTGGCGATCGGTCGTGATCAGCAGCAGGCGACCATCGGCCAGATCGTAGGTGTCACGTACCTTACCAGGGTACTTATGTGGCAGCGGCATGTCCGTCGCCGTCAGGCAGTGGGGGATGGCGTCGATGAGTAGCTGGCGGTCCATCTATGCCCCACCAAACTGCACACCAGTTGTGTCAGCCGCAACGCCGCCTAGCTCCCACACACGCAACGCTGGGAACGTGCTGATCGCAGCGGACAAGTCATCCTGCATGCCAGGCGGCGCGATCAGAACCAGCCCAACGCCCATGTTGAAGGTGCGATGCATCTCAAGATCATTGATATTGCCCAGATGCTGCATCATCGTGAAGACCGGTTGTGGCTTCCATGTCGCGCGGTCGATCGTTGCGCCGAGACCCTCAGGCAGGATGCGCGGAACATTTTCCACCAGCCCACCACCCGTGATGTGCGCCATGCCCTTGACCGGAATGCCCGCATCGAGGATGCTACGAATCGGCGCAACGTAGTTGGCATGAGGTGCCAGCAGCACATCGGCAAGCGAATCGCCTTCGAGTTCAACAGGTTGCGCATCGATGCCATAGCCGCCAATCTCAAACAGCAGTTTGCGTGCCAGCGACCAGCCATTGGTGTGCAGGCCGCTGGAGCTGACGCCATAGAGTACATCGCCTGCGACGATTGACGCGCCGGTGATGAGCTTGTCACGATCAACTACGCCGGTGACAAAGCCAACGACATCGAGATCGTCCTTTGCATAGACCGCGGGCATCTCGGCGGTCTCGCCGCCCACCAGCGCGATGCCGCCTTCGAGGCAGGCTGCGCTCATACCACGAACAAGTTGTTCCACGATGGCCGGGTCGATCTTGTGGAAGCCGAGGTAGTCGAGAAACGTGAGCGGCCTCGCGCCCATGACGGCAATGTCGCCGGCTACGGCGGCGACCAGATCGCGGCCCAGGTCTTCATACCGGCCGGCCATTACAGTCACCTTCGTCTTGGTGCCGACGCCATCGGTACTCTGCACCATCACAGGATCCTTCATGCCCTGCACTGCATCGCCAAGGCTGAAGAGTGTCCCGAACGAACCGAGACCGGTGAGCACCGCCGCCGAGTGCGTCTTCGCCACATGCGACTTGATCCGCCGTACGGCCTCGTTACCGGCTTCGATATCCACACCTGCCGACTTGTAATCAATTGTGGCGCTCATCGCTCTCCCGCCCACTTGCGGGCATTGTCAAACATACGTTGCCATGGACTGTGCGCCAATTTGCGCGTCCATGTGTGCTGCACGCCGAGGAACATTCGTTCCGGGTGCGGCATAAGAATCAGCGCGCGGCCATCGGCGCTGCTCAGGGCCGCAATCCCTTGCACCGAGCCGGTCGGATTCAACGGGTAGTGCTGCGTGACGCTGCCATAGGTATCGATGTACCGCATAGCTGGCGATGCGTCAGCGCCAATAGACGCAACATGTCCTTCACCATGCGCGACGACAATGGGGACCTGCGCGCCGGCCATGCCTGCGAAGAACAGCGATGGCGACTCTTGAATCTCTACCATGCACAAGCGCGCTTCGAACCGCGCCGAGATGTTGCGGCCGAAGCGCGGCCACGCTGCGGCCCCGGGGATAATCTCGCGCAACTGCGCCATCATCTGGCAACCGTTACAGACGCCGAGAGAGAAGGTATCAGGGCGATGGAAGAACTGCTCGAAGCTGTCCTTCAGACGCTCGTTGAAGAGAATGGTGCGGGCCCATCCGCTGCCCGCGCCCAGGACGTCGCCATAAGAAAAACCTCCGCAAGCAGCCAGCCCGGCAAAGTCTTCAAGATGTGCATGGCCCGCAAGCAAATCGCTCATTGGCACGTCGACGGCAGTGAATCCCGCGCGGTCGAAAGCTACAGCCATCTCCACCTGCCCGTTGACTCCCTGCTCGCGAAGGATGGCGACGCGCGGCCTATGGCTGTTATAGAACGGCGCGCTCACGCGCTCACTCAAATCGAAGGTCACGCTCACCGATAACCCTGGTCGCTCTGCGCCGTCGAGCAGCGCAAACTCCTGCTCGGCGCAGGCAGGGTTATCACGCAGCGACTGTATGTGGAAGCTGGTCTCCGACCACATCTTCTGCAACGCTGTGCGAGTATTTCGGTAGACGATTTCTTCGCCGTGACGAAAAACAATATCGTTGCCGAATACGTCGCAACCTATCGCGCTCGCAGAGAGCCCAGCTTCAACAAACAGTTCTAAGATCGCGGGCGCATCGTCCTTCGCAATCTGCACAACTGCCCCAAGTTCTTCGGAAAATAAAGAGCCGAGGTCGACAGAGCTGAGACTAATATCCAAACCCATGTGCCCGGCGAAGGCCATCTCCAGCAGCGTTACGAACAGCCCACCGTCGCTGCGGTCGTGATATGCCAGCAGCTTATCTTCGCGATTAAGTTGTTGTATCGTATCGAAGAAAACCTTGAGCATTGCAGGCTCTGGCGCATCGGGACACTCATCGCCGACCTGCCCATACACCTGCGCGAGGCACGACCCGCCCAGCCGGTTCTTGCCCTCGCCAAGATCGATCGAGATCAACACCGAATCGCCAGCCTGAAGTTGTGGCGTCAGCGTCTTGCGCACATCGCTCACAGGCGCAAACCCAGAGACGATCAGCGAGAGCGGTGACACAACGGACTTATCCTCTTCCCCATCGCGCCACTTCATCTTCATCGACATTGAGTCCTTGCCAACAGGAATAGTCATCCCCAACGCCGGACAGAACTCCATGCCGATCGCAGTCACGGCCTCAAACAGCTTCTGGTCCTCGACGCCTTCGCCAGCGGCGGCCATCCAGTTGGCCGAGAGCTTGATGTCCGCGAGCTTCGCAATCGCAGCTCCGGCCATGTTCGTAATCACCTCGCCCACAGCCATGCGCGCCGAGGCCGCCGCGTCGATCACGGCCAGCGGCGTGCGCTCGCCCACGGCCATCACCTCTCCCGTGGTCGTGTCGTAGCTGGTCAGCGTCACCGCGCAGTCAGCCACCGGCACCTGCCACGGACCCACCATCTGGTCCTGCACCACCATGCCGCCCACGCTGCGATCGCCAATGGTAATGAGAAACGACTTCGACGCGATCGCAGGCAACCGCAGCAGCCGCTCCACCGCATCGGCTATCGTGATGCCCGATAGATCGAGCGATACAGTAGGAATGTCCCTGCGCGAAAAACTCCGCTCCATCTTTGGCGGCTTGCCAAAGAGCACTTGCAGCGGAAGATCAATGGGTTTTTTCTCTCCATCGATGAGCGTCAGATGCGGTGCTTCTTCGGCCCAACCGACAACAGCGAAGGGGCAGCGTTCGCGTTCGCAGATTTGCTCGAAGCCAGTCAGATCATCCGGAGCAATCGCAAGCACGTAGCGTTCCTGCGACTCATTGCACCACGTCTCCAGGGGGCTCAAGCCGGCCTCGCCGCGTGGGATCGCATTGAGGTCGAACGTCCCGCCGCAGCCGCCATCCTTGACCAACTCCGGGAAAGCATTCGACAAGCCGCCCGCGCCGACATCATGGATGAACGCAATCGGATTCTGCACGCCGCGCTGCCAGCAGCGGTCGATGACCTCCTGCGCGCGCCGCTCCATCTCCGCGTTGTCGCGCTGCACCGAGGCAAAATCAAGATCGCTGTTGCCGCCGTCTGCGCTGCTCGAAGCCGCGCCGCCGCCAAGGCCAATCAGCATCGCCGGCCCGCCCAGCACCACTAGGGCATAGCCAGGCTTCATCGCGCCCTTCTCGATATGCTCGGCGCGGATGTTTCCCAGGCCTCCGGCAAGCATGATCGGCTTGTGATACCCAAAGACCTGGCCGTCACTCTCCTGCTCGAACGTGCGAAAGTAGCCGCACAAATTCGGCCGTCCGAACTCGTTGTTATAAGCCGCCGCACCCAGCGGGCCGTCGATCATAATCTCCAGCGGCGAAGTAATCGCTGCTGGCCTGCCATATGCACGTTCCCACGGCTGCGGCGCCTGCGGCAGATGCAGGTTGGAGACGGTGAAGCCGCACAGCCCAGCCTTCGGTTTCGCCCCTCGGCCTGTAGCCCCTTCGTCGCGAATCTCACCACCCGCACCCGTCGCCGCACCCGGCCAGGGTGAGATCGCAGTCGGATGATTGTGCGTCTCGACCTTCAGCAGGATGTGTATGTCTTCCTTGTGATACCGATAAATTGCATCGTTGGAATCATTTGCATCGGGGAAAAACCTTCCGCCAACGCTGCCTCGGATGACAGCCGCGTTGTCGCGATACGCAGAGAGCACATTGTCGCCGGATACCTCGTTCGTGTTGCGGATCATCTGAAAAAGCGAGCGCGGTTGCTTCACGCCGTCGATGGTCCACCTTGCGTTGAATATCTTGTGGCGGCAGTGTTCGCTATTGGCCTGCGCAAACATATAGAGCTCGACGTCCGTGGGGTTGCGGCCCAGCTTCCTGAACTCCGCCACGAGGTAGTCGATCTCATCGGCAGCCAGCGAAAGACCAAGCTGTCGATCGGCTTCGGCGATCGCAGCTGCGCCGCGAGCGAGAACATCGATGTGCGCAAGAGCTTTCTGGTCACGCGGAGTGAACAACGTAAGCAGCTCATCAGCGCTCTCAAAGAAGGCACTCTCCGTCATGCGGTCGTGCAACCCGCCGGCCAGCAATGTGAGATCCGTCGCACCCGCAATGGCAACTACACGCGCACGCTCAATCCGCGAGATTGCCTCGAAGCCTGTATTGTGCAGAATGTCTGTCGCCTTGCTCGACCATGGCGATTGCGTCCCAACCCGCGGCGCTATCCAGACACGGTCGCCTGTCGAACTGCTTAAGCCCGGCCCCAGTTCCAGCAACTCGCCGAGCCGCTCCTTATCGATACCTTCCGCAGCCTCCGCACGCAGCCGCAGCAGATACAGATACGACGCTGAGACCTCCGATACGCCCGCGTCCAGCGCTCGCAAGCGGGCGGCAAGGCGCTCGGCCTCAAACGTCGTCAGCGCTGGCGGACCCATAAGGATCCGCACAGCGGCCGCCTCGCTAGATGCGTGCGGAGAGATTTCTGGTGATATGGCTGGCGACATCTTCGGTATATTTGGCGGCATCGTTGCGTTGTTTTTCGAGCGTGGCTAGATATTCTTCGCTGACGTCACCGGTAACATAGTGACCGTCGAAGACCGATGTATCGAAGTTCGTGAGCCCGGGTGAAGCCTCGGTAATGGAATCCTTGAGGTCCTGCAGGTCCTGAAAGATCAACTCGTCCGCGCCGATATTCTTCGCCAGTTGCTCCACTGTCTTTCCGGTGGCGATCAACTCCGAACGCGCCGGCATATCGATGCCATAGACGTTAGGAAAGCGCACAGGCGGCGCGGCGGAACACACATAGACCTTCTTCGCGCCCTGCTCGCGCGTCATCGCGATGATCTCGCGAATGGTCGTCCCGCGCACGATGGAATCGTCTACCAGCAACACGTTCTTGCCCTCAAAAACCTGAGGAATCGGGTTCAGCTTGCGCCGGATCGACTGCTTGCGCATCGCCTGACCCGGCATGATGAACGTGCGCCCCACATAGCGGTTTCTCACCAGTGCATCGCGATAAGGAATGTTGAGCCGCGTTGCAATCTCCTGCGCAGCGATGCGACTCGTCGAAGGGATCGGTATCACCACATCGATAGGCACATGCGACCACTCCCGCTTGATCTTCGCCGCCAGCTTGGTGCCCATGTTGATGCGGCACTGATAGACAGATGCACCGTCGAGCACCGAGTCCGGCCGCGCCAGGTAGACATACTCGAACAGGCACGGAGCCTTCTCATGCCCCAGCAGGCTCTGGTGCATATGCAACTCGCCCTGCATGTCGATGAACACCACCTCGCCCGGCGCAAGGTCATGCTCAATCTTGAACCCGCTGACCTGCAGCGCAACACTCTCCGACGCGATCATGTACTCGGTACTGCCGTTCTCCCCACGCGTCCCAAAGATCAGCGGTCGTATGCCATTCAAGTCGCGAAACGCCACCATCCCTACACCGGCGATCGTGGCAATCACGCTATACCCGCCCTTGCAGCGGCGATGAACCTCTTCCACCGCGGCAAAGATGTCGAACTCATTGGGACTCACCGCGCCGCGTCGCGTCAGCGCATGGGCAAAGACGTTCAGCATCACCTCGGAGTCGGAGGTTGTGTTGAGATGCCGCATGTCGGTGTGAAACAGGCCCTCGATGATGTCCGGCACATTGGTCAGGTTGCCGTTGTGCGCGAAGACGATCCCATACGGCGAGTTCACATAAAACGGTTGCGCCTCCGCCACCGACGCGCACCCTGCTGTCGGGTAGCGCACATGCCCGATCCCCATGTTGCCAAGCAGCCGCGCCATGTTGCCGGCGTTGAAGACCTCGGTGATCAGCCCATTGCCTTTTTCAAGATAGAAGCGGTCTTCAAAACAGGTGGCAATCCCGGCTGCGTCCTGCCCGCGATGCTGCAGCATCGACAGCGATTCGTACAGCACCTGGCTAACTGGGTTGTGTCCGAAGACGCCGACAATACCGCACATTGTTCCTCGCTGCCTGGGTGTCGCCTGGTAGGGTTGGAGAAGATTCGTCGCCACGCCGGCGGTACGGTATTGGGTCGCCGAGCAAAGCTCGCCTAGGCCATTATCTCCCATTTTCGTGAGGAAAAATGGCCCCCACCCTCTGCCCCCTCAGGCTGGAAGGCTCTCCAGCATCGCCAGCAGCGCGGCCTCGTCCAACACCGCAACCCCTAGCTGCTGCGCCTTTTCCAGCTTCGAACCCGCCTCTTCCCCCGCCACCACATAGCTGGTCTTCTTGCTCACCGACCCCGAAACCTTCCCGCCCGCAGCCTCAATCCTCGCCTTGGCTTCGTCGCGGGTGAGCGTCGGCAGCGTCCCGGTCAGCACAAACGTCAACCCTTCCAGCGCTGTCCCCCGCACGCGTCTCACGGCGGTAAACGTCAGCCCATACCCGCGCAGCCGTTCCACCAGCGCCAGGTTCCGCTCGTTGGAAAAAAACTCCCGTACCGTGGCCGCCACCTTCGGCCCAATATCGTTCACTTTGGTCAAATCCTCTTCGCTCGCCGCGATCAAGGCGTCGATCGACCCAAACTCCTCCGCCAGCGCCTGCGCC
>Ga0302314_10014561_pt1 | contig 13447 bp, 9 predicted proteins | sample III_Palsa_N2_3_FD_200533 | JGI IMG/M metagenome (GOLD analysis project Ga0302314, IMG submission 200533) | Peat permafrost microbial communities from Stordalen Mire near Abisko, Sweden - III_Palsa_N2_3 | ecosystem: Environmental > Terrestrial > Soil > Palsa > Peat permafrost | place: Sweden...
TTCCCTCACCATCTACAACGTGTCGGGGCGCAGTCGCGCAATGGGTCGAGGAACTGACCTTCGCCGTACTCGAACGCGATGCCGCCGGATTCAACTACCTGGTTGCTCCCGGCGAGAGCAACAGCGACACCACCGTGAACCTCTGGGCGAACGAAATCGCACCCGCCGTCCGCGAAGCAGTCGCCAAGCACTGACCCCGACCGGTCGCATGAAGGGGGGCGCGCGCAACCGCTTCGCGATGGATGCGTTTCCGTCCGATACGTGTCCGTGTGTCGCGTGTCCGGCTCTGGGCAGGTGTACTGGAGTGGGCGGCCGACCGCCCCGCGCACAGGGTCACTTGTGGGAGGTCTCGGCATGGCCGCGAAACCCTCTGGCTCGCAACGGCACCGGGGCAGGCTGTTCGTACAGCTGATCGGTGCGAGCGTGCTGGCCGGTGCGCTCGTCGCGGGGCTGGGCATGCCCGCGGTCGGGGGGCTCGGTCTGGGAGCCAAATCCGTTGTCGAGGACTTCGACAGGATCCCGGCGGCCATGGTCACCCCCGCGCTGGCGCAGACCTCGACCGTCTACGACGCCGACGGCGGGGTGATCGCGACGCTCTTCACCCAGGACCGCACGGTCGTGCCGATCGACCGGATCGCACCGATCATGCAGGACGCGCTGATCGACATCGAGGACCACCGCTACTACCAGCACGGTGCGATCGACCTGGAGGGCACCCTGCGTGCCCTGTTGAAGAACTCCAGCTCGGGGGCCGTGGTGCAGGGCGGCTCGACGCTGGCGCAGCAGTACGTCAAGAACGTGCTGGAGTACGAGGCGGGCAACCCCGGTTCGCCGCAGTACCAGGCGGCCAGCGCGGACACCACCGCGCGCAAGATCCAGGAGCTGCGGGACGCCATCAAACTGGAGGAGACCACCAGCAAGCAGCAGATCCTCGACGACTATCTCAACATCACCTACTTCGGCGAGGGCGCCTACGGCATCGAGGCAGCCGCCGAGCTGTACTTCAGCGTCCACGCCGGCCAGTTGACCCTCACGCAGGCGGCTCTGCTGGCCGGGCTGGAGCAGGAGCCCTCGGCCTACGACCCGATCCAGAATCCGGTGGTTGCCACGACCCGCCGCAATCAGGTGCTCGCGGCGATGGCCACCTACGGCACCATCACCCAGGCCCAGGCCGCCAGGGCCGAGGCGGCGCCCCTCGGGTTGAAGGTGACGCTGCCCGGCAGCGGCTGCCTCTCCGCGCGCACCGACGAGGAGGGGTTCTTCTGCACCTATGTGGAGAACGTCATCGAGCAGAGCCCGGCCTTCGGCAGCACCGCGCAGGCCCGCCAGGCGCTGCTGGACCAGGGCGGCCTGAAGATCTACACCACCCTTGATCCCAGGGACCAGGCGAACGAGGTCAGGGCGGTCGCCGACCATGTCTACGCCGACGACACCGCGGCCGCCGCGACGACCATGGTCCAGCCCGGCACCGGCGACATCCTGGCCATGGCGCAGAGCCGCCCCTTCGGCACGGGGAGGAGCGAGACCGAGATCAACTACAACGCGAACGCCCTGTACGGGGGTGCGGAGGGCTTCCAGACCGGCTCCGTCTTCAAGGCGATCACCGCGGCCACCGCCCTGTCCGAGGGCATCCCGTTGAGCCACACCATCGACGCCGTGGTCGCGGGCGACTATCCGCAGATGACGACCTGCAGCGGCAGGGTGCTTCCCCCGCAGCCCGGCATGGAGAACGACACCGACGAGGCCTACGGCTCCATCGACATGGTCAAGGCCATGGCCGACTCGGTCAACACCTACTTCGTCCCGCTGGAGCAGCAGGCCGGGCTGTGCAACGTGGTGCAGATGGCACAGGCGTTCGGTCTCGGCTACCAGGGCGCGCTGAACCAGTCGGGCACCGGACTCCAGCCGCTGTCCGAGTACCAGACGCTCACCCTGGGCGTGAACAGCCTCACCCCGCTGCAGATCGCCGACGCCTATGCCGCCTTCGCCGACGACGGCGTGTACTGCAACGCCACGGCGATCACCCGGGTCACCGACGCCGAGGGCAGGAGCCTGCCGGTGCCGGCCGCCGACTGCCACCGCGTGGTGTCACCGGAGGTGGCCGCCGATGTGAACACCCTGCTCGCCTCCGTGGTGGCGGACGGCGGGACCGCCCAGACCATCGGCGACATCGGCTACCCCGACGCCGGTAAGACCGGGACCACCAACGAGGAGGCCCAGGCCTGGTTCACCGGCTACACCGCGCAGATCTCGGACGCCACCGTGACGACCGACCCCGACGATCCCAGCCGGTCCCTCAACGGCCTGGACATGGGCGGCACGTCCTACGACCCCGCCTATGGGTACCTCACCTCAGGCCCCATCTGGCAGCAGGCCATGATCGCGTCCATGTCCGGGATGCCCCCTGTCGACCTCGCCATGGCGGACAACCAGACCGGCACATAGCCGGGCAGGATCAGCCATGGAAGCTGTCGCCGAGGGTGCCGGTCGAGCCGCCCACCGTCGCGGGCGGTCCTCGCTCTATGCGACAGTCTCTTGGCGGTCCGAAGGCGTCACCGTACGGTTGATCGCCAGAGCCCGCGCCACGACCTCGTCCAGCACCGCCCGGCAATCAATCTCGGATGGCGCCTTCACGAGGGCGGTTCCGATTCTGATGCCCGAACTGACACGCATGTCCGGCATAACCGCACCCGGTTGGATCCTCATCCGGACATCGACGACGCCAGGGACGCTCGCGATATCGGCCCGCGTGACGCGATTGATCTTTCCCGCCTCGGTCGGGATGGCGGTGTACCCCACTACCTGGCCGGACACCGGCCGGGGAGGCCGTAGAGGGTCACCGGTCACCACCCGCACGGCAGCGTCCCAGATGTCGAAGCCGAGTACATGTTCGCCCATGGAGCTCACCATGTGGCCGGCAGGCCGCGCGCCGAGTTCACCGGCGACGAAATCGCCTGGCCCACCGAACAGTTCGAAGTGGAATACGCCGTCGGTGTGCCCCAGCGCCGCGAGCGCACGCTGGGTGATGTCCCGGGCTTCGGCGTAGACCCCGCGATGGTCATCCGGTTGCAGGGCAATGGTTGCGACGGGGCGGCCCTGCTTGGTCTCGATGAGGGGAGTCCGGTAACGGGACACCATGATGCTGTGCAGCAGGCCCTTCATCACCACGCCGTCGACGTGCCACTCATCGCCGCCGATCCTCGACTCTATGAGAAGCCGCCGCATTGTCGGATCGCGCTCGAGTGTTGCCGCGATCAGCGAGTCCAACTCGGCTTCGTCGACAGCCGCCGCAACGTTGGCCGTGCCGCCACCGGCCAGTGGCTTCAGGATGAAGGGTGCGGCCAGGCCGGCCTCCTTCACCAGGCGGCTGACCGGTCCCGCGCATGCTCCGGCGTCCGGAATGACCAGGTGGTCGGCAGTACGGATTCCGGCTCGTCGCCAGGCGGACTTCTGGACGGCCTTGTCGCGACAGCGCAGAGCGGTCTCCGGATCGAGTGCGCGCGCGCCCAGCATCCGACCCAGGATCGCGGCGGGTACGACCCCCTTCTCCGCAACGGAGACGACGGCATCGACTCCGCGCGTGAGGGCTTCGGTGTGGTGAAGGGCCGACCAGAGGGACTCGCCGATCCGATACGAGTCGACAGCGCACGCACGCTTGATGGCGTGACGAAAGGGAGCCACTCTGGCGTGCTCGGTCCCCTCGTACAGAAGTGTGAGCTCATGGCCGAGATCCATCACGGATCGGATGGCCTCCGGTCGGGCCCCGACCAGCACTACGTGCATCGCCGTACCTCCCGCTCTCGTGGCCTCGTAGCCTCGTCATCTCGTCGTCCGAACGCGGCATCTATCCCTGGTCCCGGAATACCCGATCCAGAGCTGCCGCGATCTCCGGCTTCGCGGCGGGATCGGCGACCAGCGCATACCGGGCATGGGGCCTCTGCGAATTCAAGCTGATCGGCATCAGGAGGAGCACGCCGCTGCTTTCACTCCGGTCATAGAGAAGGCCGGCCTCCCGGATCACCGAGACGAACTCGGCCGTCGTCCGACGGCCCCATTCGGACCCGGCGCTCTCCTGCAATACGGCCTGGCCCTCGCGGCCGGGGCAGACCCGCTTGTCATCCAGCAGCCTCTGCAGGACCGTACCGGAGGTCGTCCGGGCATTGACCTCCGCGAAGAACAGCTGACCGCTGGGCGTCAACACCGCATCCACGTCCATGTATCCCCGGTAGCCGAGGTCTCGATATGCCGTCACTATGCTCTGGGCTCCGTCGAGCAAGCCCTGGGAGACATGCCGATCCAGGTTCTCGATGCCGACGACTTCACGCGCGATTCGCCCGTCCTCGTAATAGACGCTTCCGGCCTCACAGACCTCCAGCCTGTCGTCACCCACCCGGAATTCGACATAGAGGCAGTCACTCACATCGAGAAGCTGTTCGACCACCACAGGGTGGAGCCCGTCTTCCGAGGCCCACCGCCAGCGCTCCTCCCAGTATTCGGTGACCGCGTCCACCGAGCTGTCGCGAAGCCGGTGCACCTGTCGGGCGCCGATATGGGCCGGTGCGTGATCCCCCTGCGCGATGACCATCTCGTTCCCCGCTCCGCCGGCGCCGTGGGCCCGCTTCACGATCACCCCGTGTCCCAGGGACATCAGCGTGTGCGTGATGTGAACGGCTTCCTGCACTTCGCTGCAGACGCGGCCGGGTGCGGTCGCCAGCTCCACCCCGGCTGCCAGCGCCCGGAACGTCGCTTTGCTGTCGGCGAGCCTGGCGCCGCCCTGCAGGAAGAAATCCGCGCCGGGAAGCGAGTCCTGGATGCCCAGCGCCGAGGCGAGTTCCGCCACACCCGAGGGGTACAGGGCGAAGACCTCCTCGAGATCGGCACCCGAGAGGTGGTTGGCCAGATCGGAGAGGAACGCCGGTTCGAACAGCGCCGCGGGGTCGATCGACCGTCGGCCGAATCTGCCTTCAGGGGCGAGGACGATCGTGATCCGGTCACTGCTCATGCCCTTGACCGAGCATATGTGCTCGAAGTAATCAGCGTCCGGCAGATCCGGCAGCACGATGACGTCACCCTCGTCGGCCAGCCAGAGCGTGCGCTGGGCCCAGCCCCGATGGTCGACTCTCTCTCGCTGCTCGGCAGGGATGTAGCCGCTGTTCCCGATCAGAAGTCTCATGGCGCCTCGTCGATGAGAAGGTCTGTGATCAGTGCCTGCTCGTTCTTGTAATTCCGCACGAGAACCCCGTCGGCGACCACCTCGTGCGCCGGTCGCGTCAGTGGGATCTTCCCCAGGCGGGTGGTCAGGATGTACTGCGGTACAGCGAATCCGGTGATGTGTCCCTGCAGGCCCTCAATGATTTCCAGACCCCGCTCCACAGTCGTCCGGAAGTGCGACACGCCGGTCACGTTGTCGCAGTGATACAGGTAGTACGGCCTGACCCGGATGCGAACCAGTTCCGTCAGGAGCCTCCGCATCGTCGCGACATCGTCGTTGATGCCCTTGAGCAGGACTGACTGGTTGCCCACCGGGATTCCCCGCCGCAGCAGCCGGTCGATCGCGGCCTCTGCCTCCTCGGTGATCTCATCGGGGTGGTTGAAGTGCGTGTTGAACCAGATCGGGTGATACCGCGACAGCATGTCGCAGAACTCGTCCGTGATTCGCTGCGGGAGCAGCACGGGAAAGCGGCTGCCGATGCGGATGATCTCAACGCTCGGGATCTCCCGGAGCCGGGAGATGATCTCCTCCAGCTTGTCGTCCCGGTAGGAGAGGGGATCGCCTCCGGTCAGCAGGACGTCCCTGATCTCCGGATGCTCGGCGATGTACCGGTAGTCCTCCTCGAACCCCCCGCCCTCGTCGTCACGGAAGTAGGTACCCGACAGGTCCGTGGTGTGGAACTTCCGAGTGCAGTGCCGACAGTAGACCGGGCAGGCCTCCGTGATCAGCATGATGACCCGGTCCGGGTACTTGTGGACCACGCGATTGGTCTTGCGATAGAACCGGTCGTCGACCGGGTCGACATCCGACCCGGCATAGGTGACCAGTTCCTCCATCGCGGGGACTGCCTGTTGGCGGATCGGGCACGTCGGGTCCGTCTTGTCCATGAGCGACGCGTAGTACGGCGTGATGCTCATGCGGTACTTGCCCGCGGTTCCCAGGAGGGCGCTCTCCTCGTCCGGCGTCACCTCGATCCATTGCCGAAGCTTGGCGAGGCTGGTGATGCGGTGGCGCATGTGCCACCGCCAGTCGGCCCATTCCTCGGCCGTGGCCCCGAAGCTCTCTGCCACCGACACGTGGTCCACGGCGACAGACCCCGCCCCTGTCCTCGTGGGGGAAATGCTGTCCATATGCGCACGCCTTTCACGGTTCCTGGGGGATGCGACCATCAGTCGTTCGGTGCGTCGCCTGTCTCGACGCCCGCAGCTGCCGGCACGCGATCGTCGTCCTTCTCCTCGGCCTCTTGGTGATCCTTCACATCAAAACGGTGGAAGGCCGGTAGCCCGATCCGGATCAGGCCGGCTCCGACGACCGCCGCCAACCCTCCTCCGGTGACACTGGCTGTCGCACCGAACAGCGAGCCGAACACCCCGCCGCGGAAACTGCCCAGTCGGGTGCCACCCACCCCGACCATGAATTCCAACGAGCTGATGCGGCCCCGCAGCTCATCCGGTGTGGCCAACTGCACGACGGTGGAATGGAAGACCACGCAGATGACGTCTGCCGCACCGGCCAGCACCAGCAGCGCGAGTGCCAGCCACAAAGTGTGGGCCAACCCGAAACCGACAATGGCCAGCCCGTAGAGCGCACAGGCGATCAGAGCTGCCCGTCCGAGCCGTCGGACGTGCCCGGCCAAACCTGAGAAGGCCGACCCGAGTACTCCTCCTACGGCCTCAGCTGCGGTCAGGAGGCCCAAGGTCGCGGCCGAGCCTCCGAATCTCTCAGCGTTGATCGCCGGAAACAGGGCCACCGGCACGCCGATCACCCCGATGCACATGTCCGCGAGGAACGCGCCCAGGAGCTCTTTGTGGGCGAACACGTGCCGAACCGCTTCCCCCGCCGCGCGGAGAGTGGGGCCCTTCCTGGACGACTCGGCCGGCGGCACCGCCGGAAGTCGGCCGATGCCGTAGAGCGCCGCGCCGAAGCTGATCGCATCGACGACGTAGCAGAACTTGAGCCCCCAGGCAGCCGCCACCAGGCCTGCAAGTGCAGGACCGCAGACCAGACTTACCTGCATGGTGAGCTGGTTCAGAGCACCGCCGGCAGCCAGGAGTTCGCGTGGAAGCAACCGTGGGGTGATCGCGCGCCGTGCCGGGGCGTTCACGGCACCCACCAGGGACTGCACCGCGATCAGGACGTAGAGCACGCCGACCTGGCGGAGACCCGCCAATGCCTGCGCAGCGAAGAGGATCGACACCGAAGCCTGCATGCTGCTGGTGAGGAGCACCAACCTGCGCCGGTCGTACCTGTCGCCCAAAGGGCCGGCGAATCCTGCGAAGAGGAGGCTCGGCAGGGCACCGATCAGCCCGGCGGCGCCGACCGCGCCTGAGCTGTGAGTGATCTGATACACCTGGAGAATGACCGAGAAGGCAGTCATCTGACCGCCTATGGCCGACAGGCTCTGCCCTGCCCAAAGCCGCCGGAAGTCCGGCGACTCCCTCAGGGGTCGGATGTCAAGAAGGACTCTGGGCACCAAGGGTTCCTAAGCCAGTCGTCGAAACACGCAGTCGCTTGTGCTCAAGAGGCATGAGCAGTCCGTGAGGTGGCCGGCTACACACGGTTGCGCGTAGCCGGCCACGCACTACTCGCCATCAGTGGTCGTAGCTCATGACGCCTCCTTTGGTTGAGGTGACTTTTCCATCGCATCCGGGGCACGACCGGGTCGCGCCTCGGTGCGAAGTCCTGGGCCCCGGGTCAGCCGACCGGCCGGAACGAGACGGGAAGAGCGTCCATGCTCCTCACGGTCGCGGTCCGGCGCCTCGTCGGCGCGCCTGCCAACCGCAGATCGGGGGCGTCGGTCAGAACGCGCAGTAGTTCCCGGATGACCACATTGCCGAACATCAGGCCGAGGCATCCATGCGCACCCCAGCCGAAGCCGAGGTGACGATTGGGCCGCCGGTTCAGCACCAGCTCATCGGGGCGCTCGAACTCCTCGGGATCACGATTGGCCGCCCCGAACAGCGTCATCACGATCTGGCCCGGCAAGACGGTCCGCCCGCCGATCTCGGTCTCGACCACCGCCACCCGGCTCGTCCCCTGCGCAGGGCCGTCGAATCGCATGAACTCGTCCGGAGCGGTCTCCAGGAGAGCGGCGTCGGCCCGCAGTTCGTCCATTGCCTCGGGGTGCTCGGCCACGGCCAGCGCGACATTGCCTATCGCGGCGAACAGCGTGCCGTAGCTGGCATTGAACATGTTGCTGGCCGAATTCCGGATGTAGTGCGCCGGGAGCCCCGCTCGATTCGCATCATCCCGAATCGAGGCCAACACCCCAGAGCCCGACTCCTCGGCAAGCCAGCCGTCCACGATCCCGTTCAGCTCGGCGCGCGCGCTGTCACCGGGCCCGATAGCCGCGGGGTTGAGGCCGGCGTCCATTCGACGCGCGATGGCGTCGGAGATCGCACTGTACCGATCGAGACTCGGCGGCACGACACCGAAGAGTTCAGCCGACACCATGAGCGACACCGGTCCGGCGACTTCGTGGATCCAGTCGAACTCGTCGCGGTCACGCAGGGGGTTGACGGTCTGTGCGATGAGTTCCCTGGCATTCTCGCCGAGAACATCGAGGTCCTGCCTCCGGAAAGCCGTCATGAGAACGCTCTTGAGCGGGCTGAGTTCGGGCGGGTCCAGCGACTGAAGATTCTGAAGGTGCTCCGGCACCTCCACGCCGGCCCGGCGCCGGTCGCGGGCGAACCTCACATGGTCGCGGAGGATGTTCCGGCAATCCTCGTTCCGGCATATGACCCATGACTGCATCTGCTCGTGCCAGAACACCGGGGATTCCTTGAGCAGCCGAGCGTAGAGCGGATATGGATCTTCGAGCGTCTCCGTCGACAGGGGATCGTAGACCGGTGGAACGACCATCGTCTCCTCTTTTTCGGTGGAATCCTGTGTATTCCTTGCCGCAACCATCCTGACCGGACGTCACAACACACGGGCTCAAGGCGTCAAGGCGTCAAGGCATCACGAGAGGCTGCTGAGAAGCGCTTCGGCGGCCCCGTCCTTACCCAGGTCCGAGACCAGGCCGCCGAGGAGTTTGCGGAACTCCTCCTGCGCGCGTGAACGCTGCTCTTCCGTCCCCACCACTCCGTATGCGTACTCCCGCCAGTCAGCATCCGTCAGGAGACGCTTTGAGAGGGCGTCACAGAGGATGGAGATCCACGTCGGACCCTTCAAAGTGAAGTTCAGCTGGAGGCAGTCGCCGTGGGCGACCGTCTGGTGCCACCAGCCGCGCGGCATGAAAATCACCCCTCCGGCCGTTACCTCAGCCGTCTGCGCATCCTGCGGCATCTCGCTCGGCAGCGGCAGCTTGTCGGCGAGCGAGAGCTGCGCGGAATCGATCTGCGCACCCTGACCTCCGACCAGCGTCGCGGTCTGGTTGCGGATGTGCTCGTTCGGAGCCCATCGCCAGACCTTCCGCCCGGCGAGCAGCAGGGCAAAGGTGGCTTCGAAGTCGCTGTGCATGGGAAGCCCGCTGGCGTTCGCATAGACCTCGCCTCCGTTTCCGGTGGAGGTGAAGACCTCGCAGTGCAGGACGTCGCGGGGAACCCCGAGGGTGGCGGCCATCTGCGTGGCGACCTGTTCGAGGCCGGGAACGTAGCGCTCGACCCGACGCAGGAAACATGTGTACTCGGCGCGGTAGAACGACAGGGCAGCGGCACCGTTCGGGACGTTCGCGAAGAATCCGTCCGGGCGGAGGAGCGTCACCCGGTCCTCGAAGACCTCGAGGATGCGCTCGCCGGACCCGAGCTCCGGGAGCGCGCTGAGCACGGGTGCGAGGCGCTCCGAGTCACCATCGAAGTATCCGGGCCGACTCGGCCAATGCCGCTGGAGGAATTCGTCGGCCGTGGTCGGCGCTACCAGCAGATCCAGGTCAAGCATTGCAGCATTTCCTCTCGGTAGCGCTCCAATTTGCTGGGTGGGGGCGAACCCCTGCGATGCATCGGGAATACCGCGACGGCGGCTCAAACGCTCTTGGTCTCGAAATCATGCACAATCGGACGGTCCGGAATGATTCTGCCCGGCATACGATGGTTCGTCCTGGGCCCGGAAAGACATGCGGATCCTCGTTCACAGACGACACTGCGCAACAATTGATGCCCTCCCGTTGGCAAGCTCAACCGTCCCAGGCGGATGCCTTCTCCGTCTCAACTCAGTCGTCACTGTAATCGCTATTCCTTGTCCCGTCATGACCGCCGGAATGGATATGACGTAGGTCACACTGCATGCATTGACCTGGACAAGAGCGCTAAATCGCCGACTTCGCCCACGTCCACCGCAATCGCACGCACCGACAAGAAAACATCTTCGACCTATACGAACTACAAGAAGAACCATGAAACGGACAGCCCTCCATCGACCTGCGAGTTCGCGAAGCGCTACCTCGGCCTGCGCAGCCCAGCGCGTGGCAAGCGGGCGGAGGGGAGGCACGGGCGTAGCGGCGGGCGGCCTGCCTGGCTGGCTGCTCGCCCAGATCAGCACCGAGGAGGTCGTGCTGTGGCCTCCGTCCGTACGGCAGGATCTACGTCATGCTTGAACTTCGCGCTGTGGGATCAGACGACTGGCCGATCTTGCGGAGTTGCAGGGGTCGAGGGCCTTCCTACGGGGATGGTGAGCGGCGTTCCAGCTGGTCAGTCGGAAGACAGCATTGAGTTGATCTCGATGTGGGTCTCTCCCGTGGCCCGGGGCAGAGGGGTCGCCGACTCCCTGGTCCTGGAGGTCGAGCGGTGGGCTGCAGGGCAAGGCGCCACGTCTCTGTACTTGATGGCTACCTCACCTCGGGGCCTGGCAGCAGGCCATGATCGCGTCCATGGCCGGGATGCCCCCGGTCGACCTCGCCATGGCGCAGGCCCCGACCGGGGCGTAGCGGTCGGGGCAGTCAGCGCGGTCAGGGCGCGGTCAGGTCAGCTCTCGGCGCATCACCCAGCGCAGGATCCCGCTGTGCCGGGAGGTGGTCGGCAGGACCCGCGTGAAGCCGGCGCCCTCGAACATCGTCACGGTCCCGACATAGGCGAAGCCGGCACTGATCTTCGCGCCCTGAGCGTCCAACGGGTAGCCCTCCACGATGCCGGCTCCCTGGCTTCGGGCGTAGTCCACGGCTCCTTCGAGCATCGCCTTGGCCACGCCCTGGCGCCTGAACCCGGCCCGCACGACCAGGCAGACCACGCTCCACACCGGCTGCTCGTCCACCAGGGGGATCGTCCGCGAGTGCACCAGCCGCGAGAGCCCGGCACGCGGCGAGACGGAGCACCAGCCGGCCGGGGCTCCGTCGACGTAGGCGATCACGCCCGGCGGCTGCCCACTCTCGCACAGGCTCCGCATGTACGCCTCGCGCTCCGGGCCGGACTTCGCCGCCCGGTCCGGGAGCCGGTACGCCATGCACCAGCACGCGGAGGCGCCTTCGCGCTTGGGACGCAGCACCGTGGCCAGGTCCTCGAAACGGTCGCCGGTGGCAGGGCGCACCGTGATGTCAACCATGGGAAGCATGGTACTGGCGGCGTCCGACAGTTCCTGGGCGTGTCCGGTGGACCGTTGGGCTGACCGGGTGTCAACTGCCCGCGCACGGGAACAGGTGCGGCGGACCCGTGGTTGTCGGCAGCACCGGGACTCCGGTGCGGGGCGGAGGAGAGGAGCAGGCCGTGGGTGCAGGCGTGGAGCGGGGAACGGTCGGGGTGTGGCGGCACAGCAGCGGGTTGACGCCCGCGCTGGCCTCGGAGTTGGAGCAGCTGGGGTACGGAAGGATCTGGATCGGCGGCTCGCCGGACGGCGACCTGGTCTCGGTCGAGCAGGTGCTCGACGCGACCTCGACCGTCGGGGTGGCGACGGGGATCGTCAACATCTGGAAGGACGACGCCCGCACGGTCGCGGCGTCCTTCCACCGGCTGGAGCGGAGCCACCCGGGGCGGTTCCTGCTCGGCATCGGCGCGGGCCACCGCGAGGCGGACGGGGAGTACGTCCGCCCCTACGAGGCGCTGGTCGCGTATCTGGACGTGCTGGACGCCGAGGGCGTGCCGCAGGACCGGAGGGTGCTGGCGGCGCTCGGTCCGCGCGTGCTGAAGCTGGCCGCCGACCGGGCCGGGGGCGCGCACCCCTACCTGGTCACCCCCGAGCACACCCGGCAGGCACGGGAGATCATGGGCAAGGACGCGCTGCTCGCGCCCGAGCAGAAGGTGGTCCTGGAGAGCGACCCGGTGCGGGCCCGCGCGATCGGCCGCCCGCGGGTCGCCTCCCCCTACCTGCAGCTGTCCAACTACACCGCGAGCCTGCGTCGCCTGGGCTGGAGCGAGGCGGATCTGGCCGGCAGCGGCAGCGATGCGCTGATCGACGCCCTGGCCGTGCACGGCACCCCCGAGCAGGCGGCCGCGGGCCTCCGCGCGCACCTTGATGCGGGCGCGAACGAGGTCGCCGTCCAACTGCTGACCGCTGAGGACGAATCGCCCGCACCGGGCTTCCGGGCCCTGGCCGGGGCGCTCTGGGGCTGACCCGGCCCGGCGACGGGCCCTACCCGGGGTGGGGGCCGTCCTTCGCCAGGATGTTCAGCGCTCCGGGCAGCACGCGGGCGGTCACCGGCAGGACGGCGTCGACCTCACCGTCGGCGCCGTAGGGGATCTCGCGGTTCGCGGTGATGGTGACCTCGCGCCCGCGAAGGACCTCGACCTGGGGCCGCTTGATGTGGGTGCCGTCCTTGAGCTCGTTCATCACCGCGAAGAACAGGGGCTTGGGGGCGTCGCGGATGAGGACGATGTCGAGCAGGCCGTCGTCGAGGCGCGCCTCGGGGGCGACAGCCCGGCCGAAGCCGTAGAAGCGGGAGTTGGCCGCCACCACCGAGTAGCCGCGGCATTGGTGCACGGTCCCGTCCACGGTGACCTGGAAGTCGGCGGCGCGCCAGGTCGCGATGGCCCGGAAGCCGCCCATGTAGTAGGAGGCCGCCCCGCGCAGCACCCGGGAGTGGTTGGCGTGGCGGTTGGCCAGCGCGTCGACGCCCGCATACACGCTGCCCAGGACGACGGTCCGCTGGTGGACCGCGGATTCCACCTCGATGGCGTCCACCTGCACCGGCTCGCCGTGCAGCAGCAGGTCGGCGAGTGCGGCCGGGTCCTGGGGCAGGCCCAGGGCGCGGGCGAAGTCATTGCCCCGCCCGGCCGGGACCAGGCCGAAGGTCGCGCCGGTGCCGGCCAGGGCGCCGCCGACGCAGCCGGCCATGCCGTCGCCGCCGACGGCCAGGACCGTCCGGCCGTC
>Ga0302314_10014562_pt1 | contig 13446 bp, 12 predicted proteins | sample III_Palsa_N2_3_FD_200533 | JGI IMG/M metagenome (GOLD analysis project Ga0302314, IMG submission 200533) | Peat permafrost microbial communities from Stordalen Mire near Abisko, Sweden - III_Palsa_N2_3 | ecosystem: Environmental > Terrestrial > Soil > Palsa > Peat permafrost | place: Sweden...
GACGATCTCGCAGCCGGCGTCCTTCAGCCAGGCCACGCCTTGTTCCCACAAACCTTCGATCTCGGCCGGCATGCCGTCGACGCGGTATTCCTTCGGCACGCCGATGCGCAGGCCCTTGACCGACTTGCCAACAAAGCTCGGAAAATCCGGCGTGTCGACGTTCAGGCTTGTGGAGTCCTTCGGATCGTGGCCGGCCATGGATTTCAGCAGGATGGCGGCGTCTTCCACCGTCTTGGCGATCGGTCCGGCCTGGTCCAGCGACGAGGCGAAGGCGACGACGCCCCAGCGCGAACAGCGGCCATAGGTCGGCTTCACCCCCACCGTGCCGGTGAAGGCGGCCGGCTGGCGGATGGAGCCGCCGGTATCGGTCGCGGTCGCGCCCAGGCAGAGCTCGGCCGCCACCGCCGTCGCCGAACCGCCGGACGAGCCGCCGGGGGTCAGCGCCTGGTTGGAGCCCTTGTTGCGCCAGGGATTGACCACGGGCCCGAAGGCCGAGGTTTCGTTGGACGAGCCCATGGCGAACTCGTCCATGTTCAGCTTGCCCAGCATCACCGCCCCGTCGCGCCACAGATTGGCGGTGACGGTGGATTCGTAGGTCGGCTTGAAGTTCCCCAGGATCTTGGAGCCGGCCGTGGTGCGCACACCCTGCGTGCAGAACAGGTCCTTGATGCCCAGCGGCACGCCTTCCAGCGGCCCGGCTTCGCCGCTGGCGATGCGGGCGTCAGACGCCCGCGCCATGGCCAGCGCCACCTCCGGCGTCTCCAGGACGAAGGCGTTCAACGGCCGCGCCTGTTCGATCGCGTCCAGATGCGCGACCGCCAGCTCCTCGGCGGAAAAGGTCTTGGCGCGCAGGCCGTCGATAGCGGCCTTGAGCGTGAGCCCCTTGGTTTCAGTCATCACTCAACCACCTTGGGCACGATGAAAAAGCCGCGCTCGCTCTTCGGCGCATTGGCCAGGATGCGGGCGGAATCGCCGGGCTCGCTGACCACGTCCTCGCGCATGGGCAGCTTGGCGGCGACCACCGAGGTCATCGGCTCGACGCCCTCGGTATCGACCTCGTTCAGCTGCTCGATCCAGGCCAGTATGCCATTCAGCTCACTGGCCAGGGCTTCCAGCCGCTCATCCGGTTCACGGATGCGCGCCAGGTTCGCGACCTTTTTTACCGTCGCCGCGTCGATGGCCATGGGAGCATCCTTTGGAAGACGCGTGGGGGTTAGCCGCCCCTGGCCGCCTTTGACAAGAGGCGGCTTCAGGATGAAAGACCGCGCATGGCTGTCCTGGACCTTATCGACTTGCCCCAGGCCTTGCCGCCGTTCACGCCCGTGGCCGGCCTGGACCTGGGGACAAAGACCATCGGGGTCGCCGTCTCCGACATCGGCCGGGTGATCGCCAGCCCCTTGCTGCTGATCCGCAAGACCCAGTTCACCAAGGACGCCGAGGCCCTGTTCGCCCTGATGAAGACGCGCGGCGCGCGGGGCGTCGTCATCGGCCTGCCGGTGAACATGGACGGCACCGAAGGCCCTCGCAGCCAGTCCTCCCGCGCCTTCGCCCGCAACCTGCTGCGCCTGGATCCCGACCTGGCTATCGCCTTCTGGGACGAGCGGCTGTCCAGCGCCGCGGTCAACCGCATGCTGATCGACGAGGCGGACCTGAGCCGCGCGCGGCGGGGGCAACTCGTCGACAAGGCGGCCGCCGCCTATATCCTGCAAGGCGCGCTCGATCGGCTGAACGCGTCTTGATGCTATGACGATAAGCCCCTACTTGCCCCTTTGAGGGGGGGGCGCTCCCTCTTTTTGCGTGCGGGCGGGGGTAATGCGAACCAATCTGGCCATGAGATTGGTCGTGCTCGCCACTTTGGGCGTCGCGACCGCTGGCCTGTTGCAGGGTTGCGGCGGGCGTCCGCAACAGAAGCAAGGCACGCCCGAGGTCGGCGTGGTGGTCGTCGAGCCCCAGGCCGTGGCCTTGCAGACCGAGCTGCCCGGCCGCACCGCCCCCTTCGCCATTTCCGATGTCCGGCCGCAGATCGGCGGCATCGTCCAGGCGCGGCTGTTCGTCGAGGGCGCCGACGTCAAGGCAGGCCAGGTGCTCTACCAGATCGATCCGGCCACCTATCGCGCGGCCTACGACCAGGCCGCCGCGCAGCTGGCCTCGGCCAAGGCCAACGTCGTCACCACCAAGGCCAAGGCCGACCGCTATGGCGACCTGGTCAAGATGAACGGCGTCAGCAAGCAGGACTATGACGACGCCAACGCCGCCTGGCTGCAGGCCGCCGCGGCCGTGCAGCAGGACCAGGCGGCGCTGCAGAGCGCCAAGATCAACCTGGACTACACAAAGATCACCGCGCCCATATCCGGCCGGATCGGCCGCTCGACCTTCACCAAGGGGGCGCTGGTCACCCCCGGCCAGACCGACGCCCTGACCACGGTCCAGACCCTCGACCCCATCTATGTCGATATCAGCCAATCGACCTCCGACCTCCTGAAGCTGCGGCGGAGCCTGGCCGAGGGCTCCCTGACCAGCGGCGGCCCGGCCTCGACGGAAATCTCGCTCAAGCTGGAGGACGGCAGCGACTATCCGCTGAAGGGCAAGCTTCAGTTCACGGACGTCACCGTCGACCAGACCACCGGCACGGTGACGCTGCGCGCCATCTTCCCCAATCCCAACGGCGTGCTGTTGCCTGGCATGTATGTCCGCGCCGAGGTGCCCGAGGGCGGCAAACCCTCCGCCATACTGGCGCCGCAGCAAGGCGTGAGCCGCGACGCGGCTGGCCGTCCGGTGGCCATGGTGGTCGACGCCTCCGGCCGCGCCCGGACCCGCGTGCTGACCACCGGCGACGCGGTCGGCGACAAGTGGCTGGTGCTGGACGGCCTGAACGCCGGCGACCGGCTCATTGTCGAGGGCCTGCAGAGGGTCAAACCCGGCCAGCCGGTGCACGCCGTCCCCGCCGGTTCGCCGCCCCCGCCCGGTCCCGCCCAGCCTGGCCAGGGCTAGGCCGTGCTTTCACGCTTCTTCATCGAACGGCCGATCTTCGCCTGGGTCATCGCCATCGTCGTCATGCTGGCCGGCGCCCTCTCGATCCTGACCCTGCCGGTGGCGCAATATCCGTCCATTGCGCCACCTTCGGTGTCCATCAGCGCCAGTTACCCCGGCGCCGACGCCGAGACCCTGGAGAGCTCGGTCACCCAGGTGATCGAGCAGCAGCTCAAGGGGCTGGACCACCTGCTCTATTTCTCGTCCCAGAGCCAGTCGGACGGGACGGTGCAGATCGACGCCACCTTCGCCGCCGGGACCAACCCGGACATCGCCCAGGTGCAGGTGCAGAACAAGGTGCAGCAGGCGGTCCCGCTCCTGCCCACCGAGGTGCAGCAACAGGGCATCGTCGTCGCCAAGCAGACCGCCAGCTTCCTCCTGGTTATCGCCGTCTATGACGACACCGGCCGCTACACCCTGGCCGACATCGGCGACTTCGTGAACAGCAAGCTGCAGGACCCGATCAGCCGCGTCACCGGGGTTGGCGACCTGCAGGTGTTCGGCGGCCAGTACGCCATGCGCATCTGGCTCGATCCCTATAAGCTGAACAATTACAAGATGACGGTCGGCGACGTGCGCAACGCCGTCGCGGCGCAGAACATCCAGGTCTCGGCCGGCCAGATCGGCGCCAATCCGGCCGTGCCGGGCCAGCAGCTCAACGCCACGGTCACCGTGCAGTCGCGCCTGCACACCGCCGACCAGTTCAAGGCCATCGTCCTGCGCACCAGTCCGGGCGGGGCGGTGGTGCATCTCAGCGACGTGGCGCGGGTCGAGCTCGGCGCCGAGGACTATAGCGTCGTCGCCCACTACAACACCCATCCCGCGGCGGGCATCGCGGTGCGGCTGGCGCCGGGCGCCAACGCGCTGAAAACCGTCGCGGCGGTCAAGGCCAAGGTCGGGGAGCTCCAGTCCACCTTTCCCGAAGGCATGAAGGCCGCCTTCCCGGTCGACACCACCACCTTCGTCAAGCTGTCGATCCAGGACGTCATCCAAACCCTGATCATGGCCATCCTGCTGGTGGTCGCGGTCATCTTCCTCTTCCTGCAGGAGTGGCGCGCCACCCTGATCCCGGCGATCACGGTGCCGGTGGTGCTGCTGGGCACCTTCGGCGTGCTGGCCATCGCCGGCTATTCGATCAACACGCTCACCCTGTTCGCCCTGGTGCTGGTGGTCGGCTTGCTTGTCGACGACGCCATCGTGGTGGTCGAGAACGTCGAGCGGATCATGGCCGAGGAGGGTCTTTCACCGAAGGCGGCGACCATCAAGTCCATGGGCGAGATCACCGGCGCCCTGATCGGCATCGGGGTGGTGCTATCGGCGGTCCTGCTCCCCATGGCCTTCTTCCCCGGCTCGACCGGGGTGATCTATCGCCAGTTCTCGGTGACCATCGTCTCGGCCGTGGTGCTGTCGGTCACCGTCGCCCTGGTCCTGACCCCTGCGCTTTGCGCCACCCTGCTGAAGCCCAAGGACCCGGAGCACGTGCGCGCCGAGCGCGGCTTCTTCGGCTGGTTCAACCGCAATTTCGCGCGACTGGTCGACCGTTACGAGGCGACGCTCGGCCGGCTGCTGAAACGCTCCCTGCCGGCCATGCTGCTTTACGGCCTGCTGCTGATCGGCCTGGCCGTGCTCTTCATCCGCCTGCCCTCGGGCTTCCTGCCGGACGAGGACCAGGGCTCGATGCTGGTCCAGTTCACCCTGCCGACCGGCGCGGTGCAGTCGCGCACGGCCGAGGTGGTGAAACAGGTCGAGCACCATCTGTTCGTCGACGAAAAGGACAATGTCGCCGGCGCCTTCGTCATCAACGGCTTCAATTTCGGCGGTTCGGGCCAGAACCTCGGCATGGCCTTCGTGCGTCTGCGCGACTGGAAGGACCGCAAGGGCGTGCAGAACCGCGCCCCGGCCATCGCCCAGCGCGCCATGCGGGTCTTCTCCGGGATCCGCGACGCCCAGGTCTTCGCCTTCATCCCGCCCTCGGTGCAGGAACTGGGCAACGCCACCGGCTTCGACTTCGAACTGGAGGACCAGGGCTCGGTCGGCCACGACGGCCTGGTCGCCGCGCGCAACCAGCTGCTGGGGCTGGCGGCCAAGGACCCCATGCTGGTCGGGGTGCGGCCGAACGGCCAGGACGACACCCCGCAACTGCATGTCGATGTCGACATCGCCCGCGCGGGCGCGCTCGGCCTGGCGCTGAGCGACATCGACGACACCCTCTCAACGGCCTGGGGCTCGTCCTATATCGACCAGTTCGTCGACCGCGGCCGGGTCAAGCAGGTCTTCATGCAGGGCGACGCGCCCTATCGCATGACGCCGGAGGACCTGGGCAAATGGTATGTGCGCTCGAGCACGGGTGCGATGGCGCCCTTCTCGGCCTTCGCCGACAGCCGCTGGGCCTTTGGACCCGCGCGGTTGGAGCATTATAATGGCCAGCCTTCCATGGAGATTCAGGGCCAGGCCGCGCCCGGATTCTCCTCCGGCGCGGCCATGGACGAGATGGCGTCCCTGGCCAAGCAACTGCCCAAGGGCATCGGATATGAGTGGACGGGCCTGTCCTATCAGGAGCAACTTTCGGGCGCCCAGGCGCCGGCGCTCTACGCGCTCTCGCTCTTGGTGGTCTTCCTCTGCCTGGCGGCGCTCTATGAGAGCTGGAGCATCCCGGTGGCGGTGATGCTGGTCATCCCGCTCGGCGTCACGGGGGCGGTGCTCGCCGCCACCCTGCGCGGGCTCTACAACGACATCTATTTCCAGGTCGGCCTGCTCACCACCATCGGCATTTCGGCTAAGAACGCCATCCTGATCGTCGAATTCGCCGTCACCGCCGAAAAGAACGGGGTCGCGCCGTTTGACGCGGCCATGCAGGCGGCCAAGCTGCGGTTGCGGCCCATCCTGATGACCTCGCTGGCCTTCATCGTCGGGGTCTTTCCCCTGGCCATCGCCACCGGGGCCGGGGCTGGCAGCCAGAACGACATCGGCACCGGCGTGGTTGGCGGCATGCTGGCCGCGACCATCCTGGCCATCTTCTTCGTGCCGGTCTTCTTCGTCCTGGTGCGTGGCGGCCTGAAGACCTTGCCGCCACCACCGCCGCCGCCCGAGGCGGACGTGCAAACGGAGCCGGCGCCATGAGGTCCGCGCCGATCAAGACGCTCGCCGCCGTCCTGGCCATCGCCCTGGCCGGCTGCACGATGGCCCCCGCCTATCGGAGGCCGGCGCCGCCGGTCCCCGCGACCTCGCCAAGCGGTCCGGCCTATCCCGCCGTGGCGCCGGCTGATCAGGCCGCGCCTCTGGCCGGCTGGCGTGACCTCTTCACTGATCCGAATCTGCGGGCGATGATCGACCAGGCCCTGGCCAATAACCGCGACCTGCGCATCGCCGTGGCCAATATCCAGGCCGCCCGCGCCCAGTACCAAGTGCAGCGCTCGGCCCTGTTGCCCACCATCAGCGCCCAGGGCGCCGAGAGCTATACCCGCACGCCAGCCAACATCGAGGGCATTCCCGGCCTGAAAGGCTCGATCGACACGCGCTACTACTCCGCCGAGGTTGGGTTCAGCGCCTGGGAGATTGATCTGTTCGGCCGTATCCGCAGCCTGACGCGCGCCCAGCAGGAACAGTATTTCGCCACCGAAGAAGCGCGCCGCACCGCCCAGATCACCCTGATCGCCGAGGTGGCCGGCGACTATCTGATCTACGGCTCCGACTCGGCGCTCCTGAAGATCTCCCAGGACACCCTCACCAGTGGCCAGGCCAGCCTGGACGTCACCGAAAAGCGGCTGAACGGCGGCGTCGGAACTGGGCTGGATGTCGCCCAGGCCCGAACCATTGTCGAGCAGGCAAAAGCCGATGTGGCTCGGCTGACCACCCTGGTGGCCCAGGACAAGAACGCGCTCGATCTGGTGGTCGGGGCGCCAGTGGACCAGGCCCTGTTGCCGAGCGATGTGGACATGGCCGTCGCCCGGCCCGACGCCCTGCCCGGCGCCATCCGCTCCGAGGTGCTGCTGAGCCGTCCCGACGTGGTCGAGGCCGAGGACCAGCTGAAGGCAGCCAACGCCAATATCGGCGCGGCGCGCGCGGCCTTCTTCCCCAGCCTCACCCTGACAGCCCAGGACGGAGTGGCCAGCACCGCCCTCCAGACCCTGTTCCGCGCCGGGACCAGCGCCTGGACCTTCGCGCCCAACATCGCCCAGCCGATCTTCGACTATGGCAAGAACCGCGCGAACCTGCACTACGCCAAGGCCGAGCGCGACGTGGCCGTGGCGACCTACGAAAAATCCATCCAGACCGCATTCCGCGAAGTCGCCGACGCCCTGGCCGAGCGCGGCACCATCGACCAGCAACTGGCCGGCGAACGGGGCCTGGTCGACGCCTCGGCCGATGCGCTGACGCTGGCCACGGCGCGCTACGACCGAGGCGCGGACACCTATCTCAACGAACTGATCGCCCAGCGCAGCCTCTATGTGGCGCAGCAGACCCTGGTCTCCACCCGCCTGGCCGCGGCGACCAACCTGGTGACCCTGTACACGGTGCTCGGCGGCGGCGCGTCGTGAGCAGCGAAATGCGTCTCCCGCATGCGCTAAACGCCAGGCTCAACCAATAGTTAAGCCGCGCAGGCTAGGCTGCCGAGCTTGGGTTCCGTCAGGAGCCGCGCGACGGGGTGGACCGTGCATCGAGCCTTGGCTTCGTACGCTTCCGGGCAGACCCCTGAAAGCCTGGTGCAGCTCAGTTTCGCCGACGGCGCGGCCGCCGCCCACCCGTTCCAGGCGCAGACGAGCGACAAGCGCGCCACGCCGCGCCGCCGTGTCCTGTTGAGCGCCCTGCTGGTCAATCAGGAGTTCAACACAATCTTCCGCTGCCAGGTGCGCGACGTTTCCGACCAGGGCGCGCGGCTGAACATTCCCGACTGCTTCCTCGTGCCGGCCGGCTTCTGGCTGATTGCCCTGAGTTCGGGCGTCGCTTACGAGGCGAAACTGGCCTGGCGGCGCTTTCCAAGCGTCGGTGTTTCGCTCGGCGAGCCGATCGAACTCGAGGAGCCGACAAGCCGCATAGGCGGAAAATTAAGGGGCGTGTGGCTAAGCGCCGTACGATAGGCCTGGAGTGCAGCGTGTGATGGACAGGGATCGTCAGCAAACGGGGCTCGGCCGCAGGTCCGTGGACACCGGACCCATAGCCGAGGCCGGCTATAAGGGCGCCGAGCGTCGCACCGGCGTCGTCCGGCGCGCCGGCGCGCGGGCGCGCTCGCTACTCACCGGCAAGATCGTGATCGGCGATGGCGCCGTCAGCCATGATTGCGTGATCCGCAACTTCTCCGCCAGAGGCGCCCGCGTACGGCTGGCCGGCACGATCAACCTGCCCAGTGCGGTCGCGTTGCTGGTGGTCAAGGAAGGCCTGTTGTTCGACGCCACGGTCGCCTGGCGCCGCGGCGAGCAGATCGGCCTGGCCTTCAGCGGCCAGCACGACCTGCGCAAGGACGTCGATCCCGCCCATCGCGGCGCGCGCGCCCTCTGGACCGCTCTGGCCCCGCTTTAACCGGGCATAACGGCCGATTGCGTTCGTCTGGAAGCTTGGCCCCCGGGCAAAAGCCGCCTATGAAAGCGCTTTAATGGCCACGCCCGCTCCCGGTATCGACGACGTCCGCGCACGGACCTTTCCGTTCCCGAGCCGCCATTTCATTTCCGCCCTCGATCTGAACCGCCCGACCCTGGTCGACCTGCTCGATCTGGCCGACGGCTTCGTCGCCCTGAACCGGGAAAAGTCCAAGAAGCTCGACCTGCTCAAGGGCCGCACGCTGATGAACCTTTTCTTCGAGAATTCAACGCGCACCCAGAGCTCTTTCGAGTTGGCCGGTAAGCGGCTCGGCGCCGATGTGGTCAATATGAGCCCGCGCGCCTCGTCTATGGCCAAGGGCGAGACCCTGATCGACACAGCCGTGACCCTGAACGCCATGCACCCGGACCTGCTGGTCGTGCGGCATGCCTCGTCGGGCGCGGCCTCGCTCTTGGCGCAGAAGGTGGGTTGCAGCGTCATCAACGCCGGCGACGGCCAGCACGAACATCCGACCCAGGCCCTGCTCGACGCGCTCTCCATCCGCCGCTCGCTCGGCCACGTCGAGGGCCTGACCGTGGCCATTTGCGGCGACGTGCTGCACTCGCGCGTGGCGCGCTCCAACGTGATCATGCTGCAGGCCCTGGGCGCCCGCGTGCGGCTGGTCGGGCCGGCGACGCTGATGCCGGCCGGCGCCGATCGCTGGGGCGCGGAGGTGTTCCACGACCTGCGCCAGGGCATTTCCGGCGTCGAGGTGGTGATGATGCTGCGCTTGCAGCTGGAGCGCATGACCGGCGCCTTGGTCCCCTCGACGCGGGAATATTTCCGCTTCTATGGCCTCGACCGCGAAAAGCTGCACCACGCCGCGCCAGGCGCCAAGGTGATGCATCCCGGCCCGATGAACCGTGGCGTCGAGATCGATTCCGACGTCGCCGACGACCTCTCCATCAGCCTGATCCAGGACCAGGTCGAGATGGGAGTCGCCGTGCGCATGGCGGTGCTGGCGAGCTTGGCCGCGCGGCTGGACAACGACTGATGGCCGAGACCCGCCCCATCGCCTTCGTCGGCGCGCGCCTGGTCGATCCGGCCACCGGCTATGACGGCCCCGGCTGCCTGATGGTGGCCGACGGCCTGATCGCCGAGGTGGTGCGCCAGCCGGCCTATGACGGCCTCTCCGCCGATATCGAGACGATCGACTGCAATGGCGCGGTGCTCATGCCCGGCCTGGTCGATATCCGCGTCAAGACCGGCGAGCCGGGCGCGGAAACCAAGGAGACGCTGAAATCCGCCGCCCGCGCCGCGGTGGCGGGCGGAGTCACCTCCATCGTCGTGCAGCCGGACACCGATCCGGTGGTCGACGAGCCCTCGGTGGTCGATTTCATCCTGCGCCGCTCGCGCGATATCGGCCTGACCAAGGTCTATCCGGCCGGCGCCGCGACCAAGGGCCTGGAAGGCCGCGCCATGGCCGAGATCGGCCTGATGCGTGAGGCTGGCTGCGTCTACATCACCGACGCCGACCGGCCGATCGTCGATTCCCAGGTGATGCGGCGGGTGCTGGTCTATGCGCGCGGCTTCGGCGTGCCGGTCTCGCACCGTCCGGCCGATCCGTGGCTGTCCACCGGCGCGGCGCACGAGGGCGAGTTCGCCGGCCGCATGGGCCTAGCCGGCATTCCCGCCGCCGCCGAGCGCATCATGCTGGAGCGGGACCTGGCCCTGGCCGAACTGACCGGCGCCAGCCTGATCGTCGATCAGATCAGCTCGGCCGGCGCGCTGGAGAGCCTGAAGCGCGCCAAGGACCGCGGCGTCGCGGTCCAGGCCACGGTCTCGATCAACCATCTGAGCTTCAACGAGATCGACATCGGCGACTACCGCACCTTCTACAAGCTGGTGCCGCCGCTGCGCACCGAGGACGACCGCCAGGCCTTGATCGAGGCGCTGGCGAGCGGCCTGATCGACGTGGTGGTCTCCGCCCACGCCCCCGCCCCGGCCGAAGACAAACGTCTGCCCTTCGACGAGGCGGCGCCCGGCGCCGTCGGCCTGGAGACGCTGCTGCCGGCCCTGCTCAGCCTTTTCCACGAAGGCCGAGGCTCGCTGGTCGACCTGATCGCCACCGTCACCGCCAAGCCGGCCCGACTGCTCGGCCTCGACGCCGGCACGCTGTCGCCAGGCGCCCCGGCCGACCTGGTGCTGGTCGACATCGGTAGCCCCATCCGCATCGACGCGGACAAACTCATCTCCAAGTCGAAGAATTCGCCATTCGACGGCCGCAGCCTGCAGGGCAAGGTGCTGATGACCCTGGTCGACGGACGGATCGTGCACGCCGCCCACAAAGCCGCGGCGGGCTAATTCGTGGCCGTCCAGCGCGGCTTCGTCATCGTTTCCGGTCCGCCCGGCGCCGGCAAGTCGACCCTGGCCGTCCCGCTGGCGCAGCGCCTGGGCCTGCCGCTCTTGCGCAAGGACCACATCAAGGAGACCCTGCACGACCACCTGCCGGCGCACGGCGCGCCGCGCGACTGGTCGCGGAGCCTGGGCGGCGCCTCGATGGAGCTGATCTGGGCGCTGGCGCAGATCTTCCCCGCCGCGGTGCTCGAGGCCAACTTCCGGCCGGACAGCGAATACGAGCGCCAGAAGCTCGCCGCCCTGCCCGCGCCCCTGGTCGAGATCTATTGCCGCTGTCCTCTGGGCCTGGCCGCCGAGCGCTACAGCCGCCGCTTCCAGGCGCCTGGGCATCATCCGACCCACGTGCTCGCCGAGGTCGGCGTCGAGGCGCTGCGCGAATTCGACCATCCGATGGCGCTCGGGCCGGTCATCGAGGCAGACACCACCGCGCCAGTCGACCTCGATGCACTAGCCGACCAGGTGCGCGCCGCACTTTCGGCCCTGGCGTAAACAACCTAGACTGGCCTGATGCTGAGCGTCCCCATCATCGCCGCCGTCCTGATCGGCGGCTATTTTCTGGGCTCGATCCCTTTCGGGGTGATCGCCACGCGACTGGGCGGCGCCGGCGATCTCCGCGCCATAGGCTCGGGCAGTATCGGCGCGACCAATGTGCTGCGCACCGGCCGGCGGGATCTGGCCGCGATCACGCTCATCGGCGACGGCGGCAAGGGCGCGGTGGCCGTGCTGGTCGCACGCCTGCTCGTCACCCATGCCCAAGGCGCCGATGCCGGGCTGGTGGCCGCGTCGCTGGCTGGAGGCGCGGCCTTTGTCGGCCACATCTTCCCCGTCTGGCTGAAGTTTCGCGGTGGCAAAGGCGTTGCGACCTTCTTCGGCACGTTGCTGGCGGTGGCCTGGCCAGTCGGGATCCTGGCTGGCGCGACCTGGCTCGCCATGGCGGCTGTGTTCCGCTTTTCGTCCCTGGGGGGACTCACGGCGGCGGCGCTGGCTCCGCTCTTCGCCTTCGCGGTGCATGCCGGCTATCCGGTGATCGTGCTGACCGTCTTCATGGCCGTGCTCATTTTCATCCGCCACCACGAGAACATCCGGCGGCTGCTGCGCGGCGAGGAGCCGAAGATCGGCTCCGGCCGCAAGCCTCCCGAGCCTGACCTGATGACGGGCCACAACGGTGGTCCGCCCATGGCGGGGGCGTGACGTCGCTCTCCGACGCCGAGCGCCGCGACTGGCTGAGGCTGGCGCGCAGCGAAAACGTCGGCCCGGTCACCTTCGACCAGCTTCTGCGCCGCTATGGCGACGCCACGCGCGCGCTGGAAGCCCTGCCTGAGCTTTCCCGGCGCGGCGGCCGCGCGGCCGGCCTGCGCATTCCCACTATGCTCGACGCCGAACAGGAGATCGCCGCCGGCGAGGCGCTGGGCGCGCGGCTGATCGCGGCGTGCGAGCCGGACTTCCCCGCCCTGTTTGTGGCGCTCGATCCGCCGCCGCCGCTGATCTGGGCGCGGGGCGACGCCGGTCTGCTGGCCAAGCCGGCCATTGCCATCGTCGGCGCCCGCATCGCCTCGGCCGCCGGCCAGCGCTTTGCCCGCGCCTTGGCCCAGGATCTCGGCCAGGCTGGCCACGTCGTCGTGTCCGGCATGGCGCGCGGCATCGACGGCGCGGCGCATGAGGGCGCCATGGCCACCGGAACCATCGCGGTGCTGGGCGGCGGCGTCGACGACATCTATCCCCCGGATCACCGGGCGCTCTATGGCCGGCTGGTCGCCGAGGGCTGCGTGGTCTCGGAAAGCCCGCCGGGCGCCAAGGCCCAGGCGCGCGACTTTCCCCGCCGCAACCGGCTGATCTCGGGCCTTTCCCTGGCCGTGGTCGTGGTCGAGGCCGAACTTCGCTCCGGGTCGCTGATCACCGCCCGCCTCGCCGCCGAACAGGGCCGCGAGGTGCTGGCCGTGCCGGGCTCGCCGCTCGACCCGCGCGCCAGGGGAACCAACGACCTGATCCGCCAGGGCGCGGCGTTGTGCGAAGGCGCCGAGGACGTGCTGCGGGCCATTTCCGGACTCTCGTCAATTCGCGAACCCGAGCGCGGCGGCTATGGCGGCGATTTCGATTCCGGCGCCGGGGACGAGATCGCGATCTTGCGCGAACGCATCGCCGACCTCCTGTCACCCACCCCGACGCCGCGCGACGACCTGGTCCGCATCACCGGCGCGCCGGCGGCCATGGTCTATGCCGCCCTGACCGAACTGGCCCTGGCCAACCGGGCCGAATTGCTGCCCGGCGGCCTCGCGATCAGGGCCTAAAACCGGGCCCCGACAAACCCCAAGTTGACACGGCGGGGGTGTCGCCCCCACTTTCCGCGCCCTTGGCTCGCCTGCTCCCCGGCCAGTCCATCCCATGAGATTGCATGAACGTCGTCGTCGTCGAGAGCCCGGCCAAGGCTAAAACCATCAACAAATACCTGGGCTCCGGCTATACCGTGCTGGCCAGCTATGGGCA
>Ga0302314_10014563_pt1 | contig 13445 bp, 10 predicted proteins | sample III_Palsa_N2_3_FD_200533 | JGI IMG/M metagenome (GOLD analysis project Ga0302314, IMG submission 200533) | Peat permafrost microbial communities from Stordalen Mire near Abisko, Sweden - III_Palsa_N2_3 | ecosystem: Environmental > Terrestrial > Soil > Palsa > Peat permafrost | place: Sweden...
CCGAACAGCAGCACATGGTCCAGCGCCTCGCCCCGGCCGCGCGCGGCGTCGATGAACACCGACAGGTTGGCCTTGATCTGAGCCTGGCCGACGAATTCGGCCAGCGTTTGAGGCCGCATCGCCTTGTCGGCGGTTTCGGCGGGTGCGGCTTCGCCGGAGACGAGGCGGGTCATCCTTCTACGCTCCTGGCGGAGCTTCGGCGGACAGGTCCTCCGAATCCGCAAGGCGGGTGGGTTTGTCCGCCGAAGCCTTGGCGAAGGCGGGTCACCGGCCAATCTCCTGCAGCGCCGCCTTGATCAGGGCGGCGACGTCGGCGTCTTCGCCGAGGCGCAGCACCGCCTGTTCGACGGTCCGGCGACCGACGACTTCGGCGACGCCAAGGCCCATCAGCGCCGCGACCGCCTCGCCCGCGGCCGACGGCGCGGTCGGCGCGCGGGCTGCCTGGCCGTGGAAGGCGGCGATCGGGCCGTCGACGATGGGCTTGTCCTTCAGTTCGGTGACGATCCGCTGCGCCAGCTTTGGCCCCACGCCTTGCGCCCGGCCGACCATGGCCTTGTCTTCGCGGGCCACGGCGGACGCCAGTTCCGCCGGCGGCAGCACGTCCAGCACCGACAGCGCAGCCTTCGGCCCGACGCCTTGGATGTTCTGCAGCAGCACGAAAGCCCGCCGCTCCTCGCGGGTGGAAAAACCGTAGAGGCGCATGCCGGCTGACTCGGTCCACTGGGTCTCCACATGCAGCACCGTCTCTTCGCCCAGCGGCGCCAGATGCGACAGGGTCCGCGACCCGCAACGCACCACATAGCCCACGCCGCCCACGTCGATCAGCGCCTCCTCCTCGCCGACCTCCGCGACAGCGCCTCTCAATCGGCCTATCACGCGGCTGCTCCCAATCTACGGACGCGCCGAGCATGAGCGTGGGTGATGGCGACGGCCAACGCGTCGGCGGCGTCGGCGGTGGGCGAGCCGGCGGTGGGCAGCAGCCGCGCGATCATGAAAGCGACCTGGGTCTTGTCGGCGGCGCCGGTGCCGACCACGGCCTTCTTCACCACCTTGGCGGCGTACTCGGCTACCGGCAGGCCGGCCCGGGCCGGAGCGATCATCGCCGCGGCGCGGGCATGGCCCAGCTTCAGCGTCGACGAGCCGTTGGCGGTGGCGAAGGTCTCCTCGATGGCGGCCTCATGCGGCGCGTGGGTCTCGATCACCTGGGTGATGCCTTCGAACAGCACCAGCAGCCGCTCGGCCAGGCTCAGGGTATCGCGTGGCGCGATGACGCCGTGAGCCACATGCACCAGCCGCGCGCCGTCAATGATCACCACGCCCCAGCCGGTGCGGCGCAAGCCCGGATCCAGCCCCAGAATGCGAATCGCGTTCGTCATGTGTTCTCATAGTCGCTTGCGCGGCGACCCTTGGGAAGCGGTCTTCGTGGTTAAGGAGAGGTTAGCGGGGTGGTCGCCGTGAGCGATGAAAAATTGCTCTCCCGCTGGAGAGCTGTCGGCGAAGCCGACTGAGGGGGCGAGTCGGGTGATTACTCGCCCCCTCAGCCGCCGTTGGCGGCTGCCTCCCCCAGCAGGGGAGGAATGAGCTGCGATCGCCCTACCCGTTGAAGCTCCTTACCCCGTCGATGATCTTCCCCTGGGTCTCCATGTCCAGATAGGGGTGCATCGGCAGGCTGAGCACCGTCTTGGCCTTGGCTTCGCTCACCGGCAAGCCGCCGGGGCGCGGGTAGACGCCGTAGACGTCCTGGGTGTGCATCGGCATCGGGTAGTAGGCGGCGCTGGGAATACCGAGCACCTTCAGGTGGGCGGCCAGGCCGTCGCGGTTGGGGTGTTCGATGGTGTACTGCGCCCAGGTCGAAAAACCGCCGTCGATTACGATCGGCGCGGTCGAGACCGAGCCCTTGAGACCGGCGGCATAGCGTTTGGCGATCGCATCGCGAGCCGTCAGCTCGTCGGTGAACACCTTCAGCTTCTCGATCAGGATCGCCGCCTGGATCGTGTCGAGGCGGCTGTTCAGGCCGACGCGGACGTTCAGGTATTTCGGGTCATGCTCGAAGGTCTTGCCCTGGATATCGCTGGCCGTGGCCTTGCCGTGCACGCGAAGGGAGTCGATCCGCTCCGCCAGCCAGTCGTCGTCGGTCAGCACCGCGCCGCCGTCGCCGTAGCAGCCTAGCGGCTTGGCCGGGAAGAAACTGGTGGTGGTCACGTCGGCCCAGGCGCCGGGGTGCTTGCCGTTCAGGGTGCAGCCGAACCCCTGGGCTGAGTCGGCGATCAGCTTCAGGCCATGCTTTTTCGCGATCGCGGCGATGGCCGGATAGTCCGCCGGCTGGCCGAACAGGTCGACGGCGATGATCGCCTTTGGGGTCAGCTTACCTTCGGCCTTGATGGCCAGGATCGCCTGCTCAAGCCGCACCGGGTCGATGTTGTAGGTGTCGGGCAGGATGTCCACGAACACTGGCGAGGCGCCGAGCCAGGGAATGATCTCGCCGGTGGCGGCGAAGGTGAAGCTCGGGCAGAACACCGCATCGCCCGCACCGATCTCCCAGGCCATCAGCGGCAGCGCCAAAGCCTCGGTGCCGTTGGCGCAGGATAGGCAATGTTTGATGCCAGAGAAGGCGGCCAATTCGGTCTCGAACTGCCGGACCTCGGGGCCCATGACATAGGCGCCGTGGGCCAGAACCTTGGCGATCGCCGCGTCAATCTGTGGCTTGATCCGCTTCTGCTGCGCGGCGAGGTCGATAAATGCGATGGTCATGCCGATAAGCGCCTTTTAAGGAGGGCTGGTCTTTAGGGGGCTCGTTTCGCAACTGCGAGACAAACCCTGTAACCGACTGTTTCGCCGCGCCCGCCAAGGAAAGTTTACGTGGAAAGCATTCTGGTCGCCGGCGGGGCCGGCTATGTCGGTTCGCACGCGTGCAAGGCTCTGGCCAGGGCGGGGTATCAGCCGGTCACCCTGGACAACCTCCGAACCGGACATGCGGATGCGGTGAAGTGGGGCCCGCTGATCGAGGCCGACATCCGCGATGAGGACGTGGTGCGCGCCGCCGTCCGCCAATACGGCGTCAGCAGCGCGATGCACTTCGCCGCCTCCAGCCTGGTGGCGGAGTCGATGGCCAAGCCGGAGCTCTATTACGACATCAACGTCATCGCGACCCTGCGCTTCCTCGAGGCGCTGAGCGCCGAGGGGATCAGGCAGATCGTCTTCTCATCCTCGGCGGCGGTCTACGGCGCGGTCGAGGCCGAGCTGATTTCGGAGGATACGCCACTCTCCCCCACCAATACCTACGGCGAGACCAAACGCGTCATCGAGGGGGCGCTGCAGTGGATGGGCGCCGCCAAGGGTTTCTCGTGGGTAGCGCTGCGCTACTTCAACGCCGCCGGCGCCGATCCGGATGGCGAGATCGGCGAGCGGCACGATCCGGAAACCCACCTGATCCCAAATCTGATCCGCTCGGCCCTGGGGACGGGACCGGGCCTGAAGCTGTTCGGCGATGATTATCCGACGCCCGATGGATCGGTCGTTCGGGACTATGTCCACGTGACCGACCTGGCCGACGCCCACGTGGCGGCGCTGCGCTATCTGAAAGCCGGCGGCGCCTCGCGCCCGTTCAACCTGGGGTCCGGCGTCGGCCTGTCCGTCCTGGAGGTGGTCAAGGCGGCCGAGACAGCGCTCGGCCAGCCGGTCAAATATGAGATGGCCGGGCGGCGCGCCGGTGATCCGCCACGGCTGGTCGCCGACCCCTCCGCGGCCATGGCGGCCTTCGACTGGAAGCCCGGCCGATCCGATCCGGCGACCCTGATCCGCACGGCGGCGGCGTTCGAGGCCTCACGACCGCCCCGTTAAGGCTGGGCTAACGCCGGACAGGCTAGGGTTGGGACCCAGCTTCCCTTCGGCGACGGCGCCCCGTGTCATTGCTTCGCACGCCATCGAACACCGACGTCTCCGCAGGCGTCCGCGCCGACCGCATCACCGCGGCCGGGGCGTCGGACGTGCTGGACCGGCTGGGCAACCCGGCGCTGCTGGCCGCGGGCCTGGTCAGCGTCATCGGCCTGGACGCCATCCGCCGCAAACTGGGCGACCGTTGGCCGATCAAGCGGGCGCAGGTCTGGGATCATGTGGAGCGCGAGCTTGAGCGCACCTTGAGCCCGGCGGACATCTTCCTGCGCACCGATGATGTCAGCTACACCATCGCCCAACCTGGCTCGGACCGGTTCGCCGCCCAGGCGGTCTGTTTCTCCATCCTGCAGGAGGTGCTGAAGTTCTTCCTCGGCGAGTCCCGCCCCGGCGATATCGACGTGCGCACCGTATCCTCCATCGCCGCCGGCCAGATGACCTCCCAGCCGGTGGACCTGACCAGGCTTCGGCGCGGGCCCGCGCCACAGTCGCCGGCGGAGACGCCCGCCGAACAACTCGCCGCCGCCGCGACCGGACCGCTGGCCGACCACGCCCCGGCCGCGGCGCACTGGAAGCCGCCGCTGGCGGGCCGATCCAGCACCATCGAGCTTTCGCCGCCCGCGCGGAGCGGCTTTGACCTGAAGCTGAAGGTCGACGGGGTCTGGAACCTCAAGCGCGGCCTCATCACCTCCTTTCTGATCGAACGCGAGGGGGTGCGCGGAAAGACCGACATTGCCGACCTGGAGGAGATCGACGTCGCGACCCTGGTCTATGCCTCGACCCTGCTCGATGAGCAGACCGAGCAGGGCGGGTCGCTGACCCTGCATCTCCCGCTGAGTTTCAATTCCTTGGCCACCCAGAGGACCCGTCAGCGTTTGTGGAGCCTCACCCACCCGGTCCGCGAATCCATGCGCCGGATGGCGTTGCTCGAGATCGCCGATCTCGACGCCGGCGTGCCGCCGAGCCGGCTGATCGAGGTGGTGGGCCTGGTGCGCACGCTGTGCGTGGGGATCATCGGCCGGGTCAAGCCGACCAAGGCGGCGCTGGCGGCGGTGAAGGGCTGCGGCCTGCGCGGCGTGGCGGTGAGCGCCGAACATCTTGCGCCGCATCAGCCGGACTTCGACGTTCGCCTGAAGGCCTTCGTCGCCCTGGCCAGGGACATCAGCCCCAACCTGCTGATCCACGGCCTGCCGGACCTCAAGCTGATCGACGTCGCCACCGCGGCGGGGTTCACGCACGCCAGCGCGAGCGAAGCCTAGGATTTCTCCTGCGGGAGCTGTTGCTAGTCTCGTGCGTGGTTCGAGACGCGACGAAGGCGTCGCTCCTCACCATGACTATGATTTGTGCAGCCCGAATAGACTTCGTCATCCTGAGGAGCCCGCAGGGCGTCTCGAAGGACGCACACTGGTACTGCAACAGGCCCCGCGCAGAACTTCGCGCATTGATCCCCTCGCACTGGCCGTTACAGTCGCCGGCCAGTTCCGGGAGACCTTTTCCTGTCCGCCCAGCCCATTCTGACCATCGACGACCTCAAGGTCGATTTCACCACCGCCGACGGGATCATCTCCGCCGTGCGCGGGATCAGCCTCGGCGTCGCTCCGGGCGAGTGTCTGGGCGTGGTCGGCGAGAGCGGTTCGGGCAAGAGCCAGACCTTCATGACGGTGATGGGCCTGCTGGCCAACAACGGCGTCGCGACCGGGTCGGCCAAATTCCATGGCCAGGAACTGCTGGGCCTCAAGCCCTCGGCGCTGAACCGGCTGCGCGGCTCGAAGATGACCATGATCTTCCAGGACCCGCTGACGGCGCTGACCCCGCATGTGCGCATCGGCGACCAGATCGCCGAGCCGCTGAGGCTGCATCTGGGCCTGTCCGACCGCGATGCCCACGCCCGGGCGCGCCAATGGCTCGACAAGGTGCGCATCCCCGAGGCCGGCCGGCGGATGAGGCAGTATCCGCACGAACTCTCGGGCGGCATGCGCCAGCGGGTGATGATCGCCATGGCCATGGCCTGCGGGCCAGAGCTGCTGATCGCCGATGAGCCCACCACCGCCCTCGACGTCACCGTCCAGGCCGAAATCCTCGACCTTATGGCCGAGCTGAAAAACGAGACCCACTCGGCCATGGTGCTGATCACCCATGACATGGGGGTGATCGCTCGGCTCGCCGACCGCGTCTGCGTGATGAAGGACGGCCTCTATGTGGAGCAGGCGCCGGCCGAGCAGTTGTTCGCCAGGCCCGCCACCGACTACACGCGGGCGCTGCTGGCCGCGATTCCTCGCCTGGACCGATCTGACCGGGGCGGGCGGCCAACCATCGATCCGGTCCCCCCCGCCGCGCCGGTGGTGGTCGAGGGCGAAGACGTGAAGGTCTGGTTTCCGATCCACGACAAGCTGTTTACGCCCCGCCGCATGCTGCGCGCCGTCGATGGGGTGACCTTCAGCATCCGCCAGGGCGAGACCCTGGGCGTGGTGGGCGAAAGCGGCTCGGGCAAGTCGACGTTGGCGCGGGCGGTGCTGAACCTCTTGCCCAGCACCGGCGGCGCGGTCACCGTGCTCGGCCGCGACATCACCCACGCAGACCGCGAGGCGATGAAGGCCGCGCGCAAGGACCTGCAGATCGTGTTCCAGGATCCGCTGGCCAGCCTCGATCCGCGCATGACCGTCGGCGACTCCATCGCCGAGCCGTTGCGGGCCTTTCGCCCAGACCTTAACCGCGCCGGCCGCGAGGCCGAGGTCCGCGCCATGATGGCCGAGGTCGACCTGTCGGAAGCCCTGATCAACCGTTATCCGCACGAACTCTCCGGCGGCCAGAACCAGCGCGTGGGGATCGCCCGGGCGATGATCATGAAGCCGCGGCTGGTGATCTGCGATGAGGCGGTGTCGGCGCTGGACGTCTCGATCCGCGCCCAGATCATCGACCTGCTGATCGCGTTGCAGAAGTCGTTGGGCATGGCGATGATGTTCATCAGCCACGACTTGGCTGTGGTGCGCGAGATCAGCCACCGGGTGCTGGTGATCTATATGGGCCGGGTGATGGAGGAGGCTTCCCGCGAGGACCTCTACGCCGACGCGCGGCACCCCTACACGCTCAGCCTGCTCTCCGCCGCCCCGATCCCCGACCCGGTGCGGGAGCGCGCCCGCAAACGCGTGCGGATGACCGGCGAGCCGCCCAGCCCGTTCGATCCCGCCAGCGCATTGAGGTTTTTGCCGTCAAGGAAATCGAGCGATCCCAAGGCGCCAGTCTATGTGCCCCGGCTGCAAGAGGTCGCGCCGGGTCACAGCGTGTCGGAGTTCGACGCCGCCTGACGCTCCCCGCTTTTCCTCGCTGCTACCGCCGCCCGGCCACCGGGTGCGAACTCGACAAGCCACCATCCACCACAATCGCCTGGCCATCCACGTAGGAGCTGTCATCCGACGCCAGGAACAGAGCCGCCCCCGCGATCTCTTCCGGCACGCCGCCGCGCTGCAGCGGGTTGAGCTGGCCGATCTTGGCTTCGGTGCCTTTTTCGCGGGCGCGGTCGAAGATGGGCTGGGTCATGCCGGTCTCGATGAGGCCTGGGCAGATGGCGTTGACGCGGACGCCGGTGCCGGTGAGCACCTGGGCGGTGGTCTGGACCAGGTTGATCACCCCGGCCTTGGACGCGCTGTAGGGGATCGGGCCCGCGCCCGAGCGGATGCCGGCCACCGAAGCGGTGCAGATGATCGAGCCCTTGTGGTTGGGGATCATCGCCTTGGCGGAGTGTTTGATCGCCAGGAAGGGGCCGATCAGATTGATGCGCAGGATTTCCGCCCAATGGTCGGCGGTCAGCTCGAACAGGTCGCTGTAGCCGCCGCTTACGCCGGCGTTGGCGTAGGTCACGTCGATCTTGCCGAACCTGGCGACCACGGTCTCCACCGCCTTGGCGACGTCCGTTTCCAGGCCCGCGTCGCCGGTCATGGCGAAGGCCTCGCCGCCGGCGTCGGTGATCATCTTGGCGGTTTCGTGCACCGCTTCGGCGCGGTCGAAGCAGACCACCTTGGCGCCTTCCCGGGCGAACAGGATCGCGCTGGCGCGGCCGATGCCGCTCGCCGCGCCCGTGACCAGCGCCGCCCTGCCTTCAAGTCGCGCCATGAACGCCCTCCCTTGGTTCGAACATCTGTTTGGTTGGCCACAGCTTTAGAGGGCAGGGGCTGTGGACCGCAAGGGTGGAGGAGGAGATTCTGGGTCGCGCGGTCGGTGCACGCCCTGGTGCTTCGACAGGCTCAGCATGAGGGCGACGGAGGCGACAGTAGAAATCCTCATGCTGACCTCGTCGCAGCATAGGGGATTGCGGCCCGCGGACCTCACCGGTAGGCGCGGGCCTGCAGGTGGTAGAGTTCCGCGTAGAGGCCCTTGTTGGCCATAAGCTGCTCATGATCGCCGAATTCGACGATCCGGCCCTTGTCCAGCACGACGATGACATCAGCCATGCGGACGGTGGAGAAGCGGTGCGAGACCAGTAGGGTGACCTGTCCCGCCGCCGTCTCCGACCTGGCCTGGGCCGCGAAACGCTCGAACAGGTCGTGCTCGGCGGTGGCGTCCAGGGCGGCGGCGGGCTCGTCGAACACCACCAGCAGCGGCTGCTCCCGCAGGATCGCCCGCGCCAGGGCCAGCTTCTGCCATTGCCCGCCGCTGAGCTCCACGCCGCCCCACTTGCGGCCGAGCATGACGTCCAACCCGTCCGGGGACAGGCCGGCGATGTCGGCCGCGCCGGCGCCGGTCATCGCCGCCAGGGCCGGGTCCCGTTCACCCAGCCGCGGCAGATCGCCGACCCCGACGCTCTCGTGCAGCGCCAGCTCGAAGTTGGTGAAGTCCTGGAAGGCGGCGCTGATCCGCGCGCGCCAGTCGGCGACCGCCATCTCCGCCAGATCGACCCCGTCCACCAGGATTCGGCCCTGGCTTGGGCGATAGAGGCCGCACAGCAGCTTGACCAGGGTCGACTTGCCCGAGCCGTTCTCGCCAACCAGGGCGACGACCTTGCCGGCGGGCAGATCCAGCGAGATGTCGCTTAGCGCGGGTTGGTCGCGATCGGGATAGCTGAAACTCAGGCTTTCGATCGCCATGCCCTTTTGCAGACGCCGCGGCGGCCGGGCGGCGGGCGAGGCCTGGTCGGCGGACTCGGCGGAGAAATCCACCAGCCAGAGATAGCGCTCCACGGTCAGCAGCGTGGTCTGCAGGTGCTGGCCCATCTGCAGCGCGGTGGTCATCAGCGTCGACAGGGTGGTGGTGAGGGTCGCCGCGAGGACGACATTGCCCAGGCTCACCTCGCCGCGCGCGCCGCGCACGACGACCCAGGCAATGGCCAGGACGCAGCCGACCGTGAAGGCCAGGCTGCCGGTCATGGACCAGAACACCGCGCGCCGCGACGCCTCTCGGGCCATCCGCCGCAAGGTCGCCGAGATGGCGCGATGGCGGCGCAGCATCTCCTCGGCCAGGCCGAATACCCGCAGCTCCTTGCCGGCGACCGGGGAGGCGGCGGTGTTGTAGAGGTGGGTGCGCAGCCGTTGCGGCTCGGCGCTGGCCTCCTGCGCCTCCTTGGCCAAGCGTTGCTGACGCCGGTCAGCCAGGAACCGGGGAACGGCGAACAGGGGCAACAGGATGAATACCGGGTCTATGCCGATCAACACCGTCATCGCGCCGATCAGGATGACCAGGAGCTGCAGGTTGATCACCACCGCCTGGATCGACGCGGCCAGCAACTGCCGGCTGGAGCGGATCAGGGCGATCTTGTCGGCGTAGACAGGCCGGTCCTGATATTCGAGGGTGGCGATCGCGGCCGTCAGCCGTATCAGTTCGCTATCGAGATGGGTGGTGAACAGTTCGCTGACCCGCCTGGTGAGCTGGCCGGTGATCAGCGAGGCGATCACGGCGACGCCGCCCACCAGGGCGATCACGGCTCCGGCTTGGACTGCTGCAGCCGGGTCGTGCCGCGCGGCCGCCTGTATCAGACCCTTGGTGGCGTAGCTGCCGACAACGGTCATCGACCCCAGCAGGGTCTGGCAGGCGAGCAGCGCCAGCGTGCGCGCCGGCGCGGCCTTGAACGCCAACGCCAGGATGGTCGTTACGCCTCGGGTGAACTTGCCGATCGCGGCGAGCGATTTCATGCCGCGCTCTCCGCGTCCTCGCCCGAGAACCGGGCCGACTGCAGAGTGAACAGCTCGGCGTAGCGGCCGTCGCGGGCCATCAGCTCGTCGTGCGAGCCGATCTCGCTTACTGCGCCGTCCTCCAGCACGCAGATCCGGTCGGCGCGCCGGACGGTAGAGAATCGGTGCGAGATCAGCACCGTGGTCAGGCCCCGGGTCAGGTCGAGGAAGCGATCGTAGATCTCGGCCTCGCCGCGCACGTCCAGGTTCGAGGTCGGCTCGTCAAGGATCAGCACCTTGGCGCCGGCTTCCACCGCGAACAGCGCCCGCGCCAGGGCGATGCGCTGCCATTCGCCGCCGGAAAGGTCCGCGCCGCCGGTGTATTGCCGGGCCAGCGGCGTGTCCCAGCCCTTGGGCAGGGCGGCGATGCGATCGAGCACGCCGGCCTTGGCGGCGGCCCGTTCGAGCGCCGTCTGATCGCCGGCCCGCGCGAGGCCGCCGAAGCCGATGTTGTCGCGGGCGTTCAGGTGATAGCGCAGGAAGTCCTGGAAGATGGCGGCGATGCGGGCCCGCCAGGCGCTTGGTGCTATGTCCCTCAAGTCAACGCCGTCCACTCGGATGGCCCCCTCGGTGGGGTCGTAGAGCCGGGCGAGCAGCTTGACCACGGTGGTCTTGCCGGCGCCGTTCAGCCCCACCAGCGCCATGGACGTGCCCGCCGGAATGGTCAGGTTCAGGTCGCGCAGCACCGGTGCGCCGCCAGGATAGGCGAACCAGACGCCCTCGAACCGGATGTCGACGGCGGGGGCATCGGCGGGCGGCGTCTGGGCGCCTGGCGCTTCGGGCGGACCGGCCAGCCGCTCCAGCGCCAGCAGTGACGGCACAGACGCGGCGCCATGCTCGATGACGAAATCCGCCGCGCCGAGCTGGCCTATCGCGGTGAAGGCCTGAGCCGCGCGCAGGAAGATCAGCGCCGCCGACAGGCTGACCAGGCTACGGGCCGCGTCGAAGCCGATCAGGCTGAAGACGATCAGATTGACCAGGGCCGCGCCGGCCGCCGCGGCCACGCCGACCACCAGGTCCCGGCGTTGGGTGCGCCATTGTTGGCCGACACTGCCCAGCCATTCTCCCCGCACCCGACCGGCGATCCAATCGGCGATGCTCAGCAGGCGCACATCCTTGGCCGCCGACGGCGCCAGCGCCAGGTCGCGATAGTAGTCGGCGCGCCGCAGGGCCCTTGTCTGGCCGAGTACGGTGGCAGCCTGTCGGGCGGCGATGCGCTGGTTGACGGTGGAGAAGGCCAGCTGCGCGCCCAGCAACAGGACCGGCGCCCACCAGTGGTAGGCGAACAGCAGCGCGCCGGAGATCAGGGCGGTGAGGGTGCGCAAGGCCCGGCTGGTGATCAGCTGGAAGATGGCGCCGCCGGGGGTGAAGCCGCTGACGCCGACTCCGGCCACCTGGGAGACCAGGTCGGCGGTCTTCTGATCTTCGAGGTGGGCGATGCTCCAGGGCCGGTTCAGCGCAGTCATCACCCGCTCCTGCAGATGCGTGTCGACCCGATCGCGCGCCTGGCCGGCCAGCACCCAGAGCGGACGGGTGACGATCTGCGACGCCAGCATGGCCGCCGCCCAGGCGAGCAGGGCGTAAAGGGTGTGATGCGCGGCGGGCGAGGCCGCGCCCGCCTGCACGGTCGCCGGCAGGGAGCCGATCATCAAGCCCATCGTGACGATCGCCGCCGCCGGCATGGCCGCTGCCAGGATCAACAGGCCCACGAGGCCGGCGCTGGTGAGCGGCGCGATGGCCGGCAGCAGACGCACGCAGCGACTGACCGGCGCGTCCCAAACGGCGCGGAGCATGGCGATCGGCGAAGGCGTGATGCGGTCTCCGGGGCGGCGATCAGGGGATTAGAGCGGGCGAGTCCCCATTATATCATGCCGCCGGAGTCTCCGACCGGTCCTTGCCGCCGAGCCGGAACAGGGCGCCGAGGCCGAGGCCGGCCAGGAGGGCGATGGTCAGGGTGGTCTTCGGGCGCATCTGGGCGCTGGAGACCAGGCTGGACTGGTGGACCTTGGCGTGGAACGCCCGCTCGCGCAGGTCGCGGCCGGGGTGGTGCAGATTGTCGGCGGGCGTGTCGGTGCGCTTGGCGCGGTCGCGGTTCAGGCTGGGGGTCGAGCCGGCCAGCAGCCGCTGGGCCGCCCAGGGCCAGACCGCGCCGATCAGGCCGAGGATCGGCGCGCCGGCGCCGCCGACGTCCAGTTCGCGCACCGGGTGCTCGGCCGCATGCAGGATGGCCTGGGCGACCAGGGGGGTGGCGTAGACCGCGCTGGCAGACTCCACCGCCAGACTGGTCAGGTTGCGGGCGTGTTCGGCGTAGGGGCTGTCCACCGCCTGCGGCTTGATCAGGGTCACCGACACCGGCCAGCCCTGGCCCGCCAGCTCGTACTGCAGCGCCTGGGTGAAGGCCTTTACCGCGAACTTGGAGGCGGAATAGACCCCCTGCCCGGGGGCGGCGACGTCGCCCAGGGGCGAGCCGAGGTTGATCACCGCCCCGCCGCCTTCGCGGGTGTGCAGGTGCTCAATTGCGACGCGGGAGCCGTAGACCACGCCCCAGTAGTTGGTGTCGAACAGCCGGCGCTGATCCTCCAGCGGGGTCTCGACGATGGGACCCAGGATGCTGACGCCGGCGTTGTTGACCCAGGTGTCGAAGCCGCCGAACTGGGCGATGGCGAAGTCGGCCACAGCCTGGACCTGTTCGCAGACCCCAACGTCGGCGACCACGTAGGCGCAGCGGGCTCCCTTGGCCGTGAGATCGTCGCAGACCGCCTTCAGCGCCTCCTCATTGCGCGCGGCCAGCACCAGCGCCGCGCCCTGTGCGGCGGCCGCGCGAGCGGTCGACAGGCCGATGCCGGAGGTGGCGCCGGTGATCACGATCACCTGACGCGACAAGGGTTTGAGCTTCAGCGCGAGCTTGGTCATGGCCTCAATCTAGTGCGCCGATGGCGGCGGGGCTACGGCTGAAAAAGAAAGTGGCCGCGCGGATGGTTCCGCGCGGCCCCTCATCTTGCGCTCGCGGTTGCCCGCGAAGCGTCGTCGTCCTCAGTAGCCGTTGATCCGCGCGTAGCGGTCGCGGTGGTAGGCTTGGCCGCCGTAGGTGGCTTCGGCGGCGCGGGCGCGCTTCAGATAGAGGCCGGCGTCGTGGGCGTCGGTCATGCCGATGCCGCCATGCATCTGCACCATCTCGTTGGAAACCAGGTGCAGGGTGTCGCCCATCTTGGCCTTGGCCAGGGAGACCAGCTCCGGCACGTCGGCGCTGTCGTCGTCGATGGCCTGCAGGGCGGCCTCGACGCAGGAGCGCGACAGCTCCAGGTCGGTGAACATCTTCGCCGCCCGGTGCTGCAGCGCCTGGAAGGAGCCGATCACCTGGCCGAACTGAACCCGGACCTTGAGGTAGTCGAG
>Ga0302314_10014564_pt1 | contig 13445 bp, 11 predicted proteins | sample III_Palsa_N2_3_FD_200533 | JGI IMG/M metagenome (GOLD analysis project Ga0302314, IMG submission 200533) | Peat permafrost microbial communities from Stordalen Mire near Abisko, Sweden - III_Palsa_N2_3 | ecosystem: Environmental > Terrestrial > Soil > Palsa > Peat permafrost | place: Sweden...
ACGAGGCCTGGGGCGAACAAACCAGCGGCCCCTCCGATTCGTCTTGGTCCGGCGACGACGACCGCAGCGGCGACTTCAGCGATCAACACAGCCAAACTCTCCAGGAACAGCTCATCGAGCAGCTGGAGCTGGCCAAACTCTCCGCAGTCGATATGGCCATTGCCCGGGTCATCACCGATGCCATCACCGACGACGGCTACCTCAAGGACGACCTCGAAGACGTCCGGTTGAGCCTGTTGCCGGAGATCGAAGCCACCACCCAAGACGTGGAACGCGTTCTGGCGGCCGTGCAATCGCTCGAGCCCGCCGGCGTCGGCGCGCGCTGCCTGGGCGAGTGTATTGCCCTGCAGCTACGCCAACTGGACCCTGCCACCCCGGCTCGCGATATTGCCATTCGCGTGGCGTTGGAACACTTGGACCTCGTCGCCGGACAACAGCTGGTCCTGCTGCGCCGCCAAATGCGCTGCAGCGAGGGCGACCTGGAAATGGCGTTGGCGCTGGTACGCTCCTGCCATCCGCGGCCCGGCGCCGCCGTGAACCCGGCCCAGGCCGAGTACGTCATTCCCGATGTCTTCGTGCGGCGCACCGACCATGGCTGGATCGTCGAAATCAACCAAGCCACCGTGCCCCGGGTACGCGTCAATCAAAGCTATGCGAACTTGATATCGCGCGCGCCCGATCACGCCATGCTGCGCACCCAGTTACAGGAAGCGCGCTGGCTGATGCGAAGTCTCGAAATCCGCAACGAGACCCTCATCAAAGTGGCCCGCTGCATCGTGCAGCGCCAGACCAGTTTCTTCGAACAGGGCGAGGAAGCCATGGAGCCACTCATTCTAAAGGACGTCGCCGAGGCGGTGGAAATGCACGAATCCACCATCTCGCGCGTGACCACCGCGAAGTACATGCACACGCCACGCGGTGTCTTCGAATTTCGCTACTTTTTCTCGAGTCACGTTGCCGCAGCGGATGGAACGGAGATGTCCTCCACGGCCATCCGCGCCAAGATCAAAAAGTTGATTTCTCAAGAGAACCCAGAATATCCGTGCAGCGACAGCAAGCTGGCGGAAATTCTGTCCAAGGAAGGCATACCGGTCGCGCGTCGGACCGTTGCCAAATATCGCGAGGGTATGCAAATCGCTCCGTCTAACGAACGGAAGCGTGCCGCCGCCCGCGCGTCGTGAATAACCAGTCGAAGGAGGAGCATTATGCAGCTCGATCTCAGCGGTCATCATGTGGAAGTCACCGATTCTATGCGCGGGTATGTCGAGAAGAAATTCGAAAGAATTTCCAGGCATTTCGAACAGGTCATCGACGTTCACTGCGTACTCACCGTGGAAAAACTCCGGCACAAGGCCGAAGCCACTCTGATGTTGCGCGGTAATAAGATTTACGCCGACGCCACCGAACCCAATATGTATGCAGCCATCGACGCACTCGCCGACAAGCTGGACCGCTGTGTCAAAAAGCACAAGGAAAAGGCCTCCGATCATCACGCCGAGGACGTGATCAAGGCGCGCTCGGCCATGTAACGCATGCGATTGATTATCGTCAGCGGTCTGTCGGGATCGGGTAAGAGCGTTGCCCTACATTTGCTGGAAGATATCGATTTCTACTGTGTGGACAACATTCCGGCTGCGCTGCTGAAGCCGTTCATATCCCACACGATTCGGGGCACGGACGAAGTCTACCCCCGAACCGCTGTGGGACTGGATGCGAGAAACCGGCCCAAAGAAATAGAAACCATTCCCGCGCTCGTGGCCGAGCTGCGCCGCAGCGGCATCACCTGCGAGGTGCTGTACCTGCACGCCAGCGATGAAGTGCTGCTGAAGCGCTACGCCGAAACCCGGCGCAAGCACCCCCTGGTAACGCCCGAAGTGAGTCTGCGCGACGCCATTGCCTGTGAGCGCCGCCTGCTCGAACCCATCACCATGGCCGCGGACCTGGTCATAGACACCTCTCACATGGGCGTCCACGCGCTGCGCGAACGCATCCGTGAACGCATCGACCTGCGCCGCGACGCGCGCCTCGCCCTGATGTTCGAGTCTTTCGGCTACAAGCACGGCATTCCCGGCGACGCGGATTTCGTGTTCGACGTGCGTAGCCTACCGAATCCATATTGGGAGCATTCTCTGCGCCGGCTTACCGGCCAAGATCCCGAAGTGATCCAGTACCTATCAGGTCATGCCAGCGTGAACAATCTGGTGGCCTCGCTCATCGAATTTCTCACGCAGCGTATTGCCGAATTCGCCCAGGCGAACCGCAGCTACCTGACCATTGCCATCGGCTGCACCGGTGGCCAACATCGTTCCGTGTACATCGCCGAACGGCTCGCCGAGCATTTCCGGCTAGCCTATCCGGATGCCATGACGCGGCACGATAGCTTGGTTATGCGCTGACGCGCAGGACTCACGGCGTCGCTGACGCCGTGTAACGGACGCCGTGTAACGGACGCCGTGTAACGGACGCCGTGTAACGGCGACGCCGCCAGATAGGCGCTCGCTGCGCGAGCGGAAAGACAAATATTGTTATGCGCTGACGCGCAGGACCTACGGCGTCGATGCGACGCCGTCAGACCGGCGCTCGCTGCGCGAGCGGAAAGACAAATCTTTAAGCGGATTCCGAGCGGCGCGGGGCCCGGTAGCGCGGCGCGAACTCCAGCGCCAAAAATTTGCGGATCTCGGTGGCGCGGGCGCGCGCATCGGCTTGGCCCAAGGCAATCAATTCGCGCGTGTAGCCCCGCTCGAACAGCAAATAACTCAGCAGCTGGGTGCCCGCGCTGTTGTTCGCACCGAAGGTACGCAACAAGGCGCGCAAACCTCGCGGCAATTCCTGACGGTGCTTGCGGGCGATTTCGCTGAGATCCTTGGAAGGCGTTATCACCAACGCCTCGAGCTTCTGCCCCTCGGTATTCTCATTATTGCGCTTGATGTGTTCGAGATCGGCGTGCAGCTGATCCATGAACAGCGAGTCCAGCATGAAGCCGAACATTTGGCCGAAGGTGGGCTCGGCTTTGGACGTGCGAAAGCCCAGCCCCGAAGTGTCGGCATCGCCCACACCGATGACCAGCAACCGGTTCGCACCCAACTGAATGGCGGGACTCAACGGCGAGGTCTGACGCATGGCGCCGTCGCCGTAGTACTGGCCGTGTACCAAAATCGGTCGGAACAAAAAGGGAATGGACAGGCTGGCCATCAAATGTTCCAGCGCGAGCTGCACCCGGGCGCTCTTGCGAAAGGCGCGCTGCCAGGGATCGATGGCCGAGGCGCAAGCATAAAAGGTCATGGAATCGGCGTCGGCGTAGCTTGTCGCACAGATGCCGACAGCCTCGAGGTGCTTCTTATACAACCCTCGTGGTATGCCGTCGAAGTCCAACTTCTCACGCAGGAGATTCCACAGCGGCGTGTTGTCGAACAAGGAATGTGGCGGATGCACCAGCCAGCCGCCGGTGAGGAACGCCAGCATCCAGTGCAATCCCGAGCGGATCACGCTCACCGTGTCGGACTTGAACACCTGGTGGACTCGAAAATCGCGCCAAACGCGTTCGATGGCAAAAACCGCGTGCCGGAAATGCGCGGGATCGGAAGCCAGCGCGATGGCACTCACCGCGCCCGCGGAGGTGCCGGTAATGACGGGGAAGGGGCTGCCGGAGCCGCGGCGTAGCAGTTCGGCAATGCCCTTGAGCACGCCCACCTGGTAGGCCGCCCGGGCGCCGCCGCCGGTCAGAACCAATCCAAGTACGGGTGCCTCGTCTGCCATGTGTTTCCGCTGTTATAACCCCACAACGCAAGCTAGTATGCCACCGTGCAACACGGGTGTTGTGGCGTTACGTCACGGGAGCCACTATGGCGATTCGGCGGTCGATTGCGGCACGCGCACTGGCCGCGCTGGCCCTGCTCCTGGCAGTTGCCACGGTCCGGCAGGCCCTGGCGGATGACGCTATCCCGGCGGTCGGGGCGCCGGCTCCGGCCTTCCACCTACAAGACCAGGCCGGCGCCTGGCACGATTCCGGCGAATACCGCGGGCACTGGCTGGTGTTGTATTTTTACCCCAAGGACGACACCCCCGGCTGCACCACCCAGGCGTGTGAATTTCGCGACAATATCTTCGCTTTCCGCAAATTGGATGCCGCTGTGGTCGGCATCAGCGTCGATGACGTCGCCTCCCACAAGGCCTTTGCCGAGGAGCACTCGCTACCCTTCACCCTGCTCGCCGACCCCACCAAGCAGACCGCTGAAGCTTACGGCGTGCTGCACAGCGTGTTGGGCCTCATGGAAATCGCTGCCCGCGAAACCTTCATCATCGACCCCCGAGGCCGCGTCGCCAAGCACTACGCCAGCGTCGACCCCAAGGGCCACTCCCAGGCCGTACTCAGCGACCTGAAGATCCTCGAGGCCCGCGAACCCGGCGTCGCCCCGGCCCGCACGCCCTAGCAGCCAAGATTCCCGCGTAGGAAATCATGTTAGCTTGATCGAAAAGCGTCACGGTGTTCGTCTGCTCCGCGAGGTCACTCCCGGGTTCGAACCTGCGGAGGCTGCATAGCGGTTAGGTGGAAAGCCCACACGGCGAAACCTCTCTCCAATACACTCGCGATCCAAATTCACACGTCGGAGTCCGCCAATGGCCGTTCCCAAGCGCATTTTCCTTCATCGCAATGCTCGCGCAGAGATTGCCCTAGACGCACCATGGCCGGGCACGCCGCTCTCGGGCGATCCTCACACCGTAACCCTAAATGGATATGAATCGGCAGACGGCAAGCGGCTCATGGGCATCTGGGAGTCTTCTCCGGGGGTATGGAAGGTTGATTACAAAGATTGGGAGTATTGTCATTTTCTCGAGGGCCACTGCATCCTCACGCCAAAAGGCGGCAAACCGATTCACCTCAAGGCGGGCGATGTGTTCGTGATCGAACCTGGCTTCAAGGGCACTTGGGAAGTTGTCGAGCGAGTCCGCAAGTATTATGTATTTGTCTTGTCGTGATCGTGGTTTGGCCTGGCCGAAAATGGCCAGGTCCTTATGGCTTGCAACGGGGTGACCCGAAGTGGGGAAAAACTATTTATCGCGTAGGGGCCCGGCCCCACGACGATCCCCACTAGCTCAACGCATCGATCGCATCATCCAGCCCCGCCAATGTCAGCGGATACATGCGCCCTTCCACCATCTCCCGAATCATTTCAATGGACGGGCTATTCCGCCATCGCGCCTGCGGCTGCGGATTGATCCAGACGAACTTCGGATACGCCTTCATGAGCCGCTGCAGCCACACGCTGCCGGGCTCGGCATTCCAATGTTCCACGCCGCCGCCGGCGTAGGTCACCTCGTAAGGACTCATGGTGGCATCGCCCACGAGAATCAATTTGTAATCGGACGCGTAAGTGCGCATCACTTCGACGGTTGAAATATGTTCGTTATGCCGCCGCTTGTTATTTCGCCACAGCGCTTCATACGTGAAGTTGTGAAAGTAGAAATGCTCCAAGTGCTTGAACTCGCTGCGTGCCGCGGAGAATAGCTCCTCGCAGGTTTTTACGTGGTCGTCCATCGATCCACCGACGTCGAGCAATAACAGCACTTTGATGACATTGTGCCGCTCCGGCACCATTTTGATGTCGAGCCACCCGCCGGAACGCGCGGTGGCGTCGATGGTGTCGCTCAAGGCCAGTTCCGTGGGCGCACCCCGCCGCGCGAACCGCCGCAGCTTGCGCAGCGCCAGCTTGATATTGCGCGTCCCGAGTTCCACCGTATCGTCGAGGTTCGCGAACTCGCGCTTATCCCACACCTTCACGGCGCTGCGATTGCGCGAGCCGCTCTGTCCGATGCGCACGCCCTCGGGGTTGTAGCCATAAGCGCCGAACGGCGAGGTGCCGGCGGTGCCGATCCACTTGTTGCCGCCCTGATGGCGCTCTTTTTGCTCCTCCAGCCGCTGCCGCAGCGTCTCCATGAGCTTGTCCCAGCCGCCCAGCGCCTCGATCTCCGCCTTCTCGGCATCGCTGAGATCCCGCACCGCCATTTTCTCCAGCCAGTCGGGCGGCAGCTCGCGCTCCAACAAGGCGAACAAATCCTGCGCGCCCTTGAAATACGCGGCGAACACTTGATCGAAGCGGTCGTAATGCCGCTCGTCCTTCACCATGCAGGTGCGCGCCAGATAATAAAATCGTTCGGCGCTCACCTCACCTAAACCGGCTTTCAGCGCTTCCAGGAGGCTCAATAATTCAGTGATGGAAACCGGAACGCCGGCGCGTTTCAACAGCAGGAAAAACTTAACGAGCATTCCGGCGATTGAGAAACAAGAGTTGCTCGAACAAATGCACGTCCTGCTCGTTTTTTAGCAGCGCGCCATACAGGGGCGGAATGAGCTTTTTGGTATCGTCGCTGCGCAGCGCCTCCGGCGGAATGTCCTCGGCCACCAGCAGCTTGATCCAATCCAAGAGCTCCGAGGTCGTGGGCTTTTTCTTCAAGCCCGGCGTCTCGCGAATCTTGAAGAACGTCGTCAGCGCCTCGCGCAGGAGCTCGCGCTTCAATTGCGGGAAATGCACGTCCACGATCTGCGTCATGGTCGCCTCGTCGGGAAAGCGAATATAGTGAAAAAAGCAGCGCCGCAAAAACGCGTCGGGCAATTCCTTTTCGTTGTTGCTGGTGATGATGATCACCGGACGCTGCTTCGCGCGGACGGTCTCGCGCGTCTCGTACACGTAGAACTCCATGCGGTCGAGTTCGCGCAACAAATCGTTCGGGAATTCGATGTCGGCCTTGTCGATCTCATCGATCAACAGCACCGGCTGCACGTCGCAGTCGAAGGCCTCCCAGAGAGTGCCCTTGACGATGTAATTGTGAATGTCCTTGACACGGGGGTCGCCCAGCTGCGAATCGCGCAGCCGCGACACCGCATCGTATTCATATAGTCCCTGCTGTGCCTTGGTGGTGGATTTGATATGCCACTCGTACAGCGGCTTCGACAACGACCGGGCTATTTCGGCCGCGAGCAGGGTTTTACCGGTGCCGGGCTCGCCCTTGATGAGTAGCGGCCGCGACAGCACCGTGGCGGCGTTCACGGCGGCCATCAACTCCTCGGTGGCGATATAGCGGTCGGTGCCGCGAAACTCGCCGGCCATTACTCGCGATTCACTTGTAAAATCTGCATGGAATTGGTGCTGCCGACCACACCGGCGAGGGCGCCCTTGGTCAGAATAATGAGATCGCCGTCCTTGACCAGCTTCAAATCCAGCAACTGGTGGAAAATCGAGTAGTACATCGCCTTGGCGTCGCCCTCGACCTCATCGTAGGCCACGGGATACACGCCGCGGTACAAGGTCACCCGCGAACGCGTCGCCTCATTCCGGGTGAAGGCGTAGATCGGAATGTCCGAGCGTACGCGCGACATCCACAAGGCAGTTTCGCCCGACTCGGTCAGCGCCACGATGGCTTTCACATGCAAATGATTCGCGGTGTACATCACCGCCGCCGCGATGGCTTCATTGGTGCGGTCGAAGTAGCCGGTGTTGCGCTGCCTGATGCGCACGTGGGCACCCTGGTATTTTTCCGCGCCCACGATGATTTGCGCCATGGCCTCGATCACTTTGGCCGGGTGCTTGCCCGCCGCGGTCTCCGCCGACAGCATGACCGCATCGCTGCCGTCCATCACCGCATTGGCCACATCCGAAACTTCAGCGCGCGTGGGGATGCTGCTGACGATCATCGACTCCATCATTTGGGTGGCGGTAATGACCAGGCGATTCTGGTGCCGTGCCTCTTGAATGATGAGCTTCTGCAATCCCGCGAGTTCGGCGAAACCCATTTCGACGCCCAGATCGCCGCGTGCCACCATCACGGCGTCGCTGGCCTTCACCACCTCAGCCAGATTCTTGATGGCCTCTGCGCGCTCGATTTTCGCCACCAGCAAGGCATGGCCACCGGCCTGCCGGAGCAACGCGCGCGCTTCGTTCATGTCAGATCCGTCGCGCGCGAAAGACACCGCGAGGTAGTCCACTTTCAACGCGGCCGCCGCGAGAATGTCGGCCCGGTCCTTGTCCGTGAGTGCGCCGGCGGACAAGCCGCCGCCCTGCCGGTTGATTCCCTTGTTGTTGCCGAGTTCGCCGCCCACCAGCACGCGCGTCTTGATGCGCGGCCCGTCGATGGCCAACACCTGCAGGCTGATTTGGCCGTCGTTGAGCAGCAGCACGTCGCCGGCGAATACGTCGGAAGGCAGCTTCTTGTAGGCGATGCCGACGGATTTATCCGTGCCGGCATCCACCGCCAAACTCGCATCCAACGTGAACTCGGCGCCGTCCGCCAGTTCCACCTTGCCGCCGACGAATCGATCGATGCGAATCTTGGGGCCTTGCAGGTCGCCCAGCACCCCGACATAACGCCCCGCCTGCGCGGCTGCCGCTTTCACCGCCTCGAGGCGCCGCGCATGGTCCGCCACCGCGCCGTGCGAAAAGTTGAGCCGCACCACATCCACGCCGGCGTGAACCATGTCGGCCAATACGGCCGGGTTATCGGTGGCGGGGCCCAGTGTCGCGAGGATCTTGGTTCTACGCAGCTGAATCATGCCGCGCGCGCCTCCAGCATGGCAACGGCCGGCAGAGTCTTACCCTCGACGAATTCGAGAAAGGCGCCGCCACCGGTGGAAATGTAGGAAATGCTGTCCTCGATGCCGTATTTCTCGATGGCCGCCAGCGTATCGCCGCCGCCCGCGAGGGAGAACGCCTTGCTGCGCGCGATGGCATTGGCCAGGGTGCGCGTGCCCTCGCCGAATTGATCGAACTCGAACACACCCACCGGCCCATTCCACAGCACGGTGCCCGCGGAGGCGATGAGCTTGGCCATTTCCTCGGCCGAATCCGGGCCGATGTCCAAAATCATTTCGTCGGCCGTCACCGCTGAGACGGACTTGACGTCCGCTTCGGCCTTGGATGAGAACTCCGTGGCCACGACCACATCGGTGGGCATGGGAATCACGATGTCGCGCTTCTTCGCCTGAGCCAACAAACGCTTGCAGATATCCAGCATCTCCGGCTCATGCAAGGACTTGCCGACATTGAAGCCCAACGCTGCAAGGAAGGTGTTGGTAATGCCGCCGCCCACGATGAGTTGATCTACCTTGCCCAGCAACGACTCGAGCACGGTGAGCTTGGTCGAGACCTTGGAGCCCGCGACGATGGCCAACAGCGGCCGCGCCGGCTTTTCGAGTGCCGTTTCCAACGCCGACAACTCGCTCACCAACAACGGCCCGGCGCACGCCACCGGCGCGAATTTTGCGACTCCATGGGTGCTGGCCTCGGCGCGATGCGCGGTGCCAAAGGCGTCCATGACGTAAATATCGCACAGCGCCGCCATTTTCTTCGAGAGTTCCTCGGAGTCCTTTTTCTCGCCCTTGTTGAAGCGTACGTTCTCCAAGAGCACCACCTCGCCGGCACCCACCGAGACACCGTCCAGCCAGTCTCGCTTCAGCGTCACCGGGACGCCCAGCAATTGCGTCATGCGTTTGGCCACGGGCGCCAGCGACAACTCCTCCGAAAACTTGCCCTCTTCCGGCCGGCCCAGATGAGACATCACGATGACATGCGCCTTGGCGGCCAGTGCCGCTTGAATGGTCGGCAGCGCAGCGCGAATGCGCGCATCGCTGCTCACCTCGCCGTCCTTGATCGGCACATTCAAATCCTCGCGGATCAGCACCCGCTTGCCGGACAAATCGAGACTCGACATTTTTATAATTTTCATAGGTTCCCCGCCAGCCCACTCCGGACTAAACGACCTTCGACCACGCCAGCGTCGTGTCCAGCATTCGATTTGAAAAGCCCCACTCGTTGTCGTACCACGAAAAGACCTTCACCATCGTGCCGTCGATGACCTTGGTCAACGTGGCATCGAAGATGGACGAGTGCGGGTCGTGGTTGAAGTCGCTCGACACCAACGGCGCATCGTTATAGGCAAGGACGCCCTTCAACGCCTGCGAGTCGGCCGCCTCCTTGATCAACTTGTTAATTTCCTCGGCCGTCGTGGCCCGTTTCGCCGTGAAAGTCAGATCGACCAGAGAGACGTTGATGGTCGGCACACGAATCGAGTACCCATCGAGTTTACCCTTCAACTCAGGCAGCACCAGGCCTACCGCAGCCGCGGCGCCCGTCTTGGTCGGAATCTGCGACATGGTGGCGGAGCGCGCACGGCGTAGATCGGAGTGATACACGTCGGTCAGCACCTGATCGTTCGTATAGGAATGGATGGTGGTCATGATGCCATTCACGACACCGATCTTGTCGTGTAACACCTTGACCACCGGTACCAGGCAATTGGTGGTGCAAGAGGCGTTGGAAATCACGGTGAAATCGCGCTTCAACACGTTGTGATTCACGCCGTACACGATGGTGGCGTCGACATCGTCGCCGCCTGGTGCGGAGATGACGACTTTCTTGGCGCCGCCGGTTAGATGCGCGGACGCCTTCGCCTTGCTCGTAAACAACCCTGTGCTCTCGAACACGAAGTCCGCACCAAGTTCGCCCCAGGGCAGTTTCGACGGATCGCGCTGCGCCAATACTCGGATACGGTCGCCATTTACAACCATGGAATCGCCTTCTACGTGCACATCGCCGTGGAAGCGGCCATGGACGGTATCGAAACGCGTTAAATGGGCATTCGTATTCGCATCGCCCAGATCGTTGATCGCGACGATTTTGATCGCGTCCTTGTGCTGACCTTCGTACAGAGCGCGCAGCACATTGCGTCCGATGCGCCCATAACCATTGATGCCCACTTTTATTGCCATCGTTCCTCTCTAGGCGCGTTCGCGCCAACTGTTAACGGGGAAGGGAGGCGGCCTCCCTTCCCCGACCTTAATCGGCTAAGACTTTTTCGATCGCTTCGACCACGTGCCCCGGCGTGAAGCCATAGGCTTTGAATAAGTCTTTCGCGGGAGCGGACGCGCCGAAGTGATTAATGCCCACCACCGCGCCCTGTAATCCCACGTATTCATACCACCCATGGGTAGCACCGGCCTCCACCGCCACGCGCCGCGTCACGCCTGCCGGCAGCACGGAGAGCTTGTACGCCTCATCTTGCCGCCCGAAAGTCGTCGTGCTCGGCATGGAAACAAGGCGCACCTTGCGGCCCGCGGCAGTCAACGTGCGCACCGCCTCCGCGGCGATTCCGACCTCGGAACCCGTCGCGATGACAATGACCTCCGGTGTTCCTGCGCAATCGCTGAGCACATAGCCGCCGCGCTTGATGGCTGCGACTTGTTCTGTCGTGCGCGCCTCATGCACCAGCGACTGCCGGGTGAATATCAAGCAACTGGGTCCGTCTCGATTCTCCAGCGCCACCGCCCACGACGTCGCGGTCTCCACGGCATCGCAGGGACGCCACAGGTCCATATGCGGGATGAGCCGCAGACTGGCCACGTGTTCGATAGGCTGGTGTGTCGGGCCATCCTCGCCCAGACCGATGGAGTCATGGGTGTACACGAACACACTGCGCAGGCGCATCAGCGCCGCCATGCGCACCGCGTTGCGCGCGTAGTCCGAGAAGGTCAGGAACGTACCGCCGTAGGGAATCAAACCGCCATGACAGGCGACGCCGTTCATGATGGCGGACATGCCGAACTCGCGCACGCCGAAGTGAATATAGTTGCCGCCGGGTGCCTCCGGCGTCAGCGACACCGAATCCTTGCGTAGGGTGCCGTTGGAGGGAGTGAGGTCCGCGGAGCCGCCCAACAACTCGGGCAGCGCCGGTCCGATGGCATTCAGCGTGGCCTGAGAGGACTGCCGGCTGGCCAGCGCCTTGCCTTCGCTCTGCGCTCCGCCGATGTAGGCATCGATCAATTCACCGAAGCCGGTGGGCAAGTCGCCCGCCATGCGGCGCTCGAACTCCGCCGCCAGGGCCGGAAACTCGCTCTGGTAGGCGGCAAAGCGGCTGCGCCACGCCTTCTCGGCGCGGGCACCCTTGTCCCGCATGTCCCAGCCGGCCCGAATGTCCTCCGGAATCTCGAACGGCGGCCACTTCCAGCCCAAACTTGCGCGGGTGGCGGCAATTTCGTCATTCCCCATGGCCTCGCCATGCATGGAGGCGCTGCCCTGCTTATTGGGGGCGCCCCAGCCGATAATGGTCTTGGCGCAAATCAGCGACGGCCGACCCGTTTCGGCGCGCGCCGCGGCTAACGCTGCTGCAATGGCGTCGCTATTATTACCATCGACATGGGTCTGGACGTGCCACCCATAGGCCTCGAAACGCTGCGCCGTGTTGTCGGCGAACCAGCCCGCCACCTTGCCGTCGATGGAAATACCGTTATCGTCGTACACCAGAATGAGCTTGCCCAGCTTCTGGGTGCCGGCAAATGAAGCCACTTCATGTGAAATGCCTTCCATCATGCAGCCGTCGCCCAGGAACACGTAAGTATGGTGATCCACGACCGTATGGCCTGGCCGGTTGAAGGTGGCCGCCAGGGTCCTTTCGGCCAGCGCCATGCCCACGGCATTGGCGAAGCCCTGCCCCAGGGGCCCCGTGGTGGTCTCTATCCCCAGGTGGGTTTCCCGCTCCGGGTGACCGGCGGTTTTGGACCCGAATTGGCGGAAATTCTTGATCTCGTCCATGGACAGGGGATACCCGGTCAAATGCAGCACCGAGTACAGCAACATGGATGCATGACCGTTCGACAGCACGAAACGGTCTCGATCGAGCCAGTTGGGATTTCCCGGGTTGAACTTAAGTACGTCCCGCCACAGGACTTCAGCAATGTCCGCCATTCCCATCGGGGCACCCGGGTGACCCGAATTGGCCTTTTGAACCGTATCCATCGTCAAAGCGCGGATGGCGTTGGCTAGTTCACGGCGGGTAGGCATGGAGCGCTTCTTTATAGGGGAGAGGCCGACCATTGTCCCCGATGCGACCTCCGCCAGCAACCCAAGGCACCCGCGCCGCCGCCGGATGACAAAGGGAACGCCGCCGTCGTGCGCCTGTCACACTCTGGAGGTCTCGAGCACCGGCCATGACCCAGTTCACCGATGCTGCTAGGGTGCTTTGCTAACATCCAACGATGAAAATACTACAAATTACCGACCCACATTTGTATGGCAATGCCAGCGGGAACTTGCGCGGTGTAGAGACTGACTCAAGTTTGCGACATGTGCTGGATGACGCGCTTGGCGAAGGCACATCGGCGACCGAGGCCGGCTATTCCGCCGTTCTCGCCACCGGCGATATCGTCCAAGACGATCCGTCCGGCTATCTGCGGTTCAAGAGCATATTCGGCGGCTTGCAAGCCCCGGTGCTCTGCGTTCCCGGCAACCACGACGAGCCCGATGCCATGCGCCAGAGCTTGAGTGAGGAGCCCTTCCAGTATTGCGGCACGCGCACCATCGGGGCGTGGCAGTTCATCATGCTCGACAGCTACGACCCCGGTCATGTCGGCGGTCGCCTCGCCGCCAGCGAGCTTGCCCGCCTCGACGCCGCACTGGCCG
>Ga0302314_10014566_pt1 | contig 13442 bp, 9 predicted proteins | sample III_Palsa_N2_3_FD_200533 | JGI IMG/M metagenome (GOLD analysis project Ga0302314, IMG submission 200533) | Peat permafrost microbial communities from Stordalen Mire near Abisko, Sweden - III_Palsa_N2_3 | ecosystem: Environmental > Terrestrial > Soil > Palsa > Peat permafrost | place: Sweden...
GAAGATCACGTCGGGCTTGAGCAGCCCGCCGCACGAGGTGCAGTCCACCACGGTGAACCCCGCCGTCTCCTCGAGCGCGACGTCACCGTCCGGGTTCACCGCAGGCTCGGCGCCCGTGGCCTCACCCACCCGCCCTGCCCGCCCTGCCCGCCTGGCCCGCTCCGCCCAGCCGGGATTCGCGGTCCGCAGCCGCTCATCGAGTTCGCGCCGCGACGACCGCTGCCAGCAGGACAGGCACACCACCCGGTGCAGCGACCCGTGCAGTTCGGTCACGGCGACCGCTCCTGCCGCCTGGTGCAGCCCGTCCACGTTCTGCGTGATGATCCCGCGCACCAGGCCGGCTCGCTCAAGCGATGCCACCGCACCGTGTCCGAGATTCGGCGCGGCCCCGGTGATATGCCGCCACCCGAGGTGCGACCGCGCCCAGTACCGCTGCCGCGCGACCGCCGACCCGGTGAACGCCTGGTAGGTCATCGGCTGTCCGCCCCGCGCCCGCCCGCTCGGCCCCCGGTAGTCGGGAATGCCGGACTCTGTGGACAGCCCGGCGCCGCTGAGCACGGCGACGTTGCCCGCTCGAAAAACCTCGACCAGCATCCCAAACGGACCCGGCCGACTCTCAGCGCCAACCGCCTCTACCAGCTCAGGAAGCCTCATACCGCCATTTTGTCAAACTCCACGCGCACTGGTGTCCCCGATACGCTTGCGTTCCCAGGGGCTTTCGTGTCATAAGTAGCCTTATGCGTAAAGCGAGGATTGCCGCCATAGCCGCAAGCGTCGCGGCAGTCACCGCCGGTGCGCTGATAGCCGCCACCCCCCGAGTAGCCGCGCACGCGGCTACCGGGGTCACCGTCGAGATCCGTCCTGACGCCATCACGCTCTCCCACGACCGCATGCAGGCCCCGCCGACCACGGCTCAGTGCGAGCAGGCCTACCACGTCGCTTGCTACCTGCCTGGCCAGCTCAGGACCGCTTATCAGCTGCCGGCGGTGTATGCCAAGGGGATCACGGGCAAAGGCGAGACGATCGCGATCGTCGACTCGTTCGGCTCGCCGACGATCAAGTCCGACCTGGCCGCGTTCGACAAGCAGTTCGGTTACCCCGCGCCGCCCAAGTTCACGATCATCACGCCGGCCGGCAAGATCCCCAAGTACGACCCGAGCGACAGTGACATGACGGGCTGGGCCGGGGAGACCACGCTCGACGTGGAGTACGCGCACGCGCTCGCTCCGGGCGCGTCCATCCTGCTGGTCGAGACGCCGGTCTCAGAGACCGAGGGCGTCACCGGATTCCCGCAGATTGAGACGGCCGAGAAGTACGTGCTCGGCCACCACCTCGCCGCGGTGATCAGCCAGTCGTTCAGCGCCACCGAGGAGACGTTCGCCAGCTACGCGCAGCTCGCGCCGCTGCGCGCCGCCTACATCGAGGCCGCCAGCAAGCACGTGACCGTGCTCACTGCCTCCGGTGACTCGGGCGCCACCGATTACAAGCTCAACGGTAATGACCTTTACACCCGCCCGGTCACCTCCTGGCCGGACAGTGACCCCCTCGTCACCGCGGTCGGCGGCACGCAACTGAGGGAGAACGGCGCCGCGTACACCTCGGTGGCCTGGAACGACACCTACGACAAGGCCCTGAACCAGTTCTTCTACGGCAGCACCAAGCCGAACGCCCTCGCGAGCGGCGGCGGCAAGTCCGAGTTCTTCGCCCGCCCGGCTTACCAGAACGGCGTCAAGGCCGTCACCGGCGCCACCCGCGGCGTGCCCGATATCTCGATGAGCGCGGCCTGCGACGGCGCGGTGAGCACGTACTCCAGCTACAAGACCGTCCCGGCCAGCCCGGCGGGCTGGTACCTGACCTGCGGCACCAGCGAGGCGACACCGGAGTTCGCCGCCATCGTCGCACTCGCCGACCAGGTGGCAGGTCACCCGCTCGGCCTGATCAACCCCGCCCTGTACGCGCTCTCCGCCGAGCACGCCCCCGGCCTGGTCGACGTCACCTCGGGAAACAACACGGTCTCCTTCTACCAGGGCACACCCGCCAAGCTATATAAGGTGACGGGCTTCCCGGCCCGCAAGGGCTATGACCTGGTCACCGGCGTCGGCACGGTCAACGCCGCGTCCTTCGTCTACGAGCTAGCCGCCTGCTACAAGCCCTAGCAGGCAAGCTCCGGCATGATGACGCCACCTGTCGGCCGCGCTGCCTCCATCCAGTCGGCTCCGGCGTCATCCTGTCGGCTGCGCCTCCACTGTGTCGGCTCCAGCGACGCCACCTTGTCGGCTCCGCTCCCCATCCTGCCGACGGCGCCTCCATCCTGGAGGCCCGCGCCACCTACCCTGCCCAACCGCGCCCTCGCCCTCCCTAACCACGCCCCCTTCGCCGGATTTATGCGGGCAGGCCAGCACGCCAAGATCGAACTATCGATTCCCAGGCACGGCAGCGCCGGATTCCCGCCGCCGGAGCGGAAGGGGGCATGATGGTGCCATGTGCACGGTCGTGCTGAGCCTTGAACCGGGGGAGCGGGTTCCGCTGCTGCTGCTCGGTGTCCGCGACGAGCTGACCGGCAGGCCGTGGCGGCCGCCTGCTAGGCACTGGCCGGGCTCGCCGCTGATCGGCGGTCTCGATGAGCAGGCGGGTGGCACCTGGCTCGCGGTAGATCCCGGGGTCCCACGGGTGGCCGCACTGCTTAACGGCCGGGGTCCGCAGGCCGATCAGGCACGCCGCCGCAGCCGGGGCGAGCTGCCGCTGCGCGCTGGCTCGGCCGGTGCCGATGTGCTCAAGGAACTCGCGGCGGATCCCGATGCCCTCGCCGCCTATGACCCCTTCCACCTGATTGTCGCGGAACCGGAGTCGGCCGCGCTGCTGACCTGGGACGGTACCCGCGCCACCACCCGCGACCTGGCCTCGGGCACACATCTGCTCACCAACGCCGGCCACGCCTACCCACCGGACCCGGCGCATCAAGACGACCCAGTCGGTGAGCCGAAGGCCGGGCACTTCGCGTCGAAGTTCGCCGCGTCCCGTCCCCCCGCAGAACCCGCTCTCCCCGTCGGCGATGCCTGGGGCGACTGGCTCAGGCTCGCCGCGGGCGACGGACTTGACGGGGCGGACCCCCGCGCGATCATCGCCCGCAGGAACCTGCCGGACGGCCAGGTCTGGGGGTCGACCTCGGTCACCCTGGTGGGCCTCGCCGCGGACGGCCTGCGCTACGACTTTCAGGCTCGCCCCGGCGACATCGGCGGGTGGCATCCGGTGAATATTTCCTTCTAACTGGACCTGCGCGGCTATGGTGCTTGTTATGCCGAAGGCCAGAACCGCCGCGAGAGCCGCGTGTGTCACAGCGCTCACCACGGCCGTGATGGCCGCCACGGCCGTGTCCGCCACGGTCACGTCGCACGATACGGCGGCGGGACAGCAGGTGACGATCGCGATCAGGCCCGGAGACATCAGGCTCCCCGGTGCCGCGACGCGGGCGCCGCTCGCCACGGCGCAGTGCACGCAGGGCGACGGCATCGCCTGCTACCAGCCAGGGCAGCTCAGGACCGCCTACCACCTGCCCGCTGTGTACGCGAACAAGATCACGGGCAAGGGCGAGACGATCGCGATCGTCGACTCGTTCGGCTCGCCGACGATCAAGTCCGACCTGGCCACCTTTGACAGGCAGTTCGGGTACCCGGCACCCCCCACGTTCAGGATCATCGCGCCGGCCGGCAAGATCCCCGCGTTCAACCCCAACAACAGCGACATGACAAGCTGGGCGGGGGAGACCACGCTCGACGTGGAGTACGCGCACGCCCTCGCTCCCGGCGCGTCCATCCTGCTCGTCGAGACGCCGGTCGCCGAGACCGAGGGCAAGACCGGGTTCCCGCAGATCGTGGCGGCGGAAACGTACGTCATCAAGCATGGGCTCGCCGCGGTAATCAGCCAGTCGTTCGGCGCCACGGAAGAGACGTTCGCGAGCAGTGCGCAGCTCGGGAAGCTGCGCTCCGCCTACGTCTACGCGGCAAAGCAGCACGTGACCGTGCTTGCCTCCTCGGGTGACGCAGGAGCCACCGACTTCACGTCCAACCAGTCCGATTACTACACCCGCCGGGTCACCTCCTGGCCGGACAGCGACCCGCTCGTCACGGCGGTCGGCGGCACGAGGCTCGTGCAGACCGGCGGCTCGTACACGTCGGTGGCCTGGAACGACACCTACAACAAGGCCTTCTATCAGGTCTGGGGCAGCTCGGACCCGTCACCCTTCGCAAGCGGCGGCGGCAGGTCCGCGGTCTTCGCGCGCCCGGCCTGGCAGAACAGCGTCAAGGCCGTGACGCTCGGCCGCCGCGGTGTGCCCGACATCTCGATGAGCGCGTCCTGCAACGGCGCGGTGAACGTGTACAGCAGCTATCAGCCTGGCCAGGCGGGCTGGTCGCTGACCTGCGGTACCAGCGAGGCGGCCCCGGAGTTCGCCGCGATCGTCGCGCTCGCCGACCAGGTGGCCAGCCAGGCGGCCGGCCATCATTATCAGCTCGGGCTGATCAACCCCACCCTGTACGCGCTGGCCGCGAAGCACGCCCCCGGTCTCGTGGACGTCACCTCGGGAAACAACACCGTCTCCTTCTACCAGGGGACGGCCACCACGCCCTACACGGTGACGGGCTTCCCGGCCCGCAAGGGGTATGACCTGGTCACCGGAGTCGGCACGGTCAACGCCGCGTCCCTCGTCTACGAGCTAGCGGGCGTTCCCGTTCCCTGACGGTGGCGCATTAGGGCTGCTCGGCGAGCGCCGCCCTGACCAGGACCGTGAGCCCGGCGGGGTAGACGGCCTCATCCGTGGCGTCGAGCTCGGCAAGGGTCCACCAGCGGTGCCCGCGAATACCGTCGGAGTGATGCATGGCGGCCACGTCGCCGAGCGACCGCTGCTCGTCGGGCACCCACCCGACGAAGTAGTGGTCGTGCTGCTTGACCAGCCGACGGCGGCCGCCCGACCACTGCACGTTCGAGTCCACGTGGACCTCGGTCGGTGCGACGGAGACATCGGTCCAGCCCGTCTCCTCGACGACCTCCCGGCAGGCGGCCTGATAAAAGTCCTCGTCGCCCTCGACCCCGCCACCCGGCGTGGTCCAGTGGTCCCCCTTCGGCGGCGGATCGTCGTAGTGGAAGAGCAGCACCCGTCCCGCCGGATCGATCGCGATCACGCGGCCCGCCAGCCGCGCGGGAAGCTCAGACTCAGCATTATCAGCCACAGCCCCTATTGTCCCGCCCCCAGGTACGCTGTCGCCCGTGCTTGAACGAGTCACGGTGGCCAGCTACCTCGCACCGCTGCGTGAGGGCGGCAGCATGCCTGGGCTCGTCGAGGCAGACAACCTGGGCACCTATGTGCTGAAGTTTCGCGGCGCAGGCCAGGGTCCGCTCGCCCTCGTGGCGGAGATCATCGCGGGCGAACTTGCCCGTCGCCTTGGCCTGCGGACCCCCGAGCTAGCCCTGGCGACGCTTGATCCGCGGATCGCTCCGAGCGAGCCCGATCAGGAGATCCAGGACCTGCTTCGCGCCAGCGAGGGGCTCAACCTCGCCGTGGACTTCCTGCCCGGCTCGGCCGGCTTCGACCCCCTCGGCTGGACGGCGGACGAGGACTTCGCCAGCGAGCTGCTCTGGTTCGACGCGCTGATCCAGAACGTGGACCGCACCTGGCGGAATCCGAACCTGCTCGTCTGGCACGGCGACATCTGGCTCATCGACCACGGCGCCGCGCTCTACTTCCACCATGACTGGTCACGCGCCGACCCGGCGAAGCCCTTTGACGCCCGTCATCACGTGCTCCGCGACCGCGCCCCCAGGCTCGCGAAGGCGCATGAGAGGCTCGCACCGCTCGTCACGCGGGAGGCCGTCGCCGCGGTGACCGCGGACGTTCCGCCCGACTGGTTCGGCGAGCGCGGCCCGGACGCCTACATCGACCAACTCGTCAACCGCGCCCCGCTTGTCCCTGGGGTGATCAGGACGTGAGTGCCACGGAAGCGAGCGGTGATCACCGCCTGAGCGAGGTATTCGAGTACGCCCTGATCCGCGTCGTGCCCCGGGTCGAGCGCGGCGAGGCGATGAACGCCGGAGTGATCGTCTACGCCAAGTCGTTCCGCTACCTGGCGACCAAGATCAAGCTCGACGAGCGACGGCTGCTCGCCCTCGACCCGACCGCGGACCTAACCGCCGTCCTGGCCGGCCTCACCGCCTTCGAGCGGGCCTGTACCCAGGGCCCCCTCGCGGAGCTAACCCTAGGCGAGCGATTCCGCTGGCTCACCGCCCCCCGCTCGGCCATCGTCCAGCCCGGCCCCGTCCACGCCGGCCTCACCACCAACCCGTCCGCCGACCTAGACCGCCTCTACGACACCCTCGTCAAATAGCGCACGCCCCTTCTGCCGCACGCGCTCTTCTGCTGCACGCACTCTTCTGCTGCGGGAACCCCTCTGCCGCACGCACTCTTCTGCCCCGCGCGCACCTTCCACCGCAGGAACCCCTCCACCGCAGGAACCCCTCCACCGGATTTATGCAGATAAATGCACCAAGATCAAAATAGTGCTGAAGCTTTGACCGGTGGGAGCCGGTCAAAGCTTCAGCACTATCGATTTCGAGGAATGGTGACACGCCTAGCTCAGTCGCGGGCGACCGGTGTCAGAAGCCGGGGTCGAACTTCCACGTCTTGCCGTTCCACACCCCGGTCATGGTGGCGCCCTTGGACGCGGTAGTCAGGCCGGTCTCGCCCACGGCGACGCATTTCACCGCCGACAGGCATTTCACGTCCGTGAGTATGGTCGTCCTGCCCTTGGCGGGCACCGGGACGGTCCGGAGCGCCCACGACGTGCCGTTGTAGGACGCGGCGGCCGGGTGACCATCCGCGTCAGTTGCCGTTCCGGAGCTGGTCAGTCCCACCGAGTCGCAGGAGTGCGCGCCGAAGCAGGACACGCCGATCAGGAAGGACTCCGTGGTGGCGGTCGGCCACGCCACCTTGACGGTCCGCCACGTCTTGCCGTTCCAGATCTCAGTGAACGCGGTGAAGGTGCCCGTGCTGCTGCTGAGGTTCAGAACAGCCCCGGTCACCGCGCAGTTCGAGGAAGTGGCGCACGATACGTCGGATACCACCGGGAGGGTCGTGCTGCCGCCCACCGCGGCAGGCCTGAGGACCGTGAGCTTGTTGCCGTTCCATGAGCGGAGGTAGAGAGTGTCGCTGCCCGTTTCCGAGACGGATTCTCCGGCGAGGACGCAGTATGTGGACGTGGCGCAGGAGATACCGGTGAACTCCGTCATCACGTTGGCGCCCGCGCCGACGGTGTGCAGCGTCCACTTCGCGCCGTTCCACGTCTCGATGAGGGAGACCGTCTCGTCCGCGCCGAACGTCGGGGTATCGCCAGACGCCGTGCCGATGGCGACGCAGTGCTTGGTGGTCGTGCAGGACACGCCGAGGAGCGCGGCCTCCGTGGTGGATTTCGGCAGCGGCACCATCGGTGTCGGCTTCAGCGAGGTCCCGTTGTAAATCAGGGCAAGCACGTGGCTCGGCGCGCCCTCGCTCGTGCCCGTGTAGTAGTCGCCCACCACCAGGCAGGACTTCGCCGCCTTGCAGGATACGCCGCTCAGGTCGAGGGAGCGTGTCCCCTTGGGCAGCGTCCAATGGGCGCGCTTCCACGTGGACCCATTCCACCGTGCGATCGAGGTCGGGATGGTTGTCCCCCCGGTGAGGCTTGAGCTGCCGTCGATGCCGAGGCAGTCCATCCCCGTTACGCAGGAGATCTTCGGAAAGGATTCCGTTATAGAACCTACTGCGGCCGACCGCGCCGCGCTGGCAGCCCATGTCGCGGCCGCCGGTTGTGTCCCGGCGGCCGCCGGGATGGTGCCGCCGAGCACGGCCGCGAGTGCGACCAGCCCAGACATCACAATTCTGCGCACTGAGCACCTTTCTTGGAGCTTTACTGACAGCGCATCAGAATGTCACTTTTATCAACGGCTCACCGGCCGGATTCCTTAATCTCTTCACAAAAGAAATCGGCCGGTGGCGAAGATGACACTTCGCCCTCCCCGCCGTGCCGAACGTCCGCTGAAGCTGCGCGGTCTGCCCCGAGGCGAGGGAACCCGGGTGCGCCCCGTTGCCGAGATCTTCGGCGATCATCGGCAACGGGGCGCGAGAGGCGCCTGGTGGCCGCGCAGATATCCCCGGACAACGTCGGACACCCAGATTGCCGGCGTTTGACGGTGAAAGTCACCACGCGTCCGTTCGGGATGATGCAGTTGGTTTTACCTGGGGTTGACATGGTTGAACTGGTCGGATGGAAAGATCATGCTCGTGATGTCGCGCGCGCGGGAGATCCTCGCCAGTTACCCAGAACTCACCGCTGTGCTCGCGGCGGCGATCATCGGCCTGTCGGTGCAGCGGCCGCTGGCGTGGCTGGCCGACAGGCAGGGCATCAACGTGCTGCTCGCGGTGCTTGTCTTCGCCACCGCGGTGTCGATCGAGCCCGCGGCGCTCGGCCGCCTCGCCGCCGCCTGGCGCTCGCTGCTCGTCGCGCTCGTCACCGGGATCACCGTGCTGCCCGCGCTGTCCTGGGCGGTCTCCCGGATGGTGGCCGCCGGTTCGCTGCGGGACGGGGTGATGGCCGTGGGGCTGGCGCCGTGCGAGATCGCCTCGGTCGCGACTACCGCGATGGCGGGCGGCGAGGCCGCCGTCTCGGCCGGGGTGCTGATCGGGTCCACCGTGGCGGCGGTTGCCTTGGCTGGGCCGATCCTCACCCTGGAAGCGGGCCACGCCGGCGTCTCGCCCGGCGGCATCATCGCCAACCTTGCGCTGGTGGTGGCGCTGCCGCTCGCTGTCGGCATCGCCACGCGCGCCTGGGTGCCGTCGGCCGCCCGGGCGCTGTCCACCGATCGCGGTGAGCGAGTCGCCGCCGCGGTCGCACTATTCTCCGTCGCCGCCCTGGTCGCTCTCATCGCAGCCGAGGTGCACCTGTCCGCCAGGTACGGTGCCGTCACGGGAGCGCTCGTCGTCTTCCTCGCCGGGTCGGCCGTGGTCGGCCGGATCCTCGGGGCGCGGAGTCGGCCGGCGGCGGCTACCGCGCTGCTGCTGACCACCTCCATGCGAGACTTCGCGATCGCGGCCGGGCTCGCGACGTCCGCGTTCGGCCCGGCGGCCGCCGCACCGCTCGGCCTGTACGGCATCCTCGTCCTGGTCTGGGGCACCGCCGTGGCGGGCATCCTGCGCCAGCGCACCGCCGTCGCGGATATGCCGCGGGTGCTAGATCCCGGCCAGACGACCCGGATCCCCGCCATCGGCCCGGACTAGATGTCGCGGTTGCTGAGGGCGCGATCCGCCGCGGTGACGCGGTGGTGACAGCGTAGGCCCCGTCACGTGCACGGGGCGCGGTACGGCACGCCGGGGACGAGGGCGGACCACTCCGCTACGGTGATCGGCTGCCCGAGGTTCCCGCAGACGGCGGCCCGTGCCGCCACCGGACTCGTGTCCCACAGGTGGACGGTCCCCTCGTAACTCGCGGCCGCCAGCTGGTCCCCCGAGGGCGAGAACGCGACGGAGTACACGTGATCGGTCGGCCCGGTGAGGTTGGCGATCAGCGCCGGATGAGCGGGGTCGGCGACGTCCCACAGCCATACGGTGCCGTCGGTCACGCCGGCGGCGAGCGTGTGCCCGTCCGGGCTGAACGCCATCGCCCAGACGTATCCGGTCGGGCCGGTCAGCGGTGCTCCCACGGCGGTGGCATGGGCGGGGTCGCTGACGTTCCACAGCCGGACCGTCTTATCCGCGCTGCCGACCGCGAGCAGGTCACCATCCGGGCTGAAGGCCAGGCCGATCGCATAGTCGTGCAGGCCGCCGAGCGGCTTGCCGTCCGGTATCGGATCGGCGGGATTGGCGACGTTCCACAGCCGGGTGAGGTCGTCGGTGCTTGCCGCCGCGACCGTCTTGCCGTCAGGAGAGAACGCGACCGTGTAGACCTGCGAGCCGGTGTCGCGCACGTCGGCCAACTGCCTCGGGTGCGCCGGATCCGTCACCGACCAGGTCCGCACGGACCCGTCGTCGGCGCCGGTGACGATCGTCTCGCCGTCCGGGCTGTACGCCACGGATTCGGCGGTGCCCGAGGCGGTCACCGGGAACGGCGCGCTGACCGGCGCCAGGGTCCTGGCGCCGAGCAACTGCGCCATGCCATCGCCGTAGACGGCCGCGAGCACGTTCCCCGCGGGCGCGAACGCAAGGGCGTTGACGTACGTACCGCCCGACAGCGGATGGGTGGCGATGAGAGACCGGGTGGCGGTATCCCACAGCTCGACGCTCGTCCCGCCGACGGCCATCGCCCGGCCGCCTGGGCTGTACGCGACGCTGGCCGACGCGTTCCCCGCGAGCAGCACCGGATCCGGCAGCGTCCAGATCGACGCGGTCCCGTCCGCGTCGGCCGCGGCCACCCGTCCGTTGCCGTCCCAGGCCACCGTGGTGACCGGCTGCGGGTACGCCATGGTGGCGGTCAGCGCGCGGCTGGCCATGTCCCACACAAGCACACGGGCCTCCGAGGTCCCGGCCGCGAGCTGGGTGCCGTCCGGGCTGAACGCGACCGTGTTCACCCAGTTCGTGGGGCCGGTCAGCGTGCCGTCGGTGACCGCCCTGCCGGAGGAGCCGACCGTCCACAGCCAGACCTTGTCATCCTGGCTCGACGCGGCGAGGGTATGCCCGTCGGGGCTGAACGTCACCCCGGACACCAGCGAGGCCGGCCCGGTCAGCGGCATTCCGCGGACAAGCGCGGGGCGGGCGGGGTTGGCGACGTTCCAGATCCAGACGGTGTCGTCGTGCTTGCCTGGGACGCTGTTCCCGCTGCCCGCGGCGAGGAACCTGCCGGAGCCGGAGAAGGCGACGGACTGGACGTACCCGGTCGGTCCGGTGAGCGGCGCGCCGAGGGGCCGCGCGCGGGCCGGGTCGGTCACGTCCCACAGCCGCACCGTGTTGTCGGCGCTTGCGGCGGCGAGCGTACGACCATCGGGGCTGAACGCGACCGAGTAAATCGTGTTCCCCGGACCGGTCAGCGGCGTGCCGAGCGGCGCCGGGTGCGCCGGGTTCGACACGTCCCACAGCCTGACGACCCGCCCGGCGCCGGCCGCGGCCAGGATCTTCCCGTCCGGGCTGAACGCGGTCGTGTACAGCGGACGGTCGCCGTCGGCCGGCAGCAGCGGGCCGCCGACCGGCGTGGCGCGGCCAGGCACGGTCACGTCCCACAGCCGCAACGTCCCGTCCGCGCCGGAGGCCGCGAGCAGCCTGTGGTCCGGCGAGACGGCGACCGCCTGCACGATGCCTGACGAGTCCTCGATCCGTGCCGCGGCGGGGGAGTCGGTCGATTCGAGCAGGCTCGCGGTCGCCTGCGGGGTGCGCGCGATGCCGTAGGCGGCGACGCTGAGCTGAGCCGCCGCGGCCGGCTCCTGGATGCGGAGTTGGTCGGCCTCGATCGCGACCTCGCGGGAGTTGGCGTCCTCCTGCGCGGTGATCGCGTCCTGCCGCTGCTTGAACGCGTACCCGGCCAGCAGGCAGACCACGACGACCATGGCCGTCAGCACGGCGATGACGCCCCGCAGCCGCAGCATGCGCCGGCGCTCGGCGTGCTGCCGAGCGGTGTCCTCGGCGATCGACGCGTCGACGAACTCGGTGGCGAGCGCGCGCAGCGAGCCGCGGTTGTCCGGGTCCGCGGTCCAGTCCCTGGCGATCGCGAGCTGGCTGCCGCGCCACAGCGCGGCGCTCTCCCTGCCCGCCTCTTCCCAGGCACGTGCGCCTTCCGCGATCCGCCTGCGGACGCGCAGTCCCTCCGTGCCCTTCTCGATCCAGGACCGCAGCCGCGGCCAGGCGGTGAGCAGGGCATCGTGCGTGATCTGCGCGCTTCCCGCGTCCACGGTGATCATCCGCCGGTCGACGAACGTGGCGAGCACGTCGCCGCCTGGGTCCGTGAGCTCGCCGAGTCCGACGGTGGCACGGCTCGGCGGCAGGTCGTCCGCCACGTGCACGAGCTTGAGGAACAGCCGCCGTGCCAGCCGTCGCTGCGCCACCGGCAGGCTCAGGTAGGCGGTCTCCGCGGTCTGGTCGAGTGCGTCCTTGATCCGCCCGCTTGCCAGGTAGTCGGCGATCGCGAGCCTGCCGCCGCGGCTGTGCTCCCAGGTGGCAAGCATCGCGTGCGACAGCAGTGGCAGTGCGCCAGGCTCATACGCGCCGCCCGTTCCCCCGCCCTGCGGTGCCAGGTCGGCGAGCAGCAACCCGACAAGACCGTCTTCCACGTCCACCCGGGCCAGCCTGGCCGGTTCCGTGATCGCCCGCCCGACCTGTTCCGCCGTCATCGAGCCGAGCACCACCTGCCGGGACTGCAGTGCGCTTGCCAGGCCGGGGTAGTCGATGGCGCGGGAGTAGAAGTCGGCCCGCAGCGTGAGGATGACAAGACCTGTCCTGGCCAGCTCGCACAGTATGTCGACGAAGTCCCGCCGCTGCGCCTCGTCCTCGCAGAGCGTGAAGACCGCCTCGAACTGGTCCACGATGACGATCGGCCGCGCACCAGAATCCGGATCGGCGTCGGCCGCGAACTCGGCGAGATGGGCGGCGAGGTGGGCGGCGAGGTCGGTGACAGGGGAGGCCGTCGGTTCGAAAACCGTCACAGGACCGGCGGTCCCCGAGGCCGCGCGGGCAAGCTCCGCAAGCCGGGGCAGCAGGCCCGCGCGCAGCAGCGATGACTTGCCCGCTCCCGAGGGGCCGACGAGCATCAGCGGCAGCGGCGACGACTCGGCCGCCAGCGAGACCAGCAGTCTGGTGACGTCCTCGCGACCGAAGAACCAGCGTGCGTCCTTGAGCTCGAACCTGGCAAGACCCCGGTACGGTGCGTCGGTTCGCCTGCCGGGCGGTCGCCGCGCCCGCAGCAGTGCCGCTTCCCATCGCGCTATCCGGTCCGGATCGCTCTCCCCGCACACCTGGAGAATCCGGACGAGCTGCTGCGGGTCCGACGGCAGGTGGCGACCGGAGAAGTAGTCGCCCGTCGTGGCGACCGCTATCCCTGAAGCCTTCGCGACCTCGCGGATCTTCAGCCCGGCGCGCTCCCTTAGCGTCTTGAGCTCGCGGCCGAAGTCCGCCTGAGTCGCGATCCGCTCTGGATCGACAGACGTCGAATCGTCAGGCATTGGTTCCCCCCCAATGTCTCACGCACGCTGTGCGTTATATAGAAATCCCCCCATGGAAGGGGATTATGTATTTCTGGGCTTCCACTCGCGGGAGCCGTGTATTCAGATGACCCCTTATGCCGGTGCGGAGTTCACGCAATGCGAGACATCGATGCGGATTCTTTACTACCCACTCATCGCACGCCCCGCCGTCCGAACTTGTCCGGACATATGCGTAACGCGGACGTGAGATCCCGCAACGGGGCAGGATGAACACCAAGGGGCGGCGCTCGGGGGAG
>Ga0302314_10014567_pt1 | contig 13442 bp, 12 predicted proteins | sample III_Palsa_N2_3_FD_200533 | JGI IMG/M metagenome (GOLD analysis project Ga0302314, IMG submission 200533) | Peat permafrost microbial communities from Stordalen Mire near Abisko, Sweden - III_Palsa_N2_3 | ecosystem: Environmental > Terrestrial > Soil > Palsa > Peat permafrost | place: Sweden...
TGAATGGAAAGAACTGGCGGAAGTAGCGGACGAGCAACGTCGACAAGATCAGCTTCTTGGGGAAGTAGCTGACTTCTTGAAACGGCGAGGGTTTGAAAGCTTCAGCGGTTTTAGAAAAATAACAAATGTCCCAAGGTATAGTGGCCTCTTCTATAGACGCCGTTATTTCAATCGACTTCAAATCGAAAATTTAGCTCATGAAGGAAGGTTCTTTGGAACACACACCCGGCGAACAAATGATGTTCGCGATGAAAGCCGTAGCGAACATGCAGTCCGATTGCATCCAGCTGTTTGAAGATTTAGACAAGGCTCTTCCTGGCTTGAAGTCCTTCTACAACACCGTCGTAACGTTAGACCTTGGCTATACGATGAGCGCTCGCCGCTACCTCGCTGAAGGGCTGATCCGGCTATACCATTCTCCTGAAAATGATGCCGAGTTTCTTAGCATAAACATCTGCTTTTTCGATCTCAATGATCCCCGATTTACTGAGCCAATCTTCGTCGTGGCCAGAATTAGCTATGAACCGACCTCTGTCGACCAGAAGGAGAAGACGAAACGCGGATGGGACCCGTGGTATGCATTTCTGTCATGGTCTCCAGAGCGAAAATACGGTGAACCGGTTACCATCGAACGCCCAAAACAACGCGAGGCAATCGAGAAGATCGCGGTCATTGCAGCCCCGCTCCTAACCATCAATTCGATCGACGACGCAATAGCGCTCATTGATAAGGTGGGCAGGCCGTGAGAACGCGCCGAAAATCAGGTAACCCGGCCAGGACATGTTCCACGTCGTCGCAGCCTCAGCGCATGGGCGAGGACGTGGAGCAAAGGCCTCACACTTGACATCACCTCGCCCGAAAATGCACACCCGTAGAATAGGAACAGCAAACAAAGTCACCCCTTAAAGCATCTCCTTTGAAGAATTTGCGCAATAATGGCAAGAGGGGGGTACCATGGCCAAGCCCGGCGTCGAGTTCCGCGCAGTCACCTACACCCTTCCCGGCAACCGCACCCTCCTGCACGACATCTCCCTCACCCTCGAATCCAACACCACCACCGCCTTGCTCGGCCGCAGCGGCTCCGGCAAGACCACACTCCTGCGCATGGTCAATGCCCTTGTCACTCCAGGTACCGGTCAAGTCTTGGTTGATGGAACTCCCATAACCGAAACAAACCAAAACATGTTACGCCGTTCGATCGGCTACGTCATTCAGGAAACCGGTCTCTTCCCGCACATGTCTGTCGAACGCAACGCCGGTCTCTCTCTCGAGCTGGCAGGCCGCCCCAAACCCGAGATCGCCGCCCGCGCCGCCGAACTCCTCGCCCTCACCGGCCTCAGCCCCGACCTCAGCCGCCGCTACCCCTGGCAGCTCTCCGGCGGCCAGCGCCAGCGCGTCGGCCTCGCCCGCGCCCTCGCCACCGACCCCACCGTCCTCCTCATGGACGAGCCCTTCGGCGCCCTCGACCCCATCACCCGCGCCGAGATGCAGACCATGCTCCGCGACCTCCTCGCCCGCACCCGGAAGACCGGGCAGAAGACCGCCCTCCTCGTCACCCACGACCTCGACGAGGCCCTCTACCTCGCCTCACGGATCATCTTCCTGGCCGACGGCGCCGTCGTCGCCGACCTCCCCGCCGCCGACGTCCTCACCTCCCCGAATCCCCACGTCCGCGCCTACGTCTCCGCCGTCCACCGAGCCATCCCGGCAGGCCAAAAGGGGCCCGCATGACCCCCTTCCTCCAATCCCACGGCTGGGAGATCGGCCGCCTCACCTTCGAGCACCTCTGGCTCACCCTCTCCGCCATGCTCCTCGCGACTGCCCTGGGCCTCCCCCTCGGCATCCTCCTCACCCGCCACCCCCGCCTGGCACCCCCCATCATCGCCTTCGCAAATATCGTCCAGACAATCCCCTCGCTTGCCCTCTTCGGCCTCCTGCTTCCCGTCCCCTGGCTCGGCGAGAACGCCGCCCGCCTCGCCATCCTCGCCCTCACCGGGTACGCCCTGCTCCCCATCTTGCGCAACACCTACGCCGGAATCGGCAGCGTCGATCCTGCTCTCATCGACATCTCGAACGCCTTAGGAATGAGCAATCTCCAGCGTCTTCTGAAAGTAGAGCTCCCACTCGCAGCCAGCGTCATTCTCGCCGGACTCCGCACCGCCACCGTCACCTGCGTCGGTGTCGCGACCATCGCCGCCGCCATCGGCGCAGGCGGCCTAGGCGAGCTCATCTTCCGCGGTGTAGCCTCCGTCGACAACGGCCTCGTTCTCGCCGGAGCCATCCCCGCCGCCTCCCTGGCCCTCGCCGCCGACACCCTCCTCGGCCTCCTCGAACGCCGCCTCACCGTCCGCCGATGAGCACAAGCCACCAACCGGGGTGCCCCATCTTCGCGACAGCCTTCTCGTCGCTAAGGTGGGCATCGAGCAAAGCGAGACAGCTCTCCTTCATCACTGCTCTCTGCCTCTCCCTGACCGCCTGCGCCCCCCCACGCTCCTCCCGCATCACCATCGGAGCCAAAAACTTCACCGAACAAGTCGTCCTCGGCGAACTCCTGGCCCAGGAGATCGAGTCCGAAACCCACCAGACCGTCGACCGCCGCTTCTACCTCGCGGGCAGCTACCTCTGCCAGCAAGCCCTCACCTCCGGCCGCATCGACGCCTACGTCGAATACTCCGGCACCGCCCTCACCGCCATCCTCAAACAACCCCTCCCCCCCATCGGCCACCGCGACCCCGCCACCGTTCTCGCCACCATCACCCGCCTCTACCAGCAAAAATACGCTGTCGAAGTCGGCCCTCCGCTCGGCTTTGAAGACACCTTCGCCATGGTCATCCGCGCCGACGACGCCCGACGCCTCAACCTGCACACTCTAGACGACGCCGTCTCCCAGGCCTCCAACCTGCGCCTCGGCGTCGGCTACGAGTTCGAGCAGCGCCCCGACGGCCTCCCCGGCCTCGAGAGCACCTACAACCTGCACTTCGCCGACGCCCCCCGCGTCATGGACCTCGGCCTCCTCTACCGCGCCCTCTCCGCCCATCAGGTCGACATCATCGCCGGCAACTCCACAGACGGCCCCATTCGCGCCCTCGGCCTCACCATCCTCGCCGACAACCGCCACTACTTCCCGCCGTATCAGGCCGTCCCACTCGTCCGCGAAGACTCCCTCCTCCGCCATCCCGAGATCCAAACCGCCCTCAACCGCCTCGCCAACCAGGTCACCGCCGACGAGGTTCAGTCCATGAACGACGCCGTCGACGCCCAGCATCGCGACGTCGCCGACGTCGTCCGCGACTTCCGCCGCCAGAAAGGACTCTAACCCTCATGGCCACCACTCCCGAACCCGAATCTATCCCCACCCCTATCCCCGAACCCGAACTCCCCGAACCCTGGCTCCGTGGCACCCTTACCGAGATCGACCCCACCCGCCGTCAGATCCTCCACGCCCTCGAGCTCGCCCGTGAAGACGCCGCTCGCTGGGTCACTCCACTCACCGACGCGGAGATCAACGCCCGTCCCCACGGCCTGCCCTCCGTCGCCTTCCACATCCGCCACATCGCCCGCAGTCTCGACCGCCTGCTCACCTACGCGGAAGGTCGTCCGCTCTCGCCCGCCCAACTCGACGCTCTCCACTCCGAGTTCGCACCCGTTGCCTACACCGAGATTGTCCTCGCCGAACTCCGCGCCGCCCTCGGCGAGTCCGTACGCCGCATCCGGTTGTTTCCCCTTACCACCTTCGACGAGCCGCGCACTGTGGGACGCAAAGCCCTCCCCACCACCGTCATCGGCCTCCTCATCCACTGCGCGGAACACACCCAGCGCCACATCGGTCAGGCCGTCACCTCCGCGAAGCTGGTCCAGGCCCTCCGCCCAATCCTGTCAAGCCCCATTTCCTCCTAACTCACACAATCGAAAGAAAATAGACTTGGCATAGAAGATCCTGTCAAACCGCTATACTAGATATAGAGAGTAAAAGGAGATCGTGAGACAACGCCTCGGCCAACGCCGGGGCTTTCCTCTTTAGATTGACGAATTTAGCGAGCAATTTCGCTATCTTTCTGCATCCATTGCGTTTATCGCCGGGATGCGGAGGGTACGCCCATCGGCCAGTCAGCGGGAAGAAAGGGTACACACCATGCGCTATCCGCTCTGTCGCCACGTCAAAACCAACGGCCTGCGTTGCCAGTCCCCCGCCCTCGCCGACGCCCTCTACTGCTACTCCACAACCGCCTCAACCATCGCCACGCAGGCTTTCGTCACGCCGCCCCACTCGCGGCTATCTGGTCCCCGGCAGCACATCCAGCTCTCCGCGCTCGAAGATCGCGAGTCCGTCCAGGTTGCCCTTTCGGTCGTCATCAACGCCCTCGCTACCGGCCAGCTAGAGACCAAGCGTGCGACGGCCCTTCCCTACGGCCTCCAACTCGCCAGCACGAATGGCGCAAACCTCGACTTCACGCCGGCCGTCTCCAAGCTCGCCCGCGAGGTCGAAGCCACACCCGACGGTCTCGACCTCGCCGATCCCGCGACCGACGAAGAAGTATAAGATCGCCCTGCGCGGGCGGCGACCACTTCGTGGGGTGTGATCGCTTCGCGCAGTCCGACCGATGGTCGGCACAAACCTCATCTCGCGACCAACGGGAGCACCACCGCAAAACGGATCACACGGCACGAAGTGCCCGCCCTCCGCGCAGGAGGCCCGTCCGGCAGGACAATCGGTCATACCCCCTCGAAAGAGGTATCCTTCCGCAGCCGGTAACCGCACTCTCACGTCACGCAGTCCAGCGCGAGGGTAAGATGGGAGGAGAACTCAAGGAGAGATCAGCCGTCATGCCACCGACACCAGGAAAACTCGCAGGCCTCAAGGCCGTCTCCGACGCCCGAGGCGTCATCGCCGCCGCAGCCATGGACCAGCGCGGTTCCTTGCAGAAGTCCCTCGCCAAAGAGCGTGGCGCCGCAGCCGACGGCCACGACCTCGAGGTCTTCAAGGAGCTCGTCACCGACACGCTCACCCGCTACTCCTCGGCCATCCTGCTCGACCCCGAGTACGGCCTCCCCGCCTCCAAAATGCGCAACAACGCTGGCCTGCTGCTCGCCTACGAGAAGACCGGCTACGACGCCCAGACCCCTGGCCGCCTGCCCGACCTCCTCGACGTCTGGAGCGTTCGTCGCCTAAAGGAAGCCGGAGCGGATTGCATCAAGATCCTCCTCTACTACACCCCGTTTGAGAAGACGCACATCAACGATCTCAAGCATGCGTGGATCGAGCGCATCGGCGACGAGTGCCGCTTCCATGACATCCCCTTCTTCCTCGAGTTCGTCGGCTACGACGCCGAAGGCGGCGATGAGAAGTCCCTCGCCTACGCCCTCAAGAAGCCGTCCATCGTCTCCGGCGCCATGGCTGAGTTCGGCAAGGAGCGCTACGGCGTCGACGTTCTCAAGGTCGAAGTCCCCATCGAGATGAGCTACGTCGAAGGCACCCGCTCCTTCAAGGGCGAAAAAGCCTACACCCGCGCCGAGGCTCTCCAGCACTTCCGAGACGCCGAGACGATGACCCACAAACCGTTCATCTATCTTTCGGCAGGCGTCTCAAACCCCGTCTTCATCGAGACCCTTGAACTCGCCGGTGAGTCCGGCACAAAGTTCAACGGCGTCCTCTGCGGCCGCGCCACGTGGAAGGAAGGCATCCCGATCTACGCCAAGCACGGCGAGAAGGCCTTCCGCGAGTGGCTCGACACCGAAGGCGTTGCAAACATCCAGAACGTCAACAAGGCCCTCGAAGCCGCCAGCCCCTGGTACCTGAAGTTCGGCGCCAAGAGCCTCGAAGAACTCGGCTAAGCAGCGCAGATCAATCGAACGAAAGAGGCCGCAGCCACCCGCTGCGGCCTCTTCGTTTAAGAAGCATTCGTTTAAAGAAGCAATAGAGAGCGAAGACGATAGGGAAAATCGTGCGATGCCAAAGCGATCCTCAATCGCAGATACACAAATTGACCTGCTTCCTTCCGTCGCCCGACATTCCTGTTGTCGAGCGACCATCTCTTCGCTACTCTTGAGAACACTCATGCCTTCAGCACGCCTTCTTCCTCTCCTCGGCGCTCTCCTGTGCCTCGCCGCCACTCCATCCTCTGCACAATGGACCCTGAAACAGATCGTCTTCAACGGGAAAACTCCGTGGAGTCAGCAAGACCTCGAAGCCGCAACTGGCCTCAAACCGGGACAACACCTCACCAGCGACGCGGTCAAGGCAGCCGCAAGCAAGCTCAGTGCCACCGGTGACTTCGACGACATTCAGGCCTCGGTCAATGGCCCGGCGGCCGCGATCGATGTCATCTTCAAGGTCAAGCCCAACGACCCTGCTCGCCGCTACAACGCCGTCAACTTCGTCAACTTCCCTTGGTGGTCCCCGCAGGAGCTCACCGCGCTCGTCCACCAAACCGTCCCTCTCTTCGACGGAACCCTCCCCGAAGCGGGCGATCAGCAGGATGCCGTAACCACAGCGCTGCAGCAGATCCTTCTGACCAAACAGATCACCGCAACGATCACCAACGATATCGTCCACCCCGGCATCGGCCACCCCAAGCGGACCCTCAGCTACCGCATCCAGTCGCCCGATATCCGCTTCTCCTCGATCGACATTCAAGGCGTATCTCCCGCGATGGCTCCGGCACTCACCAAGTTGACTACGACCTTCACAGGCCGCGCCTACAACGAGAACGCACTCGATCTCCTCCTGGCGCCCTGGCGGAATACCGGCTATCTCGACGCCAGCCTCACTGACCTGCGCCGCGAGATTACTTCCACAACCGGACGCATTCAGGTCCAGGTCTCGGCCAAGCTCGCAGAAGGCGAACCCTATCATGTCGTCTCACTCACATTCGCAGGCTCGCCCCTCGTCACCCCCGAGCAGTTCGCCGCCGGTCAGAAGCTTCACCCCGGCGATGTCGCCGGCATGAAGTCACTCCGCGAGTCCCTCGCCACCATCGACGACGCCTATCGCAGCCAGGGCTACATGGACGTCAGCATCGACACCGCCCCAGCCTTGACGCCGCCACCCACAAGGTCGCTTACACCGTCACCGTCTTCCCCGGCGATCAATACCGCGTCGGAACCCTCAACATAGTCAACCTCTCCTCCCAACAGCGTAAGGAGTTCGACTCCGCCTGGAAGCTCCTGCCAGGCACACTCTTTGACCAGCCGTACGTGCAGAATTTTCTGAAGAACGATACGGCTCTTCTATCGCTGGAAGGATATGGAGCGGCCTTCACCACGGATGCCGATCCTGATACTCACCTGGTCGCTCTCACCATGACCTTCATTCGTGGAGGTGCAACCATCCATGTGCCAACGCCGTAACCAAGCGTAACGACGCGTGTCGAGCGATCTGTCCCTGCATCCAGCTTTGACAGACATACGGTGCGGGACTCTAGAGCATCACAGCAAAGACAGCGTATTTCTCTTGTTCCGCAACCGCTGCTTCGCTAATCTCGGAGACACTATGCCGCGCCGCTCCAGCCTTCGCTTCTTCGGCTATTTCGTGTTCCTCATCGTTGTTGCGCCCGCAGTTGTGCTCATAGCCGCGCCCGCAAGCGCACAGTCGACCAACGACAGCCAATCGACCGTCGACACGCAGGCGACCAGCAAAGCGCCGTCGACGATCAAGGATCTCTTCTTTCAAGGCAGCACGCGCTGGAGCCAGGCAGAGCTTCAGGCCGCGAGCGGTCTCCGGCCCGGCACAACCATCACTAGCGACGACCTCGCCGCGGCCATCGCGAAGCTCAGCGCAACCGGAGACTTCGACGATGTACAGGTCGTCTACTACGCGCCCGGAGAATCCCTCAACCTCATCCTCAAGCTGAAGGACAGCGATCCTAGCAACCGATATCCCGTGAGCTTCGCCAACTTTCCCTGGTGGTCGGACAAAGAGCTCATCCCGCTCATCCACCAGACCGTACCGCTCTTCGACGGAACCCTCCCGGAGAATGGCGATCAGGAGGATGCGGTAACCGGCGCGCTCCAGCAGCTTCTCCTCAGCAAGCAGGTTACCGCGAAGGTCTCGTCTGATCTGGAAGCGCCCGCAAACGGTGAGACGAGCGGCACAATCGTCTTCCGCATCACCTCACCGGAGATTCGCTTCGGCCCCGTTACAATTCATGGAGCCTCCGCAACGGCGCCCACGATTGCCAAGGCAGCCACCGCGCTGAGCGGCCATCCCTACAGCGAGAATGCGCTCAACAACCTGCTGGTCTCGGTACGCGACGCAGGCTACGTGAACGCAACGCTCACAGAGATCAACCGCAATCCAACCGCGCCCAGCGGCCGACACGTCGACATCCAAGTCACCGCAAAGCTGGACGAGGGAGAGCTCTTCCACGTCTCCGGCATCACCTTCTCCGGCGCACCTGCAGCAACCACCGATCCGTTCACTGCCGCCCAGAGACCCGATCCCGTCAATCTCGCCGCCAACCAGACGCTTCGAAGCTCGGTGGCGTCAATCGCCGCTGCATATCGTGGTCTGGGTTACATGGACGTACGCGTCGACAGTGTGCCGAAGCTTGATGCAGCCACCCATCAGGTTGCGTACGCGATCACCATCGTGCCCGGAGACCAGTACAAGGTCGGAACCCTGAAAGTCGAGGGCCTCACGCCCGACCAGCGCAAGGAGTTCGACTCCGCCTGGAAGCTCGTTCCCGGCGTTCCCTTCGACACGGCATTCGCTCAGGGCTTCCTCCGCAACCACCCCGAGTTGCATTCGCTTGCAGGCACCGCCCTGCGCCTCCGCATCGACGCCGATGGAGACACCCATCTCGTCGCCATCGACGTCACCCTCGCCAAGCCAAGGCCCAGAACGGCCACTCACCCGAAGCAGCCGGAGCCTTCCCATATCCCGGCTGCCAAGCCGGGAAAAACAAAACCTCAGCCTTCCAGGCAGCCAAAAGCGAAGGCGAAACCGAAGCCGAAAACTACTCCCACTCAATCGTCCCCGGCGGCTTCGAAGTGATGTCGTAGACGACGCGATTGATCCCACGCACCTCGCTTACAATCCTGCTCGAGATCGTCCGCAACACCTCATACGGCAACGGAGCCCAATCAGCGGTCATGCCATCCTCGCTCTCAACCGCACGCACCGCGCAGGTATTCGCATAGGTTCTCTGATCGCCCATCACACCAACTGACTTCACCGGCAGCAACACCGCGAAGCTCTGCCAGACCTTACGATACAGCCCAGCCCGCTTGATCTCGTCGACGACGATCTGGTCGGCCTCCTGCAGGATTGCAACGCGCTCCGCAGTCACCTCGCCCAGAATCCTCACCGCAAGCCCAGGTCCGGGAAACGGCTGCCGTTCGATGATCTCGTCCGGCATTCCCAGATCACGCCCAATCCTCCGAACCTCGTCCTTAAACAGGTCGCGCAGCGGCTCGATCAGCTTCAGCTTCATATCCGCAGGCAGACCACCCACATTGTGATGGCTCTTGATCGTATGCGACGGCCCATGCACACTCAACGACTCGATCACGTCCGGATACAGCGTTCCCTGCACCAGCCACGCAATCTCCTCACCCTGGTGCTTCTCCGACTCGAAGATCCGCTTCGCCTCATCGTCGAAGACCGAGATGAACTCGCCGCCGATCACTTTGCGCTTCTGCTCCGGATCGGTCACCCCAGCAAGCTTCGTCAGGAAGCGCTCGCTCGCATCAACCGCAACGACATTCAGCCCAAGCTGCTCGCGCATCGTCGTCTGTACCTTGGCGAACTCGTCCTTACGCAGCACGCCGTTGTTGACGAAGATGCACGTCAGCCGATCCCCGATCGCCTTCGCCACGAGCACCGCAGCCACCGACGAATCGACTCCGCCGCTCAATCCGCAGATCGCGTGTCCATCACCAACCTGTGCCTTGATCCGCTCCACAGTTGACTGGATGAAGTGTTCCGGCGTCCAATCCGCCTTTGCTCCGCAGATGTCGACGACGAAGTTCCGTAGCAGCTCCATGCCCTGGCGCGTATGCGCAACCTCGGGATGAAACTGCACCGCCCAAATCTTGCGTTCCGCGTTCTCAATCCCTGCAACGGCATTCGCTGTCTCTGCCGTAAGCGTGAATCCCTCCGGCAACTCGCGCGCGTGATCCCCATGCGACATCCATACATCAAGCGTCTGCGGCAGACCGCGGAAGAGAGGCGTCTCCGCGATCACCTCAACCTGCGCGTGGCCATACTCACGCGCCGGTGCGGAAACCACCTTGCCGCCAAGGTGATGCGCGATGAACTGCAAGCCGTAGCAGATCCCCAGCACAGGAACGCCCATCGCCAACACGGCAGGGTCAGCCGCCGGTGCATCCGCGTCGTAGACGCTGCAAGGACCGCCCGAGAGAATCACTCCGAGAGGAGCCAGCTCGCGAATCTTCTCCAGCGAGGTTGTGCACGGCAAGACCACCGAGAATACGTTGAACTCGCGTATCCGCCGTGCGATCAGTTGGGTGTATTGAGAGCCAAAGTCGAGTATAACGATCGTTGAAGTGTCCACGATCCCAGTGTAAATCCACCGGGATCGGGCTCGCTCGCCGGCAGGAAAGATCCCGGCAGCGAATGACAACTTTTCTATCTACTTGGAGTCGCGCTGCCGGGTGTTATTGACCGCGGCCATCAACCCCGCGCCGACCAACACAATCACCATCGCCACGATCCACTGCGAGTGCACATGCGTCAGCACCGCGACGTAGACCAGTCCCCCGATCAGGATCAACAGCCCCACGGCATAGAGCGCAAATGACATGACTTCCTCCCAACGCAACCTACAGTAGATCTCTAAATCTGGGTTGTAGGATGCAGATTTACGCTCTCGTGTTCACTCTTGTCCTGCTGAAATCGAGCCTTCGTAGGTCCGCCACAGATCGAGATAGGCCAGCAACCGGGCAACATGGAAGAAGTCCGAGCCAACCAGGTACAGCACGGTAACACCAAACCACCAGCAGATCAGGAAGCCCTGCGTCGAGACGTTATCGAACGGCAGCGGACTCGCCGAGAAGACCATCGCGAGCACAATCAGCGCGATCTTGACGATCCCCATCACCAGGTTGATCTCCACCAGCTTCGACTTGAGCGCCCCGAGTTGAAACGCCGCCTTCAGGCTCGCCGCTGCACCACGGTCGCGCAGCATCGCTAGCAGCGGCGCGATGGAGAAGACCCAGCTCACGACCGCCCAGAGGCAGAACAGGCCCAGCGTCGCCAGAATCGACAACGCGCAATAGAGCACCAGCTCCGGCTCTGCACCGGCCGCAATGGGCGCTTTGACGGCGACGTCCGCGATCTTGCCGAGGCAGAAGAACCAGAGAGCGAAGGCTCCGGCCAGAGCGGTCATGCGGATAAGCTGCAATCCCATCAACGTCAAGGGTCTCGAAACCAGCCCGGGATCGGCTCGACGCAACACCGCCGTCCTGCCGATCGAGGAGATCACAATCCACGTCACCAACGCGATCGGGATCATCCATTCGGCGGAACGAAGCAGGTCTGGATAGATCGTTGTGACCGCCCCGTTGATCTTCGTGACAGCACCCATGGGATCCGCCGTCAGTGCGCCAACAGGATCGGAGAGCAGAGCATGATCGAGCCCAAGCCTGGCAAGGTCGAAGGTTCCATCCGTATGCGCCGCCAGAATGGCCTTCAGCCGCGCAACAAACACCCAGAGTGTCGGTGCGCCGACCGCCCAGCGCCAGAGAATCTCTATGCCAGTCAAGGCTGACTGGTTCCAGCACTTCAAGAGCGTATGGACGAATGACTGTGTACCGCGAACCGGAGCAGACGCCTCAACAGCCATCTGCTCCGATACCCGCATGACCTTCGCCGACATGCTTACTTCACCACAAGGTTCACGAGCTTGCCGGGCACTATAATCAGCTTGACGACCGTCTTACCTTCGATCCTCGCAGCGACCTTAGCATCGGCGAGCGCCGCGTCCTTGACGGTTGCCTCGTCGCTTCCGGCAGGAACCTTGACGACGTTGACGAGCTTGCCGTTGACCTGCACCGGGATCTCCATCTCGTCCTCACGGGCGAGATCTTCGTTGGCGACGGGCCATGCGGTCCGGAAGACAACGTCATGCTCGCCGAGCCTCTCGAAGAGCTCTGCCGAGAAGAACGGCGCAAAGGGAGCGAGCAGCAGAACGAGGCTGCGGAGGATCTCCTGAACCGATGAAGCAGAGACCTCACCCGCATCAACCGCGGGCTCGGCAGAGACGATCTCGTTGACCAGCGTCATGATCGCCGCGATGCAGGTGTTAAAGTGCCAACGCCCGCTGAAATCCTGCGTGATCTTCGCGATGGTCTGGTGGAGCTTGCGCAGGAGCTTCTGCTCCGTGGCTGAAGGAGCTTCGCTCGATGCGTTCACAGCGCCTGGTGCAGCGTACTTCGTCACGAGACGGTAGACGCGGCTGAGGAAGCGGCTGATGCCAGCGACGCCGTCCTCCTGCCACTCAAGATCGCGATCGGGCGGAGCCGCGAAGAGCGAGTACATCCGCGTCGCATCCGCTCCATAGCGCTCGATCATGAGGTCAGGGCTGACGACGTTGCCTTTGGACTTCGACATCTTCGCGCCGTCTTTAACGACCATGCCCTGCGTGAAGAGGCGCGCTGCAGGCTCGTCATTCTCGATCAGGCCAATATCGCGCATCACCTTCGTCCAGAAGCGCGAGTAGATGAGATGCAGGATAGCGTGCTCGACGCCGCCGATGTACTGGTCGATGGGGAACCAGTAGTTCGCCTTCTCGCTCGCGAACGGAGCCTTGTCGTTCTTCGCATCCGTGTAGCGATAGAAGTACCAGCTTGAGTCGACAAAGGTATCCATCGTGTCGGTTTCACGCTTGGCTGGCCCGCCACAAACTGGGCAGGTCGTGTTGACGAACTCCGGCACACGCCCCAGCGGCGAGCCGCCCTGTTGCGTAATCTCCACCTGAGGTGGAAGGATGACAGGCAGCGCACTCTCAGGCAACGGCACGACACCACCAGCCTCGATACCCGCGTGGCCGTTCTCGCAGTAGACCATCGGAATCGGTGTGCCCCAGTAGCGCTGGCGGCTGACACCCCAGTCCTTCAACCGATACGTAACCGTCGGAGTGCCAAATCCCCCCGCCTTCGCGAAGACGGCCATCTTCTCCTGCGCTTCGAGGCAAGCTTCTCCCGTCCACTCGCCGGAGTCGATCAGAACCGCCTCATCCTCGCCCAGATAAGGGAGAGGGAGGTCATCGGTATCGACGTTCGGCGCGATGACGCGCTTGATGGGCAGTCCATACTTCGTCGCGAACTCGAAGTCACGCTCGTCGTGGGCGGGAACGCTCATGATCGCGCCCGTGCCGTAGTCGGCGAGGATGTAGTTCGCAACCCAGATGGGCACGGCCTCGCCGTTGAACGGGTTGATTGCGAAGCGGCCCGTGGGGATACCGTGCTTCTCGATCGCGCCA
>Ga0302314_10014568_pt1 | contig 13442 bp, 14 predicted proteins | sample III_Palsa_N2_3_FD_200533 | JGI IMG/M metagenome (GOLD analysis project Ga0302314, IMG submission 200533) | Peat permafrost microbial communities from Stordalen Mire near Abisko, Sweden - III_Palsa_N2_3 | ecosystem: Environmental > Terrestrial > Soil > Palsa > Peat permafrost | place: Sweden...
CGCGGCCTGATGCGGGTCTGGAACCTCTCCCTGTCGATCGCGACGTTCGCGCTGACCATCCTCGGCACCTTCCTGACGCGATCGGGGGTGATCAACTCCGTCCATGCCTTCTCGGAGTCGGACATCGGGCCCTTGCTCATTGGGTTCTTCTTCGCGGTCGTCATCGTGGGCTTCGGGCTCATCGCCTGGCGCGGCGACCGTCTGCGCTCCCCGGGCGGCATCGACGCCCCGCTCGGACGCGAGGGCGCGTTCCTTCTCAACAACGTGCTCTTCGTCGGCTTCGCCTTCGTGGTGCTGCTCGGCACCCTGTATCCGCTCCTGTACCAGGCGGCGACCCAGCAGCAGGTCAACGTGGGCGCGCCGTTCTTCAACACCGTCGCCATTCCGGTCGGCCTCACCCTGCTCTTCCTCATGGCCGTGGCGCCGGTCCTCAGCTGGCGCAAAATCAACGGCCCCGTGCTGTGGCAGCGCCTGGCGATCCCGGTGTGGATCGGTGTGGGCACCGTCGTGCTCTGCGTCGCCTTCGGCCTGCGCGGCTTCGGCACCCTGATCGGGTTCGGCCTCGGCGCCATGGCGGCGGCCACCGCGGCACGCGCCCTCGTCCTCTCCGTGCGCGCGGCTCACACCCGCCATGTCGGGTTGTGGCGCGGCCTGGTGGGTCGGGCCAACGGCGGCATGATCGTGCACCTGGGTGTCGTCCTGCTCGCTGTCGGGATCATTGCGGCCACCTCGTACCGCCACCAGGCGGAGCTGGCCCTGCACAAGGGAGAGGTGGTCACCTACGACGGTCACCGCCTCGAGTTCGAGGGACTGCGCACCGTGACCTCCCCGTCGCGCACGTCCCAGGAGGCCCTCGTGAAGGTGGACGGCGCCGTGTTCGCGCCGGCGACGACCAGCTTCGGGAGTGCGCTGTCAGTGGTGGGGACGCCGGCGATCGATTCGGGACTCTTCGGCGACGTCTATCTCACGTTCGACGCCGTCGGTGGGCTCGGCTCCGCATCGGGGAACCAGGCCATCAACAACCTGCCGCAGGGGTCGGTGGCCATCGGCGTGGTCATCGAGCCGCTGGTGGCCTGGCTCTGGGCCGGCGGCCTGCTTATCGGCGTGGGCGGCGTGCTCGCCCTGATCCCCGGGTCGCGGCGCCGGCCCACCGACCCGACATCGGCGTCGTCGGACCTGATCACAGGTGCGGCGCCCACGCCACCACGCGAGCGGGACGTCGCGCCCGAGCCGGTGGGCGCACTCGTGGCGCGGGGCGCCACGGGCCCGGTATGACCCGGCGCCGTCGCCACGTCATCCGCTGGGTGGCGGGCGCCGTCCTGCTCGTCCTGGTCGTGGTCGGCATCGTCCTGGCCACCCGGACGCCCCAGGAGGCCACCGCCGTCCAGAGCGCGCTGCTCGGCCGGCAGGCACCGGACTTCACCGGCACCGATCTCACGACGGGTGCTCCGGTCTCGCTCTCCTCGCTGCGGGGCCACTACGTCGTCGTCAACTTCTTCGCCAGTTGGTGCATCCCGTGCCAGGAAGAGGCGCCCGATCTCTCCCGCTTCCACTTCGACCAGACGCATGCGACCGATGGGGCCGACATGGTCAGCGTGGTGTTCCACGACACGACGGCCACCGCACGCGCCTTCCTGAAGAAGAACGGTGATCTCTGGCCCGCCATCAGTGACCCCGGGGGCGCCACCGCCGAACGGTACGGCGTCACGGCTCCGCCCACGACGTTCATCATCAGTCCCGCCGGCAAGGTCACCGCCGTGCTCGTGGGCCCAGCCACGCAGAACAACCTCGATTCGTTCTTGAAGGCGGCCCGGACGGAACAGGCCGGCGCGTCCAGTGGCTGACCGTTCCCCGCGTCTGCCGCTGTGGGCCCGTGTACTCCTGCCACTCGCCGTCCTCGTCGTCGCTCTGGTCATCGGCAGCGGTGCGTTGGACTCGGCGCCGCCGACAGCGGGCCAACGGGCGGCCGCGCTCGAAGCGGACGTGCGCTGTCCGTCCTGCACGGACGTCTCGGTGGCCGAGTCGAATGCCACCACGGCCATCGCCGTGCGCCATCAGATCGAGAGCATGGTGGCCGCGGGGCAGTCCAACGCCGACATCGACCAGAGTCTCGTGTCCGAGTACGGCCAGACGATCTTGCTCGTTCCGCCCGACGCCGGTGGCATCCCCCTCATCTGGATCATTCCCATTGTGCTCGCTGCCGCCGCCCTCACGGGCGTGGGCATTCTCTTCTGGCGTCGCAGCCGTGACTTCGACGCGCTGAAGGCGGAAGAGGCCGAGGTATGAGCATCGACGAGTCGCCCCGGACGGGGCAGTCCGAACGGGGACCTCGTGACCAGCGCTGGTACCTGACCGACGAGCGGGAGTTCCTGCGGCGTTCTCTCGCCGATGCCGATCGCGAGCGCGAGGCGGGTGACCTCTCGAGCGAGGACCACGCGCTCCTGGTGGCGCGCGACAGCTCGCGACTGGCCGAGGTGGAAGGCGAGCTGGCCGCACTCGACGCCGCGGCATCGACGACGTCCGCGACCGCCGCCCTCCCGCGTTCCGAGGAGGTGCCGCCGGCGCAATCCGAGCGCCGGCCCATGGCACTGTGGCGCAAGCTCGGCATTGTCGTGGCGTGCCTGCTGATCGCCACCGGCGCGGTCATTCTGGTCGTGCACTCGGTGCAGGCCCGCCAGCCCGGCCAGGCCTCCTCGGGCAGCGTGTCGCTGTCACAGGCACAACTGATTGAGCAACAACTGAATCAGGCCACGACGCTCGACCAGCAGGGGAGCACCAAGGCGGCGCTCGAGCTCTACGACAAGGTCCTCACCGAGGACCCTTCCAATCCGGCCGCGCTGGCCTACGCGGGATTCCTCCAGTGGAACGTGGGTACGACGGCCCACGTGGCGTCGCTCGTGCGGATCGGGCGGGCCGAGATCGAGACGGCCGTGAAGGATGCTCCGACCTATTTCCAGGCCCACCTCTTCTACGGGCTCGTCCTGGCGAACCAGGATCACAACGACACCGCCGCGGTGGCGCAGTTCGGGGACTTCCTGGCCGATGGGCCACCCGCAGCCGAGCTGTCCCAGGCCGCTCCTCTCGTGAGCGCCGCCTACGAGGCGGCCGGGGTTGCGCTCCCATCCCAGTTCAGCACCGGCTCGACCACGACAACCACGACGTCAGCTCCGTAGCGCCCGCAGGTCGCCGACGACCCGGGGGAACTCCCGGGCGAACGCCGTGCAGTCCTCATCCGTCGTCGTCCACCCGACGCTGATCCGCAGGGAATGACTGGGGTCGACGCCCATCGCCTCGAGGACGGGCGACGGCTCAATGCTCTCGGACGAGCAGGCGGAACCCGAATGGACGGCGATGCCGGCGCGGTCCAATCCGATGAGCACGGGTTCGGCCTCGACGCCGTGCACGCCGAGGCACACCAGCTGGGGCAGCCTGGCCTCTGCGCTGGGCCCGACCACGGTCACCCCCTCGACCACCAGCGCGGCGCCGACGAGAGTCGTGATCTGTTGCCGGGACGCCGCCGCTTCCGTCGTCAGCGCGCCCTCCTCTCTGCCGGCCAGCGCCCCCGCCGCTGCTCCGAAGGCAAGCAGGGCCGGGAGCGCCTCCAGCCCAGCCCGGCGCCCGCGCTCCTGTTCCCCGCCCACGAGGAGAGGTTCGAACCGGCTCCCGCGCCGCACGATCAGCGCACCGGCACCGGGCACCCCGCCGAGCTTGTGCGCGCTGATGCTGACCAGGTCGGCGTCGAGCGCAGCGAGGTACGTCGGGACGTGCCCGCAGGCGGCAGCGGCGTCCACGTGGACGGTGATGCCGGCCTCCCGGCACAGCGCGACAACCTGGTGCACGGGCTGGAGCGTCCCGACCTCGTGGTTGCCCCACTGGCAGTGCACCAGCGCCGGGCGCGGGAGGGCGCGCGAGTGCAGGCGCTCCCGTAGCGCCTCGACCTGGAGCCGCCCCGCACCGTCGACGCCGAGTTCCTCGGTGGGCGCCAGCCGCGACGAGGCGTCACGGACCGCCGAGTGCTCTACGGCTGCGCAGAGCACGGGCATCCCCGGGGCCGCCCGCGTCGCACCCCAGACGGCGGCGTTGATGGACTCGGTTGCCCCCGAGGTGAAGACCACCTGGCGTCCGGCGACGCCGACGAGCTCGGCGACCTGGCCGCGGGCCACCTCCAGCGCGTCGCGGACGGTGCGGCCCTCTTCGTGTCCCCGTCCGGGATCCCCCGTCGGCAGGGCCGCCCATTGCGTCAGTGCGGCGACGGCTTCGGGTCGCGGCGGGGTGGTGCTGGCGTGATCGAGATAGGCGCGGCCCACGCTGTATCAGGCAGAGGCGGTGCAGGCGTCGTCGCCCCGCGCCCGCGAGGAGAGGATCACGGGGAGGGCCTGTCGCGACGCGGTGCCGCACAGCCCGGCCAACAACCCCTTGACCATGCCGCGGTCCACCGCGCACAACACGGGGTTGGTGCTGCTGGCGTCGCCGAAGGGACACTGCTCCGCGATCACCGCGGTGGTCTCGCCCCGGTCCTCCGCGTGCGCCGCAAAACCGTGCGCGGTGAGCGTCTCGGCCACGACGTGCATGGCGGCGCGGACGGTCCGCTGTCCCTCGCTCGGTGTCATACGTGAGGCCAGGGAGCGCCCGTACTCCTCCCCCACGAGGGCCGCCATCTCCTCGGCCTCCTCAGGCCCGAGCCGGCGCATCGCCTCGCCGAGGAGCCGCATCAGGAGGTCGTCGCGCCGTTGCATCAGGCCGAACTGCAATTCCTCCTCCACGCAGAAGTAGCGCTTGGAGGGCCGCCCCGCCCCGGCGGCGTTGCGGGCCGTTTCGACCCGGAGGTAGCCGCCGTCGACCAGCCGCTGGAGGTGGTGCCGGGCCACGTTGGGGTGGAGCGAGAAGGTGGTGGCGACCTCGCCGGCGGTCACGCCGGGAACGGCACGCACGTGCAGGAAGATGTCACGGCGGGTCGGGTCACCGAACGCGGCGGCAACTGCGGCGACGGCTGCGCTGAACCGGCCGTCATCGGCACCTCCCGGTCGCTCGGTCTCCACGGTGATCGGAGCGGTGCTCACCCTGGGTAGTCTACCGAGGGATCAGCGCCTTCAGCTGGGGCGACGCGAACGGTCTCCCCGAGCGGACGGTCTCCCGGAGTGCACAGGATCCCCAAAGTGCGCCGAGATCCCGATCCACCCGAGACGAGGGAGTGCATGGCAGTAGACCAATCACAACTCGAGGCTGCAGTGAGCGCGGTCTGGGAACCGGAGATCGGCCTGTCCCTGGGCGATCTCGGCCTGGTGCGATCCGTGCGCCCGCGTCGTCGTCGCGTGCAGCTCGAGGTGGCCCTGCCGGTGGCCGCGTGGCCCGGGACCGAGGAGCTTGCGGAGGCGATCCACCGCGCCGCCGCCTCGGTGGCGGGCGTGGAAGAGATCGAGCTCGAGTTCGTGGTGATGACCGACGAGGAGCGGGCCGGTCTGCGCCATCGCTTGCGGGTGGGCATGGCGGGGGGCGTCGAGCAGCAGGCGGGGGACGACGGCCACGGGCATGACCACGGGGGACACGGGCATGCGCCCGCCGCGCCCATGCCGGCATTCCTCGGACCGGAATCGAAGACGCGTGTCATCGGCGTATCGTCGGGCAAGGGTGGCGTGGGCAAGTCGACCGTGACGGTCAACCTCGCCATCGCGCTGGCGCAGGCCGGCCACCAGGTCGGCTTGCTCGATGCCGACGTCTACGGCTTCTCGGTCCCCAAGATGCTCGGGACCGATCACGATCCGATCATCATCGGCGACATGGTGATCCCGACCGCCGCCCACGGCGTCAAATGCCTCTCCATGGGCTACTTCGTGCCGGACGACCAGCCGGTGATCTGGCGCGGCCCGATGCTGCACAAGGCGATCCAGCAGTTCCTCACCGACGCGTACTGGGGGGAGCCGGACTTCGTGCTCATCGACATGCCGCCCGGCACCGGTGATGTCGCGCTCACCCTGGCCGAGGTGATGCCGCGGGCCGAGATCATCGTCGTCACCACACCGCAGGCCGCTGCACAGCGAGTGGCCCAGCGTTCGGCCTTCGCCGCCCGGCGGCTCAAGCTCTCCGTGCGCGGCGTCATCGAGAACATGAGCTGGTTCACCGGCGACGACGGGAAGCGCTACGAGCTCTTCGGCGCGGGCGGGGGTGCGACCCTCGCCGCAGACCTCGGGATCCCGATGCTCGGACAGGTCCCGCTCGTGAACGCCGTGCGCCAGGGGGGCGACGAAGGCCGTCCGGTCACCGCCGTCGATCCCGACAGCGAGACAGCGATCGCCTTCCGGGACATCGCCGAGAAGCTGGCCGCCCTCGGCCCCGCCCGGGTCTACCGGCGGGAGCTCAGCCTGCGCTGAGGCGCCGGGTACGGGTGGGGGTCAGCCCCCACTTGCGGTTCGCCAGATCGCGGGCATGGTGGTGGAAGAGCACCACCTGATCGCGGCCGGACCGCTTCGCCTCGTACATCGCATTGTCGGCTTCACGCAGCAGCGCCAAAGGCGAGGTCGAATCATCGGCCGTCATGACCACGCCCACGCTGGCGGTCACCACCAGCTGTCCGCTGCCGATGTCGACCGGTTCGCTCAATCCGGTCCTGATGCGTTCGGCCATGTCGAGCGCATCCACCTCGTGGTCCACCTCGGCGAAGGCCACGAACTCGTCGCCGCCGAAGCGCGCCACCAGGTCCACCCCACGCGTCATCGCAGTCAGCCGGTCGGCCATTTCGCTCAGGACCCGGTCGCCGGTCGAGTGATCCGCCCGGTCGTTCACCAGCTTGAAGCGGTCGAGGTCGATGAAGAGCACCGCCAGCGCGGCCCGGCGACGCCCCACATGGCTCATGGCCTCCTCCAACCGCTCCATGAACATGGAGCGGTTGGCCAGGCCGGTCAGCCCGTCGTGCGAGGCCTGGAAGGCGATCTGCTCGGCCATCTCGCAGCGCTCGATGGCCAGCCCGACCATGCCCGCCAGCTGATCGAGCTTGTGTAATTCCTCGCTGCCGAAGTACGGCATGGACGGGCTGATGTTGACGGCGAGCGAGTGGGTGGCGCCGCTGCGGGTCTGCAGGGTGATCCGTCGTTGTCCGTTGTTGGAGTTGTCCGCATCCCTTGGATCGGGCCCGTCGTCCTCGGTCCACACCGGATAGCGGGCCACGACGGTGCCGTCGCCCGCGAGAAGCGCCGCCCATGAGGCGCCGACGAGGGCGCAGACGTGGGGCAGCAGGTGCTCTGCGACGTCACGGGAGTCACCGGCGGCCACGAGTTGACTCACCGCCCGCCGGAAGGCCGCATCTTCGTGGCGGCTCAGGAACACACGCACGAACGACGGCAACACCAGCGCGACCAGGAACAGGACGCCCATGACGACCGTCAGTGCCTGCGTGACGAGATCGACGGAGGGACCTTGCAGTCCGAGTGCAGCCACAACGACCTGAATCTCGAGCCCGACGACTGCGATGGCCAGGAGGTGCATCCGCGAGGCGGCGATCGGGGGTTCGCCACGTCCGGCCAGGAACAACGACACGACCACATAGCCACAGAGAAAGCCGAAGGTGACGAGGAACGAGACCCGATACGCCAAGAAATACGGCGGCGCCCGAAAGCCCGGCGCCGGCAGGTATTTCAGCGTGAACGTGAAGAGCACGATGGCGACCGTGACGATGATCGCCACGACGCGCACGGGGACACTCGGCGTCCGGAACGTCGCCGCAAAGCGGAACAGGCAGTACGGCACGACCAGGAGCAGGGCGATGACGGACTTGGCCAGGTACTGGTTCGCCACCAGGCCCGGATCGATCTTCAAGGCCAGCGAAATCCCGCCGAGAATGGCGAACGACAGAGCGACCCACCCAGCGCCGCGGATCCGGTGCCGGACCCATTGGAGCGTGGTCAACGCAGCCAGGAGGACGAATTCGACCAGAGCGACATTGGACAGAACATGCGTCCAGTGCGTCACAGTCCATGTCCTTCCTGCGGGGCGCCGCCCCTGTCGCCAAGCGCTGCAACGGTTCCGTCATCGGGTACGCCAGACCCGTGACCCTGTCGGGATTCTACTCCTCGCCCTTCCTCGACACGACTCAATTTCGCCACTTCTCTTTCGCTCGGGCGGACCCGCCTCTCGGAAAGATCCGCCAGCTCTCGACGACCCGGGTCCGACTCCGAACTCGCGCCCCGAACATCACCGCGCGGTCGCTGCAGGCCGACCGCCCCGCGCTGCGCCCACACAATATCTGTCGGTCGCGCTCGGCGGAAGCTGCACGCTGACAGCGGCCGGCGAACCGGCCATTCTGCTGGGTACTGTGGGCTGCGACGAGGGGAGGCGGCATGGTGCAGGACTGGGCCCGGCCGGTGGTGCATTGGGAGATAGAGGCCGCCGACCCCGAGCGACAGCGTGCCTTCTATGCGGAGCTCTTCAACTGGAACATCGGTGATGGTTTCATCATGGAGATCCCGCCCGGCATCGGCGGCCCCGAGCCCGGACCCGGCGGTCACATCCGCGGCAGTGACCGCTCTGGCGTGACCCTCTACATCCAAGTCGCCGACTTGCGGGCCTCCCTCGACAGATCGGTGTCCCTGGGCGCCGCCATCGTCGCCGAGCCCTTCGACCTCCCCGATGGCCCGACGTTGGCCGGCATCACCGACCCCGAGGGCAATCCCGTGATGCTGGTACAGGCCTGAGCGGTGTCGATCGTCGAGGTCACGACGTTCCGGTTGGCGGAGGGAGTGACGGACGCGTCGTTTCTGGCGCTGGACCGCCGCGTGCAGACCGAGCTGGTGCCGAATCAGCCCGGCTTCTTGCGCCGGACCACGGCCCGCCACGGCGACGACTGGCTCGTGGTGACCCTCTGGTCCACCGAGGACGCCGCCGGCGCCTTCCGGCGAGCCGTCGAGGGTCATCCGCTGGAGGTCGAGTTCGAGCATGCGGTGGAGGCCGGGAGCTTCCACCTCGCCCGCTACGCCACCCTCGACTGACGTGGAGCTCGCCGACCTGAAGGTCACCCGCTACGCCGTGGCCGCCCGCGTGGCCACCATCACCTTGCATCGCCCCGACCGGCTCAACGCCTGGACGGGCCGCATGCACGCGGAGTACCGGTCCTTGCTGCAGCGCGCGGCCGCCGACCCCGGCGTCCGGGTCATCGTGATCACCGGGTCGGGCCGGGGCTTCTGTGCCGGCGCCGACGCCCGGGCCCTGGAGGGCCACGTCGAGCGCGGTGGCTACGACTCGGGCCTCGACGACGACGTGGCCATGCCGGGCTACGGCGTCCGGCCGGAATTCGATGCGGACTTCGCGTTCCAGTTCGGTATCCCGCAGCCGATCATCGCCGCCGTCAACGGTCCGGCCGCCGGGGTCGGCCTGGTCCTCGCCTGCTACTGCGACCTGCGCTTCGCGGCGCAGGGGGCCAAGCTGACCACATCGCACGGCCGCCTCGGCCTGCCGGCGGAATACGGGTTGTCGTGGTTGTTGCCCCGGCTGATCGGCGTCACCCGGGCCGCCGATCTTTTGTTGTCGAGCCGGGTCGTGCTGGCCGAGGAGGCCGAGCGGCTCGGGCTGGTCAACCGGGTGCTGGCGCCCGACGAGCTGCTGCCGTTCACCTACGCCTACGCCGGGCGGCTCGCCACGGAGATCGCCCCGTCCTCGCTGGCGGCGACGAAGCTGCAGCTCTACCGCGACCTGCACGGTGACGTCGCCTCGTCGGTGCGCGACGCCAGCGCCCGCATGGCCGACATGATGGCAGGCGCCGACTTCGCCGAGGGAGTGGCCGCCTTGACGGAGCAGCGCACGCCGACCTTTCCCGACCCGTCGTCCTGAGCCGGAACGGCTCAGGCGTCCACGCCGGCGGGGAGCTTGGCGGGATCCCAGCCGAGCAGCGCCACGGCCTGGCGAAAGGCGAACCGATCGGTCATGCCGGCGACGTAGGTGACGGCGGCCCGCACGGCACCCTCGCCGCCGGCCACCACGTCGGAATCCTGGGTGCCCGTGGCGTGGTCGGTGATCAGATGTGGGCGGTCAGAGAAGTGCTCGACCAGCGCACGCAGCACGCTGATCACCGCGTCGCCCTGCCGGAGCGAGGCGTCGCGCAGATAGATGCGTTCGTAGTTCGAGGTCCGGAAGGCGGCGAGTGCCTCGGCCTCATCCTCCTCCATGCCGACCTGGCCGGTGCGGTGTGAGGCGGACACAACGCCGTTGATGAAGGCGCCCAGCTGGGCGCTGCGGCGCTCGCCGCAGAGAGAACGAACGGCCAGCGGCAGCTGATGCGGGGCCACGATGCCGGACAGGACGGCATCCTCCCAGTCGTGGCAGACGTAGGCGATCCGGTCGGCCCAGCTCACCACCTCACCCTCGGGCGTCGACGGCGCCGGCCGCGACCAGCTGTGGTTGGCGATGCCATCCAAGGTCTCGGCACACAGGTTGAGGGGAGCGAGCGAAACCGACGCTCCCCACGGCGCGTGGTCGAACCCCCCGGGCACGAAGGGGTCGAGCGCGTCCTCGCTGGCATGCCCGCCCGGGCCGTGCCCGCAGTCGTGCCCCAGGGCGATGGCTTCGGTGAGTGCCACATTCAGGCGGCAAGCCCGTGCGATGGCCGTGGCGACCTGCGCCACCTCGAGCGCGTGGGTGAGCCGCGTGCGTTGGTGATCCTGGGGGAAGACGAAGACCTGGGTCTTCCCGGCCAGCCGGCGGAACGATGTGGCGTGCAAAATGCGGTCGCGATCGCGTTCGAAGCAGGTGCGCCAGGTATCGGGCTGCTCCGGCTCGGCCCGGTCACCGGCGTCGGAGGAGCGCGTCGCTGCGGGCGCCAGCAGCGAGTCCTCGAGCTCCTGGCGTTCCGGCCTCCCCCTCGGCGCGTCGAGTTGGGCGGGAGGCGGCGGGACCGAACCAGGAGCAGGGCCGATGCGGGCGTGCGAGTCTGCATGGGCGAGGCGGACAGGCCCGGCGTAGCCCGCCATGGTCGCTGCCCAACGGGCACTGCGCTCCGTCTTCCCGGATGTGGGCGGGCCGTCCATGTCCAGCAGTCTGCCCCGTCGCAGTAACGTCGAGGTGGCCGCGGAACCGTCCGACGGGTCCTAAGGAGAGTGAGACCAGGTGGACGTGCGCATCGGCATCACCCACAGCCCCAAGGAAATCGAAGTGGAGATGCCCGACGATGCTGACGGTGACAAAGTGGTCGCCGACATCGAGAAGCTGCTCAAGACGGGCGACGGAGTCCTCTGGTTGACCGACCGCAAGGGTCGCCGGGTCGGCGTTCCGGTCGTCAAGGTCGCCTACGTCGAGGTGGGCGCGCCGGCGAGTGATCGCCGCGTCGGGTTCGGCGCCCCCTGAACACTGAAGTGACGGCGGGACGGGTGGGCGGCTGGTGAGCACGGCCCCTGCGCCCGATCTGTTGGACCTGCGCCTGCTGTTCGTCACCGGCAAGGGCGGCGTGGGCAAGACCACGGTCGCCGCCGGCCTGGCCCAGCTCGCCGCCGAGCACGGCAAGCGCGTCCTGGTGTGCGAGGTCGACGCCAAGGGCGACGTGACCTCGCTGTTCGAGGCGCCCCCCACCGACTTCACGCCTCGGGAGATCGCGCCCGGCGTCTGGTCGATGTCCATGGACACCGAGGCCTCCCTGCGTGAGTACCTCAAACTGCAATTGCGCATCCCGGTGGTCGGGCGGATCGGGCCCCTGGCCAAGGCGTTCGACTTCGTGGCCACGGCGGCACCGGGGGTGCGAGAGATCCTCACGGTGGGCAAGTTCTGCTGGGAGGTGAAGGAGCGGCACTACGACCTGGTGGTGGTGGACGCCCCCGCCAGTGGCCACATAGTGGGCCAGCTGGCCGCGCCCCAGGCCATCAACGATTTGGTCAAGGTCGGGCTGATCCGCAACCAGACCGACTGGATGCTCGAGATCCTCTCGGATCCCCGCCAGACCGGGCTCGTCGCGGTCTGCACGCCCGAGGAGATGCCCGTGAGCGAGACACTCGAGCTGGAAAAGCGCGTGCGGGAGGAGACGACCGTGCGGATGTCTGCGGTCGTGGTCAACCGCGTGCTGCCCGAACTCTTCGGCCAGCGCGAAGAGGAGATCTTCGAGGAGCTGCGCGCCCCGGAGACCGAAGATGTCCTGTCGGAGCGAGCGGGCGGGTCGGTGGCCCCCGTGCTCGAGGCGGCGCGGCTCGCCGTCACCATGCGGCGCACCCGGTCAGCCCACCTGCAGCGCCTGCAGGCTGGCCTTCCCGAGGGCATGCCGGTGCTCTTGCTCCCGTACCTCTTCGTCCGCAGCTTCGGCGTCCGCACCACGCGCCAGGTGGCGCATGCGCTGGGTGAGGAGCTCGGGCTGTGACCTCGCCCACCCCGGCCCCGGCGGCCAAGACCGTCCGGCAGCTGCTCGCCGCCAAGGACATCGTCATCGCCTGCGGTCCGGGTGGCGTGGGTAAGACCACGACGGCGGCCGCGCTGGCCGCCACGTCGGTGGTCGAGCAGGGCGGCCGCGTGCTCGTCTTGACGGTCGACCCGGCCCGCCGGCTCGCCGACGCTCTGGGATTGAAGGGCATCGGGAACGACGAGGTCCGCATCCCCGACGAGGTGTTCGCCGCCGCAGAGGCCCGGCCAAGAGGCGAACTGTGGGCGGCCATGCTGGACACCAAGCAGAGTTGGGACGACCTCATCCGGAGGCACGCGCCCGACGCCGAGACGCGGGAGCAGATCCTCGCGAACCCGCTGTACCAGAACATTTCGGGCCGCTTCGTGCAGTCGCACGACTACATCGCCATGGAGCGGCTCTACGAGATCCACTCCGAGGGCAAGTACGACCTCATCGTGGTGGACACGCCGCCGACTCGTAACGCGCTCGATTTCCTCGACGCCCCGCAGCGCATGGCGGACTTCTTCTCCTCGCGCCTGTTGCGCTGGCTCATCGTGCCCTACCGGTCACGGCTGGTGAACATGGCGTCGCGGCCCTTCTACCAGGTGGCCGACCGCATCCTCGGCACGCAATTCCTCGCTGACATCTCCGAGTTCTTCATCCTGTTCCAGTCGATGTACGCCGGCTTCGTCGAGCGGGCCGACGCGGTGACGCGGCTGCTGTCGGACCGGCGCACGACCTTCATGGTCGTGTCGACACTCGAGGCGACACCGGTCCGCGAGGCGGAGTTCTTCTCGGCTCAGCTCACGGCGCGCAAACTGCACCTGGGCGCAGTGGTCCTGAACAAGGTGCTGCCCGAGTACCTGCGTGACGTCAAGACGGACAAGCTGGCGGAGTCGATCGCCGCCCGCGCCGTCGAGCTGGGCGACGGCCTCACGGACGACCCCGTCGTGGCGTCGCGGGTACTCGGCGAGGTGGCCGACAGCTTCCTCAACTTCAGCATCGTGGCGCGGCGCGAGGCGGAGCAGCAGGCTGAGCTCAAAGGGGCGCCAGACGTTCTGGTTACCGTCCCGTTCTTCGATGCCGATATCTACGACAT
>Ga0302314_10014569_pt1 | contig 13441 bp, 15 predicted proteins | sample III_Palsa_N2_3_FD_200533 | JGI IMG/M metagenome (GOLD analysis project Ga0302314, IMG submission 200533) | Peat permafrost microbial communities from Stordalen Mire near Abisko, Sweden - III_Palsa_N2_3 | ecosystem: Environmental > Terrestrial > Soil > Palsa > Peat permafrost | place: Sweden...
GCCGATCCTGAGCCAAGCATTCAGCTCGGTGCCCGATGCTGCTGCGGCGCGCGGGCCACTGCGGAAGGCTGGCAGCACCAAGGCCACCACCAGTCCACCTCCCAGATAGGCGCTGCGTTGCAGAAATGCCCGGCGGCCGGGGTCGGCCGCGCGCGGCTTCCCGCCGGGGTCCTGGCTCATAGTGTCTTGTCTTCGCGCAGGAATTCGGCCGCGCGGTGAATGGCCTTGCGGATGCGTGGATACGTTCCGCAGCGGCAGATGTTGCCGGCCAGCGCTGCATCGATATCGGCATCACTGGGTGAGGGATTGGTCCGCAGCAGTGCGGCTGCCGACATGATCTGCCCCGACTGGCAGTAGCCACATTGCGGTACGTCCAGCTCCATCCAGGCCCGCTGCACGGCATGGCTGCGGTCCTTTGACAGCCCCTCGATGGTCGTGACGTGCTTGCCCCCGACCGCACTGAGTGGCAAGAGGCAGGAGCGCACCGGTACGCCGTCGAGGTGCACGGTACAGGCGCCACAGAGCGCCCTGCCGCAACCGAACTTGGTCCCGGTCAGGGCCAGGTGGTCACGCAGCACCCACAACAAAGGAGTGTCGGCGTCCGCGTCGACGCTTCGTGCCGTGCCATTTATGGTTAGGTCAACCATTCACCTGCCTCGTTCAGCGTCTGCCGATGCTACGCGAACTGCCGCGGTCTTTGCAGTTACGGTGGCTGCGGGTCCGACGCAAGCCAAACGCACGCCGTGAAGGCACCAGTTCGCGCCAGAGTCGCTGCGCTATCGGCGCAAGTCCTGGGCGCCGTTTCGGCCGCGGTCTGTGAACGATGCGGCACCGTATATGATGTACGTCCCCCGCCGGCAAGAACACCAAGTACCCGCGTCCGTGAATCCAATCTACGCAATCTGGCCGCTGCTGCTCGGCATGGGCGTTTTGATGTTGGGCGCGGGGCTGCAGAGCACCTTACTCGGGGTTCGGGCTACCAGCGAGGCGTTTCCCCCGGCCCTCACAGGCATCATCATGTCCTGCTACTACGTGGGCTACCTTGTGGGCACGCGGCTGGCGCCGCAGCTGATGCGGCGCGTTGGCCCGGTGAGGGTGTTCGCCACCCTCGCGGCTCTCGCCTCGGTCGCGCCCCTGGTACATGCGTCCTGGGTACATCCGGTGCCGTGGGCGCTGATGCGTCTTATCTCGGGTGTCTGCTTCGCCGGCATCTATGTGGTGGCCGAGAGCTGGCTGAATCACCGCGCCTCGAGGACTAATCGCGGTCAGATGCTCGCGATCTACATGCTGGTCCTGTATGTGGGGCTGGGCGGTGCGCAATTCCTGCTCGTGCTCTCCAGCCCGCAGTCGAGCGCGCCCTTTATGCTGGTGTCCGCACTCATCTCGGCCGCGATGGTGCCCATCGTCGCCTCGGCACAGGAAGTCAGCGGACCGGCCACGCCGCAGCGGGTACGCTTCCGCGATCTTTACCGCGACTCCCCTCTCGGGGTCGTGGCAGTGGCCTTCTCCGGCATGATCTCCTCCATCATCTTCTCGATGGGTCCCGTCTACGCGCGTCTCTCAGGGTTCGGCACGCGCGGCGTGGCCGCCTTCATGGCGGTCAGCATCCTCGCGGCGGTGCTCACGCAGTACCCCATCGGGCGGCTCTCCGATCGACTTGACCGACGCACTGTGATTGCCAGCATGTGTCTGGTGGCTACCATCGTAGCCGCCATAATCGAGGTGTTCGGCCCGCTGCCTTGGTTCGTGTTCCTTGCGCTCGCCGCCCTGTTCTCGGGCTCTGCGCTAACGCTCTATTCGCTGTCGGTCTCACACGTCAATGACAAGCTCGAGCCCTCGCAGATGGTCGCGGCGAGCAGCGCGCTGCTGCTGATCAACGGCATGGCCGCGGCCCTGGGCCCTTTGATCACAGGCGGCCTTATGGGCGCCTTCGGTGCGCGCGCATACTTTGTCGCGCTGGGCACTCTTACCGGGGCGCTCACGCTGTTCGATTTGTGGCGCAAGCTGCGCCGCAGTGCTGTGCCGCGCAGCCAGAAGAGTCCTTTCATCAACACCCGCGAACTTGTTACTTCCGCTGGACTGGGTCCACCGCTGCTTGGAGCCGAGGCAGCCGCGCCGACCCTCGCTCAACGACCCGCCGAGGGTGTAGAGACGCTTCCCGCGGACCGGCCGCCACATTGAATGGCGGGCGTCAACTTCTGGCACAATCCAATCATCAGAACAATCCGCCGATCTCCCGTGGACTGCGACTGAGCGCGCAGCGGTGGAGGCCGACGAATCCGATTCGCAGGGGCACGTGAATGGTTAAGAACGCCGACGCCGCTCGCACCGACAGCGGCATGGAGCACTTCGGGTATCGGGAGTCTCTCGATCGGGGCATCGGGAAATTCGGCAGCTTTGCCGCCGGTGTCAGCTACATTTCAATCCTTACTGGGACGTTCCAGCTCTTCTACTTCGGTTTCGGAACCGCCGGGCCAGCCTACCTTTGGTCCTGGCCGATGGTGCTGATCGGTCAGCTCGCGGTGGCGCTGTGCTTCATGGAGCTGGCCGCGAAGTACCCGGTGGCCGGCTCGGTCTACAATTGGTCCAAGCAGCTGGGCAGCCGAGTCGTCGGCTGGTCTGCCGGCTGGCTGATGCTCACCGCCTCGATCGTCACGCTGTCTGCGGTCGTGCTGGCACTGCAGCTCAACCTGCCGCGGTTATGGAGCGGCTTCCAGATCGTCGGCGACGGCAACGGCCCTTACGATTTTGCTACCAACGCGGTGATCCTCGGCACCGTTCTCATCGCCTTCACGACGGTGGTCAACGCGCTCGGAGTACGCCTGATGACGCTGATCAACAGCGCTGGCGTCTTCATCGAGCTGATTGCCGCGTGTCTCATAGCGGTCATCCTGGCATTTCACGCGACGCGCGGACCCCAAGTGTTCTTCTCGACCCACGGCTACGGCGCGGGCACCAGCGGCGGGTTCCTCGGGCCATTCCTGGTGGCATCGCTGGCCTCAGGCTACGTGATGTACGGATTCGATACCGCAAGTTCGCTCGGCGAGGAGACGCTTGAGCCGCGCCGCACCGCTCCCATCGCGATCCTGCGGGCCATCCTCGCCTCGTTCGTCATCGGCGGCGCCATCCTGGTGTTCGCCATCATGGCGGCTCCCAACCTCAAGGATCCCCAGATCGCCAGCAGCAGCGGCGGATTGCAGTACATCGTCGAGCAGGTGATGTGGGGACCGCTGGGTAAGCTATTCCTGATATGCATCGTGATCGCGGTGACTGTGTGCTCGCTGGCCGTCCATACCGCCGCCATCCGCCTGACCTTTGCCATGGCACGCGACAACGCCCTTCCGTTCGGCGAGCGGCTCGCCCGGGTCAACCCCGAGACCCAGACACCCATCATTCCGGCGGTCGTGATCGGCGTGATTGCGGCGCTGATCCTGGCCGTCAATATCGGCCAGCCCAAGATCTTCACCGTGCTCACCTCCATCGCGGTCATCATGATTTACCTGGCGTACCTCATGGTGACCGGCCCGCTGCTGATGAAGCGCCTGCGCGGGGACTGGCCGCCTGCGGATCTCGCGGCGGGCGGCTACTTCACCATGGGCAGGTGGGGATTGTTAGTCAACGCGGTGGCGGTACTGTGGGGCGCCGGGATGGCCCTCAATCTGGCGTGGCCCCGTGAGGCCATTTATGGGACGCCCTGGTACAACACCTGGGGTGCGTTCGCGTACACGGCCGTGATCCTGGGGACGGGCCTGTTGTGGTACCTGTTCAAGGGCCGGCACCACATCGGCTGCCTGGCCTCCCACGCGGCGCCCGGTGCGAACGATCTGGCAAGGGCAAAGGCCTGACGCGGTGTGCGGCAGTCGTGCCGCAACGCCAAAGATCTGCTTACGCCGCGGGCTTAACGAACCTCAGCGTCATGCGGTCTGACTCGCCGATCGCCAGGTACTTGTCACGATCCTTCTCACCGAGCGCGAGCGTCGGCGGCAGCGTCCACACGCCTTCCGGATAGTCCTTGGTGTCCTTGGGGTTGTTGTTGACCGGCGATGCCGCTTCGAAGCGAAAGCCCGCGGTCGCGGCGAGCTTCTTGACGAAGTCCTCGTCCATGTAACCGGACTTGCGCATTTCCTCAAGATTCGTGCCCGGCTTCGCGCGATGCTCCACCACGCCAAGCACGCCACCGGGCTTCAGAGCCTTGAAGAACGCGTTGAACTGCGCCTGCTGGTCCCCGGCCTCCAGCCAGTTGTGCACGTTGCGGAAGGTCAGCACGATGTCGGCGGACCCGGGCGGGCAGACTTCGGTGAGCTGCGGCGGATGCAGCTGGGTGATCACCACCTTGCTGAAATGAGCCGGGTCATCGGCGATCCGCTTGCGCAGCGCCGCCGCGTTCTCCTGGGTCTCCTTCGAGGCGCCGGCTACATCGGGAGCCTCGATGGCGGCGTAGTACTTGCCCTTGTCGGCGAGATACGGCGCCAGGATCTCCATATACCAGCCGCGGCCAGGCCAGATCTCGACCACGGTCTGGTTCGGTCGCAGACCAAAGAACCGCAGCGTCTCCAGCGGATGACGATATGGATCGCGCGCGGTGAATTTCGCGGTACGCGAGGGACTTGCAATCGCCGCGGCGAGCGGATCCGGGGCATCCGCCGCCACGGCGCTGCAGGCGACCCCGACCAGTGTTAGCAGCAAGGTCGCACGAATTGAATACATGGACGGCACGAGGCTCTCTCCGGAAGTGGCTGCGGGATAAACAGCCATCTTACCGCCGGAGCGCGGCGTTGCCCCGAGACTTCGCACTTAAGCGCTTTGCCAGCGGACGTCGAACCCGGACAATGCCCGTATGTCTTTGATGACCCTCCTCAATGCCGACATGGCCTTCGGCGAACGGCCGCTCCTTGAGCAGGCGCAGTTCACCATAGACGCCGGCGAGCGCCTGGGGCTGATTGGCCGCAATGGCACCGGCAAGTCGACGCTTCTTAGCGTCCTGGCGGGCAGAACCTTGCTCGATGCCGGACAGGTTCAAAGCCGTGACGGGCTGCGCCTGAGCCTTGTTGAGCAGGAGCCTGAACTCCCAGCAGCCAAGACTCTGCTGGAGAGTCTGCTGCTGCGCGCCACGACGCACCTGACCGGGAACGACGGCTCCCCGGCCGACGAACGCGAGCACTGGCGTCTCGAGTCGCGCCTCGAGGAGTTCCTGCACCGTTTCGATCTCAGCGGCGCCAAGGAAGCCGTGAGTTGCTCGGGTGGCGAGCGTAAGCGCGCCGCGCTCGCGCTAGCTTTGGCACTGCAGCCGGACCTGCTGTTACTGGATGAACCCACCAACCACCTCGATATCGAGGGCATCGAGCGCCTGGAGGACCTCCTTCACAAGGTACCCGCGGCCATTGTCATCACCCATGACCGCGCCTTCCTCGACCGGGTCACCACCCGCATCATTGAACTTGACCGCGGGGTGCTGCGCAGTTATCCGGGCAACTTCTCCCTTTACGAGCAGCGCAAGAGTGAGGAGCTCGCTGCCGAGGATTCCGCCCGTCGCCGCTTCGAGAAGTTCTGGCAGCAAGAGGAGGTCTGGATCCGCAAGGGCGTCGAGGCACGCCGCACCCGCAACGAAGGCCGGGTGAGGCGTCTGGAGCAGCTACGCGTCGAGCGCGCCGCGCGGCGCGACCGGATCGGAAACATTCGCCTGTCCCTCGATTCGGGTGAGCGCTCTGGCGACCTGGTAAGCGAGTTCGAGACGGTGAGCAAGCGCTTCGCAGCCTCACCCCTCATCGACAACCTCTCGATGCGGATCATGCGCGGCGACCGTGTGGGCCTCATCGGCCCGAACGGCGCCGGAAAGTCGACCCTCATCCGCCTGATCCTGGGCGAACTTCAGCCGGATAGCGGCGCCGTGCGCCTGGGTACCCGCTTGAACATCGCATACTTCGACCAGCTGCGGAGCCGACTCGATACCGAGGGGACCCTGGCGGAGGCCATTAGCCCGGGCTCGGACTGGGTGCAGATTGGCAGCGAGCGCAAGCACATCGTGAGCTACCTGGAGGAGTTCCTGTTTCCGGGCCACCGTGCACAGTCGCCGGTGCGCATGCTGTCCGGCGGCGAGCGCAACCGGCTGCTCTTGGCACGCCTGTTCGCGCAGCCGGCGAATCTTCTGGTACTGGATGAGCCCACCAACGATCTTGATATCCAGTCACTGGAGCTGCTCGAGGAGCGGCTGCAGGACTACCAAGGGACATTGCTGCTGGTAAGCCACGACCGCCGCTTCCTCGATAACGTCGTAACGCAGACACTCGCCGCCGAGGGCAACGGCGTGTGGCGCGAGTACGTCGGCGGATACAGCGATTTGCTGCACCAGAGGGCGAGCATGACTGCCGACCGTGAGCCTCAGGGCAAGCGGACGCCGGGGCGCGAGGCCGCGCTCGGCCGTCCTGGGAGTGAAAAGGCTGCCAAGATCCGCGGCCGCCTGAGCTACAAGGAGGAGCGGGAACTGGCGGCTCTGCCGGGGGAGATTGAATCGCTGGAGGGCGAGCAGGCAGAACTCACTCTCCGCATGAGTCAGCCGGATTATCACCGTCTGGGAGGCGAGCTGCTTCGAGGCGATCGCAAGCGACTCGCGGAGCTGGAAGAGCTATTGCTGCAGAGGTTCGCGCGCTGGGAGTTGCTGGAGGAGCAGCGCGCCAGGTTTCAGCAGCCCCCCCGGGCGTGAAGCGAAACCTGAAGCCAGCTGTCGGCGGCCGGTCCTCTCGCCGGCCGCCCTGCCGCGACCCTCGAGTTTCGATGACAGCGCGATGAACTATGCGTCAGCGGGGCGCCTCGATCATCTTCCACCCGTTTCCCGAGGGGTCGCGGAAGCCGGCGTCCACGGTGCCATAGCGTTCCACAGGCTCCTGCGTGAACTCCACTCCGCGTGCGCGCATGCGTTCGTAAGCGACACGGCAGTCATCTACGGCCAGCACCAGCGGGGGCATCGCGCCTTTGGCCACCATCGCGCGCAGCGTATCCGCCGTCGCCGCATCCAGCACCGGCGGCCCGGGCGCGAACAGGCCAAGCTGCAATGACGGCTGATCAGGGTGCTGTACGGTCAGCCAGCGATAGTCACCGTTTCGCACGTCCGTGTGGACCCGGAACCCAAGCTTCGCAACGTAGAACGCGAGCGCTTCGTCCTGATCTCGTACGTACAGACCGACCACTCCGACACCCTGGCTCATCGGCTCCCCTTTCCCTCGGGCGTCTTTATACCGCCTGCCAAGCGACGTCGCTTCTCCGAAACTGCGATCGTGAGGTCCGGCCGTCGCGCCGCGCTGAGGAAGCAGGTGGGCACCCGACTGAGTTCGCGCGCCGCGGCGCTGCCACGTGCACGAATTGCACCCGGGGTCTCGCCAGTGACGTCACGCACGGTGCGCCCGAACGTACCCAGGCTTCCCCAGCCGGTGCGGAAAGCGATGTCGATGACAGGCAGGTTGGTATCACAGAGCAGCGCCATCGCCCGCTCGATGCGCCGCGCGAGCAGGTATCGGTGTGGCGGGATGCCGAAGGCGTGCTTGAATGATCGTGCGAAGTGAGCCTCGGAGACACCGCTGAGGCGGGCCAGCCGCTGGACGGGCCAGTCCTCTTGCGAGGCGACATCCATCCGGTCCTTCGCGCGCAGCAGGCGTCGCAACAGTTCCGGCCCTGGGGTGGCAGGACTCCTACTCATGCCGCCTCGGATGTACGCTTGAAAGCATTTGAGCCTCTGGCAGCAGGCCATCTGGTTCCATGGCCGTGGCGGCCTTCCCGGCCTACTATGCGCAACTGCACTGCAAGGTTAACCGGCTCTCGGTCGATTTGCACTCGGCCGCTCTGCGGCAGAGCGTGTGTGCGGCCGTCCGATTCGCATTGGATACTCCGACGAACGGATCATTCGTAACCAGTGGGCTGATTTTATTCGCGCACCGCGGTGCAATTGAACCAGCGATACGCGGATTCTCGATCGTCCACAAACTGCACTCAGCGTTGACCAGCGCCAGGTAACGAGGCCGTATGAAGCACGCGGAATATTGGTTCGAGAGTCCCGATGGCCTGAGACTCTTCAGCCGCGTGTACGCGACGAACAGCGCGAGCGCTCCAGTGGTGCTCTGTCTTCATGGGTTGACTCGCAACGGGCGTGACTTTGAGGAGTTGGCGCCCCATCTGGCCGAACGCTACCGGGTCATAGTGCCCGATGTGCGCGGCCGCGGACTCTCGCAACGCGACCCCGACCCGAGCCACTACAAGATGCCGGTCTATCTGCGCGACCTCGAAATTCTCCTCGACGGCCTGGGCGCGGACAGCGTCTCGGTCATCGGCACGTCCATGGGGGGATTGATGGCCATGACCCTCGGGGCCACGCGGCCGGCACGTGTGTCGCGGATCGTGCTGAACGATGTGGGACCGGAGCTCGATCCGGTAGGTCTGGAGAGGATCCGTCGGCACGCGGGACGTAGTCCCGTGGTCGCGACTTGGCCGGAGGCGATCGCGCAGCTGCGACAGCTATTCGGTACCACCTGGCCGCACCTTCCAGAGGCCAGGTGGGAGGCTATCGCCCGGCGCAGTTACCGGGTGAACCACACCGGCATGCTCGAGCCGGACGCCGACCCGATGATCGGCGAAGTCCTGCGCAACTCCGCAGGCGCGGCGCGCGACTTCTGGCCGCTGTGGGCCGCGCTCGGACAGATGCCGGTGCTCGCGTTGCGCGGCGAATTGTCCGATTTCCTCAGTGCGCAGACCCTGACACGAATGCAACGCGAGAAACCCGGTCTGGAGGCGGCGACCATTCCGCAGCGTGGCCACACGCCGCTTCTCGATGAGCCCGGGTGCCTCGATCGCATTGACAGGTTCCTCGCGGCCGCGCGCCCGTAGGTCCCCGGGCACGCTGAACACAAGCGGTGGCCAGACAGGCGTCAGGCCCAATCACAGGCCTGCGATTTGCTTGTATACAAAGTACACAGCAATGTGTACAGTGTACACATGACTAAAGAGAGAATCTTTGCTGCCGCCAAGACCGTGCTGGATCGTGACGGATTGCCTGGTCTCACCATTCGCAAAGTCGCGCAGCACGCAAGACTCTCCCCTATGGCGCTATACCGGCATTTCGCCGACAAGGACGCGCTGCTCGACTCCCTCATGGAGGATGGACTCGCCGCGTGGGAAGAGCGGGCATGCTCCATCCGCGCCAGTGACCCGATCGAATGGCTCGAGGCGCTCGGCGAGGAATTCCTGAACTTTGCCCTGACGGAGCCACACCGCTTCGACGCGGCGTTTTTTCTGCCAGCGCCGAAGGCGCGCCAATACCCGGACGATTTCGCGGCCGGCCGCTCCCCGGTGGTGGGTATGGCCTTGGCGCGCATAGACCTGGCCAAGTCGGACGGCCGATTGGGCAACGCCCCAGGACTGGAAGTGGCGCTGGCGTTCTCGGCCCTGCTGCAAGGACTCGTGTCCATGTATCGCGCAAATCGCTTCTCCAGCGAAAAGCAGTTCAAGGCGCTCTATCGGGTACAGATTGGCCGGTGTCTGGAGGGCTTCGCCCGCAAACCTGCCGGGAGTACGCAATGAAAGCGGTGCTGATTTCGATCATCAGCGGCATCCTGTTCTTCTTGTCTCAGGGTCTCGCCGACGTCTGGCCGCTGGCGTGGCTCGCGCCCGTGCCGCTGCTCTGGTTTGCTTACCAGCGCGCACCGCGCTGGCAGGTGTTTCTTGCGAGCCTTGGCGGCTTCGCATTGGGCCAGCTCTATCTCGCCCAGTGTTACTGGGGTCAGCTCCCGCCTGCGATCATCGCGCCACTGGTCGTGACCATGTGCGTGACGTTTGCGATCGCGGTTGTGTTTTCTGGCGAGGCGCTGCGCCGCGGCTCGTCCTGGGGAGCGCTCTTGGCGTTTCCGGCGCTGTGGACCGCGCTCGAATACTTAATCGGGCTCGTATCGCCGCATGGCAGCTTTGGTGCGCTCGGCTACTCGCAGGTATCGTTCCCGGCGGCCATCCAGGTCGCGGCGCTGTTCGGGGTCCATGCCGTCACGTTCCTGCTGTGCCTGAGCGCCAGTGCGATTGCATTGCTGCTACGGTGCCACCGGACCGCAGGTGCTGCGGGCGTTGCCGTGTGCGCGCTGGCAATTGTCTTAGGATGCTTGCGGCTGGCGGGGCCTGACGGACCGCGCGTTCGGGTCGCAGCGCTGGCCGATAGCGAAACTCGCAACGCCCAACAGCGCGAGCGCACGCCAGAATCCGCGCAGGCCGCTACTCGGATGTACGCCGCCGAAATCTCGCGACTCAGGGACGTGCGCGTGGTCGCAATTCCTGAGGGGGCCGTGCAGATGCGGGAGGCTGATCAGAGCGCCGTGCTGGCGCCATTAGCCAGCGTCGCGAGAGCGTCCGATACAACGGTGGTGGTCGGAACCGTCACAGCTGCGCAGAACCGCGCGTTCGTCTTCCTGCCTGATGGCAAGACCGAGACTTACGAGAAGCGACATCTGCTGGCGCCCTTCGAGACAGAGATTCCAGGCCGCGACCCGGGACTTCTTGGATCGGGCTATGCGACCCAAATATGCAAAGACATGGACTTCGCCGACACCGTGCGCACGACGGCCGAGCACGGAGTGCGCCTGATGATGGTGCCGGCGGACGACTTCGGCCGCGACCAATGGATTCATGCCCGCATGGCCATCATGCGCGGGGTCGAAAATGGCTTCGCGGTATTGCGCGCGGCCTTCGACGGGCTCGAGACGATTTCCGATGCCCAAGGACGGGTACTCGCAAGCGCGGCCACCACGCAGCCGGGGATGGTCGCAATACAGGCGGATGTACCGCTCGGACCCGGCCCTACACCGTACACGCGGATTGGCGACGTCTTTCCGTGGCTATGCGCGGTGCTGGCGCTCTTTGTCGGGGCACGGATGATCTTCGGGAGCGCAGTTCGGGGAACGGATGCGCACACTTACCTCACGCGACCGAACGACGATCGAGCGTAGGCGCTGACTCGCCGGAGAAATAGACCGCTCGGAATCCAGCGCGGAAAAAACAGACCAAGAACCGCAAGGTCTCGTTGGTCGCTTACCTGCCGTTTCTTAGTGTGAAAGGTGCCGCACTTTTCGGCACTTCGGCGATGCGGCCCCGGAAGGGGCGACTAGACTTGCAGCGGTCGGTACGAGTGGTTCCAGGGCCCGCGTTATGGTCAATTCAGTGGGAAACACAGGCTGCGCGACTGGCAGCGCAAGCATTGCGAGCGCGGTCGGCTCTCTGAATGGCCGTATTCGCAACGACAAGATGCAACTCGACGACTGGGCGACCTGCGTCTCAGCAAAGACCGTCAAAGGGCAAGCTGAGATACAGCGGCTATCGAGCCAGATCAGCGCCGAGCGTGAACAGGTTTCGCGCGTTGAGGCACTTCAGACTAGAGCGGCCAGTCAGACTTCTGCCACCGCGCACCAGGCAGTCGACGCAGGCTACGGACCCGGCGCGCGGCTGTCGGCGATCCGGAGTCACTCGCTCGACGTCTGGGCCTAGGTCTACGCTCGCCGCCGGGCGCCGCGCAAATTCCTGTTGATTGCCCGCCTACCCTAAGTGCCGGCGGATATCGCTCGGTCACCCAAGTTGCGCGCATGGAATTTCTTGGTCCCCGCACGAGGCGATCGGCCGGATGAGTTTGTCTCCCGACGTCGGACTCACGCAGCTAAAGCGACGGTTTATCCTCTCTGTTCAGACCCGGGCCCCGTGGCAAGCCGGCGGTCTGGCTCATTCCTGATTCGGCGGAACTTCGGAGAGTGCAAATGGCCAGGAAACTCATCGGTTCAGGGTCCGTTTTCGAGAAGCAGATTGGATATTCACGCGCGGTGGTTGCCGGAGACTGGATCTTCGTCTCGGGGACAACGGGGTTCGACTACGCTGCGATGTCCATATCCAGCGACCTGGTCGAGCAGACCGAACAATGCTTCAAGAATATCGCGGCGGCCTTGCAGGAAGCCAACGCGAGCCTTAGCGACGTTGTAAGGGTCACATACATCCTTCCCAATGGCAGCGACTTCGAGCACTGCTGGCCGGTGCTGCGAAAATACTTCGGTGAAGTGCGGCCCGCGGCGACGATGGTCTGCGCTGGACTTGCGGACCCGCGCATGAGGATCGAAATCGAAGTAACGGCGGTGAGAGGTCTGTGAAGCGAAATGCTGCCGGAAGAAGGGCAGCGGCCGCCACGAAAATCCAAGCGGCGACCGCAAACCGCCGGCGGCTCATCCCGCGCGCTTTGTACGCCGCCGCCGCGGCGAGTTCGTCGTCAACGAGGCGAACTCGCCGCCCGCGGGACCTTGGTTCAATACGACCGTACCAGGGATATGCTGTTTTCCCCAACGCACAAACGCGAGCAGCACCTCGCCGAGGGCGCTGCCCTTCGGAGTGAGCCTATAGGCGTACCGTACGGGACGCTCCTGGTAGGGAGTGCTAGTGATGATACCGGCACTTTCCAGGCGCTTGAGGCGCTCGGCAAGGATGTTGGTCGGAATCCGCTCCGGCGAGTGCGCGAGCTCGCCATAGGTACGTTTGCCGTGCAGCAGGTCGCGCACCACGAGCAGCGACCACTTGTCACCGAGGATGTCGAGCGAGCTGGCGATCGCGCAGGGCGAACGCGCGAAGGTCGTTGCAGTGCTCATTGGGCTCTCCGGGCCGAGGAAGGGCAGTAACTTGCAGATTGCAAGTCATTGTGCTACGTTTCTCTGTAACTTGCAAAACGCAAGTGACTAGATAGGAGACCATCATGACTGCGACAGTCCTTCCTCGGTCTGCGGAGATTCGGCCGGGCGGGCAGCGGGTTCGCCGCACCGTACCCGTCGCACTGACCATATGGCTCGTGCTGGTTCTGTCACTCGGGACCGCGGGCGCATTCATCAGTCCTCCCGGGACCCCTCCCCTGGCAATTGCGATCGGAGTTTTAGCGCCATTAGCACTCTTTTTCGCCTGGCTACGGCTTTCGCAGTCGTTCCGCGACTTTGTGCTCTCGCTGGATCTTCGGTTTCTTGTGGCAATGCAGGCCTGGCGTTGGGCCGGGCTGGGCTTTCTCGACCTTTATGCGTACAAGGTGCTTCCGGGTGTGTTCGCGCTGCCAGCTGGCCTCGGCGACATGACCATCGGCGTCACGGCCCCGTGGATAATCCTTGGCCTGGTGCGTCACCCTGGCTTTGCCGCACGTAGCGCATTCGTCCGTTGGAACGTCTTCGGGATCCTGGACCTCCTCCTCGCGATTGGCATCGGGACCGTGAGCACTCTCTTCGCGACCGGAGCTGCCGGGGAGATCAGCACCGCTCCGATGGCGGCACTGCCGCTACTGCTGATTCCGGCATTCCTCGTGCCTTTCTTCCTCATGCTGCACGCAACGGCACTGATGCAGAGCCGGCAACTGCGCCACGCCCAAGCATAACGGCCATGGAGACTGGCGCGCAGCCGCGGCGAG
>Ga0302314_10014570_pt1 | contig 13441 bp, 13 predicted proteins | sample III_Palsa_N2_3_FD_200533 | JGI IMG/M metagenome (GOLD analysis project Ga0302314, IMG submission 200533) | Peat permafrost microbial communities from Stordalen Mire near Abisko, Sweden - III_Palsa_N2_3 | ecosystem: Environmental > Terrestrial > Soil > Palsa > Peat permafrost | place: Sweden...
CATGCCGGGCGAAGTGAATACCGAGACGAAGTTCACCCGCGAAATCAGTCTGAATATCCCGATCGTGTCCGCCGCCATGGACACGGTGACCGAAAGCCGGCTGGCCATCGCCATGGCCCAGGCCGGCGGGATGGGAATATTGCACCGCAATCTGACCGTGGAGCAGCAGGCCGAACAGGTCCGCGAGGTGAAGCGCTATGAAAGCGGTATGGTCATCAATCCGCTGACCATCCACCCGGACACCACCTTGCGCGAAATCAAGGAGATCACCGCCCGGCGGAAGATTTCCGGCTTTCCGGTGGTGGAGCGCGGCACCGGCAAGCTGGTGGGCATCCTGACCCACCGGGACATGCGGTTCGAGATCGACCAGAACATCCCGGCTCACGCCCTGATGACCACCGAAAACCTGGCGACGATCCGCGAAGGCGCCAACCCGGCGGAAGCCCGGGCCTTGCTGCAGCGGCGCAAGATCGAACGGCTGGTGGTGGTCGACGAAGCCTATCGCGCCGTCGGCCTGATCACGGTCAAGGACATGGACAAGGCCGAGGCCTATCCGCTGGCCGCCAAGGACAACCAGGGCCGGCTTCTGGTCGGCGCGGCCTCCACCGTTGGCGACGTGGGCTATGAGCGCTCCATGGGCCTGGTGGACGCCGGGGTGGACGTGGTGGTGATCGACACCGCCCATGGCCACTCCGTTCACGTGGCCCGCGCGGTGGAGCGGATCAAGCGTGAGACCAACCGGGTGCAGATCGTCGCCGGCAATGTCGCCACCTATGACGGCGCCAAGGCGCTGATCGATGCGGGCGCCGATGCGGTGAAGGTGGGCATCGGTCCCGGCTCCATCTGCACCACGCGGATCGTCGCCGGTATCGGCGTGCCGCAACTGACCGCCATCATCGACTCCGTCCGCGCCGCGGCCGGGGACGGGGTGCCGGTGATCGCCGACGGCGGGATCAAATATTCCGGCGACATCGCCAAGGCCATCGCGGCCGGCGCGTCCTCGGCGATGATGGGGTCGATGTTCGCCGGTGTCGACGAGGCGCCGGGAGAGGTGTTCCTGTACCAGGGGCGCTCCTACAAGGCCTATCGCGGCATGGGCTCGGTGGGCGCCATGGCCAGGGGCTCGGCCGACCGCTACTTCCAGAAGGAAGTCACGGACGCCCTCAAGCTGGTGCCGGAAGGCATCGAGGGACAGGTCGCCTACAAGGGCCATATCGCCGCCATCATCCACCAGCTGGTGGGCGGCATCCGGGCGGCCATGGGCTATGTGGGCGCCGAGACCATTCCCGAGTTCCAGTCCAAGGCCCGTTTCATCCGCATCACCGGCGCGGGCCTGCGCGAAAGCCACGTCCACGACGTGCACATGACCAGAGAGGCGCCCAACTATTCCGCGCCCACCTAGAGCCAGTGAAGTAATCGTCTATGCGTGACGGCGGCAGGATAGCGGCGGCGATCGACGTCCTTACGCAGATCGAGCAGCGGCATTTGACAGTACGCCGGGCCCTGAAGGCCTGGGGCGATGACGCCCGCTATGCCGGGTCGAAGGACCGCGCCTTCGTCTCGGGCTTGGTGCTGGATGGCCTGCGCATGCACCGCTCGCTGGCCTGGGCCATGGGCGCGGAAACAGACCGGGCGCGGGTGCTGGGGGCCTTGAGGTTCTCCTGGGGCTGGAGCCTGGAGCGGATCGCCGAGGCCGCCGCCGACCCGCATGGACCGGGGGAACTGACGGACGATGAACGGGCCAGGCTTGGACCGGAGTCGTATACCGACGACGGCGCGCCGGCCGCCGTCCTGGGCGACTACCCCGACTGGCTGGATGAGGCCCTGACGCGGGCCTATGGCGAGGCGCGGGCGGATGTCGGCGCGGCGCTGGCCGAGCGGGCGCCCGTGGACCTGCGGGTCAATACGCTGAAGACCGACATGCCCCGCGCGTTGAAGGCCCTGCAGCCCCTGGGCGCCGACCCGGTGGACGATCTGGCCTACGGCCTGCGCATCGCAGCGCCCGCCGCGGCCGACCGCGCGGTGGCCATCGAGGTGGCGCCGGAATTCGCCAAGGGCTGGTTCGAGGTCCAGGACCTCGGCTCGCAGATCGCCGCCTCCGCCGCCGGCGACATCAAGGGCAAACAGGTGCTGGATTTCTGCGCCGGGGGCGGGGGCAAGACCCTGGCCCTGGCGGCGGCCATGGCCAACAAGGGCCAGCTCTACGCCTACGATTCCGACGCCCGGCGGCTGACCGACACGGTCACCCGTAGCCAGCGAGCCGGGGTGCGCAACCTGCAGATCCGCTCGCCGATCCGGCCCGGCGCCCTCGACGGCCTGGACGAGAAGATGGACCTGGTGTTCGTCGACGCCCCCTGCACCGGCTCTGGCACCTGGCGGCGCCATCCCGACGCCAAATGGCGACTGACGCCGGCCCAGCTTGAGAAGCGCATGGGCGAACAGGATCAGGTCCTGGCGTCCGCGGCTACCTTCGTGAAGCCGGGCGGCCGGATCGTCTATGTGACCTGCTCGCTGCTGATGGAGGAGAACGAAGATCGGATCGCGGCCTTCCTCGCCACCCACCCCGCGTTCGCCCAGGTAAGCACGATCGACAGCATGAAGCTGTCGGGCCAGCTGACGCCGGACGGGCTCGAGCGCCTCGCCGGCTTCGCCACCCCCGAAGGCGCCCTGCGCCTGTCGCCGCTCACCGCCAGCACGGACGGCTTCTTCGTCGCGGTTCTCGAGCGGCGGCCGTGACGCCGGACGGAATCATATCTATCGGAACGGCCAACGCTCCGAAATCCTCGTGCTTCGACAAGCTCAACATGAGGATTTCTACTGCGCCCTCATTAGCCCTCATGCTGAGCCTGTCGAAGCACGAGGGCGCACCCTAAACCCCCGCGGGAGCCAACTCATGACAGACCAAGCCCGCCACGAACGCCTGCTGATCGTCGATTTCGGCAGCCAGGTAACCCAGCTCATCGCCCGCCGGGTGCGCGAGAGCGGCGTCTATTGCGAAATCCATCCCTTCGACAAGGTCGATGACGCCTTCCTGAAGGCCTACGACCCCCAAGCCATCATCCTCTCCGGCGGCCCGGCCAGCGCGGGGGAGGCGGGCAGTCCGGTTCCCAACCCCACTGTCTTCAACATGGGCGTGCCGCTGCTGGGCATCTGCTATGGCGAGATGGCCATGTGTGCGGCCATGGGCGGGGCGGTGGAAGGCGGCCATAATCGCGAGTTCGGCCGGGCCGATATCCATATCGAACGGGACTCTCCGTTGCTGAACGGTCTGGGCGGGCCGGGCGCCGACGAGCCGGTTTGGATGAGCCACGGCGACGTCATCACCGCCATCCCGGCGGGCTTCGAGGTGGTGGCCACCTCCAAGGGCTCGCCCTTCGCGGTGATCGCTGACGAAGGTCGCCGGATCTACGGCATCCAGTTCCACCCCGAAGTGGCCCACACCCCGCGCGGCGCCCTGATGCTGCGCAACTTCACCCACACCATCGCCGGGCTGAAGGGCGACTGGACCATGGCCAGTTTCCGCGAAGAGATGGTGGCCAAGATCCGCGCCCAGGTCGGCGACGGCAAGGTGATCTGCGGCTTGTCCGGCGGGGTCGACTCCTCGGTTGCCGCCGTGCTGATCCACGAGGCGATCGGCGAGCAGCTGACCTGCGTCTTCGTCGACACCGGCCTGCTGCGGATGAATGAGGCCGAGCAGGTGGTGACCCTGTTCAACGACCACTACAACATCCCGCTGATCCACGTTGACGCGGGCAAGGAATTCCTCGGCCAGCTGGCGGGTGTTTCCGATCCCGAGACCAAGCGCAAAACCATCGGCCGGGTCTTCATCGAGATTTTCGACCGCGAAGCGAACAAGATCGAGGGCGCCGCCTTCCTGGCGCAGGGCACCCTCTATCCCGACGTGATCGAGAGCGTCTCGGCCAAGGGCGGTCCTTCGGCGGTGATCAAGAGCCACCACAATGTCGGCGGCCTGCCGGACTATATGAAGCTGAAGCTGGTCGAGCCCCTGCGGGAACTGTTCAAGGACGAGGTGCGCGCCCTGGGCGTAGAGCTCGGCCTGCCGCCGGCCTTCGTCGGCCGCCATCCCTTCCCCGGGCCTGGCCTGGCCATCCGCATCCCCGGCGAGATCACGCCAGAGAAGGTGGCGACCCTGCAGAAGGCCGACGCCATCTATCTGGAGGAAATCCGCGCCGCCGGCCTCTACGACGCCATCTGGCAGGCCTTCGCAGTGCTCTTGCCCGTGAAAACGGTCGGGGTGATGGGGGACGCCCGTACCTACGAAGACGTTTGCGCCCTGCGCGCGGTCACCTCGACAGACGGCATGACCGCCGACTTCTTCGAATTCCCCTGGCCCGTCCTCGCCAAGACCGCGACCCGGATCATAAACGAGGTCAAGGGGATCAACCGGGTGGTCTACGACGTGACGAGCAAGCCGCCGGGGACGATCGAGTGGGAGTAGGGTCGTTTAAAAGATAAATAATATCAACAAGATTACGCGGTTCCACGCTTCGGGCGCTGCCGCGGATTTCCGTGGGCGTCCAACGGCTCGAGACATTTCTCGCCTGGTTCGAACAGGTTGGCCTTGCCCCACTGGGCGAGGGACACGAGCACCGGGAGCAGGGCTCGGCCCTTGTCCGTCAGGAGATAGTCCTGGTGGACGCCGTCCTGTGACGCGGGCGCGGTGGTCATGAGCCCCTGGGCAACCATGGCCTTGAGCCGGACCGCCAATATGTTCTTGGCGGCTCCCAGGTTGCGCTGAAACGCACTGAACCGGGTCACGCCGGCCAGCGCCTCGCGGACGATCAGCAGGGTCCACCAGTCGCCGACCACGTCGAGCGACCGGGCGATAGGACAGGCGTCACCTTCAAAGCTTTTTCTCTTCACGACGGATGCTCTCCCCTCCGGCCTTTCGCCGTAAAGCGTATCGAATATGGTTGCATAATTAAACCTAAGGGCAGATATGGGTGGTGTGGTTGCGAAATTAAACCAAATGAGTCCTGGCATGAAATACCCGCTCCTTCGGTCGCTGTCCTGTACGCCTGGTGGGGCGAGATATTCGCTGGCCACCGCGCTGCTCCTGTCCGCGCTGTCTGCTTCGGTCGCCGCGGCACAGGGTATTCCATTCGACAAGATCGAGCTTCACACGGAAAGGCTTGCTCCCAATGTCTATGTGTTGACCGGGTCTCCGCACGTTGATCCTGGCCATCCCGAGGGTGCCGGCGGCCGGATCGGCCTGCTGGTTGGCCCTGACGGCGTGATCATGGTCGACGCCCAGTACGCCCCCGTGTCGGACAAGGTTCTGGCCGCCATCCGCCAGATCAGCCCAGCCCCCATCCGCTTCCTCATCGATACCCACGAACACCCCGACCACACCGGCGGAAACCCGTTCTTCGCCAAGCAGGGCGCGGTGATCTTCGCCCGCGAGGAGACGCGTGATGAGTTGCTGCGGCCGCTCCCCGCCGCCGTCGGCGCAGCCGCCTCCGGGACCGATCCGGCCCGGCTTCCCGTGGTGACCTACGGCCTTAGCGGCACGGTGAAGCTGCATCTGGATGGTGAGACCGTCGACCTGATCCCGCTCAAGGCGGCGCACACGGGCGGCGACACCATGGTCCGCTTCGAGAGCGCCAATGTGATGATGATCGGCGATTTCTACCGTAACTACGGCTATCCGTTCTTCGATCCCGGCAACGGCGGGACCCTGCAAGGGGTGCTGGACGCCGTGGACCTGACGATGACTCTCGCCGGGCCGGACACGGTGCTGGTCCCCGGCCACGGGACCATCATCCACCGCAGCGACCTTGTTGCCTACCGCGCCATGATCCTCGACGTCCGGGGCAAGGTTCAGGCAATGATCGAGCAGGGCAAGACCCTGCCGGAGATCCTGGCGGCCAAGCTGACCGCCCCCTACGACGCCAAGGTTCCCGGCGCCCTGGCGCCCCTGCCTGCGGGTTTTGGCAATAGCGCGGACCGCTTCGTCAGCCTGATCTACGGCCAACTCAAGCCGGCGGCCAAGGCGCCCCGGTCATGAGAACAGCTCAGCTGATCAGCCTGATCGTTTTCGGGTTCGCGGGCCTGGCTCTGGTCGCCCCCTGGCTCAAGCGGCTGGGACGGGCCGACGCGCTGGTCGTGCTGCTGTCGGTTCATGTGTTCCGCGTCGTGGCGCTGTTCGAGATTCAAGCTCAGCACGCCGGCTATCCGATTTCGAACATTGCTGTGACCGAGATCGTCGTCGGCGACCTGCTCGGCGCGGCAATGGCCTTGCTGGCGATCGTCCTGCTCCGCGCGCGCAACCGCCTTGGCATCCTCCTAAGCTGGCTGGTGATCCTTGAGACGATCGCGGACATCGCCGTCGGCGTTCACCGCAAAATCCTCGAACCGCTCCATGCCGACGTCACCGGCATCATGTGGCTGGTCCTGGTTTTCTTCGTACCGCTGATGCTCGTGACCTTGCCTTTGCTGGCGTGGCAGTTGATCGCCCGCCGCAAGGCGCCGCTCGCCTAGGACGGGCACAGATTGAGCGCCCTCGGGCCGCTGACGAAGGGGCTGCCTCGGCGATAGAATCGCAGGAGCCGGTCCGCATCCTTCGAAATGCCGATCCGGACGCTCTCGCCGATTTCGCCGGACTCTTGACCGTCGCTTCCAAGCCATAGGGGTCCCTCGTCGCAAAGGTCGAGGCCATCGAGGGACCGATCGATGCGCAGCGCGGTGCAGAGGCGGCCTGGGCCGCGCGCCAAGTCGCGCAGGCCTTCGACACCGCGATTGTCCTGCATGATCGCAGTGCCTTCGAGGGGCTCCAGCGCCCGGATCAGGACGCCGGTTCCGACGCCGGCCAACTCGCTCGAGACATTCAGCATGTTGGAGATTCCGTAGGCGACATAGACGTAGGCATGCCCGCGCTCAAGAAACAGCGAACGATTGCGCGGGGTCATGCCGCGATAGCCGTGGCCGGCGGCGTCGCCGACGATATAGGCCTCGGTCTCGACGATACGGCCGCTGACGACGCCTTCGGGCAAGACCCGCACCACGACCTTGCCGATAAGGTCGCGGGCGAGATCGGCCGTATCCGTCGGCAGGTCCTGGCGAGAGAGGGGGCGGTAGCCGGCCATTCCTACGGCGGGTCTGAGATCATCGGCTCGACCCACTGCGCCCGCGACGGCCCCGGCTCGAACGGGTCGGCGAAATACTGGGTCTCGCGGACGACCTTGCCATCGCGAAACTCCATGATGCTCACGGTATAGGAGGGCCGCCCGTCGTAGGTCAGGACATATTCGGTGACCCACAGGTCGCCAGCGCCAGTGATCCGGCGAACGACAAATCGCTTCTGGTTCGGCTGCGCTGTGCGAGACAGCTGAATCTGTCGCCGGCCGCGAAGGCGCTCGCCCGATTGAGGATAATCGAGCACCGCGTCTTCGTGATAAATCTGGTGCTCGCCATCGAAGTCGTCCGCATCGGACGCGGCCCAATGGCGATCCAGCGCGGCGCGAATGTCCCGGTCTTCCAACTAAAATCTCCCGAACACCGCCGTCGAGGTTGAGCCGTCGCGCGCGCCCCCGCAACCGCCTTCGCGGTCGGGCGGGTCCTTAAGAGGCCGCGCCTTTCTCAGTGACGATCTCCAGCGGTGCGGCGCCGGTGTAGCCGTAGGCATCGTGCAGCAGGGTGAGGATCTCCGCGGCGATGTCGACGTCTTTTGACGTGTCGACCGGATAGTCTTTCCAATAGTTGGGCGCGCGCCCGGGGTCGGCGTAGCCGGCGGCGTGCAGGCGGGCGATTCGCTCAGGGGTGAGCACGGCCGCCAGCGCGGCCCAGGTGTCCGCCGACTGGGCCTCGCAGTAGATCGTATCGGGCTTGGTCTGCGGCTCGCACTGGATGTAGCCGATGCCGGTGTCGAAGATGACGTGGATCTGGCGATCCAGATTGACCCGCAGGCGTCCGATCTCTCCGGTGACGCGCGGGCCATAGCGGAAGATCAGTCCTGCCGTGGACTGCGGCGCCACGCTCAGCGCCGAGTCATCGACGAAGCGGCAGGCATGCACCGCCGTGGCGGCCATTGAGGGCGCGTCGTTGATCGCCCCAGCCAGGTTCTGTCCGGATCCGTTGCGAGGCGGGCAGGGCTCGCTGGCGATCCAGTCGGTCCGCACCTCGAGATGGGCCAGATCCGCGCCATAGACGACGCCCAAGACGATCTGAATGTTGACGGCGTCTTGTTCCGGCGAGAGGTCCCTGGGGAGGACCCGCACATAGTTGCCAAAGCGCGGGTCGAGCTTCCAGCCGAGCAGGGCTAACTGATCCGTGCGATCGGTGGTCAGCTGCCGCGCCAGGGACGGCTGCATCAGCGCCCCGGCCGCCTCGCAGCGAAGTCCGCCGCCCCGCGCCAAGCCGCACTGGACGTATTTGTTGCGGTCCCAGACCGTCGCATAGCCATCCTGTCCGGGCCGCTGCAAGCTGAGGATATTCTCCAGCGCCTGCTGAATTCGCCGAACGCTGGCCAGGATCGCCGGCGGGGTCGAACCTTCCGACGCCATCGGGTTTTCCGGCGGGGGCGCCGCAAAGGCCTGGCTGCCGCCAAGACCAAGCAACAGCATCGCCGTAAAGATCAGGCGCCTGAGGCCGAGGCTCGGGAGGCGGGGCGTCATGGGGTGGGCTCGTTGTGGTTCTTCATTTGTTCCAGTCAAGCGCAGGCCTGTGGCGCCGTCAAGGCTGTTTGTTTTCTGTGATCCCAAGACCTTGAGGCGCTGGCGACGCGCCGGCTCGCCGCCTTGCCCGAAACAGTCTATCGACCGGCGTTTCGTTGAAGAGGGAGCGTGGGCGTGACGGTGGTTCTGCACGGGATCAAGGCCTGTGACACCATGCACAAGGCTCGAGCTTGGCTCGACGGGCATGGGGTTGGTTATGACTTCCATGACTACAAGAGCGCGGGCGCGCCATCGGCCCTGCTGGAGACATGGGCGGCCAAGGTCGGTTGGGAGATGTTGCTGAACCGGGCAGGCACGACGTTCCGCAAGTTGCCGGAGGCGGACAAGGCGGGGCTTGATCAGGCAAAGGCGATCGCGCTGATGACCGCTCAGCCGTCGATGATCAAGCGGCCTGTGCTGGACGTCGATGGCGCCCTGATCGTCGGATTCAAGCCGGAGATATATGCCGCCCAATTCGGCTAGCAGGACTAGGCTGACGCCTCCGCATTTGCCGGCGCGATCACCGCGGCGGCGAAACGCTCCATCTCCTCATATTGCGGGCTCATCTGCAGCAGCAGCAGGTCGAGGCCGGCGGCTTCATAGGCTGCGATCCGCTCGCGGATCTGCGCCGCCGTGCCGACCAGGTCCGGGCGCAGGCCGCGGTTGGAGACGGAATATTCCTGCAGCTTCATCTCCCGCTCCAGCTGGGTGCCGGAGAGCCACTGGTCGAAGTTTGCAAAGCCGGGCGCGGTCTCATCCAAGGTGGTGATGCGGTCGACCTCGGCGCGCGCCTCGGCCTCCGTGTCGCGGACGATGGCGTAGGCGGCCATGCCGAAGCTCATCGGCGGCTTGCCGGTCTTGGCGCGGCGGGCCCTCATGTCGGCGATCTTCTCGGCGATCGCGTCGGCCGCGTCCCCATGCATGACATAGGCGTCGCACTGGTTCGCGATCATAGTCTTGGCCGCCTCGGATTCGCCGCCGGCATAGATGACCGGCTTCTTCACCGGCTTGGGCTCGCAGATGGCGTCCTTCAGCTGGTAGCGCTCGCCCTCGAAGTTGAACCGGGGCTGGGTCCACAGGCCGTCAACGACCGTCAGCCACTCGCTGGTGCGGCCATAGCGGTCGTCGTGCTGGTCGAACTGCAGGCCATAGCTCTCGGCCTCTTCAGCCCACCAGGAGGAGACCACGTTCAGCGCCAGGCGCCCGCCCGAGATCTGGTCGATGTTGGCCGCCTGTTTGGCGAACAGGGCCGGCTGATGGAAGTTCGGCCGCACCGCGACCATCAGCTCCAGCCGCTCGGTGACGGCGGCCAGGGCCGCGGCGGTGGACCAGGCGTCCAGGGCCGGCTGGTCCGTGCCCTTGATGTCGTTGAGGTTCAGCTCGGCCACCAGGGTCAGGTCATAGCCGATCTGCTCGGCCCGCTGGCAGAGCCTGCGGGTATAGTCCCAGGTGGCTGTCATGCCCTCGTCGGCCACATTGCGCAGCCAGCCCCCGAAGACGGGGGTCCAGAAACCATACCTCATGCGGCGACCTTTCGCTGGGCGGCGATCTGGCCGAGCAGCCAGGTGACGAAGGGCTCGTGCGGGTCCCAGCCGAGCACTTCGAGGGGATTGGCGACGAAGTTGGACAGGGCGTTCAGGTCGTAGAACCTGGGCGTCCCGTCACGGTTGTCGATCATGTATTCGATGCCGCCCACGTCCAGGCCAGAAGCCTTGGCGACCCGCTCCACCGCCGCGACCATGTCCGCAGGGGGCTGGAAGGCGGAGATGGTGATGGTCGGCTTGTCGACCATGCAGACGTCGGCTGGGCAGAGGTCGAAGGTCGAGCCGGCGCCGTCCAGGGCGATGGCGTAGAACAGCTTGCCGGCCAGCACTTCGCAGCGGATCACCCGGGCGTCTCGGGCCGGGATGTATTCCTGCACCAGCGCGACGCCGTCGACGCCCACAGGGGTCAGGCCGTCGGCCACGGCGGCCGCCAGCTCTTCGGCGCTGTCGTAGCGGATCATACCGGCGCCAGAGCCGCCGACGTTGACCTTGACCATCACCGGATAGCCGATCTCGGCGGCCAGACGAGGGACGTCGGCCCGGCGGTGCGCCACGCGGGTCTTGGGGATGGCTAGGCCGCAGCTGTGAAACAGGCTGAGCTGGCGGGCCTTGTTGGTGTCATAGGCCAGGGCGCCAGGGCCGTTGATTACCCGCGCCCCCAGGCTCTCCCAATGGCCAAGGGCGGCCATGCTGTAGAATAGGGCGTGCTCTTCCTGGCGCAGGAAGGACGACATCGCCAGGCGGTTGAGGATTACCGGCGCCGGCGCGCTATCGTCTGTGGGATCGAAAGTGTGGTCCTGGATCGGCGCGCGCACCCAGTCGACCCCACGCCGGTCGAGTTCACGGAACAGCGGCTCGAACCACTGCGGATGTTCATAGAAGACGGCGAGATCGGCCAACGGGGCCTCCTTGCGACGAAACGCGAGCGCATTCCTCTAGCCGCCACCGCCACGGACGCAAAGCCGTGGCGGCATCGGAAAGTCCCATCCACTGATCTTGCAGATCACCAGGGGATGGTTTCGCCCTCCCACCGGGTGAAGGTCCCCGTCGGCGTGTCCGGGCCGAGCAGGGCGACGCGGACGGCTTCGCGGGCGCCTTGCTCAAGGGTCTCGGTGCCCGCGTAGCCATTCAAATTGGTCTTGGTGAAGCCGGGGGAGACCATGCTGACCCGGATCCCTTCCGGCTCCAGCTCGATGGCCATGGCCAGGGTGATGGCGTTGAGGGCCGTCTTGGAGGCCGGATAGACCGGGCCAAAGATGGCGCGGTAGTGGAAGGCCTTGTCCGAGTTGGTGGTCAGAGAGCCAACGCCACTCGACACATTGACGATGCGCGCGCCTGGGGTTTTACGCAGGATCGGCAGCATGGCCTGGAACACGGCCAGCACGCCGAACACATTGGTGTCCCATACCGTGCGCATCTCATCGATCGACACATTGCTGGGTCGGCTGCCTTGCATACGCTCCTCAATCGTCGCCCCCTCCGACCGAGTGACATGGGAGATGGCCGCGTTCTGAATCAGCACGTCCAGGCGGCCGAACTCGACGCGCACCCGTTCCGCGGCGGCAGCGATTGAGGCGGCGTCCGTGACGTCGAGTTGCAGCGCGTAGGCGTCTGGTCCGATCTCCTTGGCCGCGGTCTCGCCGCGCTCAAGATTGCGCGAGCCCACCAGCACGGTGAAGCCGTTGGCCACCATATCCTTGGCGATCTGAAGGCCGATGCCTTGATTGGCGCCGGTGACGAGGGCGACGGGTTTGTCCGACATGGATGGCCTCATGGTCTTGGGGTTTGTTGAAAGCAGCGCCCGGCTTCGCTAAGAGGTCAGGCGGATCATTGTTCCGAATATATATGGAACATTGTTCCGTTTGCAAGCGAGGCCATGGTGATCGACAAACCGGAGGACCAAGGCGAGGGCCCGCCGCCTCAAGGCCGTGCGGATCGGCCGGTTCGCGCCGACGCCCAGCGCAGTCTCGACGCCCTGCTTCAGGCGGCGAAGGCGGTGTTCGCCACCTCCGGCGTGGACGCGCCGGTGCGAGAGATCGCCGACAAGGCCGGCGTCGGTCTCGGCACTCTTTATCGGCACTTCCCGCAGCGCTCGGATCTGGTCGCCGCGGTGTTCCGCCGGGAGATCGACGCCTGCGCGGACGAGGGGCCAGCCCTGGCGGCCGAGCATCCGCCGGTCGAGGCCCTGGCCCGCTGGTTGCAACGCTACGCCGACTTCATCGCCACCAAGCGCGGCCTTGCCGCCGCGCTGCATTCAGGCAATCCGGCCTTCGCAGCCTTGCCTGCCTATTTCGACGCCCGGCTGCGGCCGGCGTTGCGCACCCTGCTGGCCGCCGCCGTCCAAGCCGGCGAGGTGCGCGCCGACGCCGAGCCCAACGACCTGCTGAGCGCCGTCGCCGGCCTCAGCGCCCCGGCCCATGATGGCCAGACCCATCACACCCGGCGAATGATCGCCCTGTTGGTGGATGGGCTGCGCTATGGCGCGGGGTCGGCCGGGGCGTCCTGATCCAGGCCGTGATAGGGTTGGCGAAACTGGGGGCGGATCATGGGGCGGACGGCGGAATCCATCGAGGCCTGGCTGAAGGCGCTGCCCGGGGCGTCGGACCTGCTGTTCTGGCCGCCGCCCAAGGCGCTCTACACGGTCGCCAAACTCTATGCCGGCTATAACCCCGGCGATCCGGCGTCTTGGCGCAAATCCTGGGACGCGCGGGTCTACGCCTGGACGCTGGATAAGAGCCACAAGCCCCGCGCCCTGGACGACGTCGAGACCGCCGCCGCGCGGCTGCATGACGCGGCGATGGACCGGCTGGTGCGGGCCTATATCGACCCCGCGCACGACCAGGCGACCATCGGCTTCATGGGTGGTCACGACATCCCGCGTACGGAGGCCGCCTACGCCCGCGTCGCGCACATCGCCCGCGAGTTGCGGCGTTGGGGCTTCAAGATTGTCACCGGCGGCGGGCCGGGCCTGATGGAGGCTGCCAACCTCGGCGCCTTCCTCGCGCCTCATGCGGACGAGGCGTTTGACGCCACCCTCAAGACCCTGCGCGCCGCGCCCGACTATGGGAGCGATCCGGATCCGGCCATTGCCGAACAGGAGAAATGCGACTGGGTCCACACCGCCGCTCTGGCGCGCACGAGCCTGGTGGGGTCCTGGAATGCACCGCCCCTCGCGGGGGGCGACAGCCTGGGCATTCCCACCTGGTACTATGGCTCGGAGCCGCC
>Ga0302314_10014571_pt1 | contig 13441 bp, 16 predicted proteins | sample III_Palsa_N2_3_FD_200533 | JGI IMG/M metagenome (GOLD analysis project Ga0302314, IMG submission 200533) | Peat permafrost microbial communities from Stordalen Mire near Abisko, Sweden - III_Palsa_N2_3 | ecosystem: Environmental > Terrestrial > Soil > Palsa > Peat permafrost | place: Sweden...
CCTCACGCCCGGGCTGCCCACCCGTGGGCAGCCCCGGCCGGCGATCCAGGCCACCCTGAATCCGCCGCCAGGACCACCCCGCCTCCGACCGCTGGTTCACCGGCCCCGCAACCCTCCACCCCCACTCTCCGACGCCACGACGCTGCTGCGCGCCTGCCTGCGCGCCGCCCGCACCGACCACCGACAAGGACGAAATCCATGACCGAAACCGAGACCTTCGAGACCATCCGCTACACCGCCGACGTGGTGGCCGTGACGCCGGACGGGCACGTGCTGCTGATCGAGCGCGGCTGGCCCCCGTACGAAGGCTCCTGGGCCTTGGCCGGAGGTCACGTGGACGCAGGAGAGACGAGCCGAGCGGCAGCCTCCCGAGAGCTGGCGGAGGAGGCCGGCGTGCGGGTGGCCGCCGACACCCTGACGCAGATCGGCGTCTGGGACCGGCCCGACCGCGACCCGCGCGGCAGGTACATCACCGTCGCCTACCTCGCCATCATCCCCGCCGACACCCCCATCGCCGCCGGCGACGACGCCCGCAGCGCCCGCTGGTGGAAGTTGGACGACCTCCCGCCCCTGGCGTTCGACCACGCGGAGATCCTCAACGAGGCCCGAACCCACCTGCCCCACGTCCTCAAGGCCATCAGCCAGCAGTGACCACTGCCACGCCCGTGGCAGCCTGCCCAGCCACAGCGGGCCGCCGCTACGCGCGACTGTTCAACGCCCCCACCATCCGCTGCGCCCACTGAGAGGCCACCCATGACCATCTCCACCACGACCCACCGCAGCACCGAGGCCCTGGCCCTGTTCGCCGCCCTGCTGACGACGTTCGGGGAGCTCCACCCCGCCTGTGACCACTGGGTTATCGCGGCATCCGCCGTGTCCGCCCACTCTCGCGTCTCGGTGGAGGCGGCTCGATGAAGCACCTCGACGGCATCGAGCGTCTCGCCCTCCTTGGCGCGCTGACCGCCATCTTCGGTGAGCTGCATCCCTTGCTCGATCAGTGGGCGCAGAATTCGCAGGATGCCCAGCTCAAGGGCCTGTACGGCCGGCACCGGGTCTACCGCGACGGCACCCCGGTCGGGCACGGCACCGAGGATCACACCGGCCAACCGACCATGACCGCCGGTGGACTTGGCCGCCTCAGCGCCGCCAGGCACGTCGCCTCGTACACCGCGGGCCAGCTCACCGGCACGATCATTGCGACCCGCGTACTGGGCTACCGGGTTCCGGCGGGGGCCCTGCTGGTCGGCGCTGCGATCAATGCGACCACCCACGCCGTGATCGACCGACGCGAGCCGCTGCTCTGGCTGGCAAAGAAGGCCGGCAAGAAGGGGTACGTCGACCACTGCACCGCAGCCCGCGTCGCCGCCGACGGCACCGTTAGCGCTGAACTTTCCGGCCCCCCGGAAGCGCCCTGATGGAACTGGACCAGTCCCTCCACCGGGCGATCGGTGTCGGTGCAGCCGTCGCTACCACCTGGATCGCCACCCGCAGGGCAGTCAGAAGTGAGACACGCCAATAAAGCAGCGACAAACTGGGTCCAGGGATCGACCACCGCCCGCTGCAAGCGCCTGTACGGCGACCACTTGGTCTACCGAGACGGCACCACCGTCGACCCGGACCAGCCGCGCGCGGGCGCCGCGACGCTGACGGCAAGCGCCCGTGGCCGCCAGGCCGTCGCCTCCCACGTCTGCTCCTACACCGCTGTCCAGGTCGCGGCCGCCATTGGCGTCACCCGCGGCCTCGGCTACCGCATCCCGATCCCCGCGCTGCTGGCCGGCACCGCCATCAACGCCGCCACCCATGCCGCTCTGGACAGGGGAGCCCTTCTCCTGGCGGTTGCTGACCGCATCGGCAAGCGCGGCTACATCGACCACTGCCAGGCGACCCGCGTCGACGCCGAAGGCAACGTGACTACCGAGATCAACGGGCCCGGAACCGCATGGCTCGCCCTGGACGACGCCGCCCACCGCGCCATCGGGGTGGCCGCAGCTGCACTCACCACCTGGCTCGCTATCCGCCAGCGCTGATAACCGATTTGACGAAGGCCCGGTTCCCCCGCATCGCGCGGGGGAACCGGGCCTTTTTGCGTTCCCGTCAGGCGCTGACCGGCTCCTCTTGGGTGGGCTCGTCCACAGTCTCGGCGTCGACCACCTCGGATTCCTGCTTCGCCTGTTCCTGAATCCTGCGCACGACGTCCTTGCGGGCCGACTCGATCCGCCGGGTCACCTTGACCACCTCGCCCGAGAGCAGGTCGAGCTTGCGCAAGGCTTCCTCGGGATCTGCCTCCGCCGCTGTTTTCACGGCGGCCGGGGCGATGGACTTGTAGATGTTCTCGACCCACTCAACCGACTTACCCAGGCCCTTGAGCTGGGGAGATACCGGGACGGTGACGATCTCAGCGACATGGACTGAGCCCTCGTCGGCGGAGGGATTTTCCGATTCAGAAATTTCTGAATGGACTCCGGCGGCGGTCAGCTGTGTCAGCTGGTGCGGGATCGCCGCCTCCAGGATCTGCTTCGCAGCGTCCCTGATCATGGTCTCGGTCGGACGCTTCTTGCCCAACCTCACGGTCTCCGCGTACGCCGCATCGACCATCTCCCGCGCGCGATCCATGCCATGGGTCTCGACCAGCTCGGCGACTGTCTTCCGTGAGGACGCCCGGGTCAGCAACCCGGCGTAGTGGGCGCCCATCGCCTCGATGGTGCTGATCCGCTGGGCATCCTCCAGCAACTCGTAGACGTAGTTCGGAGCAACATCGAGAACATGGCCGCCCCACTCGTGGAACGTCGCGAAGCCCGCCAAGCTCCACAGTTCCTTGGCGCGGGCCGCCGTGAGGAGATCGGCCTTGCGCCGCACGACCGCCGTCTGTAGCTGATCCCCGAGCGCATCAGCCTCGCGCAGGGCTTCGGTGATCTGGGCCAGCTGCTCCTCGCCGCTTCCCGTCATTTGTGCCGGATCGAAGGAAGCCCATGCCGGGGGAGCACTCTGCGAACTTCCGGAGACGTCCGGCAGATTCGCAGGTGGTGCCTCGGTCAGGACGACAGTGTTCTTGCCTCGGTCGCCGCGGATCGACTGCCGCTCACGTTCTTCGCGGCTACGCGCACGTACTGCCATTACTGTGTCGCCTCTCGCAGGAGCTCGGCGGCCAGTTGCGCCATCGGATCCTTGTCGATCAGTCGAATCGGACGGCCGATGGCCTGGCCGTACCCCTCCCGGCCGGAGGAGTTGGGGATCACGGTCTTGAGGACGTGGAAGCCATCGTCTTCAAGGTCCTCACGGAACTCTTCCGCCATGGCGGTCCGGGCGTCCGTCCGCGTGAGAAGGCAGACCAGCCGCGGGGGCGTGCCGCCCAGGGCGGCGATCTGCTCCACGTGGTTCACGATCGACGTTGCTCGCTTTATCTCCGCCTTGGTGGGTTGCAGGGTGAGGATGGCGATCTCTGATGCCGCCAGCACCGCCAAGCAGGCGTTCCCTCGGTGGCGCAGCCACGCACCGGAGTCCATGAGCACGATTCCGTGAGGTCGGGTCATCCGCTTGGCCTCACCGAGGATCCCGGTTGCGGCGGGCGCTCGGTAGACGGGGGCGCCGAGGTCGTGCTCGCTGGACCACTCGAAGAGGCTGCCGTCCTCGCTCTCTCCGGGAACGTCGGCGTCCATACCGGCTACAGGGATTTTCCAGCGGGACCAGTGGCCCAGGAGGTGGCCGGCGATGGTCGACTTGCCGTCGCCGCCCTTCCCTACGATTCCTATGCGCCGACCGCTCTCGGGGAGTGGGTTTACGACGGGTTCTGTCATGGTGCGCAGGGTATCGGGCCTGCGGGTCCAGCTGGAATCTGGCTCGCCTTTTCAACCCGAAAGAGGGGCTCGCTGGGCTGGGCTGCTCCCACAGCGCGCAGCGCTTGGGGTGGGTGACCGTTTTGTATCACCCGGCATCAGCGCATTCAGAAATTTCTGAATGGGACCGGTCCCGAGCCTCCAGCAACTCCGGACCCGTCGCCTTTCAGTCTCCCACTACACAGTGTTGACGACCGGTCACCCGTGGGGCCATGGTCGTGGAACGATGTGCAACAGGCTGAGTGGGGGAGGGCAACATGGCGTTAGCCTTCGTCGGGGTCGACCCCGAGACGAAGAACGGCGGCTCGCCGACGGTGTGGATGAGTCAGGACACGCGGGAGATCGTCGTCCAGGGATGGAAGGCCGATGTGAGGCTGCGGGAGCGGTTCACTGCGGCGCTGGCCCGAGATGCTGGAATTCCAGAGGGTGAGGACGTGATCCGCGTTCCCGCCCGGATGGCGCAGGCGTTGCGGGAGGCCTGCGCGATGCTCGCCTCTGAGGGAACCGTGCGGGAGGCGGCGAGCGACGCGGCGCCGACAGTGTGGCTGGACGAGGCCGCGTGGGAGATCGTCATCGGGGGCTGGAAGGCCGACGCGGCCTTGCGGGCGGAGGTCACCGCCACCCCGGCGCCGGACCACGAGCCGGGCATCCCAGACGGTGAGGATGTGGTCCGCGTCCCCGCGCACCAGGTGGAAGCGCTACGAAGGGTGTGCGATGCAGCAGATCGACTGGGCTGAGTTCATCGGGAAGGCCCGCAGCACGGCGGTGCATCTGGAGATGCGCGACGTCTACGCGGTGGCCGGTGAGGCGGAGGAGTTCGCCGCTTGGCAGGCCACCGGCGCGATCGACCTGGACCCGGACAGCGAGAGCTGGCGGGACTGGGCCGAGATCGTGCGTGACGCGACCGCGCGCGGTGTCCAGGTCCGCCGGGCGCGGATCGTCTCCGAGCCGGTGACGGCTTACACCCGCTGGCTGCACCAGTCGACGGTGGTGAACCTGGCGGTGGGGGAGCGGGTGCGCTGGCTGCCCCGGTCTCGGGCCTCGGACATCTCGCTGCCGGGGAACGACTTCTGGGTCCTGGACGGGCGCCTGGTGCAGTTCCACCACTTCACCGGGGAAGGCGACTGGGCACAGGAGCCAATCGAGCACAGTAGGCAGCCGTTCGTGGTCAAGAAGTGCGTGGACGCGTTCGAGCAGGTCTGGGCTCGCGGCGTGCCCCACGAGGACTACAAGGTCAGCTAGGTATCGCCACCCCCGTGCCCGTCCCCGCCTCGCCGTCGTCGGCCGCCCAGCAGGCCCGCGCCCGGATTGCCGCCGTCCTGCACGAGCAGCGCCTGGACGCGGGCCTGACCGTGCGCGCCCTGGCGCTGGCGTGCGGCTGGTCGGCGGCGAAGGCCTCGCGGATTGAGAACGGGCGCACCCAGCCCTCGGACAGCGACCTGGTCGCCTGGTGCACTGCGGCCGGGCAGCCCGAGCGGGCCAGGGACCTGACGGCAGCGAACCGGCAGGCCGGGCAGCTCTACGTCGAATGGCGCCGCCGCCAGCGCACCGGCCTGCGCCGCATCCAGGAAGCCGCCCTGGAGGAGATCGAGCAGTCTTCCCTCCAGCGCGTCTACTCCTCCAGCGTCATCCCCGGGTTCTTCCAGACCGCCGGCTACTGTCGCGCCCTGTTCACCGCGTTCGTGAACTTCGAGGACATCCCCGACGACGTCGACCAGGCCGTCGCCGCCCGGCTGGAGCGCGGCCGGCTGCTGCGCGACGGCGGCCGCCGCTTCGTGGTGCTGCTGGAGGAGACCGTCCTGCACTACCGCGTCGGGGCCCCGGCCGTGATGCGCGAGCAGCTGCGGCACCTGCTCCGGGTGCAGCGGCTGCCCACCGTCGCGCTGGGGATCGTGCCCTTCACCGCGGACCGCAGCGGTATATGGCCGATGGAGTCGTTCTACCTCTACGACCAGAGCCGGGCCCTGGTGGAGACGCTGTCGGCGGAGGTCAACGTTGTTGCGCCCGCCGAGCTCGCCCTCTACGACCGGGCCTTCGCGGAACTGGGGCGCCTGGCCGTCTACGGCCCGACCGCCGCCGCCCGGATCAACACGGCGCTGCTCGCCCTGGACGACTGAACGGCCCGGAATCGGGGTGCAACAAGGTGGAACAAAACTGACGTGGTGACAGGCAGGCGAGGAATGTGGGGAGTGTCCTGCCGCACGTCCCCGCTGGGCCTGCGGCACCCGTGCCGTGTCCGACCCCGGTGGAGCGCCCCATGCCCGATCCTGTCGACGAAGAGCTGCCGTTCCGGATCGCGTTCGACGCCGACAGCGGCACGGTGGTGCTGTGGGTGACCGTCGAGCAGCGCCGGGGCAAGACCATCCGCAGGGTCGAGGTGCCCTCGCTGGAGGCGTTGACCGTCGCGGTCGCGGAGCACGAGCGAGAGAGCCGGATGCACCGGCTGCTCGCCGAGGGACTGGTGCAGGCCGCCGTCGACCACCTGGGCGCTGATCCGGTGCGTCTCTACGCGGCCGCCGCGCAGCTCCAGGACCCGGCCAGCACCATCCCGCTGGGCGCCATGCTGAGCGGCGCGGCGGTCAGCGCGTGAGCCCCACTCCGGAGAGGAACCCCATCGTGAGCACCCGGACTGGTGCCGCCGACGGCGACCCGCGCGCGGCTGTTTCCAAGCCGGGCGGCCGGGGGCGGTCGCTTCCGGCGCGCACCGCGCCGGTCCACAAGCCGGTGCGGGTACAGGGCTCCGCGAGTATGGGCCAGGACCTGGTCCGCGCGATCAGCGGCGCGGCGGCGGCGGTGGAGTACGTGGACGCCGTCGGCAGTAGCCCGGCGGTGGACTTCTCGATCGTGGCCCGGGCCACCACCGTGTGCGTCGGCGACACCGAGGCCGACGCCATCCAGGCGGCTGCCGACGTGGCGCGCGAGCTTGCCCAGCGGCGGATCAGGATCACGGACCTGACGTGGGCCAGAATTCCGGGGCCGGTCGAGGAGGAGTGGCAGTGGAGCGTCACCCTCACGCTGGCCACACGCGACCCGGGCACCGGCGAGTACCCCGGCGAGGTCCACCACGGCGACCGGCCCCCGGCGGCGACCTGACGCCGCCCGGCCCAGATCAGTCGCGGTGAGCACCGGGGGCCGGGTCCGGCCCGCTGGGGCAGCGGGTTGCGCCACGATCGGTTGACCTTGTGCGCGCGCCTCACCACCGGCACTGGAGCCGCGCTTCTATGCTCGCCGCGTGCCACAGCCACAGACCCGGTCCGGCACCGCGGCCTGCGCGATCTGCCGGAAGCAGCTCACCCGCGGGAAGCGCACCGCCAAGTCCAAGTCCGGCCTGCTCTGCCACCCGTGGTGCCTGGAGAAGGCCACCAAGGCCGGGAAGGGCAGCACCGCCAAGGCCGCGCCCAAGCCGACCATCAGCAGCGACGACTCCTGGGGACCACCCCCGCCGCGCACTGCCGTCCGGCGCGCACTGCCGACGTCGCCGTTCGCGAAGCAGCAGAGCGAAGAACTCCCGCAGTGCCCGCTGTGCGGGCTGCCACGCAAACCGGCGGACCCGCTGGCGGAGACCGCGGACGGCTGGGCCCATCTGGCGTGCGTCGACGCTGACGCGGAGCCCTACAGCGGGCCCGGCGCGAAAGCGTTCGCGCGGAACAAGGAGCGCGTCGAATCGGGGAAGACGTTCGCTGGCCGCAAGCCCTCGGGCTACCGCCTGGGCACCTCGCCCTCGTCGGTCCGCGAGGTCCGCCACTGACGGGCCCTGGACCCTCGCCCGACCGTGCACGATCCTGGAAGGGACGCCAAGGCGTCCCTTTTCCGGGATGAGGAGGCCGGCCATGCCGGACAAGCGGCCGCGCGGCTACCAACCGCAGTGGCATCCCAGGCCGGGGACGGTGGAGCTGCTGGCCGCCGTCGACCAGGTCCTGGCCCGATTCGCCGCGCAGCTGCCGCTGACGATCCGGCAAGCCTGGTACGCCCTGGTCTCCGACGGTGTGATGGCCAAGGAGGAGCGCGCCTACAAACGGCTGGTGGAAGTCCTCGGGATGGCCCGGCGCTCAGGCCGCATCCCATGGGAGGCCGTGCGCGACGACACCGAGATCAGCACCGAACCAGCCGCCTACGCCAGCTCCGAGGACTTCCACGAGGCGCTGCTCGCGGCGGCCGGGGACTTCCGCCTGGACCGGCAGGCCGGGCAGCCGGTGCGGCTTGAGACATGGTCGGAGACGGCGGGAATGGTGCCACAGCTGGCTGCCGTCGCCGGGCCCTTCGGCGTGCCGGTCTACTCCGGCAGCGGCTTCAACGGACTGCTGGCCAAGCGCGGCGCTGCCCTACGCGCCGCGGCCAGCGGCCACCGCGAGGTGCGGATCTTCGTGGTCTCCGACTGGGACCCCAGCGGGGTCCACCTGTTCTCCGCCCTCGCGCAGGACGTCACCGCCTTCGCCGCGGTCGACGCCCCCGACACGCGGATCGTCTTCGAGCGCCTGGCCGTCACCGAGCAGCAGATCGCCGACCACCAGCTGCCCACCGCCGCGACCAAGGCCACCGATCACCGCTCCTTCGCCGGGACCTCCACCACCCAAGCCGAAGCCCTGCCCCCCGACGTCCTCGCCAGTGTGCTGCGCGCCGCGATCGGGGCCCACCGCGACCTGGACGTCCTGGCCGCCCTGCTGGAGCGCGAAGCGGAGCAGCGCACGGCACTCCTGCGGCAGATCCAGGCAATGGGCCCAGCCACCGGCGAGATCGGCTGATCGCGGCTGTCATTCCAGCGGAGCGGACCGGCGTTCGGCGGCGGCCAGCAGGTCCCGGGGCGAGGTGGCCCGGTCCTCGGTGGTGACGAAGCTGGCGGCAGCCGAAAGCTCATCAGCCGCGGTTGACAGGCCCCCGGCCTCCTGGGCCAGGTACGGCCAGTTCCCCTCCTCCACCGCGCGCACGCACCGGTCGACCAGGTCCATGGTGTGGGCGAAGTGCTGCGCCAGGCGCTGGCCGCCCGGGGTCAGGCCCTCGCCGCCGGGGTCGTTGGACGGGGAAGTCGTCATGGGACCAGGGTGGCCCGCGCGCCGCTGCGCCGCACCCGAGGTCTGCTCAGGTATCCGCAGGACGGCCGCGGCCGTTCGGTCCGCGCTGGCTGGTCGGAGCGCTGGGGCCGCTGTGGCGGCGGCTCACTTTGGCCGGTGGCCCTTGGGCGGGTAGCCGTTGGCGGACCACCAGGTGTCGATGTCTCCCAGGCCGGACAGGTCCGGCTGCGGCAACGCCGGGTCCACCGTCGCCTCCGCGCTGCTCGCCACCAGCTCCACCACGATGCGCCCGGTCTCCGATCCGCCGGCGCACGTCTCCAGGTGCGCCACCGCTTCGGCCTGGCTGGGACAGATCGGCAGGGCGACGGCGAACGTCCGGCGAGTGCCTGCGTTGCGGGCTCCCGCGCGGATCAGCAGGCTCATCGCGTCCGTGAAGTACTCGTCCTCCAGGCTGCCCACCGTGATCCGGTAGTGGGGGGCGCCCTCCGGCACCGGGCCGTTTTCCGGCGCCGGGGTGGTCGCGTGCGGCTGGCAGGTCTCGCACTGCTCGCCCTCGCTGCCCACCCGGACCCGGCCGCACGACGCGCACAGCCACGAGTCGCACTCCTTGCAGCGGGTCGTGAGGGGGTAGTCGGTGGAGAACGGTCCGGCGTCCTCGGGCAGCTGCTCGCTGCACGGGCACGCGGCGAGCCGCGCGAGGCGTTCGGCTTCGGCCTCGGCTGCTCGCCGCTCGCGCTCCGGTGCTCCGGCCGCCCAGGCTCTGGCCCGTTCGGCGTCCCGCAGGCTCCGTGCCCGGGTGCAGCGCTGCCGCTCGTCCTTGCTGAGGTGGGTCCAGCACGCCCGGACCGGCTCGGGTTCCCCCGGGATCGTGGGCCACTGCGTCGGACTGTTCGGGCAGCGCCCGGCCTTGCTCTTCAAGGGACGGCCGCATGGCTGCGCCGCGACCACCCACCCCAAGCCGCCGGCGGGAGGGGTCTGCGGCTGACCCTGCGGTTCCTGCGTGGTGGAGCAGGCGCCGCAGGGGAGGGCCAGCCCCGCGACGGGGCTGCCTGCGCAGTCGGCGCACAGCCAGGTGTCGCACGCCGAGCAGCGGTACTGCGCGCCGCCGGTCAGGGTGTACCGGCCGATCGAGTCCGCACTCGAGCCGCCCGTCCGGCGTAGCGCGCACAGGGGGCACAGGTCCGGCTGAGTGGGTGCGGGCGGGGTGTGGGAGTGCGGCATCCGACCATCCTGCGGGCACGGACCGTTCCGCCGTGCGGAACTCTCGAAAGAAGTTTCCCGCCTCGCGTCCATCCCCTGGAATCTGCGGGCCTGTTCGCTGCCGCAATCTTCGTCGGGCCTTGACGCTCACGGTTCGGTCCGGCCTGCACGGTGAGGCGAAGCGCGCCTTGTATCGGCATGTCCCCGGGCCGGGGGAGCGCAGTGGTGGCGTACATCGTGAAGATCACCGGGAGGGATCGCAGGCAGGTGCGGTACTGGACGGAAGGGGACGGCGGCTGCACCACGGTGGAGGTGTTGAAGCGGGAGCCGGTGTGGGCCGGGTCCGGCCTGGAGCACGTGGGGCTGGTCGCCGGGGCGCGGGCGGACCCGGAGATGACGGTGCGGCTGCTGGACGGTCTGCATCCGCTGACCGGCCAGGTTCTGCGGGTGCCGAAGCTGGAGGCTCACCCGGACGCCAAGCTGGACGGCACCGTCTTCGCGCGGGCGCTGCGCGCCCTGGCGGCCGAGCGGGGCGCGGAGCCGGTGCAGCTGCTGCGATCGGCGCGCAGCCGGCAGCGGTGGGGCCGCCTGGAGCGGGCGATGACCCGCAGCAGGAAGCCGGACCCGATGATCCCCTACACCGACCTGCACCGGTTGGCGAAGGACCTCGGGCTGCGGCTGGAGTCCCTGTACGACCCGGCCGTGCTGGCCTTCGCGCGCAAGAACCGCAAGGCGCGGCGGGCGGCCGGGGTGAAGGCGTTCGGGCTGACGGTGACCTGGCCCAAGAGCATCTCCGCGCTGGCGGCGCTGGCCCCGCCCCGGATCGCGCAGATCATCTCCGAGGAGGTGATGGCGACCTTGGTGGAGACGGTCGCGGTGGCGGAGTACTTCGCCGGGTACGCGCTGCGCGGCCACCAGGGCGACGGGAAGCTGGCCCGGCACATGCCGGGCCAGGGTCTGATCGCGGTGATCCTGCCGCACTTCCAGGCCCGCCGCACCAAGGGCGACCAACCCGGTGACCCGCACCTGCACACCCATATCACCTTCCCCACGCTGACCTGGGCCGGCGGGAAGTGGGGCGCGTTCGGGGCCGGCGGCCATGAGCTGTACCGGCACATCGCGGTGCTGGGCGAGTTCGCCAAGGCCCGGCTGCGGCAGCGCCTGCACGCCCGGCTGGGCACCGTCTTCGCGTACGACCGCACCACGGGGGAGTGGGAGGCGGCCGCGGTGCCGGCACTGCTGCGCCGGACCTGGTCGCGGCGCCGGGTGGAGATTCTGGAGGCGGCGCCGGGGGCGAGTGCGGCGAAGCGGCGGGTGGTGGCGGCCCGGCTGGTGAAGCGTGAGCGCGGGCGCCGGTGGGAGGGCGTGCTGCTGCTGGACCGCTGGCGCCGCGAGGCGGACGATGCGGTGGGCGACGTCGACGCCATGCTCGCCGCCGCCTTCCCCGGTCCTGCGGCGCCCGGCGCGCAGGCACCGGTGCCGGACGTGGGGGAGGTGCTGGGCAGGTTGCGGCTGCCGCGCCGGGCGGCGGTACGCCACAAGGGGGCTGAGCGCCGCGAGATCCTGGCGGCCGTCATCGCGACCTACCCCAACTCGCTGCACTCGCTGGGGCAGGCCCTGGAGATGACCGACCAGGTGATGGCCGTCGGCGGCTTCACCCTGCTGCCGTGGACGTCGCGGATGGGGCACATCGACCCCGAGCGCTACCGTGTCCCGCCCGGCCTGGTCGCGGCCTCGCGCCAGCCGGTCGGCTGGCCGGGCTCCCGCAAGACCGTGCCGATACCCGACCGCGCCCCGGCCGCCACGGTGAAGCCGGACCCGGTCGACCAGGCGCAGCAGCTGCTCGCGCTCACCGTGCCCGCCCCGGGCTCCGCTGCTCGCCGCCCGCGCCGCACGGCCCCGCGCCCTGCTGCGGCCGCGGACCGCACCGACCAGGTGGAGCTGGACCTGGGCCTGGATCAGGGCACGGACCAGCCGCCCGTCACCAGCGCCACCGACTCCGGCCAAGACGGCCCGGAGCAGCTGACGATCGAGCTGCCGCCGCGCCCCCACCGCCAGACCCTCGACCAGGACCTGGCCGACCAGCTCGCCGCCGCCCAGGCCGACCTCGATGCGGCCGAAGCCGAAGCCGTCGCCCACGACCTGGAGGCCGTCGCTCTGCTGGCCGCCGCGCGCGCGGGCCAGGGCGGTCGCCGGACCGGGCTGCACAAGCGCCGGCTGCTCCTGGAGGCCGTCGCGGCCCTGGGCCGGGCCCACACCCGGATGCTGGCCCAGGCCCAGCGCGACCGCGACGCCGCAGCGGACGACCTGCGGCGGGCCGCACGGCTGCGCGAGCTCGCCGAAGACAGGGCGAAGGGGCGCTTCGGCCGGGAGAAGAAGAACTTCACCGACGACCAGCGGACCGAAGCCCTGGGTCTGATCACGGACCCGGGCCAGGCCCCGGTCGACGTCGACGGCGGCGGCACCCGGATGGGGCGCGCGGACGCGCTGCGCCACGCGGAGCGGCTGGAGACGCGGGCCAAGACCCGGACGGACGCGGCGGAGGCGATCAAGCGCAAGGCGCAGGCGCTGTACGACAGCGCGGCCACCCAGGCCGCGCCCCAGGACGCCACGGTGGAGCGCGCCGTCCTCGAGGACGACTGGACGCCGGAGCACAAGAACGCCGAAGCCGCAGCCGCTGTCGCGGACGACGTCGAACGCGTCGAACGCGAGCGCGACCAGGTATCCGCGCGGGACCGCGCGGCGATCGAGACGGCGCGCGCGGCGGTGGACGCGCTGCGCACGGAGATGGAGCTGCGCGCGCGGATGCCCGCCAGCCAGCGCGCGACCGAGGACGCGGTCCGGGTCCATGTCGCGGCCCAGGCGCGCGCCGCTGAGCGCGCGGACCAGGCCAAGCGCGCGCAGGACCGCGCGGCGCGCCAGGCCGTCCAGCAGCGGCAGATCCAGCAGGGCCGCGGCGGCGCGGGCGGCGTGCGGTGACCCCCGTGCCGACGCACCGGCCGGACCCACCCGGGCGAGCGTTTGTCCAGGGGAAACGTCCGTCTGTCCAGGGGTTTTGCCGGAGCCCTTCCACGCCCTTCCGCGCCCGTACGGCACCGCGCCGGAGCCGCGCGCAGCCGGTCCGGCGCGCGGGGGACGCGCGGTCCAACGTCCCGGGCGCGCGGCCGCGCGCGGGCAGCGGTTTCACGCGCGCGGGCTACGCGGCCCGGTCGACCTGGTCCAGGTGGGCGTGGGCGTCGCGCGCGCGACCCTGGGCCCGGCGCGCCTCGCGGTCGGTGGCCTCGACCCGGGCCAGCGCGGTGCGCGCGGCGGCGGCCAGGTCCCGCTCGCTGTCCCGGGCCTTCGCCAGCTGGGCGGCGATCTCCTCCACCCGCTGATGCTGGCGGTCGCGCTGCGCGG
>Ga0302314_10014572_pt1 | contig 13441 bp, 15 predicted proteins | sample III_Palsa_N2_3_FD_200533 | JGI IMG/M metagenome (GOLD analysis project Ga0302314, IMG submission 200533) | Peat permafrost microbial communities from Stordalen Mire near Abisko, Sweden - III_Palsa_N2_3 | ecosystem: Environmental > Terrestrial > Soil > Palsa > Peat permafrost | place: Sweden...
TGAAGGTGGATCGCTTTGAGCGGGCCGGCAGTGCCGGAGCTGACCAACGGAACGGTTGTCGCCATGGTTTCCTCCAATAGTGTGGTGTGCCTAGTGATGGGCGCCGAGCGTTTGCCCGTGGCGGTTCTTGAAGGTAAGCTCGGATACGCCGGATTTGTCGAGTTGGCCGAGTCCGAGCCGCTTCATCGCTTCGTACTGCTCGTACGTTGCGCGTGCGAGCGGTAGCGAGAGATCGACGTCGCGCGCGAGTCCGAGCGCGATCCCCGAATCCTTGGCAGCGTGATCGGCGGAGAAGTATACCTCGTGGTCGCGGTTTTGCATGTCGGCGCCGTCGGTTTCCAGGACGCGCGAGTTGGCGCCGGTTTGCGAGAAGACGTTGCGGACGAGCTCGAGGTCGAGGCCAAGCGCGTCGGCCAAGCCGAGGCCCTCGGCGAGCCCGGCCGTGTTGATGTTCATGACCATGTTGACCAGCGCTTTAAGCTGGGCCGCCCGCCCGGCCTCGCCGACGTAGGTCAGCGATGCACTGAGCCGTTCGAGCAGAGGCCGCACGGCTTCGAACGCCTCTTTACGTCCGCCGACCATCAAGTACAGCGTGCCGTTGCGGGCCTGCGGTATCGAACTCGCCATGCACGCTTCGAGCGAGTGTGCGCCGCGCTCTTCCGCGAGCTCTTGAATGCGTTCGTGGACCTTCGGCGTCACGGTCGCACAATTCACGAACGTCTTTCCGGCCGCGTTTTGGAGCAAGCTGTCGCCCGTGGTCGCGAACACGGCATACATCGCGTCGTCGTCGCTGACGACCGTGATGATGACGTCCGAAAGCTCGGTGACGCGGGCTAGCGTTCGCGCGACTTCGCCGCCCGTCTCGGCGGCGGTCGCCGCAGCCGCGTCGGGGTTAACGTCGTAGAGGGCCGCGATCGCGTACCCCTCGTCGTGCAGGCGCTTGGCCATGTTCGAACCCATTCGGCCCGTACCGACGACGCCAATCTTCGGCAACGCGCTCATTCTCCGGAGTCCGTCGGGGTGCTGAAGCTGATGTTGTATTGGCGCAGCACGGCTTGAAGCTCGGAGGAATGGGTTGCGATCACGTGATTCAGCGCCGCGTTAAGCCCCGCGTCGTGCACGCGCGTCGCCATCGCCATCGGAAAGGTAAATTGTTCGGGATAGCCTTGCGAACGCGTGTTGGCGATGGCCACGGTCACGAGATCCGGACGATTCTTGAGGAAGTATCCGACCGCCGGATCCCACGTGAGCCCGATGTCGATCTTGTTCGACTCGAGCGCAGCGACGATGTCCTGGGGTGAGGCCGATTCGTTGTCGGCCGTGAGAAACAGCTTAGAGCCCAGGATCAAGGTCCGTTGCTTGAGTCCCATCTGTACCGGGGTCTCCCCTTCATAGCCGATCTTGAGGCGCTTCAAATCGGGGGAGTCGAGCGAGGTCACGTCGTACGCACGCGCCTTCTTATAGACGAAAACGTACGACGAGATGAAGTAGGGCCGCGTCGTCTTGACGTCCCCTAAAGCGTACGGAACGTCGACCAGGACGTCGCATTTCTTAGCTTGGATCGTGGCGGTTATAAACTCTCCGTACTCGTCCTTTTCACGCATCGAGCGCCAATAGAATTGGACCGGCCGGTCCAAAGCGCGTCCCACGACCGCCGCTATCCGGTTTTCGAAACCATCGCCCGAACGATCGGAATATGGCATGTAAGCGGGATCGGCACAGAACACGAGCGGCGCTCCCGCCGCAGCCGAAGCTGCGACGGGACGCGAACCAGGGAGGGTGAGCGCTGCGCCCGCGCACAGCGCCCACCCGATGAGTCGTAGAACGCGCATTGTTACCTTTGCTAGATGCTAGAGCGAGAAGACCGTAAGGTCGCCGCCGAGCGTCGTGTAGTGCCCGAGATCCGCGGCTGCGCCGACGGCTCCCAGACCGGCGGTTGGATTGGTCAAGCCGGCCGCGAGGCCGATGCCGGCCCAGCCACCGACGCCGCTCATCGTGGCAACGAACTCTTTTCCGCCGTGCGAGAACACGATCGGGTTCGCGATGATGCCCGAGGGCATCTTTTGCGAGAAGAGCAACTCGCCCGTCTTGGTGTTGACGGCCTTGAAATATCCGTCCATCGTTCCGTAGAACGCAACGCCGCCGTCGGTCGTTGCCACGCCGCCCCATGCCGGGAAGTGCTCGTGGTCGCTCCAGACGATCTTACCGGTGTTGGGATCCCAAGCGATCAGGGCACCGCCGTAGTCGCCCGGCCCGCGGTACATCTTGACCGTCGCACCGACGTACGGGAAGCCTGCTTTGTACTTCGACGCGAACGGCTGGTAGTCTTCACACCAGTGGTTGGTCGGAACGATGAAGTAACCCGTTTGCGGATCGAACGATGCCGGCTGCTGATCCTTGGCGCCGATCGATGCGGGGCAAATCCCCTTGGTGTTCTTGCCTTCGCGCGTCGCCATTTCCGGGTTCTCGTTCGGCTTGCCGTTCGCCAGGTTGAAACCGGTCGCCCAGTTGACCGACGGATCGTACTTCTCGGCCAGCAGCAGCTTGCCGCTGCGGCGGTCGATTTCGAACGCAAAACCATTGCGGTCGAAGTGGACGAGCGCCGGAACTTGCTGATCGTGGACTTTAATATCGGCCAAAATCATCTCGTTGACGCCGTCGTAATCCCACTGGTCGTGCGGCGTCATTTGATACGCCCAAACGGCGTGTCCATTGCCGGGATGCCGTGCGAAAACGGTCATCGACCATTTATTGTCGCCCGGCCGCGCCGACGGATCCCACGTTCCGGGGTTGCCCGAACCGTAGTAGAAAAGATCGAGTTTGGGATCGTACGAGTACCATCCCCACGTCGTCCCGCCGCCGATCTTCCACTGCTCGCCGTGCCAGGTGTTAACACCGGCGTTGTGCGGGCCGGTGAAGTCTGAGCCCATCAGCGTGTCGGAATCGGGACCCTCACTGTAGGCGCGCCAGACCTTGGCGCCCGAGTGTAAGTCAAATGCGGTGACGTATCCGCGAACGCCGTACTCACCGCCCGAAACGCCGACGATTACCCGGTTCTTCTCGGCGACGACGAACGGCGCCGACGTTACCGTCTGGCCGAGTTCCGGATCGGCGTTGTTGGCTTTCCACTGGATCTTGCCGGTGTCGGCGTTGAGCGCGTAGACCTTACCGTCGAGCGCGTTCGCGATGACCAGGCCGTCGCCGAAGGCAACGCCGCGATTGACGAGATCGCAGCAAGCGACGGAAACCGCGAATGCGTCCTGTGTCGGTGTGAACTCCCACTTGATGTGGTAGTCGTCCAAATTGATCGCAAATACGTGATTCGGATACGCGCTCTCGAAATACAGCGTGTTGCCGACCACCAGGGGCTGGCCTTCATGCCCGCGCGTAGCGTTCGTTGACATCTGCCACGCAATCTTCAATCCCTTGGCGTTGTCGGCCGTGATATCGTTCAGCGCGCTGTGCCGGATGTTCGCATAGTCTCCGGCAGGCATGACCCACTGGGCCGAGTTCGCGCTCATGTCCGACCGCGAGCCCTAGCGTAAGAGCCGCGACGATAGCAGTTTTCTTCATTATATGCACGCTCCCTAAAAGCAACCGGGCCGGTGCTTGCGCCGAACCGTTGGCTTCAGCCTCCCTCGACGCGCGTCGCCATATCGTGACGGGCGGCGGCGAGCGAGCGAGCCGGTCTGCGGCGCTACCACCTGAGAGGCTATCGCAACAGATGGAGCATGAAAAGTCAGCCGAACGGCGTATGTGGAGATTTCATCTACCTCGTCGCTTTGAGCTTGCAAGTAATTTGTTGAAGATTGAGCCCTCAGCAGGCAAGGGCCACGGCGACGACCCGCAAGGGCGGGTCTCCGTCGCGGTCGTGGCCGATCGAGAGACCACACGGGAAGCGCTGCTCGAGGTGATTCGGGGCGACCCGGAGTGCCTTGTCGTCGGCCATGCCGAGAGTGCGGAAGCCGGGCGTCGCCTGCTCAAAGAGCAGAGCTTGCGCGTTCTGCTCGTGAACCTCTCCCTATCCGGCGACGTGGGGAACGAGCCCGGACTGGCGTTCATCCGCCTCTCGAAGAGGCTGCGGCCGGACGTCGGCATCCTCTCCCTCAAGCGCGATGTCGACGAGCACCGTTTGCGCGCAGCGCTCGACGCGGGCGCCGACGCCTGTTGCATGGCGACGACGTCCCAAACGCGCTTGCTCAATGCAATTAAAGCCGTCGCCGAAGGCGCAACGTGGCTGGATCCCGAGATTTCGCGAATTTTGCTTCATCCGGCGCGGCCCACCGCGTCGGCCGAGCCGCTTTCGCCGCGGGAGCTTGAGATCTTGCGGCTGGTCGTCGACGGATACACGAACGAAGAGATCGCCGAACGCCTGGCATGCGCGCCCGCGACGGTTAAGACGCACGTCCACCACCTTTTTCGGAAAATGGGCGTGCACGACCGCGTGAGCGCTGCAGTCGCTGCCTTGCGCGGCGGCTTGCTGGTGTAAGCTTAGCGCTGGTAGCGAAACGCGCGGAAGACGTGCCTGGGGCGCGGTCCAGGCGCGCTTTTCATCTTGGTGGGCTGCACGCGCGGCGGGTATTGCTGGGGAAAACGTTGACGGAACAGCGCCGGTACGTCGACGGTCGTGCCCGCTTCGCGGCGCAGCGGGACGGCTGGGCGCTGCAAGGTGCCGAGCGGCTCTTGCCACTGCGCCGGAAGCTGCGAGCGCGAGCGCAGCGAGCCGTCGTAAAAATAGACGTTGCCCCGTTCGCTGGTCGCCGTGACCACGGGGCCTCCCCCGTCGACGAACGCGTTGGCTTCGCCGTCGTGGCCGTCGACCCGCACGGGGTGCTGGAAATTCGTGTAGACGCGGCCCTCGCCCGCGGCGTGGCCGCCCAGCTGCACGGCGCCGTTGGTACCAATCGCGACGTTGCCGCGCGTCGATTCGAAGTGCGCGAGCCCGGATTGGAACGTGCCGCCGTCGTACACGATCGAGCCGTTGATGCTCGTTGCCTCGATCTGCCGCACGTCGCAGTGCTCGAATGTCATGTTACCGAACAGCGAACGCGCGCGAACGCGTTCGAATGACGAGTTGGTGACGACCATCGCGGCGCGACCGGTCTGCGCGAAAACGGTACCGCCGACGTTGTCGAGCTGCATCCGTCCACGGCCGACAAAGCCGACGAACGTTCCGGAGTGGTAGTCCCGCACGTCGAGCGTTCCGTTGCCGGTGCGCGCGAGGATGAATACCGTATTGTTCGGCACGGTGATCGTGACCGGCGTCGGCGGGCCGAGAGCGCCGGTACCCACGGGATCCCGAACGACGATCGCCTCGCGCGGCCCCTGCGGAATCGGGGCGACGACAAAGCTCTCCGCCGGCAGCGAGACGGGTCCCTGGGCGGACTGTTGCTCGGTGCTCGGGATCGGAATCGAATACGGTTCCCCGGCCGGCCCCACCGTGCGGCGCACGACCTCAAGCGACGGATCCGCGTCGATCTGCACGCTCGAACGGTCCCACGTGCGGATTGTAACGTCGCCTTGTTTGACGTTGACCCGCACGATCGGCGCGTCGGTTCCGTCGATCGTCTGCACGTCGGCGCGCGCCGAACCCGTCGTCAGAAGGATTCCGGCGAGCAGGAGCAAGGACGCACGGACCACCGCGGTGGTCCCGTGCGCCGACCAGCGCGGGGTTGTGATCACCCCTTAACGGTACCCGGTCGCCGGTCAGAGGTCATGAAAGCGAGGTGACAATCGGGAGGCTCACGCGAAACACGCTTCCGCCTCCGGGCCTGCGGGCCACGGTAACCGAGCCGTCGTGCACGCGGGCGATGCTGCGCACGATCGCGAGGCCCAGCCCCGTCCCAGGGACGGCCCGGTTGCGCGAAGCGTCGGCTCGGAAGAACCGGTCGAAAACCCGGTCGAGCGCCTCGGCCTCAATCCCGACGCCGGTGTCGAGGACCTCAACCATCGCGCGTCCCTCTTGCCTTTCGAGTGTGACTTCGATCGAGCCGGTTTCGGTGAATTTCACCGCGTTGTCGATCAGGTTCGTGAACAGCTGGCGCAGCAGGTTGGCGTCCCCGAGGACCATCGTCCGCGGTGCATCGGGGCCCGGCGCACGAAACTCGAGTGCCAAACCTTTCTCCCGCGCGCGCGGCTGGACGATGTGTACGGCCTCGGCGATCGCGTCTTCGAGCGCAACCGGTTCGCGCGGGATGTCGTCGCCGGATTCGGCCTTTGCCAGGAGCAGCATCCCGTTGACCATCGAGGAGAGCGACGCGCTTTCGTCGCCGATCGCGCGCAGGCTGTCGGCGCGGATCTGCGGATCGCGATCGGCCCAGCGCTGCAGCATCTGGGCGTTCGCGTTGATGACGGTCAGCGGCGTTTTGAGTTCGTGGGATGCGTCGGAGATGAACTGGCGCTCGCGCGCGAAGCCTTCTTCGAGCCGGTCGAGCATCGCGTCGAAGCTCTGCGCGAGCGAGCCGAGTTCGTCTTTGCGATCGGACCAGCCGAGGCGCCGGCTAAGCCGATCGGAGCGGATCTCGCCCATCGCGGCGCCGAGGCGCCCGATCGGCTCGATCGCGCTCGACGAGATCGCAAACGAGCCCGCGATGACGACGAGCGCCGCCAGGGTCAGCACGAGCGCGAGCAACCCGCGGATGCGCGCGATCGTTTCGTCGTACGTCGCGAGGCTCTCGCCGACTTGAACGCGCAGCGCGACGCCGGGATAGCGGATCAACTCATCGCGAACCATCAAGTCGCCGAGCAGCGGCCGCGTTTCGGTATGGTAAACGACCGGGTGATCGGCGGTTGCGGTCGGCTTGTCGAAGGTCGCGCCGCCCATGTTCGTGCTCTTCCCTTCGGGATAGCCGCCCGACGTATCGACCTCAACGAACGTCGTCGGGCCTGCCCAGTGATCGAGACTCCCCGTCGTCGTCAGTTCTTGCTCGACCGGAAGACCCTCGCCGGTTGCGCTCAGCGCCGATTGTCCGCGAACGAGCTGCCCGATGTCGGTCCCAACGGCGTCGATCTTCGCGCGCGCCTCGTCGAGCAGGATCGTCCGCAGCTCGAACACGAGAACCAGCGCAACCGCCGTAATGACCCCAAGCAGCAAAAGCGCGTAAAAAGTCGCGATTCTCCAGCGGAGCGACCGGAATCTCACCGGCCTACTCGCGAAGCGTGTAGCCTACGCCGCGGACGGTGGAGATCAGTTTGTCTTCGAAGCCGTCGTCGATCTTGCCGCGCAGGTAGCGAATGTACACGTCGATCAGGTTCGAGTCGCCGAGAAAATCGCTGCCCCAAACGCCGTTAAAAAGCTCGTCGCGGGTGTGCACCTTGTTGCGGTGCAGCAGGAGGTACTCGAGCAGCGCGTATTCCTTCGCGGTCAGCGCGATCGCCCGGCCGCCGCGGTAGACCTCGTGCCGGTCGCGGTCCATCGTGAGATCTTTCACGGCCAAGACGTTCGACTTCGGGTGCCGTTCCCGCAGCCGCGCGCGCACCCGAGCGAGCAGCTCCTCGATCGAAAACGGCTTCGTGAGATAGTCGTCCGCACCCAGATCGAGCCCGCTGACGCGATCGGGGATGCGGTCCTTCGCGGTCAGCATGATAATCGGGACGCTGCTCTTGGCGCGCACGCGCGTGCAGACCTCGAGCCCGTCCATCTTGGGCAGCATCACGTCGAGGATGACGAGATCCGGCTCTTTGAGCGCCTTCTCGAGCCCGGCGAGGCCGTCGCTTGCCGTATCGACGACGTAGCCTTCGTGTTCGAGTTCGAGCCGCAACACGCGCACGATCTGCGCGTCGTCTTCAACGACGAGTACCTTGAAGCGCCGATCGACTTCCTGCGAAGATGCCGTCAAGAACGAGCGCCGCCGAGCGGCAACCTCAGGCCGGTGGCGTTAAAGAACGAGAGCCACGCGGCGACCGCGCCGCCCGCGCCGAGCCAAACGAGCGTCGTGGGATCCGCGATCGCGCGGCCCGCGACGAGCAAGTTCGCATCGAACGTCGCGGCAAAGCCTTTGGACACGAGCAGCGAGAGGATGAGCCATGTCGCGGCGGCAAGCGCGATACCGACCGCTAAAAGCTCCCACGTCCGAATCTCCGGGCCGGCGGCGGCTTGCGCTCGGGCATACACGGTCGCGTTCAAAATCGACTGACGCAGCCCGGGCGGGGGCGCCTCGAGGGGTAGCGCGAACAGCGCGCGGTCGAGTTCGTCGAAATCGTCGTTCATGGCGTCTTCAGCGTCTTTCGAAGGAGCTCTTTGGCACGGAACAGGTGCGTTTTCACCGTTCCCATCGGTAAGTCCAGCACCGCAGCGATCTCCTCGTATTGGCGTCCTTGTAGATGATACAGCGTAATGACCGTCCGGTACTTCTCGGGCAGCGCATCGATGGCGGCTCGCAAGGCCTCGGCTTCGTCGTTCCGTTCGGCGATCTGAGCGGGTCCGGGACTGGGATCCGCCCGGTCGGGCAGCTCGTCGTCCGCGTAGCGCTTGCGGCGGGCGAGCCGGTCGCAGCAGGCGTGATAGGCGATCGAGAAGATCCAGGTTGAGAATTTCGAGCCGGCCCTGAAGGTCTGCAGGCTCCGGAAGGCTTTGAAGAACGCCTCCTGGGCGCAGTCCTTGGCCTCTTCGGGGTCGCGCATCGTCCGCAGGCACAGATGGTAGACGGCGCGCTCGTAGCGCTCGACGAGCGTGCCGAAGGCCTCGGCCCGCCCGGCGACGGCGTCCGCGACCAGTTGTCCGTCCTCCGGAACCGCGGCCGTCGCGCTCACGCGGCCGGGGGGCTCGGCGAGCGCACTTGCCACGTAGGCACGTACGGGAAAGCAGGCGCCAGGGTTTCGCGAAACACTAGCGGGCGAGCGGCGTATCTGTGACGCTCGGCCGGATGCAGTGAGCCGGATCCGCGGCGAAAGGGCGCACAAGATGAATTATGAAAACTCCATGGACCTGGTCCCGTTGGCGGGCATCTTTTTCATCTTTGGTCTACCGGTCTTGGCCTGGCTGTTCTTTCGGATGATGGCCCACCGCGAGCGGATGGAGATGCTGCGTCAAGGTATTCTGCCCAATTCAGGCGACGCGCGCAAATGGGCTGCAGCCCCCGGACCGGCCGCGCCGCACGGGCGCCCCCTCGCCGATCCCGACTGGTCGCTCGAATCCGCCCACCGGACGCTCCGCAAGGGTATCACCCTCTCGATGATCGGGTTTGCCCTAACGATCGGGCTGTCGTTTATCGGCTACGACGAGGGCTCTTGGCATCCCGGCCCATGGTTACTCGGGGGTCTGATTCCGATGTTCGTGGGGATCGCGCAGGTCATCATCGCCTTGCTCTCCGGCGCGACCTTCCTCCCGGCGCAGATGGGGACGGGCCGACAAGCCGCCCCGCCGCCGCTCGGCGGTCCACCCCCACCTCCCAACGCTCCCAACGCCCCCCCGACGTACGATTCGACCTACACCTACCGCCCAGGCGACACCCCGGAGCTACGCCCCCCCACAACCCCCCCAGATCGCCGCTAGGCACCGCGCCAGCCCCGGGATGGCCTTTTCCCCTGCCAAAGCGCGGGCCTCGTCATCGAGGCGAGGCGGCCTTGTCATCGAGCGCAGCGCGTCTTCGTCAGATCGCCGCTAGGCGCCGCGCCAGGCCCGGGATGCCCTTTTCCCCTGCCGGAGCGCGGCCTCGTAATCGAGCGGAAGCGGCCTTGTCATCGAGCGCAGCGCGTCTTCGTCATCGAGCGCAGCGTCTTTATCATCGAGCGCAGCGCGCCTTTGCCATCGAGCGCAGCGCGCCTTTTGTCATCGAGTGCAGCGCGCCTTTGTCATCCTGAGCGGAGCGCCGCAGGCGCGCAGTCGAAGGACCACGCTCGGTGTGACCCCTCGACAAGCTCGAGGTGACAAAAACCTGGAAGCCCCGTGGAACGGGCCCCAGCGGCGCAAGCGGCGCTTTCCAAAAAGAAAAACGGGCCGCCTGAGCGTCCCGTTTAAATCGTTCGAAGGGGGTTGAAGTCGGTTATTGCTTGGAGCTAACGAGCGCCATCGCCCAGCCGCTACTTGTTCGGGTTCGAACGAGGTACCCGTCTGAGGTACGATCGTAGATCTGGAAGCCCGCTCTGAGCGCGTCGGCTAGCGATCTAAAGACCATGAGACCTGCCATTTTTCGGATCCTCCTTTCCCGTTTTTCTTACCTTACTGTTATTAACGGCCGATTTCCAGAAATGTTATCGATTTTGCGTTATAAACGCGTAAATCTTTCGTGGGGGAATCCTGGTAAAATCTGGAAATCTGTTTCCGATGCCCGTTCTCGAGACGCCGCCGTTGGTCCATGAGACCGTTGTGAGCGACCGCCGCGAGCCTTTTTCCGATATTGTAATAATCGGTTTGTATGCGCCAAAAATCGCACGCGAAGCTCGTCCCGGGCAGTTCGTGATGGCAGTCACCCCAAGCGGAGAGCGAGTTGCGACGGCACTTGGCATCTACGAAGCGGCCGGCGATCGTATCTCGCTGATGCTCGTCGTGGTCGGCCCGCGGACGCGCGAACTTGCACTATTGGAGCGCGGCGATCGGCTCGTTCTGGCCGGTCCGCTGGGCAACGGTTTTCAGTTGCAGGCGCTCGGCAAAAACGTGGCACTCATTGCCGGAGGCGTTGGGCTCGCGTCGTTGCTGTTGCCTGCGCAGCGTCTGCTTGCGGATGGCGCGCGCGTGCACTTGTACTACGGGGCGCGCACGGCCGGGGCGCTTGTCGACGCCGAGCTGTTCGAAGCGGCCGGCGCCGGGGTCTCGCTTGCGACCGACGACGGGTCGCGCGGCCACCATGGATACGTCACTGAGTTGCTCGCGCGCGAAGGCCGCACGCATGAAACGATCGCTGCGTGCGGTCCCTCGCCGATGTTGCGCGCGGTCGGAACGCTTGCACGGACACTCGGCGTGCGCGCGCAAGTCTCGCTCGAGGAGACCTTCGCTTGCGGGGTCGGCGCGTGTTGGGGCTGCGTCGTGCCGCTCGAGCGCTCGAGCGCGCAGGCGCCGGCATTTCCGCCGGTCGCTCCGGGCGAGACGCGCGACTACGTTCACGCGCGCATCTGCAAGGAAGGGCCGGTTTTTTGGTCGGACGAGTTGCGATGGTAACGAAGGCGGCCGAGCCCGACATCTCCGCGCGACTCGGAGGCTTACGGCTGTCCGTGCCGACCTTGATGGGCAGCGGCTGCTATGGGTCGGGCGAGGAATACGCATCGCTCGTCGATCTCGCGCAGCTCGGCGGGGTCGTCCTCAAGAGCGTCACGCGTTTGCCGCGGCTCGGCAACGACGCGCCGCGATTGGTGCCGGTGGCGAGCGGCTTACTGAATGCGATCGGTCTGCAGAATCCCGGGATCGAGTCCTACCTCGCTAGCGACGTTGCGAAATTCGCGGACCGGCCGTGTGCCGTCGTGGGGAGCGTCGCGGGCTTTTCGGTCGACGACTATGCCTTCGTTACCGAGCGTCTGGCGGCGCGTGACGAGATCGATGCGATCGAACTCAACATCTCGTGCCCCAACGTCGGAACCGAAGGTGAAACCTTCGCCTGCGATCCGGATCTTGCCGAGCGCGCGACCCGCGCCGCGCGCGCCGCAACCGCGAAACCGCTGATCGTGAAGCTCTCGCCGAACGTCACCGACATCGCGGCGATCGCGCGCGTCGTCGAAGCTGCCGGCGCCGATGCGCTCGCGGTCATCAACACCGTGCGCGGCATGGCGATTGACGTCGACCGCGTCAAGCCGAAGCTCGCCAACGTCTCGGGGGGCCTCTCCGGTGCGGCGATCCGCCCGATCGCCGTGCTTGCGGTCTGGGAGGTCGCGCGCGCGGTGCGCATCCCGATCGTCGGGCAGGGTGGAATCGAGACCGCTCGCGACGCGCTCGAGTTCGTCCTCGCGGGCGCTACCGCAGTTTCCATCGGCACCGGCAACTTCACCGATCCGCGAGTACCGCTCGCGGTCGCATCCGGCATTCGCACCTATCTCGCGGAGCGCGGCATCGCAACCCTCGCGGAGATCGTCGGATCGGCGAATCCGGGCTTTCGGGGCGCGCGATGAGTCGACTGATCGTCGCGCTCGACGTTGCGACTGCGGACGAAGCGGCCGAAGTCGTGGATCGTCTCGCGCCGCTCGGCGTTTGGTTCAAGATCGGTTACGAAGCGCTCTTCGGTTACGGTGACGCAATTCGCGCGAAGGTTGAAGCGCTCGGCGTCAATGTGTTCCTCGATGCGAAGCTGCACGACATCCCGCGCACGGTCGAGGTCGCCGTCCGGGCGCTCGTTCGGCCCGGCATCCGGATCATCTCGGTCCATGCGCTCGGGGGCAACGACATGCTCCAATCCGCCGTGATCGCCGCAACCGAGCGCGCGCGCGAACTCGAAATTGCGCCCCCCGAGATCTTCGCGGTCACGCTGCTGACGAGCATCGCACCCGAGGATCTGCGCGAGCTGGGCCTGCTCGGCGGTCCGGGCGAGAACGTCATGCGGCTTGCGGCGCTGGCGCGCGACGCGCGTTGCGCCGGCGTCATCTGCAGCGCGAACGAGGTGCGCGACCTCAAAGCGTTCTTCGGCTCGAGCTTCGCCGCGCTCTGCCCGGGAATTCGCCCCGCCGGCACGGCCGCCGGCGATCAAAAGCGCGTTGCGACGCCGCGCGATGCGGTCGAGGCGGGCGCGGATTACCTCGTCGTCGGCCGTCCGATCCTCGAAGCCGCCGATCCGCTTGCCGCGACGCGCGAGATCCTGGCCGAGATGGAGGGGGCGGCACGTGTTCGGTGAGACGCTCGCGGATGCGCTCGCTGCGCGCGGCGCGCTGCTCGACGGCCACTTCCGGTTGTCGTCCGGGCGGCACAGCGATCGCTTCATTCAGAAATTTCGCGTGCTCGAGTATCCGGTCATTCTCGAGCAGATCGCGGTCGAGCTTGCGGACCGCGCAGAGCCCTACGGCCCGACGATCGTCGTGAGCGCCGCGGTCGGCGGGATCGTCCTCGGCTACGAAACGGCGCGTCAACTCGGCACCAAGGCGATCTTCGTCGAGAAGGAGGACGGCGTTCCGGTGCTCCGCCGCGGGTTCGCACTCGGACCCGAAGACCGTGCGCTCGTGGTCGAGGACGTCGTTACGACCGGCGGCTCCGTGCGCGAAGTCCTCGACGTCATCGCCGCCCATGGCGCGCAGGCCGTGGCCGTCGGTGTGATCGTCCGCCGCCAACCCGTCGAGTTCGGCGTCCCGACGATCGCGCTCTTGGACCTCCCGGTCGTCTCGCACGACCCCACCGACTGCCCGCAATGCGCAAGCGGCGAACCGCTCACCGAGCCGGGATCCCGTTTCCTCCTCCGTCATCCTGAGCGAAGGCGCGAAGCGCCGTAGTCGAAGGACCGCCGGATTTTTCGCAAGCGCCGTCGGCCCTTCGACTGCGCGGCTGCGCCGCTCCGCTCAGGATGACAAAGGGTCGCCTCGTACTAAGCTT
>Ga0302314_10014573_pt1 | contig 13441 bp, 11 predicted proteins | sample III_Palsa_N2_3_FD_200533 | JGI IMG/M metagenome (GOLD analysis project Ga0302314, IMG submission 200533) | Peat permafrost microbial communities from Stordalen Mire near Abisko, Sweden - III_Palsa_N2_3 | ecosystem: Environmental > Terrestrial > Soil > Palsa > Peat permafrost | place: Sweden...
TGCTCGATCAGGCCGACAATATTGAACTCACTGATGAGGTCCGGCGCGGAGTATTGGCCCGCGACGTATCCGATCGAGACGATATAGGTCGTGAACAAGACGATATAGGCGGCGTAGAGTTGCCACGTCCGCTTGAAGATACGGGTCGCTCCGACCATGGAGCCGCGTTCCAGCATGATCTTGGTGTAGACGGTCGACGCGGTGTAGCCCGAAATGAAGATGAACAGATCCGCGGCACCGCTGAACCCGTAGTTTCTGGCCGTGATCCAGTTCACCACATTGTTGGGGATGTGATCGAGAAAGATCGACCAGTTCGCGATTCCCAAAAACAGATTGAGCCGGATATCGTGGTCGTTGCTTGCAAGGTTGGCTTTGATGTTCATTTACGTTGTTTTTGTCGTTGATTGCATTGACGTCGCGGACGCAACGCAAATTGGCTTTGCAAGTCTGGTTTGCAAACCCGGTTTACAAGTCTGGTCGCTGGTCCTGCGACGGATGCGAAACAGGGTGCTGCGCGGATCGTCTTCAGGAGTTACGGTTTGACAATCTGTAGGCCGAATCACATCGTTGAAGTCGAGCGTATAAATCGTTCCTGAATCGCGAAATCCAGAGCCTTTCCAGCTTTAACGCAAAAATGCAATTTTGATCCGCTGCCAAATCAGCGATGCCTGGAAACTATCGATAGCAGGAATATGGCAGCATGCCGCACATGCGAAGTAGAAACTTCGTGAAGAAGATGATTGCCATCGCCCGGAATAAACGTCGCGTGCCGGAGGCCGGTTTGGTGCATCTATTTGATGCATATTTCGGGTGTGGCGATTGCCGCGCCAATACCTCTTGCGCTACATGATCTGATGCGGCTTCCGTTCTTTTATGGCTGGATCATTATCGCCGTGACATTTGTTACGATGGCGATTGGCGTTAACGCGCGCACTTCGTTTTCGCTGTTCTTTCCACCGATCATTGACGAGTTCGGATGGGAACGCGGCGTCACCGCCGGCGCCTTTTCATTCGGCTTTCTGGTTTCCGCCGCCGTCAGCCCGCTGATCGGCCGTGCGATGGATCGCTTCGGGCCCCGCACTGTGATGGAACTTGGCGTGGCGCTGATGGCGGCAGGCTTGTTGCTGGCACCGCTGACGACACAGCCCTGGCATCTGTATCTGACAATCGGTGTGCTGGTCGGCGCCGGCAGCATCTGTCTGGGTTATTCCGGGCAATCGCTATTCCTGCCCAACTGGTTCGATCGCCGCCGCGGCCTGGCGATGGGACTGGCCTTCGCGGGCGTCGGTATCGGCTCGATCACGCTGCTGCCCTGGGTGCAGCTCATGATCGAGCAAACCGGCTGGCGAACGGCCTGCACCGCGATGGGGATTCTGGTTCTGGTCGTGCTGGCGCCGATCAACCTGTTGCTGCGCAAGCGGCCGCAGGACATCGGGCTCGAGCCGGACGGCGACGCCGCAGCTTCGGCATCGGCTATTCCGATCTCGAATATCGTCGATCCGGTCTGGGCGGGTACCGACTGGACCTTGAGCCGCGCGCTCCGTACCGCGCGCTTCTGGTGGATTGCTCTGGGTTATTTCTGCGGCTTGTACATCTGGTACGCGGTGCAGGTGCACCAGACCAAATATCTGCTCGACATCGGCTTCAGTCCGAACGTGGCGGTGTGGGCGCTGGGCGCGGTCAGCCTGCTCGGCATTCCCGGCCAGATCGCGCTCGGCCATCTCTCCGATCGGGTAGGGCGTGAATGGATCTGGGCCGCCAGTTGCCTGGGTTTTGCCATTTGCTTTGCGGCATTGGTCGCGTTGAAATATTTTCCCGCGCTGCCGCTGGTCTATCTCATGGTCTTGACCCAGGGCGCGCTCGGCTACGGCCTGACGTCGATCATGGGGGCGGTGGTCGTGGAAATCTTTCAGGGCAAACATTACGGCAGCATCTTCGGCACCATCATGCTCTCGGCACTCGCCGGAGGCGCCGCCGGTCCCTGGGTCACCGGCGCGCTGCACGATCTGTCCGGCACCTATACGCTGGCCTTCGTGATCGGCATCGGCGTCAGCGCGCTGTCGGCGATCGCCATCTGGCAGGCCTCGCCGGGCAAGGTTCGCGCGGTCGCAGGCCAGTTGCACAAGGCGCAGGGCGCGGCCGGCATCAACTAACCGGCGTCAGCTAAATTGACGTCTTGTTCAGGGCGATGAAATTTCTGCCCTTCAATTTCCCGTCCTTCAATGTCCCATCCTTTAACTTCCCATGGCTTTGCGCAGATCGCCGATCGCGCGCAGGAAGCTGTCGGCCGGGGTGGTCTCCGGATCGATCAGGCGGTGCAGACGAAAGCCGTCTTCCAGCGCCAGCAGGATGGTGCCGGTCCAGGCGGGGTTCGGTGATGCGCTTTTTCCGGAGTTCTTCGACGTGGTCTCGACGATATCCGCGATCAGTTTTCGCCGGGCTCGCAGCCGCTGGGCGAGTTCGGGCCGGCGCTTTTCGGCGCGCGCCACAAACAGGATCATCTCCATATGCAGAAGGGGCGAGCGACCGAGCGGATCCTGCCGGCTACGGTCCATGGTCTTCAGCGCATCGATGAAATCCGCGAGGTTCTTGTGCTGGGCGAGAAGATCGAGATTGCGTCGAATCGATTGCGCGACGTGATCCTCGATCATCGCGATGATCAACTCGTCCTTGCTCCTGAAATTCGAATAGAACGCGCCGCGGGTGAAGCCGGCCGCCGCCGCGATGGTCTCGATGCTGGCGCCGCCGATCCCCTGTTCCTCGAAGACGCGCGCCGCCGCCTCGAACAGCTTTTCGCAGGTGTCGTCCCGGGTCGGTCGTGTTCGAACTCTTGACATCTGCGCAGTTTAGGTCAGAATGCAACTCAATACAATAGTGTATCGAATTGCAGAACACCCGGATGACCACGCCCGGTCCGGCGTCCGAGGACGCCAATGCACGCAGGTGCAGAGTTTTCAGCGTGGCAAGCCATTGAGGTCACCATGAACGAGCATGCTCAGACCGCCACGACCGGGCCGCTTTTCGATCCGCTGTCGCCGGAATTCATCCGCGATCCCTATCCGCATTACGAGCGGTTGCGCACCACCGACCCGATGCATCGCACGGCGCTTGGCGCCTTTGTCGCAAGCCGGCACGCGGAGGCCAGCCTGGCGCTGCGCGACAAGCGGTTCGGCAAGGATTATGCCGAGCGGACGTTGCGGCGTTACGGGCCCAAGATCATGGACGAGCCGGTGTTTCGCAGCATGGGGCACTGGATGCTGCAGCAGGATCCGCCCGACCATACAAGGTTGCGCGGGCTGGTGGTGAAGGCGTTCACCGCGCGCCGGGTCGAGGACATGCGTCCGCGCATTCAGCAGATCGTCGATGCCTCGCTCGATCGCATCATCCCTCAGGGACGCATGGACCTGATCGAGGATTTTGCGTTCCGCCTGCCGGTGACAATCATCTGCGACATGCTCGGAATACCCGAGGAGCATCGCGAGGTATTTTATGCGAGTTCACGCGATGGCGGGCGCTTGCTCGATCCGGTGCCGCTTTCGCCGGACGAGATCAAGAAAGGCAACGACGGCTATGCGATGGCCGCGATGTATTTCCAGCAATTGTTCGAGCTGCGGCGCAAGCAGCCGGGCGACGATTTGACGACGCAACTGGTGCAGGCCGAGGAAGACGGTAGCAAGCTGTCGAACGAGGAATTGACCGCCAACATCATCCTGCTGTTCGGCGCCGGCCACGAAACCACCGTCAATTTGATCGGCAACGGCCTCCTGGCGCTGCATCGCAATCCCGATCAGTTGGCGCTGCTGAAGGCCAATCCCGCCCTGATCACCAACGCCATCGAGGAGTTCCTGCGCTACGACTCCTCGGTGCAGATGAGCGGCCGGGTGGCGCTGGAGGACATCGACGACCTCGGCGGCAAGAAAATCCCCAAGGGCGAAAGCGTGCTGTGTCTGTTGGGTTCGTCCAATCGCGATCCGGCCGTGTATCCGGACCGCCCGGATCGTCTCGACATCACCCGGCCGAATGTACGGCCGCTGTCCTTTGGCGGGGGTATCCACTTCTGCCTCGGGGCCCAGCTTGCGCGCATCGAGGCCGAAATCGCCATTTCCACCCTGCTGCGTCGGCTGCCGGATCTGCGGCTGGACAACGCCGAAAACCCGCAATGGCGGTCGACCTTCGTGCTGCGCGGCCTCAAGGTGCTGCCGGCAAGCTGGTGATGGCGTCGATCGGTCACGCGGCAATGCTGTGACTTCGCCACACTTGTCTCTATATATGGCGCTGCTCCGGCGCTGATTTCAGCGCCGCTGATGGTTGGTTCCGGGGAGACACCGTGCAGACGACACTGCTCGGATTGGCGATTGCCTTGATCGTCGCGCTGGTGGCGGCGCTGGTCGGGCCGTACTTCATCGACTGGAATCAGTTCCGGCCGCAATTCGAGGCTGAGGCTTCGCGGGTGGTCGGCGCGCCCGTGCGCGTCGGCGGCAAGCTGGACGCACGCCTGCTGCCGGCGCCGTCGCTGCAATTGCACTCAGTGGTGGTCGGCGGCGCCAACGATCTCGGCAAGGTTCGCGCCGACAAGCTCGATGTGGAATTCAGCCTGGGTTCGCTGATGCGCGGCGAGTGGCGCGCCACCGAGCTGACGATCGGCGGCATGGCGCTCGATCTCGGCCTCGACCGGCAGGGGCGGATCGACTGGCCGGCCTCGACCGGAAGCTTCAATCTGGGCTCGCTGGCGATCGACCGGCTGAACCTGACCGGCCGCATCGCGCTGCACGACGCCGCGAGCCAAGGGACGCTCGAGCTGAACGATATCGCCTTCAGCGGCGATGTCCGCTCGCTGGCCGGCGCGGTGCGCGGCGACGGCAACTTCGCAGTATCAGGCACGCGCTATCCGTTTCGCGTGTCGTCCGGCGACGGCCCCGATGGCAACGGCACCCGCATTCATTTCAATATCGATCCTGGCGCGCGCGCGTTGGCCGCCGATCTCGAGGGCGTGCTGAGCTTCAAGGCGCACGCCCCCCACTTCGAAGGCGCGGTCACGCTGGCCACGCCGCCTAATCTCAAGGCGGGCGCCGGCGGCGAGAGCCAGACGCCGTGGAAGATCTCGGCCAAGCTCAAAGCCGACCCGGCCGGCGCGCAGTTCGAGCAGGTCGAGACCAGCTATGGCGCCGACGAGCGCGCGCTGAAATTCGCCGGCCTCGCCGATGCCAAATTCGGCGCGTCGCCGTTGCTTCATGCGACCCTTTCGGCGCGGCAGCTTGATGCCGACAGGTTCGTCGCCAAGGATAAGGACAAGGATAAGGACAAGGACAAGGACAAGGACAAGGATAAAACCACCGAGCCGATCCGTTTGCTGCCGGGATTGCGCGCGCTGATATCGGCACTCCCGCAGCTTCCGATGGCGGCGAAAATCGAAATCAGTTCCGAGCAGATCATGCTGGGCGGACGTCCGCTGCAGAATCTTGCCGCGGCGCTGCACTCCGATGCCGGCGCCTGGACCGTCGACCGGCTGGATTTGCGTGCGCCCGGCGCCACCCGGGTCAGCTTGAGCGGCACCAATGCGCAAGCCGGCGCGCCCGGCGGCCTGAAGGGCGCGCTCGAAATCGCGTCATCCGATCCGGATGCGCTGATGGCGTGGTTGCAGGGCCGCAGCGAAGTCACCTTTCGCGTTCAAAAGCCGCTGCGCCTGCGTGGCGATGTCAGCGTGGCCGCCGATCGCGTGGCACTCGATGCGATGCAGGCCGAGATCGACGGCGGTGCGGTTTCGGGACGCATTGCGTTCGCAACCCAATCCGCCAATGGCGGCTCGCGGTTCGATGCGGAGCTGAAGGCCGATCGTCTTGACCTCGATGCGGCAACCGCCTTTGCGCGTTCGCTGGCGGGCCCGCAAGGCGAATGGCCCGATCAGGCGCAGGTCTCGCTGGATATCGGCCATGCGATATCGGCCGGCCAGGATCTGCATCCATTGCTGGCGAAGCTGGGCTATGATCCGAAGTCGATCTCGCTCGATCAACTGAAAACCGGCGATGCCGGTGGCGTGATGCTGGAAGGGGCGGGCAATTTCGACCGCGCCAACGCGACCGGAAAGCTGACGCTGAATTCAACCGCTGCGTCGCTGGACAAGATCACCGCCAGCGTCAACGCCATCATCGCCCCGCTCGCGCCTGCATTGGCGGCGCGGCTTAATTCGATAGGGGCGAGCCCGGGCCCCGCGCATCTCAAGCTCGCGCTCAACGTCGACAAGGACCCCGGCCACGCCGATCGCGCCAGCGCGCACGCCGTGCTCGATCTCGACGCGCCGCAGTTGACGGGCAATTTCACAATCACGGCAAACCCGGCCATCGCCGCGATGCGGGCGATGGATATCGACAAGATCCGGAGCAGCGAATTCGGCATCGAATCCAGCCTGTCCTCGCCGCGGCCCGGCGTGCTGCTGACGCTGTTGGGGCTCGATCATGCGATCGCCGCGGGCGATGGCCCCGCGCAATTTCAGGGATCGGTGGCGGGCGTTTGGGGCAAGCCGTTGCGGCTGAAGGCCAAATTGTCGGGAACCGGCCTCGATGCCGAAGCGCAAGGCACTGCCGAACCGTGGAAGCAGGACGCCAGCGCCAGCGTCAATCTCGCGGTCCACCATGCCAATCTGACACCGCTGTTCGACCTCAAGCCAACGGACGGGCAACTGCAGAACATCAGCCTGTCGTCGCGGGTCTCGCTCGCGGGCAATAAATTGAACTTCGATGATCTGGATGGGGCGCTGGCGGGTTCGCGGCTGCGCGGACACGTGGCCATCGGCCTCGCCGATGAAAAGAGCGTCGAAGGCGAAGTCGGCCTGGACGCGCTCGATCTCGCGCCGGCCTTTGCACTCGCGCTCGGCAGTGCGGGACGCGCCGCCGCCGAGCCGCTCGGTTCGGGATTGTTGAAAGGCTGGCGTGGTCATATCGCATTTCAGGCGTTGCGCGGCACGCTGCCCGGCGGCGGCGAGTTGCGTCCCGTCAGCGGCACCGTCAAGAGCGATGGCCAATCGCTGAGCTTCGACAGCATCAAGGGCACGATCGGCGGCGGCGAGGCCGTCGCCAACATCGACGCCAGCCCCGGCGCCAACGGCATCGCGCTCAACGCACGCGTTCAACTCAATGGCGTCGATGGCGCGGCTTTGCATTATCGGGGATTGGCGATGCCCGCGGGGCGCGCGTCGCTGCAAATGACCTTGGCGACCCAGGGCCGCAGCGCCTCGGCGCTGATGGGGGCGTTGTCCGGCAACGGCACCGTGACGCTGGAGGCCGCGGCGATCTCGGGGCTTGACCCGCGCGCCTTCGAGGTCGCGATCCACGCCAGCGACGCCGGCCAGGCAACCGACGACACCCGGCTGCGGCAGATCGTCGATCCCGTATTGTCGGCGGGCGCGTTGCTGGTCGCATCGGCGCAAATTCCATTCACGATCAGGGACGGCCGGCTTCGCGTCGCCGCAACCACGCTCGATGCGGGTTCCGCCCACGCCATCGTATCAGGTGGATACGATATTCCCGCCGATCAGGCCGACATTCGCGCCGCGATCACCTTGACGACGGACGGCTTCGCCACCGGCCGTCCCGAAATTCAGCTGTTCGCCGTGGGCTCGCCTGACCGGCTCGATCGCTCCGTCGATGTGTCGGCGCTGTCGTCATGGCTGGCGGTGAGGGTGATCGATCGCGAAACCCGACGATTGGATTCGATCGATCGCGGCGAGCCGCCGCAAGCCGTGCCGGCGTCGGTTCCGCCGCCTGCGGTGGCGCTGCCTTCGACCGGGCCGACGGTCGCGACCCCACCGGATCATTCCGATGTGCCGATCCCCGGCCGCGATCCGCGCCGGATTCCATTGAAGCCCAGGATCGTGGCGCCGCGTCCGCCGTCGCCCCCAGCGCCGTCCTATCCCGCGCCGCCCGTCGTCAGCCAGCAGGTCGCCCCGCTGCCGCCGCCGATCGAGGTCCGCCCCGCGCCGGGCATGGCGCGGCCGCCGCCGAAGCCGCGACCGCCCTTGGTGCTGACCCCGCCGTTTGCCGGTCCGCAGTAGGCAGGTTCAGGAAACTCTCGCACGATCGGGACGCTTCCGGCGATACAGGTCGGGCGTATCGCCCATCAGCTGCTTGAACATGGCGGTGAAGGCGGCCGGGCTGGAATAGCCGAGATCGAAGGCAATCGTCGTGACCCGCGCTCCTGCCAAGAGCCGCGGCATCGCCCACAGCAGGCAGGCGCGGCGTTGCCACGCCGAGAAGGTCAAGCCGGTTTCCTGCTTGAACAGCCGCGTGAAGGTGCGGCGGCTCAGTGCGAGTTCATCGCTCCAGATGCCGACGGTGTCCTGGGCGTTCGGCCGGTCAAGAAACTGCCGGCAGCGCGCCATCAAGCGGGTGTCGTTCGGAAGCGGGAGGCTGAGCGGCAGCACCGGGGCGGCATGAATCTCGTCGATCAACAGCGACATGACCTTGCCGGCGCGGCTCTGCGCATCATACTCCGACGGAACGTCGACGGCCTCGATCAACAGCTGGCGAAGTAACGACGATACGCCGACAACCTGGCAATCCGCGGCGATGCCCTTGGCGGCTTCCTGGTCCAGATAGACGCTGCGGGTGGCGACGCGGCACAACATTGTAATGCTGTGGACCACGCCGGCAGGAATCCATATCGCCTGCAGCGGCGGAACCAGCCAGCTTCCTTCGGCGGTCTTCACCAGCATCGTGCCGATTTCGGCGAACAGAAGCTGCGAGCGGCCGTGACGATGCGGCGGATGCAGATGACCGGCGGGATACTCATTGCCGACGGCCGTGATGGGTCTCGGCAGGGCTTCGATTTCCGCAGCTCGGATATTGCGCGCCATGGCCCAATTCTAGGTCATTCTGTCCCGGTTTTGAAAGCGCGTCCTTTGCTGCTCCGTATGCTGTCGCCAATGGAATCCGGCGGATGGCGATGGTTTGACATGACAATAGCGAATCCCGATCCCTTGAGCGTCGCGCGCGATAACCCCGCGTCGCGGCTGGTGAGCAAGCGAGAGCTGTTTCTCGGGTTTTTGAAGATTGGCCTGTTGGGGTTTGGCGGAATCGCGCCGTGGGCGCGGCACGTCATTGTCGAAGAGCGGCAATGGGTGACCGACAAGGAATTCGCCGCGATCCTTGGTATCGGTCAGATATTGCCGGGTCCCAACACCATGAACGCTGCCGTGATGCTTGGCGATCGCTTTCAGGGCATTCCCGGCGTCCTGTTGTGCCTGGCCGGCCAGATGGCGATGCCGCTCGTGATCGTGACGTCGCTTGCCGTGGTGTACGAGCGTTTCGCGGCCATTGCGGAGGTGCGGGCGGCGCTGATCGGCGCCGCCGCCGGAGCCGCGGGCCTTGTTCTGGGAACGGCGCTCAAGATGTTTCAGAAGATCAAGCTGTCGCCAATGCCGCTGCTGATCGCGGCGATTCCGTTTTTGGCTGTCGGCGTGCTTGGCTGGCCGCTGGTGCCGGTGGTCTGTGTCGTGGTCCCGCTCAGCATCGCCGCGGCGGCGTGGGAGCGGAACGCATGAGTGTCGCAATCCTGGTTCAGATCGCACGGGTTTTCGCCGTTCTTTCGCTGGTCTCGATCGGCGGCGCCAATGCCGTCCTTCCCGAAATCCGCCGGCAAGTGGTCGATGTCCAGGGCTGGATGAACGACGCGGCCTTTGCCAATTTGTTTGCCATCTCGCATGCGGCGCCGGGCCCGAACATTATCATGGTCAGCCTGATCGGCTGGCAACTCGCCGGTATCGCGGGCCTCTTGGTGGCGACGCTGGCGATCATGATTCCGTCCTGCTCGCTGGCCTTCATCGCCAGTCGCGCCGTGACCAGATGGTCGGATCGACGGTGGCTTCAACTGGGCAAGGAAGGCGTCGTGCCGGTCGCTCTGGGGCTTATTGTTGCCAGCGGCGTTTCGATGATGCGAACCTCGGATCATGACGTTGTCACGGTCGGCATAAGTCTTTTGACCGCGGCGTTCGTGGTATTCAGCCGTCGCAATCCGCTTTGGGCCCTGGCCGCCGGAACCTGCGTGGGTGTGATCGCGCTCCATCTTGGCGTGCTGACATAGGCCGGATTCCGGGAACCGGATTTGAGGCCAAATCCGAACCAAACCTCGGCGTCGGGCGTTAGCCGGCCATCGCCAATCGGGGCGATGGAGCGTGATGTGACCCGACCATCGAACGAATTGCCTGACGAGGACGCCTCAAAAGCGGCGACCTCGAAGGGCATCTGGCCGTTGCTGTCGCTGAACTTCTTCATGGCCGACATGCAGGCCGGCATCGGTCCGTTCCTCGGCGTATTTCTGCTGGCGCATGGATGGGAGAGCGGGCTGATCGGCACCGTGATGACCGTCGGTGGCGTCGCGGGAATGCTGATGACCACCCCGGCCGGCGCGCTGATCGATGCGACCAAACGCAAGAAGCTCTATGTCATCATTCCCGGCATTTGCACGGTGATCGCTTCCGGCATCGTTCTATTGTCGCAAAGCTTCTGGCTGGTGACGCTGTCGCAGGTCGCAACCGCGATCGCGGGTGCAGCGATCGGGCCTGCCGTCTCCGGCATTACGCTCGGCATCGTCCGCCAGGCCGGGTTCAACCGGCAGAACGGACATAACCAGGCGTTCAACCATGCCGGCAACATGGTCGGCGCCGGTCTGTCGGGCCTGCTCGGATGGCAGTTCGGATTCACCGCCGTGCTGTCGCTGGCGGCTGCGTTCGGCGTGCTGTCGATCATCTCGGTGCTGATGATCCCGAGTGCCGCGATCGATGACGACGAGGCGCGTGGGCTCGACAGGAGGCAGGATGACAATGGCGGGGTGAGCGGCATCACCGTGCTGCTCGAATGCAAGCCGTTGCTGATTCTGGCCGCGGCGCTGGCATTGTTTCACCTCGGCAACGGCGCCATGCTGCCGCTCTACGGGCTCGCCGTCGTCTCGGCCAAACAGGCCAACCCGGCCGGATTCGTCGCAATCGCCATCGTCGTGGCGCAAGGCGTCATGATTCTGGTATCGCTGATCGCGACGCGCCTTGCCGAGAATCGAGGTTACTGGCTGGTGCTGCTGATTTCGTTCATCGCGCTGCCGATCCGCGGCGTCATCGCCGCCTGGGTGATGACCAAATGGGGGGTATATCCGGTTCAGATACTTGACGGGATCGGCGCCGGCCTGCAGAGCGTTGCGGTCCCCGGCCTGGTGGCGCGCATTCTCGATGGCAGCGGCCACGTCAATATCGGGCAGGGCGCGGTGATGACCGTGCAGGGCATCGGCGCCTCGCTCAGCCCCGCGATCGGCGGCTGGATCGCCCAGGAGATCGGCTACAGCGCGATGTTTCTCATTCTCGGCAGTTTTGCGCTCGGCTCGATCGCCTTATGGCTCGGTTTTGCCTCGATTCTAAGACCGGCCTGTGCGCGGCGCGACGGCTCGAGGGATCGTCCGGCCGCAACCTTGTTGACGGCCGCGCAGTGATATCAGCGACCGATGCCGCCACCTGGGGGATTGCCGCGCTGGCCACCTTTGGCGTGATCGCGCGGCCATGGAATTGGCCGGAATTCATCTGGGCGATAGCCGGCGCCGCGCTGCTGGTGCTGCTCCAGCTGCTGCCATGGCCGGATGCGCTGGCGGCCGCCGACAAAGGCACCGACGTTTATTTCTTTCTGGTCGGCATGATGCTGCTGGCCGAAGTGGCGCGCAAGGAAGGCCTGTTCGACTGGCTGGCGGCGCAGGCCGTGCGATATTCGCAGGGGTCGGCGAAACGGCTGTTTCTGATCGTCTATATCGTCGGCACCGTCGTCACCGTTCTGCTGTCCAACGACGCCACCGCGGTGGTTCTGACGCCGGCGGTTTACGCTGCGACCCGTGCCGCCAAGGTCGAACCGCTGCCATATCTGTTCGTCTGCGCGTTCATCGCCAATGCCGCAAGCTTCGTGCTGCCGATCTCCAACCCCGCCAACCTCGTCGTGTTCGGCAAGCAGATGCCGCCGCTCCTGGAGTGGCTGCGCACCTTCGCGCTGCCCTCGGTGGTCGCGATCATTGCGACCTATCTGGCGCTGCGGCTGACGCAACGCCGCGCGCTCGATGCGCCGGTCGCCCGGATCGAGGTGATTTCGCCGCTGACGCGCGCCGGCAAGCTCGCAGCATCCGGCATCCTGGCGACGGCGATCGTGCTGCTCACGGCGTCGGCGATGGATCGGGATCTCGGGCTACCCACCTTTATGGCCGGCGCGACCGTGACGGTGCTGGTGCTGGCGATCGGACGGCAATCGGCGTTGCCGGTGTTGCGGGATATCTCGTGGTCCGTGCTGCCGCTGGTGGCGGGCCTGTTCATCCTGGTCGAAGGCTTGAACCGGACCGGCGTGCTGCCGGCGCTGGCGGGGGTTCTGAAGCAGGCCTCCATCGCCGCGCCACAGCTCACCTCCTGGGTGGCCGGCATCGTGGTCGCCGTTGCATCGAATTTACTGAACAACCTGCCGATGGGGCTGATCGCCGCGACCACCAGTCAGGCGGCGCAGGTCCCGACGCACGTCACCGGGGCTGTCCTGATCGGCGTCGATCTCGGACCGAATCTTTCGGTGACGGGTTCGCTTGCCACCATTCTCTGGCTGATTGTTCTACGGCGCGAGGGTGAGCATGTCAGCGCCATGCGATTTCTCAAGCTCGGCCTGATCGTCATGCCGCCGGCGCTGTTGCTTTCGCTGTTGGCGCTTGTCGTCCTGTCGCCATAGAACGTCACCAACGGCAAGCATGGCGCGCAGTCAGTCAGGCTTGAAGCGCAGTCAGACTTGAAGCCAGTCAAACTTGAAGCCAGTCAACTTGAAGCTCAGTCAACTTGGGGTTTCGTCAGACTTGCGGTTTTGCTTCCGCTACGGCGGCCATGGCGCGCGTGCGAAAATAATCGAGCACGAAAAGTCTGATCGCGGATGACAAATTGCCCTGCTGGCGGTTGCTGTCGATCTCGCCCACCAGTTCGGACAGCGTCATATCCCGTAGCCCGGAAATCTCCTTCATGCCGTTCCAGAATGCCTCTTCGAGGCTGACGCTGGTCTTGTGGCCGGCGACCACGATCGAACGTTTGACGACGGGCGATTTCATGACGCGTCCTCGCCGTCGATGTGATGCTGATCCAGATGATCGTTGGCGCGGCTGGTGCGCAGTTCATCGAGCGCGCGTTCGGATTTGGTTCGGCCGAACCGTGCCCGATTGCTGTCGGCTTGTTTCGCCGCCTGCTCTCGCTCACTACGTTTCTTAAATCGCTTCAGGTTGACCAGATCCCCCATGGCTGCCCCCATCATCGGGCAAAGGAGGAGTAGGCGGCATTTTCACGAAGGCGTGAGTTGCCGCTTCGGTTGTCAGCTTGCTCGGTCGTCATCTGAGGAAATCCCCATGGTCATTATCTTGATAGCATCAAAGAATATGATTAGCCGTGCGAAAACCAAATATT